>JACLAC010004921.1_pt1 | contig 23740 bp, 8 predicted proteins | sample 8027881 | NCBI WGS metagenome assembly JACLAC01 (sample SAMN15725517, study PRJNA655200) | protist metagenome | isolation source: fluorescence activated cell sorting (FACS) single amplified genomes of... | place: Spain: Blaines Bay Microbial Observatory, Mediterranean Sea | collected 2016-01-19 | reverse complement strand
GGACTTATATACCTAATAGCTACTACAACATAAACAATACTATATTTTTTACTATTATTTCAATGCCAATCTATTGTCCCATTCTGTTCTCAGCTTTCTCCATTCATCGAATGGTGGTCTGAATTTTTTTGCCTTTCTTTGTAGTACTGCATATTATTAATATTTATTGCTAGCCTAGCTCTAGCTATGCAAATAATGTTAATATGTCGTCAAGAAATCTTTTGTTCCGCTCGTGTCATCGAATATGGTAGTAATCACTACGTACACCATAGTAAGATGGAGATAGGTAAAGTGTTTTCACTAGTGTACCATACGTAGTCGTCTAGTAATAGGACATAGCAGTGTATATCATTCACTACGGCAGCCTCTGTATTCTTCACGGTGTTTATCTAGGACTGGCGTTAGTAGACCCATCAAAGGTCAAAGCATCGTCATCTCCTCAACCAAAAAAATATTATTATATTATTACGTATTATTATCTCCTCTACTAATAATGTAATAAAGTACTACCACCACACCACCTATCCTTTATGCAGTCGTAGTAGCTGAACAGCCGTGAAGGCAATCACAGACACCAAGTAGCCTCAAACATTTCAGTTACAACCTCGGGCCAAGGCATGCGGGGAGGTCAAGAGGGCAAAACATTTTTGCGGGTATGGATCAGTATGTATTCGCGTATGGATCTTTGTTGAATCAGGCTAGCCGCGAGAGAACAACTACCGCTGCGTCTCAGACTTCAACAACTCTTGAGGCTAGGATTGCCGCAGCTGCGGGATATTACCGAGCTTTCAATTTTCGCTCCAAAACTGGATTTACTGCCCTAGGGTTACAGAGGGCCGATGGGCAATGCCCTAGTCTCCCTATTAATGGGCTTATTGTGAAAATGGATTCGGCGGAAGATTTCCGTGAGTTGGACCGTCGAGAAGTTGGTTATGAGAAGATTGATGTAACCAAGCACGTGAGTGTTGTTGCTGTCGCAAACGGTTCTGCTACTAAGAGTTTTACAAGTTTTCGCAAAAATGCTATAGTTTGGGTGTATGTACCATGCCTTGAAAATTCCCACAAGGCAGATAAGAATTTCCCAGTGTGCCAAACTTATGTAGATACTGTCCTCGAGGGTTGTATGGAGATTAGCCAGCAGTTTACAGAGGAGTGGATTTTGAATACCGTTGGATGGTCTGAATATTACTTGTACGATACGCCAACATCTAGACGACCGTGGTTGTCACGGCCAAAGCAATGGAAAAAAATCGATTCAATCTTGATGAGATTCAAAACACATACAAAATTTTCTGATAGAAGGCACCCCGAGGAATTCTCTGCGCATTGGCTGCTGCCCTCATTGAGGGGTATGTGGGGGGTCCCAGCAAGGCATAAACAGTTCATAGGCAGGGAAACAGAGCTTCGGAGAATACGGAAAGCTCTAGAGTACTCGTCAAACAATTATGGCGGTTTGACGTTGATAGAAACGGTTGGAATTGGTGGTGTCGGCAAGACACAATTAGCCATCGAATATTGCTATCGGCATTACGAAGCTATTGTGCGAGGCGACGAACAAAGATATGGCTTAATTGTATGGATCGATGCTCAGTCCAAAGCATCCGTCTCGAAATCATTTCATGATCTTGGTGTAGATATCGGTGTACAAGGTATTGAAACGATGGCTCAAGAGCATATTATTCAGGAGATTAAAAGCCGGTTATACCGTTCTGATTGGCCTTGGCTACTAGTTTTTGATAATTTTGAGCCCTGGGAAGGTAAAAATCCAATGGATCTACTAAATAACTACATCCCAAATGGAAGCTCTGGATCAAAGGGTATTTCGCACGTTTTAGTGACATCGAGAGTAATGCTGCCTGGATTTGATGAAAAAAGTTCGATATCCTTGGGTTGTTTTAGCTCTGAAGAATCGGTGAATCTCTTAAAATTAGGTTGTGGCGCTAATGGAATAAAGAATGTTGGTGCGGCTATTGAGCTTGCAAATGTTTTGGGGCACTTGCCACTTGCATTGGCAATATCAGCTGCTTTCATGCGGCGATGTGATTTGATCTGTGAAGAATATTTGGATCTCTTGAAGAAAAGTCACCAGGTTGTATTCATGCAAAAATCCTACGTAGGAGATTATAGCGTTGGCCTGGGAGCATCTCTGTCTTTGTCAATTTCCAAAGTTGGAAAGCTATGCAAGAGGGTATTATACTGTATTTCATATTTAGCGCCAGATGGGATCACTAAAGAGATTCTACAAAGAATAATTAAGTTCGATTTTGGTCAGGACAATAGCATTGAAAATCACCTTCAGTCGTCGTGGAGCTTACATCTTGATACAGCCAAACATACCATTTTTGATAATAGTATTGCCACGTGTTTTGGGCTCACAGCATGTATCGTCTCATACTTTTTTTCAAGACGCACTCGTCAAAGAGACAGTGGTCTACTTGTTTTAGGAATAGGTGGTGCACTAGCGGCATCTATAGTCGTGGCTAGACAGTACGGTAATTTTGCATGGGTAAACGGTACTAAAAAGTCACCGCTTAGCGAATTTACGAATGATATTAGGAGAAGTGAAGAGTCCGATACTCATAACGCGGATATATTCATGAAAGCCAATGCGGTATGGGGTGATTTGAAAACGTTTTCAATGCTGACAGTACGGAAGCGTAACACATCCTCAATCCATCGGTTGTTGCAATCCCTGTTGCGAAGCTCCCAGAGTAAGCATGAGCAAGAAAGCTCCATTGTATGCTGTTATCGTGCCATTGCTTCACTATGGGGATTTAATCCAGCTAAATCATCCACTTGGAAGAGCGCAGGTACCTTGTTGCCTCATGCAAAATCCATATGCAGGTACATTTGTACCGACACCGCGGAAATAAATTTTCCTGTCCAGATAACTGTTAATGCAGCGCGAATGCTGTGCGAATGCGGTTTGTACATGTCAATGGTTCTTAGTCATTTTACAGCCGCAAAATTATTGCTTGACAAGGCTTGTTTTACTCTTGAGGCTGTTACGATTGATATTTTTGAGAATAAAATGCTGATTAAAAATGCCCTTACTCATGCTTACCTTACTCGTGGAAAGATCGCAAGATATTGCGGGGAATACAGGAATTCTGACGAAGATATGAATTTAGCATTGTCGCATGCTACTGAAGATTGGGATATAGCTGCTATATACCATGAAATTGGGGTTTTGGCGCTTAAAACGGACAATTTTAAAAACGCAAAAGACAGTCTTTTGAAATCTCTTAAAATTAAGGGGCTTCTTAATGCAGATTTGAAAAGTAGAGGTAGCGATGCAAAAGTGAGTGAGCAAAAGCCTCAGGGGATGTCTTCGAGTGTAGTCCTAACTTTCTCGGGCGATGAAGCAGCAACGCTACACCAGCTGGCAGTTGTAAATTTAAGAGAGAACAATTTACCAGAAGCGGAGAGGCTCTTTCGATGTGCTCTGTCGGCAGAGTCAGAAGCGGGTCAAGGCGGGCGTGCTGCTACCTTACGGCAATTAGGACGTGTTTTGGATAGGCAAGGAAAATTGGAAGAATCTCTACAATGTTTGCAGGACGCTAAAAAGCTTTATGAAGAAATTTATGGCAAAGACAACTCAGCGCATGTGAATGTTTACGGCATTGAATACCAGCTAGGTATAGTGTGTTACAGATTAAGTTTATATGATGAATCTGAGACACACTTTAAATCCGCTCTTAACATACAAAGCAAAGTTTATGCAGCCACCGATGGGAACCATATTGACATTGCAAATACATATGGCGAAATAGGCAAGATGGAAATACGGCGAGGTAATGCATCAAAAGCAGTTCTTAGTGTACTGAGGCAAAAAGACATTTTGACAAACTTGTTAAATGATAGCGGTGACAAAGGCGCCACTGACCAGTCCAAGTTGAAACAAAAACTGTTGGCAGCAATGTTAATTTTGCGTAGTTGGACCAATAAGCACGAATCAATAATGGAGAAATATGAGATAGAACGCTTGAATGTTGACATTAACGAGCTTCAGATGCAACTGATTCACCGTAACAACAATCATAGGAAAATTGGCCATAAAAATAAGGAAAAGGTGAACCGAGAGAAGCTGAAAATTGCCGAAAAAATAAAGTTGCCTCCCGAACAAATGTTTCTGCAGGATCCAGCTTACAACAAATTTGATAGTAATGGATTTCCACTAGCAGATCATAATAATCTACCTTTAACTAAAAGCAAAATAAAACGATTAAGAAAAATGCAAATGCAACATAGGAAGCGTCATTTGAAGTGGCTTGCAAAAAGTAACGTGTAATATGTTGATTTTGCCAGGGCAAAAAAAAATTCTTTTTTTCAATAATTTCATATTAAAAATATGTTTTATAATTAGAAAAAGTGTATTTTTAATGATTTTAATATAAACATTAATCATACTGTTCATTTTTCTTTTTAATTATCAAGAACCAATCTAGAAGCAAAATGTTGATACATTGCTGGAAAGGTTACAAGCGTCTGCTGAATGCAGACACTCATGAAGCATTAATTGAAGACCAAGGATGCAATAACACCTACAATTGCAATTAACAGCTTTGAATATGAAAATAATTTGGGCGCCGGTGAGCCAACATTGTTGAGAACATAGCCTTTATAACATGTATCATCGTCGTCTACTACAATGACATAGAACTGATCGAATAGTGGTGGCTTCACGTCCCTGAAAAATTCTTTGTAATCTTTGGACCAAGTTACGCTAGGGGTCACAGGGTCATCTCCATGCTTTCCCTCTAGTGCACCCCAAGACAACCAATTGTTTGGATTCGCAGGATCTTCGACTGCTACTGGATCTGCTACCCACATCATCATACCGCATCCGTCGTACTTACTGCCATCTTTACCCCATAGCTCTTTAGCAAAACTTTTGCAAATTCGCACAGTATTTGTATCTTCAATGCCACAGCCTGATTCCCCATACTTCTTCAAACCACTCGAACAACTCATGGTATCATTTGCAACAACATCGCAGCATCCCATGTACTTTAGTTGGTTAGGATTGCAGTACAAGCAGAAGTAATCCTTGAGAGCAATGTGCTCCGATTTTGCTTTCAAGTAACAACGCTCATCGTCTACTGGGACACCACCAGAACCACCAATATTCATCAAATGTTCAAAGGCATCTCCAATTTCCTGGGCACCAACGTTTGAGCAGCAACTCATATCACTAAATTCCTTGCATGGATGTAAAGCAGCTCCAGGTTTACGCGCTTTTGGGTACGGATGAATGGTATCCAAACCCCCTTCAAATTCTGGAGTCTCCCCCAGCCTTGTTGCTGGCTTGAAATTTTGAACGCATTGCTGAGCTTCGCCAGCACAGAGACCTGCCAACGCTACAACGACAAATGCAAATGTTACGAATTTTGTGTGCATCGTAAATGTCAAGTTTAATTTGTGTTGGTATATGTAAACGGACGACGCCAAAAGATTGAACTGTTGGTTTGTGTGCCGTGAGTGTGTTTGGTTGCCGGGATCACGGTATAAGCGTAGCTGCAGTTGGCAATGGTCGCAACGTCAGAACATGATGTGCGTCCCATCATGCATTGATCCATGCAATTAGCAAGGGGAAGCAAGGCGATAAGAAAAAACGTTCTTTTTTTTTTTAACGTATTCTGCTGCTGGTGGTGGGCCACGCTATTCGTTCCTATTTGAGTACGCAGAGAAGTATTCTACCGATCATTTTCATGTCAACGACTATTTTAATCAAGAGATGGGGATTTGAGATTTTAGGCTTTTGCCTATTTTTAGACGTCTCCCTTCTTGAGTGCATACACTAACACTACGTACTGTATGCAATGGAAGAATACTAGATAGCTGTATTGCTAAGCAAAGTTAACTTGTACTATGCATACCTTCATGGGGCATTTTGCTATTCTCCTCACAGAGTACACAATAACATTCTGTAATACTTACGTATAACTCTACGCCATGACGGATTGTGATAAACAAACATAATGAAAAAATATATTTTAATAGAGCTAGCACCTAATAGTATTATTAATTATTATTAATTTTAATAATAATAACTTTTTTTTAATAATGAGACAACAATAAAAAACGACCATACTACGGTATATATTGTATAAGCATCCATTCTGTTACGACTCACTCCATACGGCAACTTGGCAGATGTGTCCGACAATTGACAGTACGTTACTGTGAGAAGCGTGTTTAGCATTCTGACCATAAACCCTTACGGACAGCAAAATCGCCGATTTTCATAGGAACGCTGTCAGGCCTCGCAGGCAAGCATGAAAAATGCGTTGAGGAGTCTTTTTTGTCTATACCTTTGTATCAATGTCCATTTAGCCGTCGCTTTGCCGAATTTAATAACACAACGATCGACCGTTCGTGCCCTTTGCCAAGACCCCGGTGGAAACTGTTTTTGCTCAATTAGAGATTCTAGAGAGGACGATTACGGTGATATAAGCCCATTTTATGTCGAAAATTTTGGCCCTTATGAAGCCGAAGATGGTGACGGTGAAGAGGAAGAGGAAGTGGTAGAAAACGAAATCACAACATTTAATTCCATACCACCTACAGGGTCAGTCTTTGATAAGCTGAATGCATTAAGAAAGTACTGGCAACAACCATGGGCAGCAGAAGAAGAAAGTGACGGTGACTCTAATACCACTGATTCGGAAACAGATTTGGTTTGCAGAACAGGCTGTTCAACCAATTTTACAGCATTATCCGTTTGTGCCCCGTATGTCAATTATAAATATTGCGCAAGAAAAATGAATTACAACGCCACAAATATTGAGAACGATGTTTTCAAATCATATGTATATACCAAATATTTAGATTCTGTTGCTAAAACGTGTGCTAGCAGCACAATATGGCAAGAGCGTGACGGCAACTTGTACTCTGAAAATTCAGATTGTATGAATGCAGTTTTAGCAGGTGCGTGCTACATGCTGTTCCCTAAATGCTCCGCGGAAGACGAATCGCCGTTACCCGTGTGCCGATCGCAGTGTCAAAACGAAAGGTTGAGCTGCAGACGCATGGGGTCAAATTTTGGTACCTGGAATGAAATCAGAGATGCCTGTGCTGCAGAACCGTTTGTTGATGAAGCCGCACCCAGTGATGCTTGCACCGGCGCTTCAATATCTCGTTTCAATATGTCCTCTTTCTGCATTCTATCGGCACTCTTGATGTTTCTTTCAATATAATGTTGGAATTTCTCTTTTTAACGAAAAAGTTTTTGAAATTTTTTAGAAACGCATCATTCCTTCTAAAATACGAATACAAAATTTAATAGACCCCCATATACATTAAACAAAATTGTACTACTTATCAAATAACACAAGGTAAATATATATATATATATATTCACGCTGTATATTCAAAAAATTAGACCCGTTAGCTACACCAGCTGATTTTTTATTTTTTGCCAAATAATGCATAGTACGAAATATGTTCGCCGTACAGCATCACTTCTTATCTGGGCAATCAAAAACTTGCTTTACTTCCTTTCCAACGCGAAGCACGTGCTTACTAGCACTTTCTACAAAGACAAAAGGAGTTCTGCCATAATATTTTTTGCATGGCACGAGAGCGTCATATTCACTACATGAGACATTCCAATGAATGCCGTATTCTAAATTCAAATATCCTGTGCTATCATATGGTATTGGCAGCAAGTACGGACCGAAAGGGTAAAGGACATCTGGCCCGACCCATGAATTGTAGATTGCCGGTTTTGCCATGCGTAAACTATTTCCCCTTCCAAAATGACTATACCACAATTTACATCCACCTAATTTTTTGATACCCACGCAAATGGCATCCCCATTTTCAAATGATTGTAAAAGCCATAAGTCTGTGTAATAATTTGTACCGTTATTGATATGGTATCCAAACCCATACTCATTGTAACTCCACTTAATCTTCTCCGCATTCAAAAGTTTCTCAATTGCATCTGTGTCTGTGCTAAAGACAGCTATATCTACATCCCATTCTCCGAATGGGATTATACCCATATGGCGTCGCGCACCGAGAACGCTCCCTCCGAAAAGCGTCGCACGAATGTTACTTGTATACAACACCTTCAAGATATTGAATACTATACTGTACTCTTTCACATTTGTGTTACTTTGCGGACTTTTCCAAAATTGGGATCTATTGAAAGGTCGCGGCGCAGAAGATACATAGCAAGGCTCCACTGTTGGCGGCTTATATAAACCTAGCTTCAATATTTTATTTGCTGTCAAAACACTTCTTTCCGCTATGAAAAATAAAGACTGTCGCCGTAAGTGTGTCTCCAAATACATATTAAACGCGACAAACATGATACACGCCAAGAGAAAATAGCAAAAGCATTGCTTAAAAACTTTTCGGTGGCATACCTGGTAGGAAATGTACCTACAACTTCTAAATTTACACATTTAGGACTTGCAGGCGCATGTTTTTAGATGCACTTCCGTGGTTTAAGAAACGTCACAGTTCAGTCAGTTGACTACGCCGCACTTTGATAATTATTTTAAAGTAGGAAAAGGGTGGGACGGGTTAGGGGGGTGGTGATAATAAAAAACGAAAGAAAACACAATAGCCAATATTGTATTGAAGAAGTTGAAGTAATTATATATTCATAATAAAACTATATTTGTTTTTGGTCTTCTCCGAAGCCGCCGCTGCTAATTTAATAATAAAAAAATAAATAAATGCTGGTTTTTTTTCAAAAACAGGGATTGGTGCTTATGCTCTGCTGCTACCGGAATTAAGAATAGAATGAATGGTAAGTTTGTTGTTCACATTGGCAACTATAATTTAGAAATTATAGCTTGAGTTGCGCTGCGAGATGATAGAGAGCAAAAAAAAAGAAAGAAGAAAAATATTATAATACTTATATTCTATATTAATATACAGGTATAACAATTTCAAGTTATATATTAGCTATATATATATATATAGACGACTAAATATCTTAGACTATTTAGAGACTATTATTAATATTATTAAAAAAAAAAAAATACCACTAAAAAAAAACAACAACTTAGTATTATTTCAAATTATTAATATTATTTTAAATAATTATGCGGGGGTGTGTAGTATGCATCGTCGTCGACTATATTTTTTCTGTGCGCCGACGACTGTCAAGGGTTCCCTACTCAGCGTTATTTGCCGTCATTATCATTATCAAAAGGATGATGTTTTCTATGTCCAACATCGGCAAAGGGGTCGTTTCTTCCTTCATAGCAAATGCATTTTTGTTGTTTTTTTGCATTAAACGTCTTAAAGCTGATTATCCAGCGCCACTAAACCCTTATTGTGGGAAAAATGATGCATACGGCTATTCAGGCGTTAAAAACTATGGCCACTTTCAACCCTGCACAAGTGCAGTCAAGGCTAAGGATATCCTTTATTACAACAAACCACCTTCCGATCGGGGACCATTACTATCTGAGTGGGCCAATTGTAGTGCACTTATACCTCCAGATACGCTAGTTTTACCAGCAGTTCAGATAAACGGAGACGATTTTTTTTCTCAAACAGCATTTGCCAGGGACTATGCAAGAACGAACTGGCAACCATACCAATGGAGTGATTACTATCAAAAGAATTTCAAACAAGGACCAGAGTGTGTCCAAGCGATGAGACTATACTGGTGCATGGACGCCCTGGGAGTTGCTGACCCGAGAGGGGACTTCAACACGTATGGCTTAATACCTTGTCCTTCAGTATGCGAATACGTATTTCGTTCCTGCAATGCTTACAACAAAAGTGCTAAGTACATGCAAGACTACTTTTCCGGTTGCTTCACTCCCGGTAATAATCCATACAGCAAGTGGTATGATAATCCGAATGGTCCTCCAAGGGCTTGTTTTACGCAAAATCTAACTGTCATGCTACCTAATTGTACCTCACAGCTTGGTTACGAGTGTTTAAACGGTGGAAAGTGGCATTCCGAGTGTTTAGGCTGCGTATGCCCTCCTGGATTTGGAGGATATAATTGCGGCCGTTGTTCAATTAGCGGACGATCATTTCCGGGTTCATATACGAGGGCTCTTTCAAAAGATCAATCGCCAACAGCTTTAGCCAATTCGGCGTGTAAAAGCATGGGATTTGACTCTCAGTGTACCGAATATACCGATTTCGGTAATTACATTCTACCAGACAATGCGCAGCATCCCCCAGTATATGAGTGTGGTGTTTCCTTGGAAAATAAGTATCCCTTATCTGTTATGGCTGGAGGATATGTGACGATTAGCATTGATGTAAGGGAAAAGGATTTAAAATTCAATGAAGGGAGCTTATATTTCTACATATCAACAACAAATACGGCATGGACACAAGGATACGCAAGTAATCGAGATGTTCTGTGCAATGCCACAAATTGCACCCAAGCTAGCTCCCGTGAATGCAAAGCAAACGGTGTACCTGTACATGGAGATGATACAAAAGGTGATAGCTGCTTTCACTGTGTTTATGCTGGATGTAACTGCGTTTCTAACTCTGTTACGAATGCTCCCCCTAGAAAATCGGGCCAAGTGCGGTGTGCATTTTTCGATAAACCTATTGATTACACCAAACCCATAAATGCCTATGGCGGTTGCAACTCAGTTACCGGACTCTGCTATATAAACGCAAAAAACATTTTGCCCTTTAACCCTTTGATTTTAGAAAATTGTGAGACTGCAACTTGTAAACGCTTAGTCCCAAATACGGTTCAAGGACTTGGACCTGTCTGGATTTCGTTTTACGTTATATTTGCTTTGGTCACTGCCTTTACCGTTTTTATCGCAATCGTATCTGCAAGACCAGCGTTAAGAGTGCAACATCACTCAAAACTGAATCAAAATACGTATGAATCGCAGGATGAGCCTTTACTTGGTAACTCCAATAAAGTGCGGACAAATAATGCCTTTGAAAACTTAGATCCTAATGGAGAACCTCTGAGCCTTAGAGAACAAAGTCTTACAGCAACATTCGTTGATATAAGTTTTAAGCTATCTCGAGGATTAGACGATTCGCTGCTTCATAGAGTTACAGGAAAAGTATCCATGGACGACCGGGGCATATACGCTATTATGGGGCCCTCTGGCGCCGGAAAAACAACTTTATTAGATGTGATTGCAGGCCGAAAATATCACGGAAAGACAGGTGGTATTTTAGTGGTAAACGGTGTCAACTATGCAAGCATGGCATCTCGGCGCCGTGCATTTGGTTACGTTCTGCAAGACGATAGTACTCTACCTTCGTTTTTAACAGTCAAGGAGGCAATTCGGTTTTCTGCAGACTTACGGCTACCCGCCCATATATCTCGGCTAGAAAAGGAAACAAAGGTGATGAAAGTGATATCGCAATTAGGATTACAAAAAGTATGCGACTCTTTGATTGGAACGGTTGGTTCCGCTGGCATTTCTGGAGGGGAGCGACGACGAGTTAGTATTGGCATGGAACTAGTTGTTGAACCAAAGGTATTGTTGCTTGATGAGCCAACGAGTGGTTTGGACGCGTCTGCAGCATTACAAGTTGTAAACGTTTTGACAGAACTCGTAAAGCGCCGAGAGTGCCTTGTTATATCAACTATTCACCAACCCCGGCCTGATATTTATTCTTCATTTGGTCGAGTATTAATGTTATGTAATGGTTTTGTTGTATACGAGGGACCGCCACTTGATGTAGTCGAATATTTGGGTACTTTTGGCCATTCTTGTCCTTCGAACATAAATGTTGCTGACTTTGCGCTTGATGCCACTCCTCGTCTGGACAAAACTGCAGTTCACGATTATTATCACAATTATGTGGAAAAAATGCGAGAAAATTTTACTAGGATTTATAACTCCAATAAAATGACGCCGGATCAGTTTTCTTTGAAAGAAAACTCTGCTTGTAACAAAGTTGTAATTCTTTCGTTGCATTACTCCCGTGAATTGTTCCGGAGTAAAACACTTATAGTGCTCCAATACGTAGCGCCAATAGTAGTTGGACTAGGATTTGGTGTGATATACTCAAATATTCCAAATGATATAAGTGGCGTGCAAAATAGAGCGGGTGCATTTTTTGCCATGCAAGTCTTTTGGTGTCTGGTTAGTATGAGCGCACTTGATACGTGGAATGCCCACCAAGTTGCAGTTAACAGGCATATTGCAAGTGGTTATTATGGAGTGATTCCTTATTTCATCGCGTGTTCATTTTCGGAATTGGTGCTTCTACGAATCATACCCCCGATCGTCTTTTCTTTTCCATTTTATTACTTGGCACATCATAATCATGTGCATGTTCTGACATTTGAAAACTTCGCAATTTTTGCGTCAATTTTGGTCCTTGTATCCCTTTCATTCACAACAATTTATTTGGCAATTGGGGCAGCCATAAAAAATGTCCGAAATGCAAATGCAATCGCCGTTATTTTTATGGTTCTAAGCCTTTTATTTGGCGGTTTACTGGTCAATAAAAATGGTGCCCCGGAATATTACGCTTTTATGTTTTCACTTTTCCCTTTAGGCTATGCTTTTGAAGCTACCATGGCATTCGAATTGTCGAATCTCAATATTGATTTTGACCCAAAAGGGGTTCCAATGGGAATAACCACGGATGGGTCGCTTTGGTTGGCTAACTTGGGTTTGAAAAATCAGATTCCTTACGATATTCGTATTTTAGTCATTTATACCGGTTACTGTTTAATAATTTCGTTATGCTTTTTAATTGCTAGATATCAAAGGAATATGATGGCTTATTGCTTCCAAGGAAATACCAAGCGGAGTCAAAGCAAAAATACAGCTGTAGAGCTCCGTGGTGTCCAGCATTATTTTGAGGCAAATAGTGACAATATCAGCAACGGAAGTTTGAATGCAGTGACAACATCGCCAGAATATGCATACATGCAATTAACAGTTCGTAATATGGAGGTAAAGTTTGGCTGCATTAAATACTCCACAGTCGATAACAAAACAGTCTTACACAAAGTCACAGGAATAGTATCCATGGACGACCGGGGCATATACGCTATTATGGGGCCCTCTGGCGCCGGAAAAACAACTTTATTAGATGTGATTGCAGGCCGAAAATATCACGGAAAGACAGGTGGTATTTTAGTGGTAAACGGTGTCAACTATGCAAGCATGGCATCTCGGCGCCGTGCATTTGGTTACGTTCTGCAAGACGATAGTACTCTACCTTCGTTTTTAACAGTCAAGGAGGCAATTCGGTTTTCTGCAGACTTACGGCTACCCGCCCATATATCTCGGCTAGAAAAGGAAACAAAGGTGATGAAAGTGATATCGCAATTAGGATTACAAAAAGTATGCGACTCTTTGATTGGAACGGTTGGTTCCGCTGGCATTTCTGGAGGGGAGCGACGACGAGTTAGTATTGGCATGGAACTAGTTGTTGAACCAAAGGTATTGTTGCTTGATGAGCCAACGAGTGGTTTGGACGCGTCTGCAGCATTACAAGTTGTAAACGTTTTGACAGAACTCGTAAAGCGCCGAGAGTGCCTTGTTATATCAACTATTCACCAACCCCGGCCTGATATTTATTCTTCATTTGGTCGAGTATTAATGTTATGTAATGGTTTTGTTGTATACGAGGGACCGCCACTTGATGTAGTCGAATATTTGGGTACTTTTGGCCATTCTTGTCCTTCGAACATAAATGTTGCTGACTTTGCGCTGGACATCATCCCATCATTACCATGCATTGAGCTTGCTCCAAGCGTAGATGATGTATTATTGAATGATGAAGAAACGATAGTGGGAGAGAACAGAAATGGCAACTTAAATCACGGTTCTGGATTTTGTTGGTCACTATACTATCTAGCACGCTTTGAGTTAAAGCGCTTACTCCGCTCGCCACTATTGGCCATGACTCACATCGTGGTCTCCATCGCAATGAGCAGTGTTGTAGGTCTTGTTTATTACAAGATGCAAAATGATTTGAAAGGCACTTTAAATAGATTGTTTTCCCTATTCACCATGATGACGTTTTGCGCTTTAATGGGAACATCAGCAGTGTCACTATTCCAAGGCATAGAAAAGCTAAAATATCTTCGCGAGCGGGCAAGCGGATACTATTCAACACTTTCATACTTGATGACAAGAATTTTTTTTGACGATCTTTTTCTGCGCTTGATCCCATCGATAACATTTTCAGTAATAGCTTATAGGATGATAAACTACGAAAAAGTGTGGACGGAAGATGATTTTTACAACAGCACATCAAAGACTATTTTGCCGGGAAGCGTCTGTTCGGCATCCAAAATGCCGTTCCAAAGGCTCGGGGCATGCGCAGATGAGTTGAATAAGGCGGCGATTTCAAGAAATTTATCAGTTACCGAATTGATGAAATCCATGAGGTTTTATCGATCACTACCAGTATTCTGTATACTAATGTTTCTTACTTCAAGCATATCTTCGACTTTATGTGCTACTATTGGGGTGTTGACATCTACAAACCGTGTCGGAACATTTGTTGCAGTGCTAATGATCTTACTGTTCACAATGTTTAGCGGCGCATTGATAAACAACAATTTGCTTGCCGCTGGAAGCTGGGTGTTTGGTTGGATGCGCTACGCTTCTCCTTTTGAATATGCTCTCGAAGGTTTACTTGTTAGTCAGATGCAAGGACAATGCTTTTTGTTTGACCCACAAAGTAGAGCCGGAAATATAGTGGATCAAAACAATGAAGCCGTAGTTTGTGCCGAAATTTCTGGTGAGACCTGGCTGCTTAACCTTGGGTGCAGTCCTGTTGGCGAAACTAGTGGCAATGGTGCGTGCCAGTACACGGGCGATACTATTAGAAGCGACATTGTTGTATTGGCCCTGATAAGGGTAGGTTCAGTTGTGATAATGTACTTGGCGATGTACTTTGCCAAAGGCGAGCGTTAGGGGTAGAGTGATGGGTAATGAATGGTGTATCAAATCGGGCAGACAAACTTTTTTGTTCGGATCAGGGTTAGAATCAGGGTTAAATCCGATCCGAGAGTCGGTAGAATTTATTAGTGTAATATCCTATTAAAAAACTTACTTATAGATCCTTGTGTGTCTGCTGACGACTACTCTTCTGTTGTTGTCTGCTGTCCCAAAAAAGCTATTTTTTTGAATTTGTATTTTTTTTTTTGTTTGCAATGCGTACGTGGTGGGATGGATTCCTAACTGCTACGGCAACGCCAATAGTATCCCCACGCTAAATTGATTCATGAATAATTGCTGAGGTATTTTTTTATTATTAAGCAGTAGTAGTAGTAGCACTAGTCGTCTATAATTTTTGTTTTTTGTGTGTGTTTGGTGTTTGTGTATTTTATACTATTTATATTTATTACAGAGTATTATATTTAAATTATATTATTATTATTGAAAAAAAATAATAAAATATTAAATTATGATGATGTGTTTTTTTGTTTTGATGATACTGCATGCATATCAAATTGCTTGTAGTGTTGTGGTGACTCAACGACTGATTGAATTTGCAGAAAGCTGAAATTTCGCATAAAACATCCTGTCATCATAACTCAGGATTTATCAACAAACCGAATCTTTTTTTAAATATGCCGGTCAGAAGAAAAACTGCGGGACGCAAAACGAAACAGCCGCCACAATCACCTAAAGTTGTGCCAGCATCGCCTTCCAGCCGTCGCGCCCCTCCTGGTTTCCAAGTGTCGCTTCCACTAGGTTCAATTAAGAATTTTCAGCATTTACACAATGCTCCTTTGAGCCAATACTCGCCGCAGGCTGTAGCTAGTCCGTCTCCTAAAGCTCAAAAGATGAGAAAACGTGTTGTTGCGCAGCAGCAGCCTCCTGAAGCTTTTAAAAAGAACAACTATTTGCCAGAGCCACCGACTAAAACGGCTGTACAGAACGCCGCCCACCACAGCCGTCTGGCCTCTACTAGGCTGCAAGAAAAGCAAGCAAAGCTTGCGCAATTTCAAAAGCGCATAAAAGCTCGCGTATCGAACCGTGTACGGAAGGAAAAAGAAAATGCGATGAGGAAACGTCAGGCATGGGTGCAATTAGAAAATAAGGCAGAGAGCACCGCAAGACGCGTTGCACAGGGTGTCAAAAGTTCGCTGAAGACCAACAGAAGTATGGTTACGTACTCGAAGACGCCATCACTCAAAAAATCAACCAAACTTACCTTGGATGAACACATTGTAAACGTCACCGCAAACACTCAAGCGGCACGAATGGCTCTCTTTGCGCATTCAAAGCAGGGTAAGCTAGCTATGAAGCAAGCCGTACAACCGCACTTAAATGTTCCTGCATTTTCAGTGGGGCCAGCAAACGATGTGGATACATCTGTCAGTAGTGAAACAGATGACGACGCTGATAATAACAAGTCCAACAAGAAGTTAGAAGGGGATTTCAATATTGAAAATAATAGTGATGAATATGTTCCTGGAAATGGTGGTGCATGGAGGGCTAATATATCGTATGCTACAGCTAAAACAGAGGGATTCGATACTCACAATATCGATCGGGCATCCGCGCAAAACCTGGTGTACAAAGTACGCAAGGCCGAGATGAAAGCACAAAGAGAAAGCGCCAGGAGATCAATGGAATTGAAAAGGATGAAAGAAAGGCGTGCAAAGAAGGAGAAAGAAATTGAAGCGCAAAGGAAGGCACATGAGGAAAAGTTGGCACAAATGCGAACTGCGAACGAGCACGAAAGAAGTGTGACAATGGAACTAGAAAGAACTCAGTCCGAGTCGATCGAATCTGCCCGGAAGTCCCAAGCTCTGAAAGCACAGCGCCAACGTGAAACTGCCTCGCGGTACATTACTGCCCTTAGACAACGCTTACTCTATCAATTGAAGGAAAAAAATATGGAAGTACCACCACTTTGCTCGTGTGCTGATGCTGTTGGAGCGTTGGAGTCAGGCAAACCAATATGGGATTCGTGCGCAAACAATTGTCAGTTTCGCAACAATCCAAAGGACGTAAAACGTATCGTATCGGATCTTGTACGATCCGTCAAATACAGCTTAGCGTAAGTACGAGTTTCTCTGCCTAATTTGATATTTCCCCGCATAAAGCTAAAGGTTGTAGAAGAGTTATTGGATATACATTGTTACGCTATCGAAAGAACCCAAAGTAGAATGCATATCATAGTTATTGACGCAATGTATACTCCGATGAAAGATTTTTTATCGTAGATAAGAAGAATAGTGTAGTACCTTTTGGGTTCATTTGATAGATCAGCTATGAGGGTCTTAGTAACACCTTATAATTATTTTACACCGTTAAGAAATTTGTACACAATTACAAATAACTGTCGTCTATGATATGACATGATAAGAGATTTTTTTAATTGCAGGGATTTTTGGACATTTTGTGGTCCAGATAGCGGAATGAAAGTATACTATTAAGTATATTTAAATGAATTAAGTCACTAGTATACGCAAGTACGCAGTTCATTAATATATTTAGATTGAACCTAGCCCATCAGACTCAAACGCAAATGCGTCAGCTTCAAGGAGCGATTAAAAAAAAAAGTAGTCCAGAAAACTGCATGTTTTTTTTGCTAATTCGCTTTGATTTGACTTTACCTTGAAAACCGCAACGTCAAAATGCATGCCCCATCATTCTTTCACCTCGAAACTTCCGCATAAATACCATTTGCTTTTTCTTAACTTTAGACTAGATTCTTTAATAGGTCTCCAAATCAACTTTGACGTTCGCCACAGAAATGTTCAAAACTAGTTGATCCTATTAATAGTGCGCCTAAAAAACGCCCTTTGTCACTTCTTTTTGAAATATCTGTCGTATAAACTGCGTACTAAGTAGTGATCAAGAGCGAAACTTTGTGAACAATGTATCCGTAGGTATGTCGACATCGTGAATCTTGCATCGTAACTGTACTGCAGTCTGGGGCAAAATAAATGCAGATGCACCAGCTTCAAGGAGCGATTAAAAAAAAAGTAGTCCAGAAAACTGCATGTTTTTTTTGCCAATTCGCTTTGATTTGCCTTTACCTTGAAAACCGCAACGCTGGAATGCATGCCCCATCATTCTTTCACCTCGAAACTCCTGCATGAAAATCATCTGCTTTTTTTAACTTTAGACTAGATGGTTTAATAGGTCTCAAAATCAAGTTTGACGTTTGCCACAAAAATGTTCAAAAGTAGTTGATCATGCAAGTAGTGCGCCTAAAAAATGCCCTTTGTCGCATCTCTATTGATATATCTGTCGTATAAACTGCCTACTAAGTAGTAATCAAGAGCGAAACTTTGTGAACAATGTATACGTAGGTATGTCGACATCGTGAATCTTCCTTCATAACTATACTACAGGCAGGACCAAAATAAAAGTCGACGTTCGCCACAGAAATGATCAAAAATACTTGATCCTACTGGCAGTGCACCTTATGTATGCCATTTACACCACTATTGGTTTTAGCATCGCCGGCGCCACGCTGATTATTACCTCCCTAAACAGAATCAATTGGGAGAGTACCCAGATTCTAATTAATCAACAACTGTAACTTCAAGGCCACGGTTTGTCAGTTGAAAATCGCGATTACGTTTTGAGTTTGCCGCTTTTTAAGATGGATTCATTTGTGTTCACAGAAAGAGACCCCAAAAAATCAAATCTCCATGAAAATCGGGATTTGTGGATGCCAGAACCTCAGAATCGTTATAAATCGCTTTTCAAAATTTTTGGGCCTCAACCCTTGACACGGAATCCAGGTTCGCGCGCCGATCCGTGCGCTTCGCAACAATTATTTATTATTAGTTTTTATTATTATTATTATCAACCTTATGGTTCACAACAAGTCCTCGCTCCCCTTGGCCTTGGCCCCACATGGCCTAGATTGACACTATGAGAAGATCATCTTCAAGTATAGGTTGAGGCTACCTCGGGCTTGAGGTCCTATCATATAAAAAGTAATACTGTATCGTTTTATCGACAATTAAAATTATAATGGCACACAGTGAAACTGCAATTAAAAAAATCTCTTATCTTCAACATATATCATATGTACGTTTTAATGTTTTACGAAAAGTTATATATTTCACGTTTTAGAGAGTGCGAAAATTTTGATTTTAAAGGTTACCGAGTGACCAGCTCCACTATCGAATGAACCAAAGGATACACTACAGAAAAGATTTTTACTGACACGAAAATGTGATACGCACTCTGTGTTCTTCTCCTCCATTATGTATCTTCTTGCATGATCATCGCGACGCCAGCCAAAACCCATTTTTCTGATGGCTCGATACTTTTCAACGTAGCGAGCACAATATAAGTTGGGCCTCTGAAAGTAGTCGAGTAAATCGGGCAGTTGTAAATGGATGGATCTGGGCGGATATAGCCAACTTCAGTAGCAATCCATGATGCCTGGGTTTGTACCGCCTTCACATAAACAACTGGCATGACTGGCAGCAGTTCTTTGAGTCTACTGTCAAGTAAGTGGCCACCACATTTGGTGCCAGAAACTTCGTACAAATCCTCTTCATCGAACTCCTCTTCCTCTTCTTCAACATTCGCATCCTCTATCGTATACCCACCCCATCTTGCACCCTCAATGTATAGGCCATCTATAAATGCACCATCAACAGGATGATCAACAACTTTATCTCTTGTCTGCATTAAAGATACATGCGTTTCCACCGTCATGTTATCCAGAGCTAGACCCCGCACGCGCCCAGTTGCTTGCATCAAAGCAGTTAAAAAAGCCATAGGGTTAAACAGTCCTGATATCCAAACACATTTTGGTCTCTGTAAATCTTCCGTCCACCCTTGCAATTGCTTAATGCGCAAGACTAAGTCCCGATACCAGCCATCTAGAGAACGCTTGGACGGCCATGCAAATTTTTCCCATGACATTTGATGGAAAATATTTCGTCCTGGCACTTGATTGATAGTAAGAGCTTCTGATAACTCCTCCATCTGCAATGACATATTCAATTCGCCATTAAGACCTTTTTTTAGTTGTTCCATTGAATTCAGCATTACCAGCGTTAGGTGATTCATGCGCTTGACTTCCTGGAGAGCGACCAATACATATGGTGACTCGGGTGTTTCAAGTAGCGGTTCAGCCCGCAGCTTGACATCCACCTCATTGAAGCGTTCCGGCAAATCTTCAGTAAGTTGGTCAATACGAGCTTTCAGTGCATCTGTATTTGATTCACCACCTCCACCGGAACTTCCACCGCCTCCTTTCTCAACTTTCATGATCACATCAAATAGCGCAAAACTAGTCGTAGACATGTATGGCACGGTCTGTGTGGAAGTCAACAACTACAGCTACAATGAGCCATAATAATAATAAAGAAAATTGCTGTAGTAATAACGGGAATCAGCGGCGCCTAGCTAGAGGGAGGTGATTTAAAATTTTAAATTATTATAGGGGAATATAGTACGGAGTCTACATCGGTCCATACTGTCGCTCGCAGTGATGATATTTTGATCGCAGCGACTGCGCCCAACGAATTTATTTTTCCCACAATGGCAGAGCATTGCTGGTAGAATAGAACGACACACACTTGCTGGGAGAATCCGACACATGACCAGACGATGTAGCAAGAAGAGAAAGATCTTACACGCAACCGTAGCATGCTGAATCCTGTGGCTGCTTCTTGGTGTCCCCAACATGGCCTTTACGGGGATGGGGATTGATAGTATCCTCACCCTAATGGAGTCATGCTGATCATCTACAGGGCGCAACAATTTGTACGCTGGTATACCTTATGCGATTTTCTAGGGTACCACTTTTTGCCCTTCTCTTTCCCATGCGCGGGCTGTTGCGATTCTGGGAAAAGCCGTGATGTGAATTGGTGCACGAACCAAATCCTTCACGGCCATCATGAGATGAGATGGTAAGACTACCATTAAAGTACGAAAATGATAGGCAATCCTGCACTCAAGCGTTTTTCCATTGTGGACCTACCGTAGGGCTAGCAGGGGAACGCGGGAACTTTCTTTTACTCTATTTATCATTACACTACTTCCCTCGACAAAACGTTACAAAAGCAATTAATTTGCCTCGACTCTTTTTTCTCCAGTGTCTATTTTTGCTATAGAGTAGTAATTTAGTGCATGACTACAGAGCATACAGCATAATATTAATACATATATTTTTTAGTCCCTACTACTATGATTACTATGATTCCTCGTCCTCTTTTTCTCTTTGCTATATCGTTCATTCAAGCAATATAAATACGGAGACAAGACACATAGGAGTAAACCAAAATAGAACCAAGTGCGTAGAATGCTTGAGTCTTCTTGAAGACTACTGTGTGCTGCTACGAGTTACATTCATCGCCCATTACACCACAACATTAACCTTTCGTTAGAACAGTTAAATATTGTAAATGCCATATGCAGTGGTATTATTAGTAGTGTGAATGTACTGTATAGTAATAATTAGAGGAGCACAAGAAAAATGACGGATGATTATTGATGGAGATGATTATTACTTACTACTACACTAATAATAATAATAATAATAATTTAAATTATTTTTTTTTATTATATTATTATTATTATTATTATTATTATTTTTGTGTGAAGTTTCACCGACACCGGTTGCACAGAGTCGAGTGTTGCAGAGTAAGATGACTTGCGCATCAAACACGGCATTAATTTTATCCTAAAAACACGTTGGGGGTATAACCCGGAGGTATGCATCCATACCCTTCCCGCTTCTCCGAGGCCCCGACAAATTTTGAGCAGAGCACAAGTCCGAGAATTAATTATGCACAAATTGGCAAAGTAGTAAAAGTTGGACCTAGAAGAAGTGCTCGGCAGGTGTCACCAAACACAACCACAAAAGCTTCGTCCTACATGCCTGTAGAAAGGCCAGCAACTCATCATGAAAGTCGAAGGCCAGTTTCAAGTCTATCTTTCAATCAAGGTGGCAACGGCATGCCGCGAAGACCAGCCACAAATCAAGGTCATCGCGAGAACAATTTCCAAAAGTATCAACGCCAACGAATATTACTTTTGAATAGACAAGGAGTAAGGCAGAAGGCAACAGAACGGCAAAGACCATCAACAACAGGCAGAGCTAGAGGAACACCATCCTCCCAGGTAGGAGAAGCCAAATTATTATCGTTCATGCAACATCGTAACAGGCAACGACACTTCAAGAAAAATAACTCGAGTGGTAATGGACGGCCAGTATCGAGGATTATGCAGCAACCGCAAAATGTTAAGAAAGTTGGTCTATATGCGGCACTGCAAGGTAGCCCAAAGCAACTGTCACCGAGGCCTTCAACATCAATAAGCCAGTACAATGCACGCGCGTCTTCGTCGATGGGTATTAGAAAAGATCTCGGGGCAGCCAAAACTGGTGGCGCAAAACCCAGGCAGAGCAATGAAAATAGTTTTGGTGCACGCCCTGCGACAGCAATCGGCACAAGCTTTTACAAGAATTACAACGCCAACGTGAACCGATACAATTTACACACAAACATCAAAGAAATGATAAACCGCGAAAATAAAAATAGAAAGAATCTATCTAGTCCCAACCAAAAACGTCCTGCTACTGGAATAATGAAAAGCAAGAACGGTAACAAGCATGGCATTAATAAACGCCCGAGCACTACAAAAGAGACCAGTCGCCGAGCTGTTACAAGTAGAGTTTCATTCAACACAAACACCCCAGTGTACAACGATTTAGATAGCTATATTCCATCAAACGATATAGGGGCTAATCAAAATGGGGTTGGCGAAAGCAATATGAGTGTGAATCCCAGCGTGATGAATAATATATATGATGCTGAGCCTAAAGATCGCATGCATGTGGATACGAAGGAGTTGCACGCTCTGATTAACCGCATGGAAAATATGGTTGATGAACAACGATTGAAAACTGCTCCATGGGAGCTCAAGAATGACAAGGTAATCATTAGGAAAGATAAAAAAAGCGTTGTCGACGACGAAATAAGTAATCCCAATAGTAATGTGAAGTCTGCCAATAGTGAAAATGACGTTGACCAACACGAAAAGAATTTGGCGAATGACACAAAAGCGGTGATGTACAAATCATCGATGAAAGTAATCGATTCTAGCCTCAATATCGTCATTCCAGAGAGACCAGAAGACTCGGTGCAAGGTTACGATGCACAAATGGAATCTTACCGAAATGCTTCGCACAAAGTAGGTTCAGCTGGACGACGTGGACCCACACAAATCGTACGCCCGCATACGAGTAGGACACCTCGAAAATTTACGCACAAATCTTCATTATATGGAAATACCGGGAAAAGAAATGAGAATTCGGCTACTTCGTATGGACGACCGCGAGTTCGAAGGCCGTCAACAACCAGCGGCGTCAGATCGAGATCAAATATGTATTCACGTCACTCAAATGCAAAACTTAAAGGACCCACTTTTAATAAAAAGATAATGATTTCGAAACGAAGAAAATCTCCTCGAACGTATCCTCCGCATCTGTCGCCGTCGGCGTACGCATCAATAGACGTTACAGAAGCCCAAGCAAAAGCTATGCTGCAAGAAGGCAAGGGAGCAAAGGCAATAAATATTTCCACTTTTAGGAACAGTAAAATAACAACAGCTCTAGAATTAAGTAGTAGAAGATGGAAAAAGCACTCGCCTAGAGCGGCTAGTCCTACCCATGTGCGCCTAAAGGAAGAGGTTATCAGATTGGAGCGAGCTGTTGGTACTTCTAAAAACAAGATTCTGCAAGAAATAGATGTATTGTTGCATCCTTCAAACCGGCAAATGTAGCGGAGGGACAAGATATGAGTACGTACGAGTAAAAATTTCTTCAAAAAGCACACAAAACTTTTTAAAACACACACACA
>JACLAC010007329.1_pt1 | contig 23749 bp, 22 predicted proteins | sample 8027881 | NCBI WGS metagenome assembly JACLAC01 (sample SAMN15725517, study PRJNA655200) | protist metagenome | isolation source: fluorescence activated cell sorting (FACS) single amplified genomes of... | place: Spain: Blaines Bay Microbial Observatory, Mediterranean Sea | collected 2016-01-19 | reverse complement strand
AAATGTGTAGAAAGGAGTCTCTTCACACCTTGTTTGCAAAATAGAACTTTCAAGACATAGCTTAATGAAAAAGTTGGTATGTTAGGATTTGATGAGTGCTCCATTTTGCCTTTTGAGGGGGATTGAGGCATACTGTTATCGCAGGTTAGACTGCACAAAGTCAACTTTTGACCTCACCGATGAAATTCGATCCTAAAAAAGAACTGAAATGCCACCGTTGCGATCACCATGGGGCGCCAAGGGTCTTGTACCAGAACGGAATACCGAGTTCAGCCCTTTGTTCTCGCTGTGAGGCTATTTTGGATATGTTTGGGGTCGCTGGCTTGATGTTTAAAGCAGTGCGTTGGCTATGGCGTTTGTGCGGTGGTCGTTAGGACCCGTTCGCCGAAGTGCTTTTGATTCTGTAAAGCATGATCGTTAAACATAGCCATATCAAGCCTAAGAGTAAATATAGCAGATTGGGGTATAAGACCCACATGCTGAGCCCGAAGGAAAAGGTCATCAAGGCTATGGCGTAAATTTTCACTTGCGGATCAATGGTCTTTTCTCGTCTCCAGCGCAATACCGGAGGCCCTAGCCAGGGGTGGGCCAGAACCCATTCTTCCCATTGGGGGGCACCGCGTTTGAAACAGTAGAGGGCAAGCAAGACCAAAGGCGTGGTCGGTAATAGGGGAAGAAATACTCCTAGAAAGGCGAGGCCAAGTAGAAGGAAGCCGCAGCTTTTATAAAGCGTGAGTTTGATTTGAGAGTTCAATGAGCGCTCGTTTACAGTCCCTTCTTGGACCACGGGTTGTTTGTTGAGTCATCGGCATCTTCTTGGTGTTGATTTTTGATGTGTTGTTCAAGGCGGTGGATGCGCTGTTCTAGTTTGTGATGTTGCAACTGAGATTTTTGAAGTTCGGCTCGGAGTGTCAGCAGGTCTTCTTCCAAAAAGGCGATACGTTCCTGTCCTGAGTCTTCATTCATGTCTTAGCCTTGAATTTCAGCATGGGTGTTGATTTTAATGTTGTCGTTCCTTGGCAAGGTTGGGCGTCCGACGTTCTGTTTCAGCAGGTCCATTGGCGACGACGAATCTTCCCATCTTGGTGGTCTGTGAAGCGTATCCAATGGATGTGAAAGCGGTAGATAGGGGTTCTGTTGAACATTTCAACGAGGTAACTCGTCTGGGAAACCCCTGGGTAGCGCTCGAGGTAATAAAGACGGGCTTTTGCAGCGCTTTGACCCTTTAAGGCCGTGATGTGACCGCGCAATTGAACTCCACAGATGTCTGAGAGTTGTTGCCCTTCTTTGTAGATTGCACCTGCAACTTTAGCACACTCTTGACTGTTTAGGCAGTGCTGACTATCACTTTTGGAGACGAAGTCCAGTTGACTGAAACGTTGGGAGCTGTAGTAGAGCGGCGCACAGGCTGGTTCGCCAGATCTAGATACGGTTGAGAGAACCAAGGTTCGACGTTCCTTTAGCCATTGTTGGACTTCCTGCTGTTCGAGTTCTGAGATGTTTGGGTCTTGTATAGAGCTCATCTTGTGCAAGGTTGATGTTATTGGTTGTGCGGTGTTGCCGACCGAAGTTGTTATGACAGTCTATAGGGGAGCTGTCATTATGGGAGCGAGGGGCATTTCTTGGATGACTTATGGCCTCATGGTGTCATAAGTTAACATGTGAGGCCTTCGTATTTATCATACATTTCGTTAAAGATAACCCTATGTCTGAAAAAAAAGTTAAGAAAGTGGCATTGCTCACAGCGGGCGGTTTAGCTCCATGTTTGTCCTCAGCCGTAGGTGGTCTGATCGAGCGCTACACTGAACTGGCTCCGGAAGTTGAACTGATTTGTTATATCGGTGGCTATAAAGGTCTTCTCAAAGGTGAGAGCATCGTCGTTGATCATGAGATGCGCCAGCAAGCTGGCCTGTTGCACCGTCAGGGTGGTAGCCCTATTGGAAACTCTAGGGTCAAGCTCACCAATGTGGCGGATTGTCTCAAGCGTGGACTCGTGCAGGAGGGGCAGGATCCCTTAAAGGTTGCCGCCCAGCGTCTCAGTGATGACGGTGTTGATGTGCTCCACACCATCGGCGGTGACGACACCAATACGACGGCGGCTGATTTAGCGGCCTACCTTGCTGAAAACAATTATGAGCTTTTTGTGGTCGGTCTTCCGAAAACCATCGACAACGATGTCGTGCCGATTCGCCAAAGCCTTGGGGCATGGACGGCTGCTGAAGAGGGCGCAGATTTCTTTGGCAACGTCGTTTCTGAGCATAGTGCAAATCCACGCATGCTCATCGTTCATGAAGTGATGGGGCGTCACTGCGGTTGGTTGACGGCGGCTACAGCAAAAGCTTGGAGCGACAAGGTGAGCTCGACGACTTACGCCAAAGGTTTCCCCTACGACGCCAAGCGTCAAGATGTTCACGGCGTCTACATTCCAGAAATGCAGCTCGACATCGATGGCGAGTGTGAGCGTTTGGGAAAAATCATGGATGAGGGCGACAACGTAAATATTTTTATCGCTGAAGGTGCAGGCACCGATACCATCGTGGCTCAAATGGAAGCGAACGGTGAAGAGGTGCCAAGGGATGCCTTTGGTCACGCAAAGCTAGATGCTGTCAATCCGGGAGCTTGGTACGCTCAACAGTTCAAAGAGCGATTGGGTGCGGAAAAAGTACTGGTGCAGAAGTCTGGTTATTTTGGTCGAGCGGCAGCAGCGAATGCCGAAGACCTTCGTTTGATCAAGTCATGCACTGACCTCGCTGTCGATTGTGCTCTGCGCGGTGAAAGTGGTGTGATCGGCCATGACGAAGACAAAGGTGGTGTGTTGAGAGCGATCGAGTTCCCTCGTATTGCCGGAGGGAAGCCTTTTGATATCGAAACGCCTTGGTTCGTGGAGTTGCTAGAAAAAATCGGTCAGCCTAAGACGGCATTAGTCTCTCACTGAGTCCTTGCTCCCCAAAGGCTTTGCTTTTGGGGAAGCCATAGCTGGGCGGCGTCCTTTTACTCGACGACGCCCACTTTTTTAGCTCACCCAGTCTAAGATGCGACCTGAAAATGAATGGGGTTCTAGATTGGAGCCGCCAAGGTATGCGCTGGGCATTGGCGAAGCGACGGCATTGCCATAGGCGGAGCTGATTTGGTAGTGGTTGACGGCGGCCCGTTCCAGTTGGTCCGACAGTTGGCTCACCTTTGAGATGGAGCTGAGCACGCCACGGGAGGCCTGATCGAGGTTGTTCGTACCGCGTTCCTCTCCTCGTTGTATGGCTGTGTTCAGGTGATGGATGGCCGAATCGATGGAACTCGTGACATCGGCATAGATTCGACTTGAACTACTGCTGCTTTGGGCTTGGTTTCTGAGCTCTTCGAGTTCTGAGTCCGTTTGGCTCAAGTCGTCTCTAAGCTGGGTCCAGTCGTCAATGTTGCCACTAGATTGGGCTTTTTGAAGGCGATCGTGAACGGTGCCAAGCAAAGCTACTGCCGTATCTGCAGAAGCTTTTTCGTTGGCGAGATTATCGATCAAATGGACTCCTGATGACTGGACGGTGAGGGGGCTGAAAGCTTGCAAGGGAGAGCCTAGGGAGCTTAAGGTTGAGATCGTATCATTCTGCACGCCTCGCATCAGAGAGCTCGTCTGCTGTAAAACGTGTGCTCCCGTGATTGAGCTTGCTCCTAGTCCAGATATCATCTGTAATCCCTTGGTTTTCCCATCAGTATTATCTTTTGGGTAGGGGATTTGGAAGGCCAAGTCGACGTGAGAATTGTCACGTTGTCGTGCTTGGCACGGTATTAAAAAAAAATTAGCTTGCCGATGAGTTGTTCGTCAACTTTAGTAGAGCGCCAACTTTTTGAAAGACTATCCGTCTTGAGGGTCCTCCACCTCACCGGTTTCCTTTAAAGAAGCAAAGGCGTCTTTGACTTCGGCTTCGACTTCTTTGAGGCGTTGATCTAACTCCTTGATGAGTTGGGTGCCCCTTTTGACGTCGATGGCCAATTCATCGATGGGGGTGGTGCTGCGATCAATTCGCTCTAGGATGTTGTCCAGTTCGGCAACTTTCTCTTCGTAACTGAGTTTTTTTGCCATGCTCAGTTTTGTACGATGTCGTGAATGCGACGACATTTTTCAAAGAGGGGGCCGACATCTTCGAGTTGGAGCATATTGGGGCCATCGCTTTTAGCCTCGTCCGGATTGGGGTGGGTCTCCCAGAATAAGCCGTTGGCACCAGCTCCGACGGCAGCGAGGGATAGCGGAGGCACATTGCGGCGGTCTCCGCCAGTGCTGTCGCCCTTTCCTCCGGGCATTTGAACGCTGTGGGTGGCATCGTAGATGATGGGGCAGTCGTTTTTGGCCATGATGGGGATGGCTCGCATGTCGCTGACGAGCATGTTGTAGCCGAAGCTGGAGCCGCGTTCGGTGAGAAGGATGCGGTCGCTGACGCGTTTTGCTTTTTCGACTACTTTCTCCATGTCCCATGGCGCTAAAAATTGACCTTTTTTAATGTTCACCCACGCTGAGGTCTCGCAGGCGGCAACAATCATGTCGGTCTGTCGACATAGGAAAGCAGGTATTTGGATGATGTCAACGCGTTCGCCTGCGATGCGAGCTTGTTCTTCGTTGTGGACGTCGGTGATGATGGGGAAGCCGTAGTCGCGTTTGATCTCGTTGAGCCAGTCGAGTCCCTTGTCGATGCCCGGTCCACGGAAGCCGTCGGCACTTGTGCGGTTGGCCTTGTCGTAGCTGGATTTGAAAACGATGAGGGCGCCGGTCTTCTCGCGGATCTCATGGAGTTTTTTGGCGACGGTGTGCAGCAGCGTTAAGCTCTCCATCACACAGGGGCCAGCGATAAGGAAGAGCCCATCGTCAAAGGCTTTACGGTCTAAGGTTGTTGTCATCGAGAATCCTAGATGAGGGCTTGTTTAAGGGTATCCAATGGCGACAACCGACTTATCAAGTTAGCTGTCGTTGGGCTTTTGTTTTTGGCGCCAGAGGATTTCCGCCGAGCTGGGCTTTAGGTAACGCACGTCGCAGTCTGCAATCTTGATTTGGTGTCGACCGGAACTTGCGGCCTTCAAAACGAACTGGGCTTGCAGGAAATCGCCCTCTGCCCAATGCCACAGCTTGGGCCAGTCTAATTTGTGCCGCAAACGTCCGAGGTCGTGAAAAATCAGAGCTGGTTCTTCCAGTGGTTTGAGGGCCTCATCTGCTTCTAGCAGTTGGATATGGCCTTGCTGCTCCCAGTTTTTGTGGATTTTGTGGAAGCTTTGCAGAAACAGTTGTCCGCCGAAAGCATCGGCGATCAGGTGGGCTCTGTCCAGCTCACTGTGGCTTTTGTTCAGGGCCTCGAGGGCTATGGCTTCGAGGGGAACGGCGTGCAGTCTGAGTTGGGGGTGAACCATGGACCAAGCTTGGGCGAGGGCGATGGCCATGCGCAAGCCGGTGGCTCCACCAGGACCAACGTGGATGGCAAGATCGGTAACCGTTTGTGCTTCAACCTCTGCTAGGTTTAAGAGTTCATTGACGGTGGCTAGCAGTGATGATGACTGGGGGCGCTGCCCGCTCAGTTGGCTTTCGTATTGCTTGTCCCCTAGGCTCAAGCAGAGGCTTGCCGCTTTTCTTGAGCTTTCGATGGCTAACCAGGTCGTCTCCATCAGCACTCCTGTTGTTGTCGCGCCCTTGTGCGTCCACTTTCCGTGAGGATGCGACCTTGGGCTGTCTTCTGTATCAGCCCTTGTTGGATTAAAAAGGGCTCGTAGACGTCTTCTACGGTTGAGCGGTCTTCCCCAATGCTGACCGCTAAAGTGTTTAGGCCAACGGCCCTTTCGCCAGCATGGAAAAGCACCTTTAAGATTTGGCGGTCAACGTACTGGAGTCCTAACTCATCCACGTCCATCATCTCGAGTGCTTTTCTCACCATGGAGAGCCCCATGTTGTTTTTGTTCTCAAGGGTGGCTAAATCCCTAGCTCGTCTGAGGAAACGGTTGGCGACCCTAGGGGTTCCGCGGCTGCGTGTCGCTAGGTGGTTGGCGCCTTCCCTAGAGACCTCCATGTTGAAAATCGATGCACTGCGCTCGACAATCTCACAAAGTTCAGTGCTGTCGTAGTACTTGAGGCGTTCAAATAAACCAAAGCGATCCCTGAAAGGTGCTTGCATTGCCCCTTCTTTGGTGGTGGCGCCAATGAGAGTGAATTGGGGTAGGTCGAGGCGCACGGTGCGACTGTTGCCTGGCGTGGTCTCGAGGACGATATCGATGACGAAGTCTTCCATGGCCGAATAGAGGTATTCCTCTAGGTTGGGTGAGATGCGGTGGATCTCGTCTAAAAAGAAGATGTCGCCAGCTTGGAGTTGGGTTAGGATACTCGCTAGATCTGCGGGTTTTGATAGTGCGGGACCATTGGCACAGTGGAGTTCGGCCCCCATCTCTTCGGCAACGATACGGGCTAAAGTGGTTTTGCCTAGGCCTGGGGGGCCACAGAAGAGCACGTGATCCAACACTTCACTACGCATTTTAGCGGCTTCCATGGCGACGGTCAGGTTTTGAACGACACGCCTTTGCCCGATGAAGCTGTCGAGGTGACGGGGCCGAAGGCTTTCCTCGACCTCACTTTCTTTTAGGCCTTGGACTTGGCCCGACATAGGAGCGTCATCGTCCAAGGCTCAGGGCCCGTTTCACCCAATCGTCGACGGATCCTTCTTTCATGCCCCCTTGGAGACAGCGCTCTAAACGCTCCCTTGCTGCATCGGCCTGAATGCCTAAGGCGACTAGGGCCAGCAAGGCATCTTCGGGCCAAGGTTCATTTTGGGTTGTTTGTTTTTTGTTTTGACCAGACATGGTGAAGGCTTCGATCTCGAGGCGGTCTCGCAATTCGAGCACGATGCGTTCTGCGGTTTTTTTTCCGATACCTTTTAGTCTTGTTAGGCTTGCTGTTTCCGCGCCAACGATGCTTGAGACCAAGCTTGGGATGTCGGCCTGAGCTAAGATTTGCATCGATAAGCTCGGGCCAACCCCAGAGACTTTGATCAGATTTAAAAAGAGGTTACGTTCTTCCAGACTTGAGAAGCCGCAGAGAAAGATCTCGTTTTCACGCACCACTTGATGGACGTAAAGGGTCACGCTCTCACCAATCGTTGGGCGTTGAACGGAGCTGAATTGGAGTTGATAGCCCACGCCGGAGATATCGAGAACCAAGCCTCCTTCGAGGTGGGCCACCACGGTGCCAGAGAGGTGGTGGAACACGCTCAGATCAATCGTATTCGAAAATAGAGCCTTCGTCGTTCAGCAGTGCTGAGCCATCTTTCTTCTTAGTGGCAGTTGCCGCTGGTGGGGTCTCAGGTTTGCCGCTAGATGTTGCAGGACGATAACTCAGGCCTTTTTCGTCAAGCATAGCATTGACTTCTTGTAGGCAGGCGGCGCTAAAGTTCGGGTTCGACTCCAAGTCCGTTCCTGTCCGCATGGTGATGTCACGCAGGGACTCGAATCCCATTTTGTGAAGAGCACTTTTGGTGCGGTAGCTGAGATCGAGGTCTTCGATGGAGGTGTCCAGTTCGTCCAAGTTGTAGTCTTTTTCTTGGGAGTAGAGCTGGGCATTCATTTTGATGCGATCGGCTAAAGGCTGTTCCTCCACGCGAGTCATGCCGAGGTGCAGGCCTTTTTTTGCCAGCATGGCGCGAATCTCTTTGAGTGAGGTGTCGCCAAAGTTCTTGTAGCTGAGTAGCTCCTGCTCGGTCTTGGTGATGAGATCTTGAAGGGTGAAGATGCCCATTTTGCTGAGGCAGTTGCGGCTGCGCACCGACAACTCAAAATCTGAAATGGGGATATTGAGGATCTCAAAGGTTTTGGCGTCTTGGCGGTGTTTGCGCTCGTCGTAGTACATGCTGAGGCAGGCTTCTGCGTCGGCGTGATAGAGAGCGGTGCGTTTGTTGTTGGGATTGATTTTGAGGGCCATCTCGTAATAGGCGATGGCTTGGGCGTGCTCACCCATGTCCTCGAGTAAAATACCTGTATTGATGAGCGACTCTTCAAAGCTATAGCCGAGGGTTTCTATACGGCGATACGTTTCAAGAGCTAAGCGGTCATCACCCCAACGATCCTGAAGTTTGGCCAGGTGAAATAGGGCTAGCCCTTGGTATGGACCCGTTCCGTCGGCTGCTTGGCCGAGGTCGTCGATGGCGTTTTGATAGTCGCCTTGCAGTTCGGCTTGAAAGCCTTTTAGCATCAGGCCAGTGTCGCCGAGTTGCTCTAGGTCTAGTTTAGGCAGTAGAGAAACCATGGCCTCGTCATCTTTAAGGTGCATGGCTAATATGGATAGCTCAATCAGTCCATCGTTGTGGTCGATGAGATTGCTCAGGGCTTCGGCAAAGACTTTTCTAGCCTCTGCTCTCCGGTCTAGGGCCACTAAGGCTTGGATGCGAAAGATGCGTCCCAAAAAGGAGTCGTCGCTCTCTAGGGCGTGGATGGCTTCTGGGAAATTGCCCAATAGATTTTGGGTCAGTCCAAGGCGTAGCTGTTGCTCTTCCGGTGGGATGACCTTGCTGACCGATTGGTAGTCGGCGGCGAAGGTCTCTAATTCCTTATAATCGTCGCCTCTAGCGGCCACTTTGTTTTTTAAGGACGCCACACTCTGCAAGTTCAGCTGTGGAGCGGTCAAGACTTCGACGACGCCGTTTTCCATAGATTTTCGCAATCGTTGGCAAAAAAGAGCGGCGCAGTCTACTGTGCTCTTCAAACCTTCAATTGTGGGCTATGCTCCGATAAAAGGGAGTCTCTATGTTCACTGGAATCATCAAAGAGTTTGGTCGAATCACCGCCGTACGTTCTAAGGGTAGGGGGGTTCAGTACGATGTTTATTGCCCAAAAAGTTCATCTGGAGCCGAATTGGGCGCATCGGTTGCGGTGGATGGTGTTTGTCAAACGGTGGTGAAAAATGTTGGCGATCAACTCACGTTTGATGCCATTGATGAAACCCTCCGTAAGACAAGTTTGGGGCAGCTCAAGGTGCAGCAGCGGGTTCACCTAGAGCCGGCTTTGTGCATAGGGGATCCTATTGACGGTCATCTGGTTCACGGTCACGTTGATGGGTTGGGTTGTGTTCGTCAAATTCAGCGCCAAAGTTCCCGTTGGGACCTGACGGTGAGTTTGCCCCTGGGTTGCGAGCGTTACTGCATTGAAGGTGGTTCGATCGCTCTGATGGGAACCTCATTAACGGTTTTCAGGTACGAGCACGATTGTGCTTCGGTGAGTTTGATTCCGGAAACTTTAGAGCGGACGCTTTTTGGTGAGCTGAAGGTTGGCGATCAGATCAATGTTGAGGTGGATGCTATGGGAAAATGGGTCGAGTCTTTGCTGCGCAAGGACCGTTCTAAGGGTATGGCCGATCGATTGGAGGAGTGGGGTTATTGATGTGGCTTGTAGCCTAGCAAACCGAGGCTATAACTTGTGGTCTTGCTTTGGGTTAGCATGCATATTTTTATCGTCGACTCCTCTCACTTTCACCGCAGTCTTTTGCTGACACAACTGTCTCAGGTTGTGCGCAGCTCTTTGACTTCATGGGAAGATGGCGTCGATGCCTTGAGTCATTATGCTAAGATAGGCAACGATCTGGAGAGTTTTCTTTTTTTGGTCGACACCCAAAGGGATTGCAGGCTTGGGGCGGATTTCATCAAGGGGGTCCGTCGTCTGGAACGAGATAAGGCTTGGTCACCCTCGAGTGTTTTGGCGATGAGCGAACACGAGACCGTTAGTGCCGATCTTTTCACCAAGTTGGCTGGCGCTGATGGTATTTTGAACAAGCCCGTTGATCGTGGTGATCTGTACAAGGAGATGAGGCGCTCCATGGGTGAGGAGCAAGTGATTCTGGCGAGCGAGCTTTAGTTCATCTTTGCGTTCACCGGTGCTGGGGGATGATTTTCTCTTTCATCTCCTCTAAGGTTGTTTATATTAGAAACATTCTTTGGGCTTGGAGTTGTGTTGCGATGAGAGTGCTTCCGTTTTTGTTATTGGGTTTGACTCAGGTTTTTGCCGAGTCTCAGACCTTGTGTCCGATCATGATCGATGACGAAATCGATGAAGAAGAGGTGCTGGTCTACAAGGGCAAGGAGGTTTTTTTATGTTGTGGTGGCTGTGTTAAGGCTTGGGAGAAGAATCCTGATTATTACGCTAAGGCGTCTTTGGAGGTTAGTGGAGACAAGAAGTTGTTGCCCCAACTTAAAGGTGTTGATCTGTCCCATGTGAAGTTGATGAAGCAGCGCTTTTGTCCTTTGCGTAAGACCGCTATTGTCGGTCCAGAGAGTCCTTTTGTGATGTATCAAGGGAAGAAAATATATTTCTTTAAAGCAAGAGATATAGCTCGAAAGTGGAAGAGAGACCCCAAGGGCTACTTTGAGGCAGCTCGTGAGCAAGGTTTATTGCCTCAGTTCGATTGAGTGTATTTCTCTCTGTTGTTCTGAAATAAAAAAAGGGCCTATTAGGCCCTTTTTTGTGTATGGAGATGAGGGGATTTGCACCCCTGTCCGAATCGCAATTTCCCTACAGCCTCTACAAGTTTAGTTCCGTTTGGTTTTTTGATGGACCATGGCCCGAACGACCAACCACCTTCGGGAAAAACCCACGCTGTCCCGTTGCCAACAACGCTTTGCCCTTCTGTGTTCAGCGAGGTGTAGAAGGAGTCCACTCCACTGAACCTAGAAGCAATGCTCCTAGGATTTGTTTACGAACTATCTGCGATTAGGCAGCTAGAGCGTAAGTAGTTTCAGAATAAGATTCGTCGACTATATGTTTGATCGATTTTTAGAGGGCCATCGATCAACCCTCACTTGCCACTATAAAGAACACCACAACCGTCGAGTCTAAAATCATCCCCGTGTATGGACAGGTGAGTATAGGCTTTGGCTTTTCAGTTCAACACTTTGGGGCAGACTTGTCCTAGGGCGCGGGCTTGACTTTTTTAAACTAGCTTTTTGGAAAGAATAGCTCTTCGCTGCTGTAGCCAAGAGCTGCGTAGGCCGCACCGACCAGGTAAAACGAACCGGTGATCACGCTCAGTCCAGGGTGGGGGGTGGAGATCCACTTTTCGATGGCACTGGACTGGTGACTCACCAAGATATCGGCCTTTGCTTGTTCCTGCAGTTGGTTCCAGCAGTTTTGAAGTTGTTGTGGTGGTAGGCCGGGTCTTCCGCCAGGTAGCTCACAGAAACATATTTCGGGTTTGAGTTTGGCGAGTGGCGCTAGTAGAGCTTCTGGGGCCCTTGACTCGGCCATGGCAAACAGGATCCGAAGTTGTTTTTCGCCTTCAAGGGAGCGGCGTAGGGCTTCCATGGAGAGGGCGTTGTGGGCTGTGTCCAGTAGGCAATGGTGTTCAGGCAGTCTGTGCATGCGTCCAGGAAGCGGCCGTTGAGTTGTTGTGGTCTTGATTTGAAGGCCTAGCTCTTTTAAAGCTGCTTGGGCGAGGCTGTCGTTGATTTGGTCTGGGCTGCCTGTGCCTTCGACCCAGGTCATTGGGCTAGATTTTGCTGCAGCGTGGTTTGCGAACACGTGGTTCACGTCTGGGTTTTGACGCAGTGCGATGGTGGGGGTGTTTTTTTTGATGATGCCAGCTTTTTCTGTCGCGATTTCACTAAGGGTGTTGCCAAGTACCTCGCAGTGGTCATAGTCGATTTGAGTGAGAACTGTGCAGCTGGGCTGGACCACGTTGGTGGCGTCTAGGCGTCCTCCGAGCCCAGTCTCTAAAACGATGAAGTCGACGTGTTCGGCCTTGAAGTGCAGCATCGCCATCAGGAAGAGGAACTCGAAAAAGCTGAGTTCGCCGTTGAACTCATCGCGATTGAGTTGGTGCAGTCGCTGGGAGCTTTTGAGCATCTGGTGGTGTCCGATGAAGCCAGAGCTAGTGCGGATACGTTCTTTTAAACTGATGAGGTGAGGCGAGGTGAATAGCCCGCAATTGTAGCCTTGGCTTTCGATGCCATGGGTGATTTTCAGCGCGGTGCTGCCCTTGCCCTTCGTGCCGGCGATATGAACGATTTTGATGTCCATGCAAGGGTTGCCGAGCTTCTCCATGGCCCGCTGCACCCGGATCGTGGTGAAGGGTTTTCCTTGGCGCCGGGCTAGCTTTTGACGCTCGAAATCAAAAAGGCCGAGCAGGAATTGCTCGGCCTTGTCTTCTGGTTGGTTTTGCTTCATCGTTTGAGGTCCATTGGACCTCCCGTTGTCGTTTTACTTGAAGCGATCGCTAGCGGGTAGACGATCGCGCTCGATCAGTTCACCGGTGAAGCCACGGGCGTCGAGGGAGTTGCGAACCCTCTCTAGGGTGCTCGTGCCCATCACTCGGATATAAATACGCTCGCGGTTGTCCCATTGGAAACGCTCTTTTTTCATGAGGTGTTTTTGGTTCATGTCGACGCGTGCTTCGATGGTGATGAGGGGCTCTTGGGCCCGGTCGATCAGCTCTTTGAGGTAAGCGGCAGGTTCGTCTTTGACGTTGGTCTCTTGGGTCAGCAATTTGATCAAGGTGCCGCATTGTTCCATGGTTCGCTTTTCGTCGCAATACCAGAGGTGATCGCGGGTGAGGTGAAAAAGAGAGCGAGACTCATGGCCCTTGCTGCTCCAGTCGATCTGGTTGCGAACGCAGGCGAAAACGCTTTCGTTCAAACTGGGGAACTGCTGTTGCAGGATAGGGCGGATGAAGCCGGCATTGAAGCCAATGATGACCTCGGCGGAATGAGCCAAGTCTTCAAAGGCTTGGCTGTCGATGCTTTGGCCTTGAACCATCTCGGCTGTGATGCCTGTTTTTAAAGAGAAGGCTTCGGTGAAGGGGTTGTCCTCCTCGGGGTCTTGGAACCATTGTTTTGCGTCGCTAACGTTTAAAAACTTACCGGACTCTCGCTCGACTTCGACTAAGACGATGGCGAGCTCTACGATCTTGGCGTGACGTGGGTTTTTGCCTTTGGACTCCATGGCGATGATGGCCACGTTCATGGTGTCTGCGCCACTGCCGCTTTGGTCTTCTGGGAGTGAGCCGTCGAAGTGACGGATCACAATATCTTTTTCACCACTCATCTTTCTCCTTTTGTGTCTACAGGGTGGGGTGGGGCTGGGGATCAGCCCTTTGAAGACCTCAATGATGGAGTGTGGCTCACTTGTGCAACCGTAGACCTTAGCCGTTGCGGTGACTAGCGCTAAATGGAGAGTTGGCGTGCTGGTTTGTGCTCCAGGTGAGAGAGGTTTTGATGTGAATTGCTAAATCAAAACGAGCTAATAATCCTATCGACGATGTACATCAAAAGCGTTACCATTCACGGGTTCAAAACCTTTGCCAACAAAGTGCACATCGACTTTGGAAGGGGGGTTTCATCGATCATCGGTCCCAATGGTTGCGGTAAAAGTAATATCATCGACTCCGTGCGTTGGGTTCTTGGGGAGCAGAGCGCGAAGAGCATGAGGGGCGGGGAGATGACCGATGTCATCTCCAACGGCAACCGCAAGCGTAAGCCTTCAAACTTGTGCGATGTGACCCTCGTTTTGGACAATGAAAACAAGTCCTTGCCCATGGATAAAGCTGAGGTGTCGATTCGTCGACAACTGTACCGCAGCGGCGAGTCGAGTTATCAACTCAATGGTGAACCGGCCCGTTTGAAGGACATCCGTGAACTGTTCATGGACACGGGTATCGGTGCCAAGACCAATACCGTGATCGAGCAGGAGCAACTGACAAAGTTGCTCCAGGCGAGTTCTAAGGAGCGCAAGATCATGATCGAGGAGGCTGCCGGCATCAGTCGTTTTCGCCAACGTCGGCAGGAGTCCTCCCTCAAATTAGAGCGGGTCAAAGAGAACATGACTCGCCTCAACGATATCGTGACGGAGGTTGAAAAGCAAAAGCGCAGTGTTTCGACCCAAGCGTCGAAAGCCACCCGTTACGAGAGCATGCAAAAGGAAGTTCGCAAAACGCGGCTCAATGTATCGGTGATGCAGTTGCACGGTTGGGTTGGCGAGCGCATGGGGATCGAGCGCAAGCGCGATGAGCACCAGGAGGCGGCGCAAACAGCCCGAGCCAAGGAGAGCGCTCAGCAAAGTGAACTAGAGGGTCTGGAGCAGCGTGAGCAAGCTCTAGAGGAAGTGATGGCTAAGCTTCAGGAGGAGCAGGCCAGTTTTTTCCAAGAGTACGCCGAGGTGGAAAACGGCATCAAGGACAACCGCACTCGGGTGGAGGTGCTGGAAAAAGACATCGCTACCCTGGAGGCTGAAATCGAACGCTTTGACCAAGAGTTGCTCGTGGCCCGTGAGAAGGTGGAGCTCAGTGGTCCCAGCAACCCCGAAGGCAGTCATCCTGAACTGGAGGATTTAGATCGTGAGTTGAAAAACTACCGAGCCGAACTCGAGGGTGTTGAACGGGACTTTAAAAGCGCCAAAGAAGCCTTGTCCCGCTCCCAGAACTGGGAGATCGAGATGATTCGTGAACGATCGAAACTTCAAAATGAACGCATCAAGGTCGAGAGTCACTGTGAGTTCTTGCAGCGTCGCTTAAAACAGGTGATCGACAAGGAAGTCGAATTGTCCGGGGGTGAAGGGGAGTCGTCCGAAGAGCAAGACTCCGATGAGGGGGTCTTGAAGTCCTCCGAGGAGGCCGAGTCCCAAAAAGCTGAACTCAATGGCAAGTTGATCACGATTCGTCATCAACTCAAGGACCTAGAGGGTCAGTTGCGAATGGCGGTATCCGAGACCTCGGGGATGCGCTCACGTCTGTCACTGCTCAAGGAGATGGAGGAGAAGTTTGAGGGGGTTGGGGCCGGTGTCAGGAATATTTTGGACGTCTACGTTAAACAATATCCCGACGATTTGTTCCCCGGTGGCGTTCACGGCGTGGTCGCCGACTTGTTGACTGTCCCCGAGGACTACGTGGATGCCCTAGAGGCTGCTTTAGGTGGCCGTATGCAAAACCTCGTGTTTTCGACGGCACAAGAGGCCAAAGACGCGATTTATTTTTTGAGAAAAAAGAACTTTGGTCGGGCGACCATGTTGCCCTTGGATCGTATTCGTCCGCGCAACAAACTCGATGGTCGGGTGATGAGTTACCCTGGGGTCAAGGGTGAGGCCTTCAATCTCGTTGGCTTCGATGGCCAATACAATCGCTTGTTTTCCAACTTGCTACATGGCACATTGGTGGTGGACACCATGGACCATGCGCTGGCGATCAGCAAGGACCACAAGATCCGCATCGTGACCTTGGACGGTGACCTGATCTCCCCCGAGGGCTCGATGACTGGGGGAGCTAAAGGTAAGGACTCTGGCATCTTGAGTCGTAAGGCTGAAATAGAGGAACTCGAGATCGCCTTGGCCCAGAGTGAAAAGGCTCAGCAGTCTCGGGTTGAGCAGCACGAGGCTCTGCTTAACCGAGAGGATAAACAGCAGCGCCAACTCAGAGGGGTAGAGGATCGCCTTAAGGATATGGACGATCAACTGCGTTTAGCCCAACAGAAGAAAGCGGTGGCTGAGCGCGAAGTGATGCGTTTAAAACAGGACGTCATCATCAACCGTCGTGAGAAGGAGAACCTTCAAACTCAGATCGCCGAAGCTCAAAAAGAGCTTGAAGAAAAGAACGATCAGTTGAATAAACTTGAGGAGAAACCATCGGATTCGGCTCCCGAAGCCGATGAGGGTAAGGTGCAAGAACTGGAACACCGCCGCGGAGAGTTGCAGACCTGGATTCAGGAACGGGAACTCAAGCGGGTCAGTTTGTTGGAAAGATCCCAGTCCGCCCAGCGGGAGAAAGAGTATTTGTTGGAAAAGATCGCCGAGCTCGAGGAGCGTTTGGCTCGACGGCGTCGTATCATCGCTGAGCGCAGCGAAGAGTTGGATGATCGCAAAGTCAAACTTTGTGAAGACGAAGGTCGCTTTAAAACCTTAGAGGAACAAAAAAACAACCAACAGGCTCATTACTTTGAAACTAAAAATCAGCGTGACGAGATGCGAGCACGCCGGGTTGCGATTCAAAAAGAGGCCGTTGAAAATGCTGAACTGCTCAGGACCAGTGAGCACGAACTGACCAATCTGGCCGTGGCTGAGGAGCGTTTGAGGGTCAAGCAAGAGGAGTTGTTCAACCGAGTTCACGGTGAATTCCACGTGAACATCGAAGATATTTATTTCAATATGCGTCAGGCCGAAGACCCCTTGTTTGAACAAGCTGAAGACTTTGAAGCTTTGATAAAAACCTCTACGGAGCGCATCGCCGAGTTAGATCAGAAGCTCTCTTCTTTGGGGAATGTCAACTTTGAAGCGATCGAAGAGCTTAAAGCCGTTGAAGAGCGCGAGGGAGAGTTGAAAGGTCAGATGGGGGATCTCGACGGTTCCTACAAGAAGCTGGATGAACTGATCAAAGAGTTGGATCAAAAGTGCAACGAGATGTTCAAGGAGTGTTTCGATAAAGTCAACGAGCACTTCACCTCGATGTTCAGGCGTTTGTTTTCGGGCGGCCAAGGGACGCTGATCATGGAGAGGAACGTCAATCCCTTAGAAGCGGGCATCACGATATCGGCTTCGCCTCCGGGCAAGGCGCCAAAGGTCTTGTCCCAATTGAGTGGTGGCGAAAAGGTGTTGACCACCATCGCTTTTTTATTTTCAATTTTTCTTTATAAACCCTCTCCTTTTTGTATCCTAGACGAGATCGATGCTCCCCTCGATGAGCACAATGTCGATCGGTTGATGGAGGCGGTGAGAAGCTTCACGGACCGTTGTCAGTTTCTGATCGTGACTCACAATCGACGTACGATGAGTTTGTCCGACGTGATTCACGGGGTGACGATGCAGGAAACCGGTATTTCAAACTGCATGAGCATCGACCTGACCAAACTGGAGTTCAACGGCCAAGAGTTCGTTCCTATTCAAAAGGAGGAAAGTGTTGAAAGTGTCTAAAATATTGTGTGTCGGAGCTGCGTTATCCGATGTTCTTTTGCGTGAGAGCGATGCCTTTGTGGCGGGCTTGGGTAAAGATAAGGGCGGTATGACCTTGGTCGAACACGGGCAGATCCTTGCGGCCCTTGACCAGAGCTCCCAGTCTTCGGAGCGTGCCCCTGGGGGCTCGGCCTGCAACACGGCGGTGGGATTGGCTCGCCTAGGTGCCGACAGTCACTTCTTGGGCAAGCGCGGTGAGGACAGCACAGGAGAAGCGATGGAGTCTCAGTTGCAAGCCTGGGGCTTGAAGACCCACCTCAAGCGAAGTTCGGATCCTACGGGCCAAGTGTTGTCTTTGATCACTCCCGATGCCCAGCGCACGATGATGACCTACCTCGGTGCTGCGGCGACCCTATCGGCGGAAGAGATATCCCTTGCTGACTTTGAGGGTTACGATCTGGTTCACATCGAGGGCTACCTGCTTTTCAATGGCGATTTTTTTCAAAAAGTGATCGAACTCGCTAAAGCAGCTTCCTGTAAAATATCATTGGACTTGAGTAGTTTTGAGGTGGTCAATATCTTTAAGGACGATCTCAACAGGATCCTCAAAGACGATGTCGATTTGATCATCGCCAATGAAGACGAGGCCAAAGCTTACACCGGCCAAGATCCGCAACAAAGCTTGGAGGTTTTTGCGGGCATGGCTGAATTGGCGATCGTGAAGCTGGGTGCTGATGGGGTCTTGGTTGCAAAGGGTGATGAGAGGCATGAGGTGAACGGCAACAGGGTTGAGGCCGTGGATACGACCGGTGCCGGTGACCTATGGGCTAGTGGTTTCATGTATGGACTCAGTCAGGGTTGGCCCTTAGACAAGGCTGCCGCATTGGGTAACCAGACCGGAGCCGCCGTGGTGCAGGTGGTGGGGGCTGTGATTCCCGATGAAGCCTGGGAAGAGATCCGTACTCCCTTAGCTGTTTAGGCACTAAGATGCTCAAGGACGGACTGCACAACAAGCTTCAAAGTGCTGAAGACCACCTCTTGAAGGTTTTGAACTTGGCCTCCGATAGCGATGGCGATTTCGTTCCCGCCGAAGGTATGCTGAGCTTGAGTCATCAGGTCGCTTATATCGCCCAGTCTAATGAATGGTTTTTGGAGGGTATGTTTGGGCGTTTTAGTGAGGAGTTTGACTCGATGGACCAAAAGGTGTCTGAAGTCAGTTGCTTAAAGAGCGCACTGGCTTGGCTGAAGGACTCTTTTGCTTCTTTTCACGGAAGGTTAGCGGATTGTGAAGATGAATTGCTCCGGGAGCGTTTGCCCCCCGGACCGATCATGGGTGGGGTGCCACGCTATATTGTCGTGGGTGCTCTGGCGGACAATTGTGCCCATCACCGTGGAGCCGTGGCGACTTACCTGAAGATCCTAGGTAAAACTGTAGAGGGTTACGGTCCTTGACTTTTCTCGATCTAGCCTTTTTACATCGCTGATACCGTTGCTCGCTTCCGTTGCCTTCCATAGCGAGAAGGTAGCGGAATTGCATAATGGGGTCGTCATCAAGACTGCTCCTCATGGCCATTTCAGAGCAAGACGTATACGAAGCCGCTGATAAGATAAGAGATGAAGGGGACTCCCCTTCGGCCATCAAGATTCGCGAGATCACACAGACCGGCAGCTTAGGGACGATCCAAAAGTTTTTGATCAAGTGGCGTCATCGCGAAACCGTTTCCGCGACGACGTCCAATCCTCCTCCGGAGGCGGTGCTGAAATCTATCCAGGATTTTGGTGATAACCTGTGGCGTTTGGCTTTGCAGCAAGCTGAAAAAGCAGCTTCGGTGAAGGTCAGGGAAGCTAGGGAGGAGCGCGAGCAAGCTCTGCACGATGCCGACGAGGCGATCTCTCATTTGGAAAAGGGCAACCGTGTTCGAGAAGAGTTGGAACAAAAGGTTGAGCACCTATCGGGACGTCTTGTGGAGGAGCAATCTAAATGTTCTGAAAAGGAAGCGTCATTGAGAAGTCTTGAGCTTGCGAGTTCAGAGCAACAAAAAAAGCTCGAGATGAATGGGGTTCAATTGCAGAAAATGGCGCACGAAAAACTGAACTTAGGGGCTAATGTTGATATGTTGGAGCGTCAAGTCGCAGAGCAACGGGAGGTTCTTCAGCAGTCTAAGGCTATTCAAGTCGATTTACAACACAGTGTTGAACAAAAAAATGCTGAGTCCATGGCGTTCCAAGAAAAATGGTCGAGGGCTGAAGCTGCTCTCCTCGAGTCTCAGAGCTCAGCTCAAGGGGCAAACATGATGAAAGAAAAAGTAGAGCGGCAGCTCGATGAAGCCGAGTTGCTCCTTGTTGAACAAAAGGATCAACAGGAACAACTCAAGGTGGAGATGGGCCGTCTCCAAGGATTGGTTCAGCAGCAGGCGGTGGAACTAAAAGCAACAAAAAAAATAAACGTTAAATTGGAAGAGCTTTTGTCCCGCTTGGGAGAAGATAACTTTGAAAAAGCAAGAGAAGACAAAGCTTAAGATTCTAGAGATGTTGAAGCGAAAAGGTCCTTCGTGTCAGGAGAGCTTTTTCCAGCAATTGCAGCTATCGAGCCCGGTTGCTTACCGTTGATCGAGAATCATTGGTGTGCCTGGCATGCCACTTACCTAGTGAGGTGAAAGTCCTCATTTACAACTTCGGAGAGAGATCATTTCATGATTTTCAACTGTAATAGCAAGTCGCAAGGGCGTAACCGTGAGGTTGGGTCTGAAGGAAGCGAGACTGCAAACCCACGAGCCGACGGACAGAAACTTCGTATAAGGCCCAGAATCTGGATGATTGAGCCAATGATCACGAAATCCACCGAGGAAGGATTTAGGGTAAACGGAGCGGTTGCGGGGGGAAAGGTAGGTGGATTACCCAGGGAGATCTCAGAGGTACGCGACTCGGGCAACCGAGCAGCACTTTGGGCGGCAACGTCCAGAGGGAGCTCTGAGAAGTCAGCAGACGGCATAGTAGCGGGAAGGTCTCTCGTGAAGGCCCGAACACAGAAGGGGAATGCGGGGCACGAGGTCTGCTTCACAACCATGAACCAGTTGGGGAGTTGTTGAAGTGCGATCTGGTGAAAGTCTGATTCCCAAAGAAATCGATCTTCTGGAGTTGATGCTTTGTCGTGAAAATATGGCGACAGCGTGGAAACGAGTCAAGGCCAATCGAGGTTCTCATGGTGTGGACGGCCTGTCCATCGATGAAGCTGAGGTAGAGATTCGCAAAACGTGGAAGAGCATCAAGAGGCGTATCGAGGATGGCACATATCGTCCATCTCCGGTCCGTCGCATAGAGATTCCCAAGGGCAACGGTGAAACGCGGCCTTTGGGAATACCGACCGTGTTGGATCGCATGATTCAGCAGGCACTAGCACAAGTGCTGGTGCAAATTTTCGATCCTAGCTTTTCAACACAAAGCTTCGGTTTTCGACCTCATCGATCTGCTCAGGGAGCAGTGCAGTTCATCGGCTCGCAAATTAAAGCGGGTAAGACATGTGCTGTAGACATCGATTTGTCCAAGTTCTTTGACCGAGTGGATCACGACCTCCTGATGGAGCGAGTGGGCCGTAAGGTTTCAGATAAACGAATCCTCCGACTGATAGGGAAGTTCCTCAGAGCAGGCGTGAGCGTGGAGGGGGACGTGAAGCCTACTCCTCTCGGCGTGCCTCAGGGCGGTCCACTTTCGCCCTTGCTGGCTAATATCATGTTGGACGATCTGGACAAAGAGTTGGAGTCTCGTGGGCATGTTTTCGCGAGATACGCGGATGACTTTGTCATCCTCGTATCGAGTCACAGAGCAGGCGAACGAGCTATGACAAGTCTCCAACGATACATCGAAAAGAAACTGAAACTCGTTGTTAATGTTGCGAAAAGTAGGATTGTTCCATCAACGCAATCAGAATTCTTGGGGTTCACGTTCACAAGAAAGAAGATTTGTTGTACGAAGAAGACCATGGAAAAGTTCAGGCACATGATCAAGCGCTACACGAAACGCAATTGGGGAGTCTCGATTGAGTACCGGATAAAGGCACTCAGTCGTTACCTTCGCGGTTGGATCAACTACTTCAAAGTTTCCAAGAGATACTTGGATTTTGAGGTGGTCGATGATTGGATTCGTCGTCGATTGAGAGCGTGTGTTTGGAAGCAATGGCGACATACCCGCACCAAAATACGTGAGTTGAGGCGCAGAGGTGTTTCCGAAGGTGAAGCTGTTCGAACCGGAGCAAGCAATAAGAGTTATTGGAGATTGTCCAAGACTTTTGCCACGCACTGGGGAATGGGCAACCAATGGTTTGAAGATTTAGGTTTGGTGAATATCCGTCAGAGTTGGATTAACTTTCACTATCCGAATGGATACAATTAGAGTGACACTGTGAACCGCCTTAGTACGGATCCGTATGCTTGGTGGTGTGGGGGCTGGAGGTTAGCTTCCTCTGGCTACCCGATTCCTGTATGGGAGCTGTGTCGATCCGAGGGGCGAGTTATCGCTGAATCTTTAGGCGATGACGTTGTGGTTAACTGTGTTGAGTCCATACGTGAACGCGACCGTCGCTGTGTTTTTCAAATCAAGTCCATATGTTGAGTTGAGCTTTAAGCGGGTATGGCGGTCAGGAGCAGCGTGTACTTGCCCGTGATGAAGACCTTTTTTTTATGGCTCTGACAATATTTTTTGAAATATTGTAAGTCTTTCACCAAAAGAGAAAAATCGTGCCTCGTGTAGTTCTTCATTTTGCCCCCGTATAGCACTTCTCCGTCGCGGTAGCGACAATTGGGGAAGCCTAAAATGATAGAACTTTTTTTCTTCAGGTGATTCTGAAAAAGGGAGCGAAAGACTTTTTTTCCATCAAACTTTGAGCCGTGTAGGGTGTTGATGCTGATTAGTGCATCGAACTGTTGCTCGGCTTTGAGGGGTAAATGTTCGATATCCGCACAGATATAATGGCTGACAAGGTGCTTTGGCAGTGGAGGGGAGGATTGGAGAGCCGACTTTGAATGGTCTAAGCCGAGGCATTTCATGCTGACAGCCTGTTGCTGTAATTGGCCCAAGAGGTCGAACTCATCACCGCGATTCACACCAACGTTTAGAATAGAACAGTGGCGATCAAGTTGGCAACGTTGCAGTGCTTCGGAGTAGTCTTTGACAAAATGTGGATCAGAATTCTTGTGTATGCGGGAATAAAGACTGGACGCTCCGTATTTTTCGGGCCCAAGCGTATGGCTGCGGTGAAATGTTTTGTTTTGGTTGAGTCGTCTGAAGGTCAACAGCAAACGGTCCCCTTGAACCGATGGGAGGTTTAGTTTAGCCGAACATACTTCGGCCAAATCAACCCAAGCTTTCAAATGGATGAGAGAGATGTCGTGGCCATTGTGGACGACTCGTTCTCCATTGTAGAGGTGAGGGTATAGGTCCGGGTTGAGTGCATTCACCGTGATCTGACCATGGCGATCGAGCTGTTCCTCAATGAGCTCGATGAGCTCAATCATGCTCAATGGATCAGCACAAAATGTAGCTTGCATAAAAAAGGGTATGAGGAAAAAGTAAGCCAGTGGTGGCAGTATTCAACCTCCTTCTGTTTTTGTAGTGATGCCCCTAAGTCTAGTCGAACTCGCCATCATGTGAAAGCAAAAATGGAACCGAGACCAACATGATGGTTTGAGCTCGGCTCCAATTTTCGGTTTTTAAAGCACGCTAAAGTCGGCAAAAAAGCTGTAGATGCCGACGACGATAACCACGAGGCCGATTCCGGCGGGCACGGTCATGGACCATGGGGTCAGGTCCACGGCCCCGCTGTCTTTGTGGACCCAGTCGGTGCTGCGTGGTGCAAGCTTTCCGATGATCAACATGAGTGCAATCAAGAAGACGAAGACGATGCCGAGAAAATGGAAGCCATGGACCTCACGGTCGATAAAATCTGAGAAGGCGGGGATGAAGTAGCCAGATGCGATGATGACGAGGCCAACGATCAGGGCGACTTTAGCGGCGATGGCAGGGACGCGTTTACTGAGAAGACCAACGACTACAACGGCAAAAATGGGAATGAAGTAAAGGCCATTCATTTTTTGTAGGTAGCCAAAGATGCTGTCTTGTCCAGCTAGCATGGGGGCCATCAACATGGAGAAGATCGTCAGCACCCATCCAAAGACCTTGCCGGAGCGGATGACCTGATCCTCGTCGGCTTTAGGGTTGATGATGGTTTTGTAGGCTCCGAGGGAGAACAGTGTGCAAGTGCTATTGAGGGCGGAATTGAAGGAGCTCAAGATGGCTCCGACGAGGGCGGCGGCAAAAAAACCGGTCATGGGTGCAGGTAGGACATTGCGAACGAGGGTGCCGTAGGCTTGGTCCGCTTTGATGCCGTCGGCGTGGTAGAGGTGATAAGCGATGATCCCCGGTAGAACCAGGATGAGAGGGCCCAGTACCTTGAGGTAGCCCGCTAGGATAACGCCTTTCTGTCCCTCTTTCAAGGTGCTGGCGCCAAACGTTCGTTGGATGATCTGTTGATTGGTGCACCAGTAAAACAAGTTGAGTAGCAAAACCCCTGTGAACAAGGTGCCAAAGGGCACGGAGGCGTCGTCGCCACCAATGGAGTTCATTTTTTCAGGGTGCACGGTGCGCAGGGTCTCTAAACCACCACTGAGACTGCCATCGCCAAGGACGGTTAGACCGAAATAGGAGATGCTCACGCCACCGATGATGAGGCCAAAGCCGTTGAGGGTGTCTGAAACCGCAACGGTTCTCAATCCACCAAAGATCGCGTAGATGGAGCCCAATATACCAACAAGCCACACGGCTCCCCAGAGCACAAGCGTGTCAGAATCCGTGCCAACGAGAGCTTTGATGTCCAAAATACTGATCAATC
>JACLAC010010775.1_pt1 | contig 23751 bp, 21 predicted proteins | sample 8027881 | NCBI WGS metagenome assembly JACLAC01 (sample SAMN15725517, study PRJNA655200) | protist metagenome | isolation source: fluorescence activated cell sorting (FACS) single amplified genomes of... | place: Spain: Blaines Bay Microbial Observatory, Mediterranean Sea | collected 2016-01-19 | reverse complement strand
GACGATCACTCGGTTCGAGATGGTTTCGGCAGCGCCGAGGTAACGCTCCATCAGCAACGGCGAAAGCGTGAGTACGTCGCTGATATTATCGAAGCCGTGTCCGACATCGTCGGCCGGAAAGTTCTCGGTTGGATCGAAATCGATGAGCAACAGATCGCGAACAGTATTGGCATACTCGCGACGATTCAGTCGTCGCATGGTGATTCGTCCAGGATCGGGCGGTGCCGTTCGGTCATACTCGGCAAAGATGCTTCGCACCAGTTTGACAAAATCGACTCGCTGCTCCTGCGAGGGTTGCTCCGCATCGGCTGGTGGCATCACGCCCGTCTCGACCATTCTCAGCACACCGTCCCACTTCGTCCGCATGGGAATCAGCGATGCATTGGTCGTAAACGCCGTCAGCAACAAGCCGGCTTCCGGATCATCGCCGCTGTGGCAGTCGATGCAGTGCTGCTTCAGAAACACAACACCCGACTCCGCGAACTGCGGTGGCAGATTGGCTGCAATTACAGCCTGTGCAGAGACAAGACCTAACAAGGCCAGCAGGAGATATTTCATGGCGGGGGGCGTTCGTCGGAGTCCGGGAACGTTGGCTGTCAGTCCAGTCCGATCATCGAAAGGCAGCTCGTTGGGGCAACGGGCAAAAACGGATGGACCATTCTGATGAGGATGGAAGGTGTTTGCGGGTCTCTACAAATACCCGGAACCGCCGCGGCCAACAACTCCTCATCCGCCATTACCGCGACATTCCGGTGCGAGCGGGAAAAACCAGTGAGTTGAATCAGCACTTCGGGGCAGCAACTGAACGCCCGCCTGCATCGGGCGGTGAAAATGCAAAGCGATTGGCGAGCAAATTTCATAACAGCGAATTTCATAACGCGGTGCTGGTAGTGGTATCCCGGTGGTGCATGGCCGCTCACGCCCAGCACTCGACGCTGATCATCAGTCGGCAGCACACGCTTCATGTGAGTTTCTTCAGCGGCGCTTCGATCTGATCGTTCTGGAACGCGATGATCTGCTGCTGACGTTCGTTAGCCCAGCCAACGAGGGCGGCCAGCAGAATGTAGCAGGGCTGGAGCATTGAGAGCATTGGAAGCTCGGTCGTGTGAAGCAAAAGCGACCAGCCTCCGTGTCGAGTCACGTGAATTCAAGCGGCTGAAATGGGAGAATCTGCGTGATCGCAACCCCGCTACTGAAAGTCGTTTGGAGTTCGGCTGAGTTTTTCGATCCTCCGGCATTTGGGGCAGCGGGAAGTTCCAGTTTTCTGTACCCATCAAGGGATTGCTCGGCACCGTTGCAGGGACATCAACGATGTTGCTGTCTGGCATCGCCATGCCGCTGAAATATCTCGGCGATTTGCCGTTGGCTGTGCGGATCGCCGGCTCACTTCACGGCCTGTTGTTCGTCTGCCTGGCCATTGGATTTCTGCTCGTCACCCAGCACGTGCCGATCTCCAGAAAGCTCGCGACAGCGGACATTATCGCCACCGGCTTGCCATTTGGTCCGTTTGTGTTTGATCGCTGCCCAGGCGAATTAGACAATACGGAATGAACTCAGACAACACGTCAACCGCGAGCGTCACTCGGCACGCAGTTCACTAAGGACAAAACGTACGCGAAGTCTCAACGATTAGATAACACCGATTTGCAGCCTATTGGTCGACCGCGAACTCACGTATCGCTTCCAGCGAGACGATTTCCAGAGCACGTTGGTGCGTGGATTCAAGAACGACGCGTGGAGCGGCGTTGTTCTCGTATGCTTCCTGCCAGCGCGCGGCGCAGAGGCACCAGCGGTCTCCTGGTTCAAGACCAGGGAAACCGTATTCCGGCATGGGCGTGGAAAGGTCGTTCCCCGCGAGTTTGGAGAATTCAAGGAACTCGGCTGTCATTTCAACACAAACGGTGTGCGAACCATGATCCTGATCATTGGTGTTACAACAACCGTCGCGCAGGAATCCCGTCATTGGATTAGTGCTGCACGTCTGGAGTGCTTCGCCCAGAACATTGAGCGATTCGTTGGGGTCTGCTCTTGCAATCATCTGATGTCATCCACGTAGGGGTAAGAGCCTGCGGCGTCCAGCCCGTGCATCGGTGGTGTTTTGTGCCGTTCGGTTCGACGAATGAACTGAACGACGATTCATGAATCGATGGTCAAGCTATCGCGAAAACTGAGGTGTGTCGAGAGTGGTCGACTTGGGATTTGGTCACGCGCGAAGACTGTGAACCAATCTAAGGTGACCACATCGCCCGCATCGTGACGTGGAAGAGCGGCGATGATGTCAGCGCTCACGCGGGACAAACAGTGTGGCTGTCGGTAGAAATACGCGCCGCCGATTTGTTTTCGATCCGTTTCGTAGAATGAGAGAAATATTTTCCGCCTGTCCCATAGAATATCACTCGATAAGGACATTCCGCATGCAGATGAAGACGATCCGAAGATTGATGGCATTGTTGCTCGGCAGCCTCGTTCTAAATTACGTCCTGGCCGACGACGCGCCGGCCCAGCAGACGCTGCAGCCGATCAACGTCCTGCTCGTCGGCAACAGCCAGTGCCCGACAATTATCAGCAACAGAATACTGGAAAAAATCGCCGAGTCGGACCTGGGTGCGCGGCCTGTCAAAGTTGGCGGCTGCATCAAAGGGGGTGCGTCGTTGCGATCGCACTGGGACGCTGGAACGGGTGCAGGGACGGCGCGCGCGATGATCTCTGGCGGCGCGTGGGACTACGTCGTGGTGCAGGATATCTACAACGTCCAGGAGTCCGCCTTTCAGCCGTACGCGAGGCAGTTCCATGCGTTGATTAAAAAGACAGGTTTAAAGACGGTGCTGTTCGGCACCGCCTCGATCCTCAGTGACTATCCCAAAGGCTTCGAGCGACAGCATCGAATGCACTTTGCGATGGGAAAGGAACTCGGCGTCCCAATCGTCGACGCCAGCCAGGCTTACTTCCGGTACTTCGGCGTAACGCCATCGACCGAACGGCTTGAAAGTCTCTTCGCCACGGATAAGGCTCATCCGGGACTGTGGGGCTCGTACCTCTACGCCTGCATGATCTACAGCACGATCACGCAGCGGAGCCCGATTGGCCTCGTCGCTCCCGAAGCCATCCCGGCCGACATCGCCAGGACGCTGCAAGAGACCGCGTGGGCTCAGCACCAGGAGACCGCAGCCGCATTAAAGAAGTGACCATGCCGCTTTCTTCGAGACAGAAAGCTAAGTCACCCCGTACGCTCAAAAAAAACGAGATGGTCATCAAGTTCTTTGACAATCAGGAATTGAGTGGCCGATTCATCCATGAATGCGACCGCTGTTGTGTCTCAACGTTGCTGTCACTGCATCGCACAGCGTATTTACGAACGGCCCGTTCCAGCAATCGCTTACCAAAGCAAATCGTACGGCGCATGCATTCAGGTTTCAGAGAACCGAAAGGCCGCTCAAGATGAGCGCTCCAGTTTGGACTCTTCAGCCTCAGGATTATTGACGCTGTATTAGCACTCAAGTGCTCCGAGCAGGAATGACTCACGTGACATTCAACGACTACATACTTATCTACATGTTGTGCGTGCAAACTGACGAAGTGGAATGCCCCCGGATTCTGTACCAGGTCTTATGAGAGTTCGGATTGGGTATGTGGTTGAGTTTCTGCTGTCGCAGTGGCCTGCTGGAGTGGAGGGCGCAGCGGACTGAGCGGAAGCTGGCCACTGCGTCGCGAAGTCGCTGGGGGTCATGTAGCCGAGCGAACTATGTGGGCCGATTTGAACAACGATAGTTTTATGGACGGCGCATTCCCATCTGAAGTGCAACGTAGCTGATTTCAGCTCAGGTTCTGACAAAAGGGGAGTTCACCTCTTTCGCCCTTCTCCATCGCAAGACAGGTGTGCGGCGATGGCGAAAGGCGAAAGGGGCTTCAAGGCGGTTTGCTGCTGGAAAGTGGACACCGCAGGGAGTTGGATAGTTGTGTTAACAATGCACTATTCAACGGAGAACCTGCGATGTCGTATCACCAGCTTACTCTTGAAGAACGTGAAGTCATCTCTCAAATGCATTATTCCGGCAGCGGCCCGACGGCAATTGCTCGTCGCCTGGATCGTTCGCCGTCGACGATCAGCCGTGAGCTGAGTCGCAACTGCAGCTCGCAGGGCTATCGAGCCGTGACCGCTCAGAAGCAAACATCCAAGCGTCGACGTGAGCGTTCGCTTGCGCGGAAGATGGATGATCCTCAGATCAACGAAGCGGTTCGCACGGGACTCTCTCAGGAGTGGTCTCCGGAACAGATCGCTGGTCGTCAGCAACGTGATCACCCGAATCAGCCGTCTCGTTGCGTATCCCGACAGACGATCGATCGCTGGCTGGAAACCTGCGAATACCGCAGTCATTTCCGGTCGTTCCTGCGTCACGGTCGGTATCGCAAACGGCGTGGCATGGATGGTCGAGGCCGCATCAGGAATCGGACCAGCATCGAAGAACGCCCTGCAGAAGTTGATTCCCGACGTCGCTTCGGTGACTGGGAAGGCGACACCGTTCACGGTGCAGGACACTCGGGCATGATCATGACCTGTGTCGAACGCAAGAGCGGATATCTCGTCGCCGCGAAAATGAAAGACGGCACAAGTGCTCGACTCAACGCAGCGAAAGAGCGAGCGTTTCGCAGCGTCCCGCAGAAGTTGCGTCAGACACTCACGGTCGACAACGGGAAAGAGTTCGCCGGTCATGAACGACTGAGTCAGCGTCTCGCCATGACGACCTACTTCGCTCATCCCTACTCATCCAACGAACGAGCGACGAACGAGAATACCAACGGCCTGCTGCGTCAGTACTTCCCAAAGAACATCGACTTCCGAGACATCTCTCACCACGCCCTTGCACACGTGACCGAGCGACTCAACAATCGACCACGAAAGAGACTCAACTATCTCACTCCACTGGAAGCTCTCAACAAAGCCGGCTTTGCACTTCAGATGTGAATTCACGGACCTTTATGTGGGAGGTTACTGAGAGAAGTGAACGGTCGCTACTGGTTCTTATTAACGAAGGTGGAAAACGTTTTCGCGTCGAGCGGAGCATCATGCGACTCGTGGCGTGACTGCTTGCGATTTTGATCAGGATGGTGATCTCGACGTATACGTGTCCAACTATCGCTTACAACTGAACCTACTGTGGTTGAATGATGGAAAGGCCGGGTTCAGAGAAGTCGCGGGCGAGTATGGCGTGGCGCGTCAGAAATCAGGAGCAGCCACACACAATAGAACAGCGATTAGTCCTGTGGCATACCAAGCTGTTAAATCATTCTAATGCTGCCAGAAGCTCGCTGGATTTGAACGGCTTTGTGACAAAGCGGTCCATTCCGGCACGACGCGCTTCATCAAGGTGTTGCTGCATTGCATGGCCGGTGATTCCGACAATCGGAATATGTGTACCCCTCTCCTGCTCCATTTTTCGGATTTCAATTGTCGCCTGCAACCCATCCATTTCCGGCATCTGGAAATCCATGAACAGCAGGTCGAACGAGTGTGATGAGAATGCCGTAATCGCCTGCAGTCCGGTGTCGACCAGAGTTACAGTATGACCGGCCTTGGTCAGCACGATCGAAAAGATCTTCTGATTGGGGATGTTATCCTCAGCAACCAGGATTCTTAATGACAACGATGTGGCAGGATGGCAGTCGTTCGGTACAGCAGGGCTCTGCGGCCTGGGTTGCATTTCTAAAGCGACAATTGTGTTCATCAATTGCAGGTGCCGGATTGGTTTTGGAAGAAAAGCACAGCCTTGACCGAGTTGAGAGTCATTGATGAGTAACGCGCTGGGAGTAAGGACGATGATTGGAACCTGCGCATGAGATGGGACGTTTCGTATCTGTTCATTCTGTGCACGGACGCTGGTTGTGGGATCGTTAAGGCCCCAGATCACGAGGTCGAACTGTGATCCAGATTCAGCCGACTGACCTAACGTCGACAGTCCACTGTTGAAGTCATCGAGACAGACGAGCTTCATTCTCCAGGTAGAGAGAAGATTTTCCAGGGTAGCCCGGTTCATGTCGCCGTCGTCGATAATGAGTACTGCTTGATTCTTAAGTTTGTCCATGCCGGGTGGCATACTGACCGGGTTGTTCTGCTGGACTTCAATGCAGACCGTGAAGTGAAAGCGGGAACCCGTCGGATGATTTTTTTCCACCCATATGCGTCCTCCCATTAAGTCCACCAGTTGATGGGAAATTGCCAGACCCAGACCTGCTCCCTCATGGACCCTTGTCCTTGATCCGTCGACCTGTTCGAAGGGGCGGAAGATGATTTCCCATTTGTCCCTGGCGATTCCAATTCCCGTATCGAAAACTGTGACAAGCAGGTCCGTGTGTTGATCTGGCCGGGAAGAATCAGACTTGACGCCGCTGCAGGCGACAGTGACTCCCACCTCTCCAGCGGGTGAAAATCTGATTGCATTTGATAACAGATTGAGAAGCACCTGCTTCAACCGAAGCGAGTCCCCCACCAGGTTTTCGGGCACATCCTCCGTAATCGCCAGCGTCAGTTTGCTCCCCTGTTCATAGGCTTTTGTGGAGACCATGTCGATGACATCGCTGATCAGTTCACGCAACTTGAAGGGCTTGGAATGCAAACGCAGTGTATGGCTCTCGATCCGGGAGATGTCCAGCAGATCGCTGATAAACTGCATCAGGGAAGCTGCTGATCCCTCTAGGATGCGGAGGTATTCACTCTGCTGAGAAGTCAGGCTGGTATCCGATAAAAACTCAGACATGCCAATAACTGAGTTCATTGGCGTTCGCAGTTCATGGCTGATGTTCGCCAGGAACAGGTCTTTGGCCTTATTGGCTTCGATCGCGTTGTCACGCGCTGCGCGCAGGTCTTGGAAGGCATTCTGGATCGCGTTTGTAAGGGCACGAATTTCCGTTGGTCCGGACTGGCTCAAGGTCTCAACGGACACCCCCTGAGAAATTCGTGATGGCGCGTCTGTGACGCTGGTTAAACGCTCCAGAGGGGTCACAATCTGCTGACGAAACCACGACCAGCCGACCATCACGACAAACAGATAGCACGCTCCGACCACAATTGTCATTTGAAGGGTATGTTGTCGTTCCAGCTCTGCCTGTAAATTGACCCGCCTGCTGCTTTTCTCAAAATGAATTTTGAGAAATTCAATGGCTGGTTCGATTGGTGTGGAGACCACATCAATCTCATTAGTCAGAGCCAACAGTTCTGCTGGCGTCCACGCGGTTGAGGTCGGCGGAATTGCAAATCTGACAATCAGTTTCTGATTCTTGCGTACGCTCTCTCTGATCTGCTGCAGGGCTATCTGGACTTCATTAGTTGCCTGTGCGGACAACTCCAGTTCGCTGACGATCGCGCTGAGCTTTTCCGATTGCTCAATACTGCCGTCAAGCAGGTAGCTCGCTCCGCCACCGGTAATCAAATCACTGGTCATGAGATATTGCCGGGACCACTCTTCCAGTCGGTAAACCTGCTGAATTGCTACTGAGTTCTCGCCCAGTTCATGTTCGGTTTTCTGGATGGCGAAATAGCTCGCACCGATAAAGTAGGCCAGTCCGAGTCCACCCAGCGTACCACTGCTGACAAGAATGAAGAGCTGTGTATTAATTCTCATGAGATTAGACGAGGGGACGAATTTGTTATTCGGAAAAGAGTTAAGAGGATCTCTAAGCCATCGCACATCCAGGTTATCACATGATTTTCGCTTCGTGAATTCACATCTGAAGTGCAAAGCCGGCTTTGTTGAGAGTTTTCAGTGGAGTTAGATAGTTGAGTCTTTTTCGTAGTCGATTGTTGAGTCGCGCGGTCACGTATGCAAGGGCGTGGTGTGAGATGTCTCGGAAGTCGGTCTTCTTTGGGAAGTACTGACCCAGCAGGCTGTTGGTGTTCTCGTTCGTTGGATGGGTAGGGATGAGCGAAGTAGATCGTCATGGCGAGACGCTGACTTAGTCGTTTCATGGCTGACGCAACTTCTGCGGGACGCGTGCGAAACGCTCGCTCTTTCGCTGCGTTGAGTCGAGCACTTGTGCCGTCCTGTATCTTTGCGGCGACGAGATATCCGCTCTTGCGTTCGACACAGGTCATGATCATGCCCGAGTGTCCTGCACCATGAACGGTGTCGCCTTCCCAGTCACCGAAGCAACGTCGAGAATCAACTTCTGCAGGGCGGTCTTCGATGCTGGTGCGATTCCTGATGCGGCCTCGACCGTCCATGCCATTCCTGAGAGTGTCCCGTGCGAACCGCCTCGTTGATCTGAGGATCATCCATCTTCCGCGTGAGTGAACGCTCACGTCGACGCTTTGATGCTTGCTTGTGAGTGGTCACCGCTCGATAGCCCTGCGGGCTGCAGTTGCGACGCAACTCACGGCTGATCGTCGACGGCGAACGATCCAGGCGACGAGCTATTACCGTCGGTCCGCTGCCGGAATAATGCATCTGCGAGATGACTTCACGTTCCTCAAGTGTAAGCTGTTGGTACGACATAGCAGGGGCCTCATTGGACAGTGGATTGTTTACACCAACTATCCAACGCTCTGCGGTGTCCACTTTCCAGCTGCAAACCGCCTTGAAGCCCCTTTCGCCCTTCACCATCGCCGCACACCCGACTTGTGAAGGAGAAGGGCGAAAAAGGCGAACTCCCTTTTGTCCGAACCTGAGCTGACATCAGCTACGTTGCACTTCAGATGGGAATGCGCCGTCGTTGGGATTGCCGATGCAATAGGACAATCGCCAGAGGTCGTCCCCGTTCAGTCAATGAGTGCCACCGCCAAAGAGGGCTACCACACCAGCAGGTTTCCGAGAACTGAAACCGACTTTAATTTCTGACTCATGATTCTCATGAGTTACTCAAGCTGACTATGGAAGTTCCTGATCGTACTGCTGCATCCGCAACAGATTGACGTCTTCCATAATATGCTCGTTCAGTGTAAAATCGACCGGGAAGCATCACCTTATCTCCATGGACTGCGGTAAACTGCCGGTCTTTGTTTCGCAGAGTGGTAAAGTAGGATCCGACCCGGATCCGAATAAAGGAAAAGCCGTAGGAAACACTCTCAAGAGGTTGTTAAGACTTCTCAGAGACTTTGTTCGCAGTGTGTTAGAAACCGTGTCACTATTTCTTCATGGTGATGAAAATCTCTACGCTGCTAGGTTGTTTTTACGGGGAATGCCCAGTACTGGAAAATTTGCACTTATGATGCGATGCAGGCATGAAAGTTAACACACTCCCGCTGCTTCTGTGGGGCATTCTGATGGCGGGACCCGTGGGTGGTTTCCCGTCGATGGCAATTTCGTCAGAAATTGGCCAGTTGCCGGTTCCCGATCAGCCCCGTGCTGAGGAACTTTCGAACCTCGGATCCGGATTATTGAAGGATACCACATCCGGGACGTCCCTCTCGGGAGTGCTGGAATCCCCGACGGGTAACTGGATTGAATTTGACGGTCAGGACGTCGCCGCCTCGAATTCCGGCGGAAACTGGGACGATAATCTCAGGTTCGCCATTGATCTTTCCAGCCGCTATGTCGTGCTGACGCACGGAAAGAAAGACTTTTCGCAGCAGTTCATCGGTATAGACCTGCATAAAGTCCTGGTCGGCCCTGACGGCGACTGGGGTACGTTCATCTTTCAGGGATACCTGACCCGAATCAATAATCAGGAGAGGCATCCCGCGGCCTTCGAAAGTGATAATGACTGGGAAATGGTGTACCGCATCTGGAACCTCAACTACACGGCTCTGGCTGATGGGGAAATGAATTTCAAGCTGGGCAGGTTTGAAATCCCTTACGGACTGGAACATGACATCGATACTAACGGACACCTTCTTGACTATCTGAGTCTGCGGAACCTGGGTCTTAAACCGGACTGGGGTGCAACGATCAATGGTATACTGCCACATTGGCAATATGAGATTGGCCTGAGCCGCGGAACCGGAATTGAGTATACACAGCGCAACGACCCGTACATTGTTTCCGGCCGCATATCGACACCAGCGGAAGGGATACTGGTCATGGGGTTGTCGGGTTTTCATGGGCGGGTTGCGAATGCCGGTGCAGTTGCGAACGTACGTGCAGGACTCGCTGATCCGGCGGAACTGGGTGCCGTCGGAAGTATCGTGCGCCGTACTCGATTTGGGCTGGATGCGGCATGGTATACGGCCAGTCAATTCGCATTACTGGGAGAGGTGTCGGTTGGCCGGGATTATCGACAGGATGTCGTAAACGGGCTTGTGGAACTGGATTGGAACAGTCAGGACGAAACTGTTCTGCTGTACTTGCAGGGACGTTTTTTCAACCAGCGTTTTACGTCCGGCTGGGATGATGCTTTTGCGACACGTCTGGGAGTGCGTTATAATCCGGACAATCACTGGGATTTCAGTGCGCAGTACATACAGAATATTTCCGCGTTCCGCGCGGCACCGCATGATGCTGCAGTTGCGTTCCAGATTCGCTACCGATACTGAACCGACCAGTTTACCCAACGCGGGAAGATGTTATGAACAGGTGTTATCAGTTTCCCTTTTTTGTGGTAATTCTGTTCGGTTCGTCGATAACGACATCGACTGCAATGGGACAGGCGTTCTGCTCACTGCGGGATCCTGTTCGGCAGATTCAGTCGATCTACCCGAAGGCCTCATTTGAGACCATTGTGGACGTTGTCGACAGTGAAGCCAGAGTTGCTGTTTCGAGAAATCTCCCGCTGGAACTGCACTTCAACGAGTTAGGTCAGCATACGCTGTACAATGTTCTGGTCAATCGCAGCACGGTGGGTTTAGTCCATGTCCGGCCGGAGAAGTATCGGTATGGAATCATGGAAGTGCTGTGGGCATTTGACAGTGATCTGCGTATTCATGATTTCCGAATGCAACGCTGTCGAAGTGCAAACGCAAACCTGATTGATCGGAAGGAGTTCCGCGATCAAATTGTAGGTAGAGGATTTGCAGGCATCCGGGATCTGCTGGTCGAAGACTGCAGCCGGCTCAAACCGGGGAAACTAAATGTTCGACAGAGTGAACAGGATCTGGCTGCGGCTGTGTTGCGGTGTGCTTTGAAAACGCTGGTGGTCACCCGCGTTGTCTGGAAGAACCGTGTTGAACGGTTGAGGCTTGTCAGCATGGCGAAACACGCCCGGAAGTTCTTTCCGAATGGAAAGTCGTATCGAACAGCAGTTGTTCCGTACACTAAAAGGGTGCAGGACGAACTGACACAGGAACGAGTGGAAAAGGAACTTGATATCAGACGCGATTCCGTCGCGATACTGCAGGTGGTGGATGGGAATGGGGGCGTGGCGGGAAATATTGTAAGTGCGGACTGGGAGAAAATGCCGGTTGACCGTGTTCTCTACTGGGTTGTAGGGCAGGACGGGTCAATTGTTGATATTACAGTGGGGAATGGTTGGCCGAGCGAAGAGATTGCCGGGTTGTTTCAAAGAATGAGGGGCAAGAACCTGGCTGCGCTCAAAGACTGTAAAACGGCTGCAGAGCTGGCTGCGACCGAAATCCTGGTTCTCCTGGCTGAAATCTGATGGACAGGCAGGGGCTTATTTTTTTGTGTCAGCATCTGTCCGTTCATACTGGAAGTATGGAAAAGACAAATTAGTGCTGGGCGATTGTGAGCGACGCACGTTGGCGGAAGGAATCAGCAAACAAAACAGACACGCACGTGAGAGACAGAATCAGGGGTTACCATGAGCCATATTCCTTTAGCCTCGGTTGACATGCGAGTAAACTTCGCAGCAGCAGCGGCCATTTTGATCGTTGTCGGATGTGCCGTTGTGGTGTCATCTCGTCGGCAACCGAAACACGCTCACAAATCACGACGGTGGATCCCTCTGGCATCACTGGTCGCAGGCCCGGTGATAGCGTTTTGTTTCTGGGGCGCTGATGTGTTTGTAATCAACGCTGACATGTACCCAACTGCGTTCAAGGGAGACGCGTTGGCGACACTTTCGAGCGTCATGATACTTGGCTCGTTTGTCGGATTTTGTACGTCGATTGTGTTTGTATCCGCACTGAGCTGGAGACCTGGTGCAAATCTCTGAAGCGATCACCCCGTAACCATGCCGCCGGAAAGGCTGCAATTCACTATGAGCTAACGCAGTATTCTGAGATGCACAATTCACTTTGCCCTGCTCCTGCTTGCCGGATGCACGTTCGACTTCACAGGTGGCGGCAGCGATGTCCGCACAACTACTCCGGGCAAAGTGCAAATCGCTCGATGTCATGTACATCAACCCGGTGTTCGACATTATGCCGCTTGGCTATGCGATCGAAACTGGAATGGATGATGTGATCCGTTTCAAGTTTGTCGCGAAGACTAACGATCCGTCGACCCTGTTCGACCTGGCCCACGACAATTCACAGTAGCTCGGCAATCGGTGGATGCCATTGCCCTGCAACGTCTGACAGCATCCTTTTTCATTGTCAAATCGTGTGTTTCATGCCTGCAGGCATTTTGCTCGGAGACGCCTCTTTAATCAGCAGGTTGCAGGTTCAAGTCCTTCGGGATGCACTTTGAAAGCCATGAACCCCAGAGGGTTTACGGCTTTTTACTTGCGCTGGTGTGAGGGCGAAGTTGTTTACGGAATGATCCCTTTGGCCGGGTAAAACGGTAGGATAGAAGCATATTCAGACCCTTCGCATTCCCAGGAGTCGTTCATGTACAAGAATCTTGCCGTATGCCTGTTATTGCTCGTTGGAACGGTGAACGCTCAAGACCCGGCGGTCGTTTTCAAAGATGTGAGCGGCGCCGCAGGTCTGCAACTCGGGGGTGGGGCGGCTTGCTGGGCCGATTTTGACAACGATGGCTGGGTCGATGTGTGTGCAGGTGCCCTGTGGAAGAACAACGAAGGCAAATCGTTCCGCAAATTTGGCGAGGTTGCTCCAGGTTCCGCGATCGCTGCAGATTTTGATAACGACGGATTTGTGGATTTGTTTTCCTGGTCGTCGTTAAAGCTATACCGCAACAATGGCGGCAAGTCCTTCGTCAATGTTCCGCTACCGGACCTTCCGCGAGTCGGGTCACGAGGAGCTGTGTGGGCCGATTTAAACAACGATAGCTTTGTGGACCTTTATGTGGGTGGTTATGAGGGAAGTGAACGGTCGCTACTGGTTCTTATTAATGAAGGTGGCAAACGTTTTCGCGTCGAGCGGAGCGAGGGGCATCATGCGACTCGTGGCGTGACTGCTTGCGATTTTGATCAGGATGGTGATCTCGACGTATACGTGTCCAACTATCGCTTACAATCAAACTTACTGTGGTTGAATGATGGAAAGGCTGGACTCAGCGAAGTCGCGGGCGACTATGGCGTGATCGCGACGAAGCCTGGTTTTGGTGGCGGACATTCGATCGGTGCAGCGTGGGGCGACTTCAACAGTGACGGGCTGATTGATTTGTTCGCAGGCAACTTTGCACACGTTGATGGCCGTGGCGATCAACCGAAGTCACGGTTCCTGAAGAATCTTGGTAAGCAAAAAGACTTCAGATTCCAGGACCTTGGAACGTGCGGCGTGCACTATCAGGAGTCTTACGCTTCGCCGAGCGTTGCCGACTACGACAACGATGGCAACCTCGATTTGTTCTTTACAACGGTCTACGGTGTTGCTTCGTTCGGCCGCAAGAACAATTCCGTGCTGTTTCGTAATGATGGCATGTTCGCGGTACAGGACGTGACTTCTGCAGCAAAGCTCGCCGGTCTGCCGCCGACTTACCAGGCTGCCTGGGCGGACTACGATAATGATGGCGACCTCGATCTTACATCCGCAGGGAAGCTGTTTCAGAATCAGGGCTCCCCGAATTCCTGGTTAAAGATACGGTTGATAGGCGATGGTCAAACGATTAATCGATTGGCGATTGGCGCTCAGGTGCGCATTAAGGCTGGTGACAAGACAATTACCCGACAAGTCGAAGCTGGCACGGGCGAAGGTAACCAAAGCGAAATGACCTTGCATTTCGGGCTCGGCGATCATCAGGGCCCCGTCAATCTTGAAGTTTTCTGGCCTGACCGGACGAAGCAGACGATGACAGGCGTGGAGACGAATCGGCTGCTGACCGTCGAGTTCGAAGCTTCCTGAATGAGGATCGCTCGTGCAGCGAATCTTTCAAAGAAGGTTCGGCCGTTTCAGAGTGGCAAGGATTTCCTGGCTGGATCAGCCTGACGCCTCACTCAATAGACCATTTCAGTCCCGAAGTAGAAATTCAGTCCGGGTTGTCGGACGGACTGGCCACCTTGTGATCGGAAGTCAAAGTGTTCCCGGTAGTTTTTGTCGGTGAAGTTTTCGATGCCAGCAAAGATGGAGATTGATTCGGTCATCTGAAGGACTCCACGAGTGTCCCAGACAGTGAAGCCAGGTGTGCGACTTTCGAGCAGGCTGCTGGCGACTCGGTCCTGTTTATCAACAATACGAGCGGCAACTTCGATACTGAATGGTGAGTCGCCGATGTCACCAAGCAATCTGATACCCAGTCGAGACTGCAATGGAGCAATGCCTGGCAGCGGTTCTTCGGCTCCTCCTGCGATTCCAGAGAAAGCACCCCGCGGCTGTCCGGCAACCCGCTGGCTTGGAGTGAGAGGCAGCGACTGAGCCTGTAATGTTGCGAAGTCGCCATTTCTGGTCTGGTCGGTGCCTTCCACGTACGACACTTGTCCGAACAGTTCGATCGAGTCCGAGAGTTGCCATTCGGCATCTGCTTCGAAACCGAAAAGTGTTGCGAGTTCCGTATTGACGTATTTCAGATTCGTTTGTTCGATCTGACCGAACGGTGGACCTCTGCGTACCGACAGATTTTCAAAGGTGATCCGGTCGTTGACCCATGCATGAAAAATGTTGCCGCTGGCGGAAAATATTTCGTCCGTGTATTCGAGCCCTGCATCGATCTGAAACTGACGTTCTTCCGAAAGCCGCGGGTCGCCAGTCACCGTGTTCAGGCCGCTTTGCAGCAGAAACATGAACGATTCGGCAACGTAAAGTTCAGTCAGCGACGGGGGCCGCATGCCGTATCCGACGCCGCCATTGAAGGTCCAGTTTTCGTCGACGGGATGTTCAGCAGTGATGAATGTCGACCACAGCCCAAAGCTTTGATCGAAGTCGTCGGACCCCAGAATCGCGGAAAGCGGTATGCCGCCAGTACCCACGTTCTGCAGGCTGGAACGTGGGTCAATAATTTCAGCAGTCACAATGTCGGCTCTTGCTCCGACGGTGAAGCTGGTGCCGCTTTCCGTCGCCAGGCGGTGCTCAACAAAAAGACCGGGGTTCGCGGATGATGAACGCGGGATCGGCGAATTGGCATCCGTGAACAGCGTAAAGCCAAACTGGCCGGAAGTGATTTCGTCAAGCTCCTGCCGGATGACACGAACGTCGACACCGGCACTTGTGCTACTGATGTCGTCGTGTTCCCAGGTCGCGGCAGCTCGGGCTCCGGTAGAGATCGAGCGAATGTCCGTCACACCGGAAAAACGGATAACATCCAGAAACGGAAACGTCTGGCGTTTGCTGAGTCTTTGAGCGCTGCCGCCAAGGTCTGACTGGTTATACCAGCCTTCGACTTCCAGGCGGTCGGCCCAGTCGATGTTTTCGTTGACCCATGTGGACTCGATTGCGTCGGTGGTCAGCGAGTCGATGTCGAAAGCCTGACCAGCCAGTTCCACATCGGTCTGGTCCTGATGAAGGTAGAACAGTTCAAGTGACTGTCCCAACGCGAAATCAAAGCCGAGAGCCAGGTCAAGATCTCGCGACTGATAGCTGGATGGGATGCTCACGCCATCTCCGGCCCTGTAGTCAGAGCCCGTGCGATGCCCGTAACCGACGCGTGCACCCCAGTCTTCATCGGCGTAGCTGGCGGTCTGCCGACCGTACCATTGCCCGCCGTTCGTGCGGTATTCCAGCGAGGTTGATCCACCGAGTACCGGCCCGGTTTCAGAACGCGGACTGGTTGCCAGGTCAAAACTGATGAAGCTTGTCCCCGGACCATACTCAACCGCGTATGGCCCCTTCACGACGTCGACACTTGAGATCAGGTTCGAGTCGATTTTGCTGAGCACCGTGTCGAGGTCGATTCGTGCAGGCAGCCAATGGGAGCCGGAAGCCGCAAGCTGGCCAACACGGCTGCCCCGGATGCGTGGGTCCGTGATGATCGGGCTTCGCTTCTGGGCGACGATGCCTTTGCCACGTGACGATTTACCGAGCAGGCTTCCCACGTCGGTTGTGGATCGTGCTTTAGACTCGATACCCAGAATGCGGTCGGCTGCGACTCGTTTTCGAGGCGTGTTTTGACTGGCCAGTAGGAATGACGATGTTTTCGAGCGACCACGAAAGATCGCTGCTACAGAGCGAGGTCCGGCGGGTGTCGCTGCAACATTCGGTGCCGCCAGCAGCGGAAGCGGCTGCAATGGAGCCACTTCCTGGTAGATGTGCAGCGAGATGAACTCAATTCGACCGTCATCATCAACAGACATCTCGTCGAGTCCACCGGGCTGCTGCAACGCTTCCATGTAGACGCCGGACAGAATTTGTGAGCTGATGCCAACAGCCGATTCGGCTCGTTCGTCCGACGCGCCCGCATTGCCTGCCGAACAGAACCCTAATGCCAGCGCAGCCAGTACGCCGGTAAAAGGCAGTCTGTTGCCGAAATAACGATGGCATCCTGTCATCGCAAAACCTCTCACAAACCGCAGGATTTCTGGTCCAATTCAGCGTCCGAGCCGGGCCCCACCAGTGGCGTGAAGACCGTTTTCGCAGTTCGTCGGTTGGCATGACGGTCAAGACGTCAGAAGAACCAGACAGAATGATGCGACGTTTTCCAGACACCGTACCCGCACGAATTCATCGGAAAGGCGACGGTTGGACAATCGTTGCAATCCGGGCGTGCGGTGTGAGAACCGGCTTCACATCAGGTTGAACTCGAATCCTTCAGTTTGTCGGCAAGGTTGCGTCCGCCGCCCCATCCTGCCTGACCGGAACAGACACACCCGTTACAGCTGCAGCTTCATCCCGAATGATCTTTAAACGCGGATTCGCTGGAGCTGCCGCATCCATACCGGCCGCAGCTTTCAGGAAGAGTTCCGTCGCATCCTGCGGTCGCGACTGGCGGAAAGCGACGATTGCCGAGAGGAACTGATGTTCGGGGTGATCCTTGCCGGCGAGGACCTCTGCTTTCGAAAGTGTTGCAGAAGCCAACTCAATCTTTTCAGATCTCAGTTCGGCGAGCGCGCGCGTCCGAAGGAACCGTGGGTTACGGGCTGCAATGTTCACAGCAGTTGCAGATAAAGATTCCGCGTGTACAGGGTCTCGCAAAGATTCACTCGGTGAGTGCAGTAACAACCAGGCGAAACTGTCCAGCCAGTTGGCGCGTTCCGGAAGTTGATTGCGAATCCTGATCGCTTCTTCGACAGCCTGTCGGGCACCATCTTCGTCCTGTGCTTCTGCAAGTTCTACTGACAAATGGTAGAAGGCCCACGCGGTGCCGTCGCGGTGCCGTGGAAGTCCAGCATCACCTTCTGCGAGTTCTGACAACACCTTCGCTGATTCCCGCAATGAATCCTGCGCCAACTGCGAGTCACCCAGCGCAGACTGAACCTGCCCATAAAGCAGCTGCAGTTCTCCGTAGCGTTCTCGAGATTGCGGAAGGTCGGGCGAAATGTCTTCCCGGCTGAGCGACACACTGGCCTGAACAATAATTTCAGCGGCATACTCCAGTTCACCCCGATCACGAAGGATCTCAGCCAGCATCAGGCGAACTGAGACTTCACCAAGCGGAAATCTGGGATCTTCCGGATAGTGCTCGCTGAGAAACAACAGCGTGTTAACCGCTTGGACCGCCGTCTCCTGAGCGGTTTCTGTCTTAAGAAGCCGGTTCTGTGTCCAGCCCTTTCCAGACAGTGCCGACGCCAGATTGTAACGGTATCGCGGGATGCCGGGTCGTAGTTCGACGAGGCGTTGAAATGTTACAACCCCTTTCTTGTAGTCGTCGAGCGGATCGTCACCAGCGGCCCGCCGAATGTTTGCTGAATCGATCTGGCTTGTGGCAAGACCGTCTGCGTAAACAACGCTGTCTGGCTCTTCGTCGGCCAGGTCCTGCCATTGCTTGATGGCATTCTGAGTTGAACTTGCAGCACTTGCGAATTGGCCGGTCAGCTCGTGAATCTGAGACTGGATACTGTGGGCTACGGCCAACTCCTTAAATACCTCGTCAGTACCGGCAGTCTCAGTGAAGGACTGCAATGATTTGATCGCCGAGTTAACCAGCGAAAGCCCTCGCTCGTAATCGCCGTCGGCTTTTTCGACCAGAGCCTGCTGCATTTTTAGAGTCGCGATCTCAACGACGGGAGCACCGAATTCCTTGCTCGCTGAGGATGATATTTCATCGATCGCTTTTTCATTGGACTTTCGAGCAGCTGACAGGTCTCCCAGCGAAAATTCTGACTGAGCACGTCCAGCCAGAGCTTTGGCACTGAGAATGACGCCGAGAGAATCCGGATCGTTCTTTGCAGAAAGATTGTCGGCTATGGCGATGGCGCGATCCCATGTCTCGATCGCTGTTGAGTATTCCGCCAACTGATTGAACACTGCGCCCAGGCGGACCAGGCTGCGAAGCTGTTCGATACGCAGTTCCGGCACGTCGCTCTGCTTGCTCGTCTGACGGTCGTAGTAATCCGCCACGGCTTTCAACAGTTGCTTCCGCTCAGCCTGGGCAAGTGGATAATCACTTAATGCGTCGGCGAGTTGTGACAGTTCAGCGATCGTAGACTGTGACTCGCGGAAGCGATGTACGGCTTCCGTTTTTGCGATGGCTTCCTGCTCCTTTGCTGTCTTTTCTTTGTTGCGGGCCGAGTTAATCATCACAGCGGAAACGCTGACGGTCAGGAACACGACCGCTGCCAGACTGGTCGCTGTTTGTTTCAGCCGCCGCAGTCGTTTTTCCTGAGCAGCCCGTTCGGCTCGTGTTTCGTAAATCGATTTCAACAGCTCGGCATGGGCAGGATCGTTTTCGTCGAGCTGCAGTTCAGCAAGGTCGAGGTCGCCCTTTTGAAAAGCAGCCTGCCCGTATCGTAAGCGTGCAGTCTGCAACGTCTCGGCTGCTCGAACATTATCAGCCCACAGCTTGATTGCTTCTTCCAACCCTGCGATTGACCGTTCGAAGCTTCGATAACTGGAACTGGTTTCTGCGGTCGTCAGTTCGTTGATGGCAGATTCGGTCAGGCGACGGCTTTCGGAATGCGAACGATAATCACGCAGCGCCTGTTTGAATCCGGTCGCCGACGTGTAGCGGTCTTCCGGGCGAGTCGCCATCGCTATTCTCGCGACGTCGAGCAGTTCGTCGTCGTAGCTGTCGTCGGCATCGTCAGGCCACTGAATGGTGTTGACGGCGGCAGCTCGCAACGCCGCGTGAGCAGTTTTTCCAGTATGAGGCGCTTTCTTTGTGACAGCACGAAACAGCAACGCTCCCAACAGGTAGATGTCAGCGGCCGGCCCGATTGGAGCGAGCGACAGGTCTGCCATTTCGGGAGCCATGTATGACGGCGTGCCCGCCAGGCCCGGCGTGAACGGCAGTCCCGGCTTTTCAAACTTGTCTGTTGGCAGCGCCAGACCCCAGTCCATCACGACGACTTCACCAAACTGGCCGATCATGATGTTGTCGGGTTTAAGGTCGCGATGGACGACACCTTTCTCGTGTGAAAACGCGATCGCGTCGGCGACTTTGCCGATCACTTCCAGGTTCTCATCAAGATCGACTTTGTCGATCGAGTCGGTCCACGCGTGCCCCTGTACCTCTTTCATCGCATAGAAAAGTTCGTCGTCTGTGTTCACGCCGAGATCGTAGATCGGCACGATGTTGGGATGCTCAAGCGCGCCGGTGACGACGGCTTCCGCCAGAAACCGGGACTGAGCATCCGCAGTCGCCTGATTCTTCTTAACCATTTTCAGAGCGACACCACGATCAACCGATCCCTGACGTGCTCGATAGACCGCGCCCATGCCGCCTTCGCCCAGCTTGGCTCCGATTTCGTACTCGGCATTCTCCTTGCCGGTCACTTTTCCATAAGTCACCTGACGCGGTGTCAGGACAACACTTCCGCTTTGCGAATAGCTGCGAGTCATCAATCCGGATGCGTTGCGGCTTTGGCTGTTCTTGGATTCTGCTTCCTTGCGAGGCTTGATACTTTGCTCGGCGAGCGTGCCATGCAAGTCGTCGGCGTGCTGAATGGGCATTTTACCGAAGGACGGGACTTTTGTTGCAGCCTCGGATTCAATCAGTGTTTCGCCCGGCTCTGGTGGGGGCACGGGTGCTTCGGCCTGCTGAGTTTCCACCGAATCAATTAACGTTTCCTGGCTGGCTGGTGTCGGATTACCGTCAGGAGGGACATCAGTGAGACATTTGTCAGTTGTTGGGGCAGGATCATCGATGGCGGCGTCAGCTTGCGTTGGCTTATCGGCGTCCTCTGTTGGCTTAATCATGGTTTCGATTTCCGCCGCGGCATCGGCAGCGGCGCCAGCAGAATTCACCTCAGACAACCTGGCGTCGGCTACAAATTTGGTCAGCGCATCGCTGAGTGCCTGTGGATCCGAAGGGCGTTCATCTGCCTGCTTGGCCATGCATGCCGTGATCAGATCACGTAGCCCTGCCGGGACGTCGTCTCTTTTCTGGCAAACGTCCGGAGCTGGAGATTCCGAATGGGCCCGCATCAGAGCGACAGGATTGAATTGCGAAGAACTTGCAAACGGGGGCTCGCCTGTCAGCAGGCAGTACAGCGTGCAACCCAGACTGTAGATGTCAGCTCGAATGTCTGTCTGGCTGGAGTCCTGCCACTGTTCGGGAGCCATGTAATCAGGGGTGCCCATCACGTCACCGATAGACGTCAGCCGTTCTTCACGATCGTCCATGTCGAGAAGCCTCGCCAATCCCAGATCGAGAATCTTGATGCCGCCATCAGACGTGACCATCAGGTTCGATGGTTTGAGATCACGGTGAGTGCGTTTTTTCTCGTGAATGTGCTGCAAACCAATTGCCGTCTGCCTGACGATCTCACACGCGTCAGCAATTGTCAGCCCGGGATTTCTCCGCACCAGACGATTAACCGGGGTACCGTCGACGTACTCCAGAACGAGAAACAGCACCCCTTTCCATTCACCGGAATCGGTGGCGCAAGCAATATTTGGATGAGACAATCCAGTGAGCGTGACGATCTCCTGTTTGAAGCGTTCAGAAAGTTTCGGCGAAGCAACTCGGTCCGGCCTGATCAGCTTGATGGCACATTGCTGGTAGGGGCGATCAAGATTGACTGCTTCGAAGACAACTCCAAATCCACCTTTTCCAATTTGCCTCTGCAAGCTGTAGTGGGAAATCTGCATGCCTTCGCTGAGGCTTTGGTAGGATTGCTCGGGCGAAGGTTGCACACCATCGCCGTTCTGATTTGGCGGCGGCCCGATGGGTTCCAGAATTGTTTCTTGATCTGCCTGTTGAGGTTCTGCAGTGGAATCGGAAGTACATCTCGCGGTTAAGTGTGAGACGACTTCATCGCACAGCTTTTGCAGTTCCTCTCTGCGACTGGGAAACTGCGAGACGAACTCGGTGACATTGGGGCGATTTCCCCATAGATTCCGAACTCGAAATTCAAATGCCAGAACTTCAATGGGAAGATCATTGACGCTGCCACATTCGGGAAACGCTGAGACATAATCTGCAACTGACGGGCATGAGGGCAGTGTGTCGTCAGTGGGCGAAGTCTCTGTTGCACGCCACCGACGTTCCATATCGATCTGAATCAGCTCAATCAGCAATCTCTTCCGGGATTGTTCGTCATGATCGGTGAGATATCTTCGGAGATTCGGGTATGGCGTTTCTACCCAGGCCGATTCAAATTTCTCATACACCGATTCAAGCAAGTTGCTTTCCTGTTCGCTGCCTTCGCCATTGACGGAGCCGCTCTGAATTGATTCGGTCATTGGTTACTCGCGGCGCTACATCAGGTTGAAATCTGAATGGAACTCTTGAACCGTGTTTTTTCCGTAAGCCTGGCATCACACCAGAATGGTACGGTGGTAAACCCGATCAGCGTCTCCCACGGACATCAGATGTCGCTTAATTCTGAAATCTGCAGCAGAGTGACCGCGAGTCTTACCTGAGTCGTTCGCGAAGCATCGTACGAAATCGTTCAAGCACGCGTCGAACGGTTCGCTCAGTGCGGTTCACGCCTTCGGCCACAACTAAAGAACTGTCGCCTGCCAGAGATCTCATCACAATATCGCGGTGCAGTGACGATAGTTTTGCAAAAACGACATCCAGTTCTTCTATCAACGCAACCTCGTCTTCATGCCCTGGTTCTTCGGCCAGTGCGGCAGGGACAAAAGCAACTGCCGATCCACCCGTGAAGATACTCTCTTCAGCGTCAAGAGCCCGCTTGCCGGCTCCGTGGAAATCAATACGCTTCCGTAACTTGTTGATTGTGATGGTCGCCAGCAACGGCCACAGCCCATGCTCATCGTCGACTTCGTAGGCACCTTCAGACACTCGCCTGAAGAAGCTACCCAATGCTGACTGGACGACATCTTCCGCGTCGAACCGTCGCTGCAACCGGCCATGGATACGCGACATCGCGAGCGCGATTAATCGCGACGCATAACGATCCAGCAGTTCACCCGCCGCCGTCTCGTCACCCTGTTGGAGCCGGTCGAGTAATTCCTGTGCCATTTCTAATCCGAAATTTCCGAGTAGTCTTGCCGACTTAAGACAGCGTCCGATGCAGCATTCGGGTTAGCTCAAAAATTCCACGGACGGCGTCAGGTTTTCAGAATCGCAGAATTCATCCGTTCCCCGTTTTATTTTGCACCGTAGTCAGGTTCTACATTATCTGGATAAGTGAATTTTCCTGAATTTACGTTGTCAGACACGGTAAAGGTTTAGAAGCAACGTAGCGACTTGTAACGCTGATGACCGTGTCGTGACGTTTTATAAGATTTCTCAATCTATGCAACATTCGATCAGGTGAATGACGGGCCACACAGGGTGCCGCCAATACAGTTGACGGTTCGGTATTTCGCACGTCCTGCAGCAGGTTATTTCTTTTCTGGAATCTGGCTAGAATGTTTGTCCGCATTCGCGGTTGAATGGGTTTAACGCTCCAGCAGAGTTGGTGATCCAGCGTCCAGTCGGTCGGTTTTGCAGTGTTCGAAGACAGCATCCACCTCTCGTGTTCCAACAGTGAGACACTTCACCGCGATTTGGCTGAGAGTGTAGGTTTTACTGATGATTCTGCACATTTCAGTGGAGTTGTGAGTACCATTTCTGACTTATCCGCACGCCGCTGCTGTTGTTTTTAGTGGTCATTTTGTCTGGCCGTTGTTTGTTGCAGATTCGTATTGATTCCTGTTGGAGAAGCGCATGCTTCTGTCTAATTGGCTACGTCCCTTTCGCTGGCGGATCAGGTCTCAGCGAGAGCGGTTAAAAACCGATCGAATCCCTGCAGTAGCGTGTGCTCAGCAGTCGGTCGAGCGATTGGAAACTCGGCTTTATCTGAGTGGCCTGACGTCGTACTCGACGGCCAGCAGTGACTGGTTTGGCGTTGTTGACGCGTCATTCAGTTCGTCGAGCGGTATTGGCGGTAGTTCGTCGGAGGATGGAACATCCAGCGGCGCGGCAAACGTTCGGCAGTTTCTGGTTCGATTGACGCCGACTGCGACAGCCCAGGCGGGGTCGCTGGCTGGTGTGCAGAATCTGATTTCCGATAACGATGTCGAACTGGTCGTGACGGATGGGC
>JACLAC010000889.1_pt1 | contig 23758 bp, 18 predicted proteins | sample 8027881 | NCBI WGS metagenome assembly JACLAC01 (sample SAMN15725517, study PRJNA655200) | protist metagenome | isolation source: fluorescence activated cell sorting (FACS) single amplified genomes of... | place: Spain: Blaines Bay Microbial Observatory, Mediterranean Sea | collected 2016-01-19 | reverse complement strand
GGCTGGGCAAAGGGATCAACTGCCCCGATTCAAGAGGAAGCGACCACGGACTCCAACTATCAGAATCGTCCTCAATATCCCCTTTTGCGCCTGAGGACAACGAGTTATATTCAGCCTTTGAAACCACCACCTGGCTGACGGCTCGAGTTTCGTTATCGATTATTTTTTCAAAGTGAACTAGTGGGCTATCGTCCTGCCCGGTCTTCATGCGAATGGTTACTGAGGTCTGCTCTGAATCGCCCAAATCAACTAACTCTTCACCCACCAACTTCAAAGCGCGTTGAGCCCAGGAAATTGTCCCATAATTGGACACATCACCTAAGTTGATAATATCACTGCGATAAGTAGCCCGCGGTACAAAACCATTGCCATAAAGTTCTATCTCGGCAATTTCAAATGGGTTCCGTGAACCGACCCGCAGTTGCACAAAACGGATAAACTGTTGGGGGAACTTCATTGCAAAAATACTGTTCGGGTTTACCGGAATATCTCGTAGCAAGGTAAAAAGGGGTTGCTCATTCGAATAGGTCAGCCCGTCATTCATTGAGATTCGATGCTTGCGCACAAAATCGTCACTGAAGGGTTTACCATTCGCATAGGTGCCCTCTTGTCGGGGAAAGAAAACCAGACTATCGACCGGAACGCGCGAACCTAAATCCAAGAAGAATGTTCGACCGTCCTGATCAACCCCAGCAGTTTTAAAAATATCGTTGGTCCCCGTCGCTCCGTCACCATCAACAATGGTCAAAGAAATGGGGTTTTTGGCCGCTGAGTTATCCCAAAGAGCAGCACTCCCCTCGCTCACTAAGTCGTTGGGCTTGCCATAGCCCCAATCTAGCGACGTAATAATGTTTTCATCAGGAGTAAATCCACGAATTTGTATCGAGCCCGGGCTGCTTTGATCGTCGATCTGAGCTCGAACTTGCACCAGGTCGCTCCAGGAAAATCCACTACTGCCACCGATTACCCATTCTTCGGCGCAGAGTAAAGCCGGAAAGACACCAATAAGAGCCGCCGCAATGCAGACGATCCCCCTACTCATTACTGGTTCTCCTCACGCGGATGAAGTGCCAGATAAATTTCACGTTCAAGTTTAAATTCTAAGTCTATCGTCTCTACTGGTTCGCCTTTATAATTAAAACGCACGGCCATGTCGGTCACATTGACATTAAAGTCGTGGACGTCTTTGTGCAGCACGGGGAAAACGATATACCCCGTTGCTTCTTGACCACTAAATACCATATCGGGCGGATAAACAGAGCGTCTCAATTGATCCGTGATGGCTTCGAACTGTCGCCGCTGAATTCCAGCGTAGGCCCTGAGGTAAGGGCTGAAATAATCCTCGAGCAAGCCCTCATCAAGCACATTGTAAATGCGTTCGTTCGACGATGTTATCGTGAGTCCATCCGGATTAATAAAAATTTTGGGGAATTCGTAATTCTTTACCTTAAGCAGAACAACCGTAAAGCGGCTCGGAGTCCATTCTTGTCCCCATGGCGTCCAATCCCCATAGGTATACGGATTGGTGGATTCCGCTCCTTGGTTCGATGCAGATGCAAATTGCCGGTTTAGAAAACCATCCTCAAGCACCTGCAAGGAAATTTCAAGGCGATCTTGGGTATATACAATAGTGCCGTCATCCAAGACCGTCATCCCTTCGTTCTGCTCAAGTGCCGGTTGAGGTGGGGTTGCAAAACGCCGCAGTCCCACCTGGGATATGCACCCGGAAAGCGTGACCAGATAAAGGGCCAATAGTAGCCCACTAGTAGCGATTTTCCGTATCCTCATCAAGAATGCCTTCCTATGAAAACTCACGTCCTCGCGTATGCCTTGCTCATAAAAAGTTATTGGGTATAGATAAAGAGAGATGAAGTTTCCTCCATCCCTCCTTATCTACACCTATTCACAACACACAAAGGCTACGTATGTCCTCGTGCTATTATCAGCGTTAACTATTGGGCTATGTAGCTCTTGATGCGACCCCAGCTATCAGCTTCAACAGCGGTGCCACCACCACTACCACCAACGGCGCCTTCAGTCTCAACAGAGATGAAATCAGAACCGTTCGAGTTGTCTTGGAAAGCACCATTTACCGGCGTGGTGCCGGGCTGCTTCTCACGACCCAACTCGGGGTTCTCAGTCTCGTCAAACTGGAAGGTCAAACCAATGATCTGGTCGGGACCGAACATGTGACGTTGGCTGCCATCAGGACCAGTCTTATCATGGAAAGTCCAGACAGCTTGCTTGACCTCGTAGGTATAGGTAACCGACGAGCCGGCGGGCTGCTCAAGGGGCTTGGCGTCCGGCGGATCCAAAGTCCACTCGTAAACAAAGAAAGGCTCTTCGGTCGACCACAGGATGCTTTCCTGAGGAACGTTGAAGATCCAGGTGTCCTTCTGACCGGCGGCGGGTAACACGCGGATACCATACTGCTGACCAGAGGTCATTTCGGTCTCGTTGAAGTTCTCGCTCGAGTGATCGGCATCAACGATAATTTCCAGCGAATCGTCCTTCCAATACTCTTGGGGGTTCTCAACGAAGAGGCCCAAAGAGTCATCGGTCACGCGGGCGAAATAATAAAGCTGGTTATCTGGGGACGAACTCCATGCTACATAGAGGATACAGTCCCAGTCATCCTTGGCCGGCGGCCACTCGCTACCGAGGATCTCGAACATGCTATCGGGATTGATAGCGAAAGCCGGGTCGATCCAACCCCAGTCATCGTCGTTGCCGTCGATAACCATGTTGTCAGGATTGGGAACCTGAGGCATAAAATAGGATGCCTGATGCGCATCAGCCGACGAAGCGACCAAAACAGCACCTAGAGCAAAAATAAAACCGAGTTTCTTCATCAGGAAACCTCCAAGTTGCTCGGTGAAAGTGGAATAATAGCCGAGAAAAACTCGACAGATTGATTGATGAGAAAATAGCACTCGCCAATCCCGCTGTCAAGACAATTGTAAAATAATATATATTCACTTCTAAGCTATATAATTATAACAAATTACAACAAATCTGACTACGTGCTACACCTATTAATCATGCCTAAAAATCTTGTTCCTGCTTTAATTACGCAGTTGAAAACCCGTTTATCGCCTTCGCGAATTCAACCTTTGATACAAGTACCCACTTAAACTATTATCCCATTATCCCATTATCCCATTATCCCATCGAAATCAACTTTAACTCTCGTTGACAATACTTTGGGATTTAACGAGACTTTCTCTTTTCTAGCAAATCATGCGTATGGTGCCACATCGACAATTTTTTCAAAAAATGCTTGCTGAATTACCACTGCTTTTGGTGCGGAATCTACCCGGCACTCCTATAAAGGTAAACTATGGACGGACCGGCATCACGTGCCGTATCGGCTAGAGCCGTTTCAATTGGCCTGATCTGTTGTTTGGCGATCGCCATGGGTGAGCCCTTTGGCGTCTTAGTCTTGCACGGCTCCCCGATGGCTGCCGATTTCTCAGCCGGTGCTGCGATTTTTATATTCTTTATTCTGACTCTGCTTATAAACCCCCTCGCTCAGATATTGACAAATTCAGCCCTGCGAACAGGCGAACTGGCTACGATTTACATAATGATGATCGTATCGTGCGCCATTCCTTCTTGGGGATTCACCATGAATCTCATCCCGCTAATGGCCGGGTTTTTCTACTACGCCACCCCTGAAAACGAGTGGATATCTCTGATCCAACCGCACTTGCCCGTCTGGCTAATACCTAATGAGCAGGACGCAATCTGGCAGCTCTTTGAAGGGGGGACGCACGGTGAGGGCCTGCCTTGGGCGACTTGGCTTATCCCACTTTGCGGCTGGGGCCTCTTCATCACAACCCTGTATTGCGTCAGCCTGTGCCTATTGGTCGTGCTACGCAAACAATGGGTTGAACGCGAACGCTTACTCTTTCCATTAGCGACCTTACCGATGGAAATGAGCCAACAAACCAAGGGTAAGTTTTTACCGGCGATTTTCCGCAATCACCTCACTTGGGTTGGCTTCTCGCTACCCTTCGTGATTAACCTAATAAACGGGCTACACGCCTTCTATAACTTCATTCCAAGCATAGACCTGAATCTAATCGTGCCAATTATGCGCAATTCGGTCTACATGAACTGCACGCCCCGTTTCGAAGTAATAGGCTTAGCCTACCTACTCAGCCTTGATGTTTCTTTTGGCGTGTGGTTTTTCGCATTTTTAGCGCTATTGCAAACAGGTATTCAACGCATGTTTGGCTGGAGTATAGGACCGATCCAACCTTTTTCCGATCCAGCCCCACCGAGTGTCGCCCATATCGCCTTGGGAGCATTATTCTTCCTTGTGTTCTCCAGTTTCTGGAATAGCCGAGAGCATCTCAGGGACGTCTTCCGCAAAGCCTTTCGCGGTGACGAGTCGATTGACGACAGTGGAGAATTGCTCTCTTATCGGGCTGCTACATTTGGGGCAATCTGCGGTTTTGGCCTATGCTTGATCTGGTTGGCCATGGCGGGAATGAATTTACCTACCGCGCTGGTATTTCTGCTGTCGTCCTTAGTGATTTTTATTGGCTTAGCTCGCATTGTTTCGCAAACCGGCCTGGCCTACGGTCGGGCTACCGTTTGTTCTCCTGTATTTACCGTTAACGCCATGGGATCTGGCGCCGTTGGCCCCGCCGGCTTAACAGCCCTTGGGCTCAATTTCGCTTGGTCTGCCGATATTCGCACCTTTGTCATGGCCTCCGCAGCAACGGGGCTAAAATTGGCCGAAGTCACCCGTTTGGAATCCCGCCGGCTGTTCTGGGCCATCGTCTTGGCCATCATAATCACTCTTTGCGGCTCAGCCTACGCCGTCATCCAGCTATCTTACCAATACGGCGGTATCAATCTCAGCGGTTGGCAATTCAACGGTCTCCCCTCGTATACAGGCAATTGGATATCCCGCAATATCAAGAATCCGGAACCGGTGCAACTGTGGCATCTCGGTTTTACCGGCATAGGTGCGCTACTGATGGGCATACTAACTTTTATCAAAGCCCGATTCGTCGGTTTTCCTATTCACCCCATCGGCTTGACCTTGGGTTTGACCCACCCAGTATTTCACGTATGGTTCTCCGTCTTTATCGCTTGGCTTTGCAAAGCCTTGATCCTCAAATACGGTGGGGCGTTTCTCTATACGCGTCTACGTCCGCTCTTCCTCGGGTCAGTATTGGGTGCTTTTGGTTCAGCCGGATTCTGGTTGATTGTCAGTTGGTTAACTGGAGTAACTGGCCTGGTCTTTATCCTCGGCTAACCTATTGGCCCGACCTAATCCATTATCCGCTATTTCCATTATGTAGGGGGAGATCGAAACATACGCCAAAGGCGCCCTATCAGAGCACTGTCGCCAATTTGCTCAAGCACTTGAAAAAAATGGCCAATTTCTTTCTTAATCAAGCAGAGGGAAAGTATTCTTTAGCTGATCAGTTAGACTAGGCCCTCTCGAAAAAATGAACAGGCCAAGGGATAACGATTTTACTGCTCCAGCTCAGCGATTACGAACCATTACCGACCACCTTAAATCGCGTCAGTCGACAACTGCAGTATCTCAACCGCCGGTGCTTGCGCGAAATATCTTCGATAGGCCGCTGACTCCGCCAATAGATCCCCTAAACGCTCCGGGGCTTCTGCCCCAGGGTTCGCTTCTCGGGAAAAATATAACCGCTTTCCCTCTTCGCGATACCCCAATAGCCCCTTGAAGGCCAACAACTCGAGACCGGCTAATACCGTCGCATTCATTTCGCCGAGACGCCCCGCCAATTCAGTTATTCCGACAATTCCGTCCCGGTTGGCAAGTATCCATTTGACCAAGCCGCCCAAATGACGCAAAAAATCACCGAGCACGACCGTGTCTTTTTCAGCTGATAGCAACACGACTTTACTAGGCCCGACTCGTTCAAGCACTTCCCGCAGAATACTTGGACCCGGAGGAGCTGTCCAGAGGACCAACACCTTCCCCGGCTGCAGCTTATCGCGTGCAGTCGCGGACACAGGAGACTCACCTGCTTCCGCCCAGATCTGTAGTCTCGCGTCTCTCTCTAACAATTTCGCGAGTTCGCCCATACGATCGCTGACGGTGCGTTTATCCTCTACACTGAAAGGCAATTCCGGTTTTAACTCTGCATCTTCTTCCGCCACCAAAAGCCTGAAATCAACAATCTCCAACTGCACATTTTCGCTGCCGCGATAATAATCCAGCCGCAGATTGAACGCGATATCTCCCCAAGCACCCGGCACCTCCTCAGGCTCTTTGTGCCGCCACAGCCCTGAAAGACTGTGCCCCGCCTCGTCCTCAACCAGCAAACGAATATGCCGGCGCGAAAGCCCCGTACTGGTTACATTGACCAAGCGAACCCTGCGGCTCGCCAACAGCGGTTCGGGATTTCGCCGGCCAAAAGGTCCGAGCCGGGAGATCTCATGGCCCAACACCGGCCGTATTTGGGCCAAACCAATATAAGCCTCAATCGTCAATGATTCTGTCTCCGGCACCATCTCTTCTTGCCGCTGCGCCAAGCGTTCTTCCCGATAACCGTTTTCGATTTCCACTGCCCATTCGTCCGCCTGCCCGGCCTCTTCAGCCAATAGCAAATCGATTGACGTAGCCGCGAGCCCTCTTCGTGCCGCCGCACGCAATCGGGCACCGAACGAACTATCGATATATTGATTCGAAGCTATGAACGGGGGCACGAGCTTGGCCGCCCGCATTAAAGCCGCGAGACCAGTCCTGGGCCGATAAATCAGTTTCATCCCCCCCCACTGGGTCAGCGAACGGTTCAATCCCAGCATCGCCGCGCCGTCGACAATCGACGACAAGGCGATAAGATCAGAGAACTCGCGCGTTATCCCACCGCCATTATGTCCTTTGGCCAGCGCTCTTAGCAGCCACCACCAAAGCCCCGCCCGTCCAGCCAGGCACAAAGGATGGTCCCCTTCGATTTCGTCGGGCTCCGCGCTTATCCGCACGCTTATCTGCGCACTAGGATCAGTAAGCAAAATCACCCCTGTCGCCTCTGCACCAAGCCCTAGCTTCAACTGCAAATATTTAGAATCAGACTGGCTACCAAACGCGGTGATGTCAACTGAATTTGCCAGGTCCTGTAAACAATACGACACGGCAAAACCAAAGCGCCGCAACCCCCCGATACAGAGGGCCATGGCGACTTGATCCCCTGCGCTCTGCCCTCCATACACTAAAATTCCCTGTCCAACTTCCTTCGCCTCAGCTAAAACTGCCAGCAATTCGTCTAAACCCGCAACATCTGCCCAGGGCCAATCTTCGACAGCGATCGGATTCAACCTATTTTTTATTGCGGTTTCATCGCGAATTCCACGCGCAAAGAGCAGGTCAGCTACCAAGTCCGAGACCCCCAAGCGTGCAGCAAGTTCGAGTGGGGGGGCAGTCCCGGTGTCTTTCCACTCCACCGTCAGAGCTCCGCCTCAGGTAATAGGTCCCAATCCAGCTCGTCCTCATCAATATCCCAGTCTTCCCCTCGCGGTGAAACTCGCTCGCAATACGTATGATATTCGCAACGGCGGCACTCCATTAGATCTTCTGTTTTTGCATAGGCCGCTTCATCTGGCAATCCCTCGATTTCGGCCACCTTCTGCATCAACCGATTTCGTGCAGCCTCATGCTCTACGGCCGAATAAATAATGGGCTGTAGAGCCTGAGGATATTGCGCGTGCCAGTAGATCAGCGAAACATTAGCCGGGTCCACCGGGTGCCCCCCGGTTAAAAGAGCCCCAGCTTCGACTACCACGAAGCGGTAGACAAGGGTCTGCCAATTCTCGACATATTCGGCCTGCTGGGGTTTGCGTCGCCCCGTTTTCCAATCGAATATCAATACCCGACCGTCTTCTGCAAAAATTACTCGGTCGAACTTCGCCACTAGGCGGCGCTCGCCGCAGGGTACCGAGAGTATCGTCTCACTAAAAAGCTCTCCTCGCGGCATATCCGGAGCCTGCCTACGCCAATTGTCCCACCACGTTTGCAGTAGCGGATCATCGCTCTTGTCTATCGCGGCCTCGACATGCAAACCCAAGCTCTCCTGCAGGATCAACTGGTGAAACGACAAGCCGCGCTGGATGGCTTGCTCCCACTCGCTCAAATGATCGGTCAACGGGGCGGGCCATTGCACGTGCTGCAAATAACGCAGTAAGAACCGGCGCCGACATTGCTTGAAGGTCGTTAGCGAACTTTGGCTGAATTTAAATCCCTTGTTTATCATTGACGTTGCAATTGGTAATAGGCTTCCAACTGTCGGAACGACTCTGCCGCCGGTACCGCGAATGAGCGCGTCGCCCTAGGAATCTCGCGACTCCAACTAATCGCTAGATAACGCCGCGCTCGAGTGATAGCGACATAGAGTAAACGCAAGCGTTCAGCGATAACCTCGACATGGGCGAGATCAGTCGCCGACAACCGCACGGAACCGATCTCGCCTGTCAGCCCTAACAATTCTGCCCGCGCATCCTCGCAGGGATCCCCACCGAGGAATTCGTATTCGCCGAGGAATCGAGCATCGAGATCGTGGGGGAACCAATCGCCGCCAACCCCCATGACATAGACCAAATCCCACTCCATCCCCTTAGCCTTATGCATCGTCGTCAGAGAGATCCGCCCCGGTCGCGGGGCGAAGATATCCTCTTCTTCGGCCAATACCCCGGCTTTGCCCTGGACCGCAAGACTTAACTCACGGGCCAATTCTGGCAAGCGCCAATCCATGTTCTGATCAGCGCGAGTGCGTAAATAAGTTGCTAAATTCTGTGCCCTAGCTAAATCCCCTTCTTGCAAAAGATCCTGGGCAACGGTCATCAACAACTGGTCCACCGGCAACGATACCGCCCTGAGCCAACGTCGCAAATAACCACAAAGATGGGCTATCGCCTCCAAGTCCTGCACCTCGACTTTATCGACCGGCGGCAAGGCCTCTTCCATCTTGGTGCCTGGAGCCGGATATAGCAGCGCCTCAGGTCGATAACAACTGCGCAATAATGTCGCGACCGTTTCTTCCTCTCCGGGGCCAGTCGGTCCGGGCCAGAAACCGAGCAAGGCCCGATAGGCTTTTTCTAAGTGATTTCGCCCCAGCGGTTCGGCGAGAAACTGAACTACTTGGCACAACGCCCCACTAACCTGCCGCGCCGATTGCGGGCTTTGCAAGACTTCGTCGAAATCGGCCCCGGCCTCGCGCAAATGCTCAGCCATCTCATAACCGATGCGATTGGTCGATACCAAAATGGCCACGGTGAGATCGGGATGCCTGCCGACGAAAGCATGGGATCTGCGAGCTATACTAGAAAATTCTTCTTGGCGATTGTTGTATTCCCGAAAGCCGATCGCGCTGTCCGCATCGTCTGGATTCTGCTGCGGGTCACCGCGCTCCGTCCGCTCTATAAGCTGTTGACGAAACGCCCTTTCACGGACTTCTTCGAGTGGGTGTTCGACCGAAGCCCATTCGACGAGAAAATTGGCCAGATCGATAATCATCGGTGCACAGCGACCGGAAATCGCCATCTCCTGCGCCTCGACATCGTCACGCTTGAGAAATCTCCTAAGATAACGCGGGTCCGCGGCGGTAAATGTGCTCATAATGGCCTGATTCGGATCGCCGACCCGGATCCAGTTGCCTTCGGGGCCCGCCAGGAGGGAGAGCAAGTCTTCTTGCAGCGGCACGCTGTCCTGCGCCTCGTCCTCCAGTACTACCGGCCAACGCTGTCGGTAGCGAGCGCACAGGTCAGGATACTGGTCTAAAAGTTCGACTGCTCTCCACACCAAATCATCAAAATCAAGACCGCCGATCGTCTCTATCTGCTGTTGGTAGAGTTGGTATATCCCGGCACCGATCCGCAAAAATTGATTGAGTTCGTCGCCACCGCCCTCGCCGATCCTCGCCAATAGATCTTCCGCCCGCAACCGGCGATTCTTAGCGCTAGTAATAACGGTCTTAGCCACCTTGCGTGCGATATCGCGCCATTCCTGTTCCCACCGCTCGCCGATATAATCACCCGGCCCAAGACGCCCCCAAACACTCTTATTTTCCGCGTTCCAGATACGCACCGCTTTGTCGAGTAAATCCCCGCTGGAACGCTCATCCAATACCACGAATTCAGCCGTAGTGCCGGCCAAGCCCGAATTGGCCTGGACGATGCCATAAGACAGACTGTGTAACGTGCGGACATCATAGCCGATTTGTAACAGGTCCATCTCTTCTAATCGCTCGCGGATTCGCGAGCGAATATTGTCGACGGCGGCATTCTGGTAGGTGACGATCAGCACCTGGCCACCCTCGGTGCGCCCTTCCGCTATCAAGCGGGTCGCCAGAGCGACAATTGTCGCCGTCTTACCACTGCCCGGCACGGCTGATACGCCCATCTTTCCACCTTGATAGTCAAGGATTTGACGCTGACCTTCGCGCGGTTGAAATTGGTTCACGCGCCCTCCTGCAACACCTGTTGCACCGCCATCATCAATGGACCATCCTGCACTTCGCCCCGCCCCTCAGAGTCACTGGCGCAAAGATAGATACCGCCTCGACATCGCAGACACAGTCCCCGCACCAGGCGATATAGGTTTTGGTTGCGAATTGAAAAATCAACCGCATCCGTCCAACGTTCATCCTGATTCCAGCGACGTGCTAACACATAGTGGTTGGTAAGTGGTTGATGCAACGGGTCCCACCAACTCATCGAACCGATATCCAGCCAGAATTGATAGCGGGCCACATGCCCGGAGAGCAGGTAGGTATAAACCGGTGCGACCAAGGCGATCGACTCCGGGGCCTCTTCGAGATCGACATCGGTCAGGTATTGCGCGGCTACCACTCCGGCAAGTACCATTTCGACATAGCGCTTGCCAATGTCTGTGCCTTTGAGATCCATCGCTGGGGCCGCCTGACGAAATGAAGAAGCCGAGGCTATAAGCTTACTATAAACTTGCGCGTCCTCCGGTTCCAGTTCGGAGTTCGAGAGAACTTCACCAAATAGCCGGCGTAAAAAATGGTCAAAGGCCCCGGACTCTTCCGCGCGATAGGATTCGAGCCACCCACGCAATATTTCATAGCGCTCGACGGCGGCAAAACCGATCCGCTCGCGCATATTGGCGTTCAATTCACTGGCATTTTTGAGCTGCCCTAAACGCAAATCATAGAGATGCCGGGCGACAAGTTCGGCGCGCAGCGGGTCGAGTGGCTTGAGTGCTCGTTCCAAAGCTTCTGAAAGGTCAAAGACCGACAGACTTTGTCTCCATTCGGGGTGAGCGAGTATAGCCAAAGTCAAACAGGCCCGCACTACCGGCTCTTCGCGCAGAGTTTCATAGCGCCGGATCACCGCAAAAGGAATATCTGCGGCGCGAAAGGTCTCCGCTAAGAGGAAGCGCAACACCCCATCGGCATGCGGCGCGACAACGGCGATTTCACCCGGAGCGACACCTTTGCCTATCAACTGGACTATTTGCCGAGATACAGACTCAATCATTTGCGATCGATAACGGGTCTGCACCAAATCGACGACCGCCAGGCGGGGCGACCCAACGCTTGCCACGGTTCGACCCTGTCCGAGTTTTTCGCCAATACGACCGGCAAAAGCAGCGAGGTGCGGATCGGCACAATTCACCGGTTCAACTGCTATCGATTCTTGGCACTCCGCCTGCAACTCAGCGGCACCCGGCGCATCAACTCCGAGGAAAATTCTAAAACCCGCCTGCACATCTCCTGCCAACAACGCCGAATCCGACTGGTGTAACAATCGACGAACTAGATCGTGTGCAACTGGAACCATTTCCTCACTCGAATCGACCAAAAGATGGCGGAATCGCTCAGTGAAATAACGCCAGAATTCATCCTTAGCGACTAGATACCGATTAAAGACCTCAAAGACTAACGAGGCGTCGAGCAGACCATGCTGTAGACAATGGCCGCGATATAGGTCAACGCAGATTTGTACCTGTTCGTATAAACGCAAACGGCTTGCTTCACCTGTCCAGGCCTGAGCTAGCCTGGGCGCTACTTCGCCCAATGCAAAACCCGAAACAGCCGCTTTATTCAAATTATCGAGCAACTGGGAAAGGATTCGCTGCGGCCTCATCGACAGCCCTTCAAAATACCCCTGGGCCAACAATGGTTCGCTTAACTGGCCCATGAGATACTGGGCCGTCTCGTAATTGAGGAAAACCGGAGGACGCTCCGGCGCAGCAAAGCCAGCGCTACCGGCTACTAATGGCCAGAACAGGCGGGTAAGCCGGCTCGCCAGTCCATAATAGGTCTGCAAATCGACCGCCCCATAAGGCCCGAGATCTAACTCGTCTACCTCTTGGCGAAAACGGCGAGCCGTCGCCCGGTCCGGCAATAACACCAAGATCGCATAACCCGGCACACCCGCTTCGAGCAAGACGCGCAAACGCGCAATCAAGGCCTGCCGTTGCCCGGCCACCAAGGGACCGGCGAGAAAACAGGTATATTTCTCGTTCAACGAGCTATTGATTGCCCGATTAAATTCGGGGACCATATTCATTCTATAGCCAAGGTTTCATTGCAAAAGACTATCGGAGTAGGGTGCGCACGCCCCGCGAACCGGCAGGGGCCGACAAGGCTGCACATAATAAAAAAAGACAGCAGCCTTATCGGCCCCTGCCTACCTACCCATAGCCGCTAGCTAAACTCAGCCGAGTTGGCGTTTTTGCGTGAAGATTTCTACGACTTCTGCTGAATCCGCCGCGTTTATCAGACTCTCCCGCACCTCCTGGTGTTGCAGTAATCGCGAAAGCGTGGCCAAGAGTTCCATATGCAGCTTTTGATGTTTGCGCGGAGTGGCCAATAGCGCGACGATATGCACTGGCGCTCCGTCGGGCGATGCAAAATCGATCCCCTCTTGCGAGATACCAATGGCCAACAATTGGCGATCGATACTGTCCTCGTGTGTATGAGGAACAGCCACCCCCTTGCCAATGCCGGTGGAAGCTTGTTGCTCTCGCTGAATCAGATCGGCGAGGAAACGCTTCTGATCAGACACAATTCCGTCGTCGGCCAGCACCGACGCCAATTCGCGGATAGCATCAAATTTGCGCTGGGCCTGGAGATCGACCAAGACGTTACTTGCGTGTAGTATTCGATCCCATTTTTCCATAATGTTGTTCCATCCCGCCTCGCAGCAAAAGAAAAATAGAGCCTTGACAAAAGTCAAGACTCTTATCGCAATTCACCTGCTTTTTTGAGCAGTTCTCGAGCCTCACCATTTCGGCCCTGCTTGCGCCGAATATGAGCCATTAACTGATAGGGGTCCGCCTTCCAAGGATCTATTTCCGCCGCGGCCTGGGCATGGAACATGGCGTCTTCTAATCTATTATTTTTATAAAACTTAACTGCAACATTAAAACGAGTAGTCCGCGAGTCATGGGCCACACTAGCAGCCTGTTGGTAAGCGGCAATTGCGCCGGTCGAATCGCCAGCTCTTATCAGATCCTCACCGGCCATAAACCAGTAATTGCTTTGGATTTTCCGCACCCAAGCATCGCGAAATAGCCCCTCGACCATAGCGTTGGCCATCTCGATCTGCACTTGGCCGGTCGCCGGGTTGGCAGAGACAGGCTGTAAACGGTAGAGCAAACCCTTGGGGGTAAATTCCCAACCATCTAGCGGAGCCCTACGCGGTACGAGATAAAAAAGCGGCCGGCCGCTGCGGGCCAATTCGCCTTCGCGCCTTTTACGCAACTTATCCTGCGCTCGAGGTGGCAAATCGTGTTCATCCCAATCGAGCAAATCCATACCGCGTCCCACGCGATTGTATAGCGCGACGTCCGGCCGCACCTTTTCAATGCGCTGCAAATAATCAAGCACGAAAGCCGCGTCATCCCCCTCGGCGATCAGCACTGCATCCGGTGGCAAATCGGCAAGGATATCTCGGCCATAGCGCTCGGCGATCCAATTTTCGCTGCGGTCGGACTCGGCATAATGATCCGCCAAGACCAATCCAATCGCCATCGCACACAATGGAACGAGAAAAGCCGGCCGACCGAAACGCCCCAACTTGCGCACCAGATCGTCAAAACCCACACCAAGCCATATCGCCAAACAGATCAGACTGAGTAAATAGAATACCGGTAGTCCATTGGGATCGCGGTGGTAATTGAGCGCCGCTAATAAATTACAGGCGATCGCCCCCCCAGTTAGGACAAACAAATCGCGATCCCGCCGCCATGCCACATAGCCACCCCAAAAAAGAAAAGGCACCAGCAGCAAGTGAAATTCGCCCATCACTTGCACAACCCACCGCTGGGCATTGAGCAACATACCCTCGAGCGGAAGAGAAAAGAAGGACGAACGGTACAGCGCCCCACTCAGATGCTGCCACAAGCTTAAAGCATCCGGAATCGGGTCCCAGTGAAATCCGTCGCCGAGGCCATTGCGCAAGGGCAGATACGCCACCAGACTGTAGCCGCCGACAACAGCCAGTATCGCCTGCACGACAAGCCGGAATTGGCGTATAAAACCCGAGCAACGCCAAACTAAGAGTGCTACCACCCCAGGCCAGATCAACACCTGCATTAGATGCGCGGTCAATCCCAGTCCCATCAGCCAACCGAGCAGCAGTATGTCACGCGGATATTTGCGCTCGCTGGCCCTTAGGGCCATTGCAATCACCAACACAACCAGCAATAGAGCCTGCCCATAGACTTCAGCAACTACGGCCTGTGACCAGAAGGTGCGCGAAAAAGCGAACAGCAAAGCCGCCGTCAATGCCACCCAAGCCTGCACGCCCCGCTCTCTGAGTAACCAGGCCAAACCACCGCAGGCCGCTGCGGCAAAAAATGCCGAGGCGATATTTATTTCATACGCCGGCCGATCAAAGGGCAAAACCACGGAGATCAGACGTCCGCTCAGACAAAAGAGCGGATAGCCCGTCGGGTGCGGCGTCCCCAAACCTAAAACTGCGCCGATCAATTCACCGCTGCCCTCCACATATACCGTCGGACAGAGGGTCAGCATATACACTACGAATGCTATTACTGAGGCAAGCAAGCCCGTGCTTTTCCCGGTCATTTAAGACCCCAACCCCAAACGGGCACGCTCAATCCAAGCACTCCATGCCTCGCCCTGGGTAGCACACGCGTGTAACACAGCGATCAATGCCCCTTGCAACACCCAGACCATTAGCGATGTGCCCGCTTCTATAGGCAAGGAGCGAACTAGCGGGAAAGACCATCTCCGGCTCCCCATTGCCAAAGCCAACCATAGCAATGCCGTTCCCATACTGAGCATCAGCCCATAGCGAAAACTTGCTGGTTCGTAGATAAAAACAACTGCGCGAGCCCCTGCCGGCACTACAACTGCGCGAAAAACGTGATTGGCCCGCATGATCAAGCCTTCAACCTCATCTACATAGACTCGCCACCCAGGATAATACGTATCGGCAAGAATCAAGAGGCCACCATCGTGTTTGCCGAGCGCAATCTCAACCTGTTCGTTATCGTAGCGAGTAATTTTCGCGTCCCCACCACTTCCCACCCGCCCCACGGGCATTTCTTCGAGCACCACTTCGTCGCGCATGGCAAACCCCCGCATCATATAGGCTTGGCGCATGCCGAGGTCCGCTTCGTTGTGAAACCGGCCCACCATATAGGCACGAGGCATGGTCTCAGTAAAACGATATACCGCAATATCCCCCCCGAATAGCAACCTCATACCCCGCCCACCTACCTCACCATAACTAACGACGTAGTCGATCGCAGCCAAAGGCGCAAATGCCGGATAACCGAGCGCAAACTCCCCATGGCGATACAAATGCAAAGGGCTCCATCCAGGCAACGCATTGGCCAAGCCATACAAGCCCCCCGAGTAAATCCTCAACGTCTCTGTATAGCGTCGATAGGACCGCAAATCATAAACCCAGCCACCATGCCAATCGAAGGGGGATGTTTTTTCGGACACCAAACCGATTATTCTGGGCGGCGTTTTTTTCTCGCCGTGGTCATCTAATATCGCTTGGGCCGTAACCGGAGTCCGAATATATGCGTCGGGTTCAATTGTAGCGTTGAAATCAGCACCGAAACTATAGAGCTCGGCAAAAATGGCCAATGGCGCCAACCACACGACTGCCCTTCGCGCACGAAAACCGAGAAAGAAAACGCTTAAAGTCAATACCAGTAGGAGCCTTATTATGTCTAAGCGCAGTTGATCGCGATACCGCGTTAACTCGATGTCAGTTCCTGCTGGTAATCCGAGCAGATTTACCCCATTGACATAGAGCAGTGCCCCCGCCACTGCCCCCAATAGTAGACACAATAGCCATGCATTGGCCCGTCGACAGCGTGCGACCCGCAAGACCTGATCGACTCCCATACCGCAGAGCACTGCGCCGCCAAGGGCAAACCACAACAGAAAGCGCGTCGGAATACGGAAAAAGTTGAGGCCGGGCACCTCGTAGAGCAGCGAAAAAATTGCCGTGTATTTACCCAAGGCCAAGAGCACGCCGACAATCGCCAAGGCGGCAAAGAAAGGCGTATGGCCGTCGCGCCGCTCACGTACAGCGACCCAGGCAAAGACGAGTGGCAAAACGCCGATATACGCACAGAGTTGAATAAAGAACCCCACCTCCCGGCTCCAGTATGTGTCATGCGCCGAATTGCCAAAAAAATTGGGCAATAACAACGTTATGATTCGCTCGGGCGGCAGCGACATGGCGACAAAATGGTCCCAGGTTAATCCAGTGCCACGATTGGACAACTGCACCAATTCGGCCGTGGGCAATAACTGCACTCCTGCCAGCATGATACCCAAAACTAGAGCGGCGACCATCGCAACGAGTAAACGCCAACCCGCCCCCTGAGACCAAACCCGAAAAACGCCATAACAGAAAACAGCCCCCAAGCCGTAGACGGTGGCCTGTGGATGGCCCGCGAGCAATTGCAAACATACGACGAGGGCGAAAAGCAAAAGAAATATCCATTGCCGACGAGCCAATGCCCGATCTACTAATAGCAATAGTATTGGGATCCAAGCGCAGACATCGATATAATTCGGCGACATCACACGAATCACCATATATCCGCTTAGGGCATAACACAAACCCGCGCACAAACCTGCAACCGGTACCGCCCCGAGCGACCGCACAAGCGCATAGATCCCGACCGCACCGAGCCAAAGATGCAAAACGATATTCAAGTTGATCGCCGCCCAAGTCGGCAACATTAAGGCCAGCACTATATTCGGTGGATATAGCGCACCGGCCTGTCCTTCGGCAAATAGAGGGAAACCACAGTTGATCGCCGCATTCCACAGCGGTAGTTCCCCCTGTTGCAAGGCCTGGGCGAAAAAATGCCGGAAGGGGTAGTTCTGCACCATGATATCCTGGACAAAAAATGCCCCCTGCATGGTCGCCGCCGGCCAGAAAAAAATAGTAACCGCAGCGCCAAGCCCAATAACCGCACCGAGTTCCTTACGCCATTGTAAATCGCTCATGGTTTTTCTCCATGCAAGTTGGCACACAGGCTCGTCGCCGCCAGTGCATGCCCTGCGGCGTTCCAATGGCTATCGCGTAAATAAAGCGTTTCCGTCTTGGCCCTTTGTTGGAAAGCGTCGAGTAAATCGATCAAATTCAAATCGTATTTCTCAGCGAAGCCGGCCATACGGATATTGGGTTTTTGTAAATCGAATTCGCCCAGCAAACCGTGCAATTCACGTTTGGTCTGCCAATTGTCTTGTTCGATCTGAACGATAGACGGCACATAGACGACGGTAAGCCGGGCACCAGATGCCTCAACGCGTTTTTTGAAAGCTTGCAGTAAACGTCCGGTCAATGCCCATGCCGGCTCGAAACGCCGCGCTTCATCCACACCGTACAATCCTTCGTAAAAGGCTTGTTGCTGTCTAGATGGAACCTCTGGTTGCAAAGCTTTTCGCGCCAATTTATAGAGGTGCCAATGTTCGAATAAATAACGCTGCAATCTGGGGTAGAAGGCCATTGTATTATAATTGTCGCGATCCCAAAAAGCTGTCTTCTTCACCGGCACCCCTTGCAAACCCAACCGCCCGTCTCGTTGCACACTGAAATAGGGTTTGTACCCACGCTCCGCCCCGATCCCCTTGCGAGATGCATTGTTCCATAAGTCGTTGCTATAAAAAAAGAGTAACACCTCGTCTGGATCGAAGTGCTGCCCTTGTTGCTCAAAGAATAATAGCGCCTGGTCCGTGCCATAGCCCGCGACGCCAAAATTGGCCACCTCGACCCGCTCCCCCCCCCTCCTGCAAACAAACTTCGAGCTGGCGATTTACAACCCGCTCAATCGGCATGCCCCACCCTTCGACGAACGAATCACCGAAAAGGGCTATGCGACGACTTCCGGCGGGTTTTTCCCGCACATACTCGCGGTCGCGTAGCCCCATGCTGTTAATGCGCATTTCGACATCAAATTCAGGAGAGACCAATCGACCGGCACTGTCCGCTACATGGCTCCAACCCAACTCTGCGTCAAAGCGCCATACTTCGGGTCGGCGAAATACTTGTGGATAAAAGAGACCCAGAAACATTTCGCATAGCAGAATACCCAGGGCGAGACTTGCAGCGGCCAGAACGATCTTAAACTTGAGCACCCAGATATAACCCTTCGATTTCACATAGCATTAAGAAAAAATACCGGTGGTGATTTTATCTGTCAACCAAGCCAAATTATCTATCGACCGAATCAATATTGCCCCTAAAACAACCTCCAACTATATTAAGAGGTTTGGTTTTGCATCTATTACAACCGAGAGATATCAGAATCGATTATGCAACATATACTCGTCACCGGCGGCGCTGGTTTCATCGGCTCACACACCGTAGACCACCTAGTCGCCAAGGGCTACAAAGTTCGCGTCCTCGACGCCCTGCAAGAAAGGGTCCACCCACACGGCTGGCCTATCTACCTGCCCGACTCGGTTGAAAAAATCCAAGGGGACGTGCGCAACCGCGAAGACTGGCTCAACGCCCTTGACGGCATCGACGGCGTTATCCATCTTGCGGCCTATCAGGATTATATGCCCGACTTCTCGACTTTCCACCACGTCAATACGGTCGGCGCCACTCTGCTCTACGAACTGATCGTCGAGTACAAGTTACCTATCAAAAAAATAGTGCTGGCCTCATCGCAAGCGACTTACGGAGAGGGAAAATACCGTTGCAGCGAACACCGCACTGTCTATCCCGACTCCCGCCCCGACGCGCAATTGGCCAAAGCCCGGTGGGAAGTGCGCTGCCCACACTGCGACGCCGAACTCGAACACCTGCCGATCACCGAAGATGTCGTTAACCCCCATACGACCTACGGTATTTCCAAATACGCCGTCGAGATGACCTCTTTCAGCTTGGGCCGTAAATACGATATCCCGACTACAAATATGCGTTATTCCATCGTACAAGGCCCGCGCAATTCCTTTTTTAACGCCTATTCCGGCATCTGTAGAATCTTCACTCTACGCGTCCTGCACGACCAGCCGCCGGTGTGCTATGAAGATGGACAGGCTTTACGCGATTATATCTATGTCGGCGATGTCGCCCGCGCCAACGTGCTGTGCCTTGAAGACGAGCGCGCCAATTTTCGCGCCTTCAACGTCGCCGGGCAAAAAGGCACCACCGGCCTCGAATACGCCCACCTTGTCGCCAACACCGCCGGCAAAGATATCCAGCCACTGGTCAATGGCGATTATCGCTTTGGCGACACCCGCCACACCGTCTCCAGCGGCGAAGCCCTGCAACAACTAGGCTGGCGGCCCGAAACTTCGCTCGAACAAACCATCGGCGAATATATCGAGTGGGTCAAAGAACAACCCAACCTCAAGGATTTCTACGGTGAAATAGAAGGAAAAATGCGCGCGGCCAATATCATCCGCCGGGCCAATTCGTGAAAGCCATGGTGCTCGCCGCTGGACGCGGCAGCAGGCTTCGGCCGCTCACCGACCACACTCCGAAGCCGATGATCCCCTTCGCCGGCAAGCCCTTGCTCGAATATATCATCCGACTGCTCGCCCGGCACGGTTTCGACCAGATGGTCATCAATCTCAACCACCTACCCGAGGTTATCCAGAATCATTTCGCCGACGGCAAGGACTGGGGCGTCTCCATTGAGTATTCTCTTGAAGACGAGCTACTCGGCACAGCCGGGGCGGTGCGCAAAGTCGCCGACTTCTTTGACGAGCCCTTCTTGGTCTATTACGGCGACAACCTGACCAACTTCGACCTTGGTGAATTCTGGGCGACTCACCAACGAGAGGACGAGATCGCCAGCGTCGGCCTGCTATGGATGGACGATCCAACCAGCCGCGGCATCATCGGCCTCGACGAGAACAACCGAATCGACCGCTGTATCGAAAAACCCAAACCAGATCAGGTTTTCGACGACTACCTGATCAATGCGGGCACCTACGCAATGCAACCCGAAATCCTCGACCTCATCCCGAGCGACACCGCTTCCGACTTCAGCCAGGACATCTTCACTGGCCTGCTCGCCGAAGGACGCTCCCTCCTGGGTCACCGTATGCAGGGTCAACTCCTATCGACGGATACTCCGGAGCGCTACCAACACGCCATAGAATGCGTCGATTCCGGCTCCTTCACCCTACCTTAAAACGAGGCCGACCTTGATCATCACCAGAGCACCTCTGCGGATACCCCTTGGGGGCGGTGGCACCGATCTTTCCTCCTACTACCGCGAACACGGCGGCTTCGTACTCAGCGCGGGCATCGATAAATACGTCTACATACAACTCAACACCCTCAAGGTCGAAGACTTTATCCGCGTCAAATACGCGGAGACCGAAATGGTCGATGATCCCGCGCAAATCAAACACCCGCTGCTGCGCGAATCACTGACGCACACCAAAATCTCCGGCGGCATCGAGATCGGCGCGATGTCCGATGTTCCTGGCCGAACCGGCATGGGCTCTTCCGGTTCGTTCACCGTTGCCCTACTCGCGGCGCTGCACGCCTACAAACGCGAGCAAGTCCCCACCCAGGACATAGCCGAGGAAGCTCATTATATCGAAGCCGTCCGCGCGGACCAACCCGCCGGCAAGCACGATCACTACCTCGGCGCCTTCGGCGGCCTGACCTGTCTCGATATCGACACCAACGGCAAGGTCGAAGTCAGCCCTCTCAAGCTTTCCGGACACGCGGAAGAAGAGTTGGCCAATAACATGGTTGTTTTTTTTACCGGCATCCTACGCGAAAGTTCGGATATCCTCTCACAGCAGAACAACGATATCAAACAAGGTGACAGCCAGGTCATCGACAGCCTGCACGAGGTCAAGCGCATAGGTTACGAGATCAAGACGGCGCTCGAGAACAATGAACTCGACCGCTTCGGCGAGTTGCTACACGAACATTGGCTGAACAAAAAGAAGCGTTCGAAGCAAATGTCGAATTCGGCCATCGACCGCTGGTACGAGATCGGCCGCGATTGTGGTGCACTCGGCGGCAAGATCCTCGGCGCCGGCGGCGGCGGTTTTCTGATGCTCTACTGCCCCGCCGAACACCGTTGGCAGTTGCGCGAAAGAATGGGCCAGGAAGGCCTGCGCGAAATGCATTTCCACTTCGACATGGAGGGCGTCAAAGTGCTGTCCAATATCTGATGCGCCGCCTGCAGTTGGGCGAGGTCGAAGTGCTACACCTTCAGGGCGGGCGGTTCCGCCTTGATGGGGGCACGATGTTCGGCGTTGTACCCAAAGCTCTGTGGCAGAAAGAATGCTTGCCGGACCCCGAAAATCGAGTTGATCTTGCCTGCAATTGCCTGCTGCTCAAGATGGGCGGCGAACTCGTTCTGCTCGACACCGGGATTGGCGAGCGGTTCTCCAAACGCGAGCAGGCGATGTACGGAATAGACCCAACCCAGACGTTGCGCACATCGCTTGCCGCAGCCAATTGCGCGCCAACCGACATCACTCAGGTTGCCTTTACCCACTTGCATTTCGACCATTTTTGCGGCAGCTTACTGGCCAAAGGTGACGAACTCACCCCGCTCTTTCCCAATGCCGTACACCTTGTTCAACGCGGCGAATGGGAAGACGCGATCGCCGGGCGCAGCACGATGAAAAGCAGTTATCGGCCCGGTGAATTTCGCACGCTTGCACGACAAGTTGAGTTTCGCATGCTCAACGGCAGCGAAATATTGACCCCCGGCCTTGAGAGTTTCATAACCGGGGGCCATACGCAATGGCATCAAGGCTTCCGTCTGCAAGCTGGCGGACAGACGCTCGTTTATCCCGGTGAACTAATACCCACCCGTAGCCACTTGCGCCCCTATTGGAACATGGCTTACGATATGTTTCCACATCAAACCCTTACCGACAAAAGCGCATTCTCCGCGCGAGCCGCCGCCGAGCGCTGGATTATTGCCTGGGACCACGATTCGACTTCTCCCTGGAACCGCATCAAACAAGACGGCGACAAGTTCACTTCCATCGACATTGAAGAAGACGGTTGAGCCTCGTCTTTTGCCCTTACAAACCACATTTATTAGACTTTGGATACTATGGCACTTGAAGTAATCGAACTATCCGACAAACACCGCCACCTACTCAAAAGGCTGGCCGAGCTAATCCCCGACCTCGATCCCGACGCGCCAGAAAGCCTACAGCGAATCTTCGGGTTAGGCCTAATTGCCCTAACCTTACAGATCACCAACAAGGCCAAAGCCCAACAGCAAGACGACTTAGTAGCGGAGTTGGGGGAACTCGCCCGCGAAATGATCGAAGCCGAAGACTCGCCGGACTCGCCAGGATAATTCTCCGCATGCAACTGCCCAAATCCTCGCTCGACCTGTTCAGCCTCTCTGGCAAAGTCGCCTTGGTCACCGGCGGCAGCAAAGGCCTCGGCCAAGCAATGGCGACCGCATTGTCTGGAGCCGGTGCCGACGTGGCGATCACCAGCCGCAACCTCGAAGAAGCGCAAGCAACGGCCGCCGAGATTAGCGCGCTGACCGGGGGGCGCGTCCTCTCGCTAAAAGCCGATGCTGCCCACCGCGACCAAGTCGAGGAATCGCTGACTAAAACCTTCGGCGTCTTTGGCCATATAGATATTCTGCTCAATAACGCTGGCATCAATATCCGCAGCCCAATCGTTGACTTAGAAGACGAGGACTGGGACGCGGTCATCGCCACCAACCTCACCGGTCCGATGTATTATTGCCGCGCACTCGGACCGCATATGATCGAACGCGGCTATGGCCGCGTAATAAACCTCGGGTCGATCGTCTCGATGGTCTCCGTCGCCCACCGCACCCCGTACGCCTCTAGCAAGGGCGCGATCGTCCAGTTGACCAAAACCCTGGCGCTCGAATGGGCACCGCACGGCATAACCGTCAACGCGATCTGCCCCGGCCCTTTTGCCACACCACTCAACAAGATCTTGCTCAAAGATCCGCCGAAGGCCAAGGAAATGATCGCCAAAGTCCCTATGGACCGCTGGGGTGATCCGGCCGAGCTCGCCACCGCCGTACTCTACTTTGCCTCTGATTTCTCTGGATTTACTACGGGATCAACACTGGTCGTCGACGGTGGTTATACCGCCCAATAAATCTCGGATAGAATCTGCGGAAGACCCCCTGCCAGATCAACCTCGCCAACCGCGAAAAATGACGGCGGAAAGTCTTGTCCACCGCCGCCTAATTTCCCCCCAATATTTCCCAAATACCTTCGCGATTTTTCTCGACAAAGCGTTTATTACCACGGCGCATAATCGGCATCAGTTCATCTGTTTCGCGATCCCTCTTAACCAG
>JACLAC010000003.1_pt1 | contig 23773 bp, 31 predicted proteins | sample 8027881 | NCBI WGS metagenome assembly JACLAC01 (sample SAMN15725517, study PRJNA655200) | protist metagenome | isolation source: fluorescence activated cell sorting (FACS) single amplified genomes of... | place: Spain: Blaines Bay Microbial Observatory, Mediterranean Sea | collected 2016-01-19 | reverse complement strand
GTCCCTCTTTGAATGCTTCAATATTCAATTCTACTTCTTCCAAGACTCCTTTGAATTCAGGATGATAAATTTCATCGTATAATGAAAAGTCTCCTTTAAAACCAAGTCTCCACGCTTTATCAAATGCTTCTGCTCTAGTCACTGCTTCCTCTTATACTGCTGTCCGTGATTTGATTTCTGAGATGGTGTAGTTTGCTAACTGTTTGACTCCCATGATTATTCCCACAAACTTTGGATGATTTTCATTTGGTTAAACTGATGAATTTCGATTTTGTAAACTTCAAAAATTTGGTAAATTTCCTCCTGAAACTCCTCTGCTTCCATCCAGTGATGTTGAAGTCCTTCAAGATTTTCATAAATTTCGAATAGATGAAAAACCCTCCTCCCTGTTGTTCCCGGAGTTTCCCCAGTGTGCCACCGTGACTGATCATTCCATTCTGGACCTTCAGATATAGAATAATGAATTAGTTTTAAAGGACCATCTCGATAGCTTTTTGTCTTCATAAACTCCATATGCCCTTCGATGAAAATCCTCAGTGCCTCTGTAGCCTTTTCGTTGGGAGTAATCCAAACTATGGACACTGAAGAATTCCCTTTGAGTGCATTTGCCATAGCCCATTCTCCTTATGCTAGTATTCGTGATTTGATTTCTGAGATGGTGTATCTCACCAACTGCTGTTGATCACTCGTAGTCTTCCCATTTCCAGTCTTGGCCTTCGCTGGGGTCGTAGTCTAAATCTTCCATAGTTGATGTTTGGGTAACTATCTTCCCCTCCTTGTAGGTGATAGAAGTTTTCCCTGAATTGAAAATTTCTTTGTCCTTAAATCTGCTGAAAGCGTGTACTTGCAAAGAATTTTCAGACTCTACTAACGTCTTGTAGGGTCCAATTATAACTTCCTCTGCAAATGAAGAAACTACAGCTTTATCGTCTGCAAGGTTGTGTTCTATGCCCGTAGTAACATCTATAGCCTGGTAATCTGGATGATAAATTTCATCAACAAGGGTGAAGTCACCTTTCATAGCCAGTCGCCAAGCTTTCTCATATGCTTCAGTTCTAGTCATTCTCTCTCCTTATGCTGGAATTCTTATTTTGATTTCACTCACTACAAACCCAACCAGCGCTGGGCCAGATAGTTTCTGGACTTCAGCGTCCCAAAGTATTGATTCCAAAGTATCCGGCCTTCGCTCAATGAGGCTGTGAATGTTGTCCAGCAAATACCCCATTGATCTTGGTTTTGCTCCCCAGCGTCTCATCCAGAAAGCAAATGCTCCCTTGCTGACCTTGGCTTGTAGTGCCAGATAGTCCACAAACTTCATATTCGGTAATGTTTTGACCGGAAGGGTTGAATTAGATCTCTCAGTATTCTGCTGCGAGTTAGCTAGTGAACCAAAATGAGACACTAAAGAAAGGTTCGGCTTTTTAGGCATCAGCAGCACGAGCTTCCGATCTTGTTTCCAAGTTCCATCCGACTGCTTCTGTGGAGGCTGTGTCATCCGCTTCAACAGGCCCAACTGTTCTAGTCTCTCCAACCTGCGTTGTGCTGTTGCTCTGGAACACTCCCAAAGCTTGATCAGGTAATTATCGGCAAGTTTGAGTAGGAGTGATCGTCGAGTGAGGAATATCTTGACCAGCGCTTCCACATCGAGGCGCAATCTGCGTGGCAGATCTTGCAGGTACGACTTCAGATGAACGGAGCGTTTTACCCAGAGCTGGGCTTTTGATGATCGGCGTGGGGTTTGTTGGTGGTTTGGCATCCTGCCCTCCTCGTTGGGTTTGAGGAGGAAGCCGCATGAATTCTGGGCTCTTCGGTTAGAAAACGATGAAAATCAACTAAGATTTCATCTAGATCTTGAGATGTTGGCCCAAATATTCCATGCTTGCCATTGTCAGCACGACAATGGATTACCGGATCCCACAAACTTCTACCGACCAAAGTTTTGGTTTGTGTTGTCCGGTGCTTCCTCTCCGAAACTGCCTCCCTGACTTCCTGTCAGTTCCAGCTTCTCAGTTAAAAGAATTCTAATTTAAGACAAGCAACAAATCTTCCTTTTGTTCTGGTACCTTTAAAGTTCCCTCTGGTTTCAGGGTCCCAACCCTGCAATTTTAACTGCAAATACTCGGTGAACAATGAACGGTTTTGACTTATTAGCTCTTTTATTTCTATCCGTCACAGCTATGACAGGTGCATCGATCATCACGATGTTTGCTTACTCTAGAGTGTTGGGCAGAAAAAGAAATGAACTACCTAATTACAAAAAGCGCAAAGACACCCACAACGTTGATCCTGCCTTAGCCCACGGGCACCATGAGCCCCATGTATGAGGGACTGCAACACTCCTCAAGTTTAATTTAATCCCTTACCTTCTAATGTTGCTGCCTCCGCTGTCTCACGAATTAACTCCTGAATAATGTCAAAGCCTGCTGCTTCTGACTGTCCGGCTATCAGTTGATCATCTCCAAACACTTCCTGTAGTTCGGGATCTTCATGTAATTCCTGAACCAGTTCTTCCCACTGACCCTGCTGGCCAATTCCTCGAGCCTGATCAGAAATTTCCTGCTTTTCTGCCAGTGTCAGTAGTTGTTTACGCTGCTTACCTGTCTCTAGAATTTCATCAATGGTGATCGGCATAGTGCCTCCAGATGATTGATGTTTAGATGATAATCGGGTCTCTCTATCTGGGTTCAATGGGAATCAGGCAGACACTCTGCTGGCGAATAGTCCTTCAGATTGATGACAATTCAACTGGCCCAGTATGGATTAATCTTTCCACAGTGAGTGTTTGATATTTCCCCGATCACATATAGTTAGTGAGACAAGTCCCTCACTCATATCGTGAGGCATCGATAGACTATTTTGAGCTTGCTGGAAATGATCATCTACGCCAGCCATGGTCTCATAGACTTCGGTCAACACAAATGTGATATTGCCGGTTTCTACTTCGTCTTTCATTTCTGGCGCACTGGACCAATTTAGAACATGTAGTGCCTTATCACCTTCTCTGTAATGCGTCTCCTGCATCCATTTTGTATGTGCTGCAATGTTTTCTTCCATTTTGTGAGCATGTTCTGCCTCGTATACCCATATTCTAGTCAGTTGTATCTTACCTTCGTACATAGCTTTATTCTCACTTAAGTAATTGAATTTAATACTATTAATAATAGTATCGACCTGCAAAAAATTTTTGCCGAACAGTTTTTATCAATCAGATGGTAGTTAGAAGTCAAGAAAAAAGCCAATTCAACAGGCTCTCCTCCACTGCTGACCAACAGTCTTAAGTCAGAGGCTTGAAGCTCACAGTGCTGTTGATAGCTCAAAGGCTTTTGTGTACTCCCTAGGAAATCAGGGCTAACCACACAACATCACCAATCTTGATCTGACCACCCTGAAGAATCTTGGCTGTGATTCCTCCATGCCCACGCATGCTGTTGTAACCTCCAGCCCCGAGATTCTCTTCCATTCTGCTACAGGGTGCACAGATGCCTGTGGTTTCCAGCAGTACTTCTCCAACCTGAAATTGCTGATGCTTCAGAGCCAGCAGGTTGATTCCTGAAACAACGATGTTTCGTCTCAGCCACTCTGGTGGAATCTCACTCTTGCCCAGTATCCGAGCTACGACATCCAGATGTTCCTGCTGAATCAGCTACGTCTGCTCGCATCTCCTTCGTTCTATAGGAGTTATAACTAGCTGGCACTAGAATCATTGACTGAGCGAACATGCTTACAAGAAATCATTCCCATAGATTCCTCTCAGAGCCATTCTCTCCCACTGGTATTTTTGGTTTTCAAGTTCTTGGAGTCCTTGATTATGCTCTTCCGATAAGGAATTGTTAGCAGAAAATTCTTCTACAAATTCCTGAATTTTCTCTGGATTTCGCTTGATCTTCTCTTCCAGTTCTTCAATCCACTTAATCAATATTGGATTTAATCCAGCGTTTAAGATTCCCCCTCTAGGCTCCAACTCATAAAGCTTCTTGTGGGGTTTATTCAGGCTATCCACGGCTTTTTGATAATCCTCAGGGCTTAACCTCATCACTCTCCTTTGTGAATAGATAGTTTTCTTCATTTTGCTGCTGACAAATCAAGAACTATATTCCCAACAGAAAGGCTACCAAGTTCCGCAGCGCTGACAGTTAATAAAATTGTGGCTGTGACCCAGATCAAGGGTGCGGGGCTCTCAGATTTTCAAGCTCACCCTCTCACCCTCTTCAGCACTAACGCAATCCCCTATCTTCATCAAAACGATATGGCACGATTGAACCAGTATCACTCAAGTGCAGCGCCCCAACCAGTTTCTGCTGGATGTTTGGTAAGAACTTCGCTCCTTGGTCGCTGGTCAGCACATAAAAGATGATCGCAGCTGCTACGGCACCAAGACCCAGCCCAAGACCCCAGCTACTGCTACTCCTCGGGGTGTACTCCATCGACTGTGCTCCTGAAGCGGCAGGCGTTGGAGTACTGATATCAACGGAATCTTGGACATCATCTGCTGCAGAATCTACATCAAACTTGGAATGCTTGGGAGCTTCCAGTAATTCCAGTTGAAGGCGGTTATTCTCCTGTAGGAGCTTTTGATTATTCTGCTGAAGTGCCGCCAGCATCTGCTGGTAGTTCTCACGCTCCTGCCGCTCTGCTTTGCGCTCATCTTGTTCGTGAAGTAGCAATGCACGTTCATCCTCAAGCATTTTCTGAAGATGGGTCACCTGCTTTTCCAGCACCTCCATCGTTCTGCTATCGTTACGGATCGATTCCGTATCGTTGCGTAACGATGCAGCATCGTTCTGTATCGATTCCGCATCGTTACTGACAACTTGCTCGCCCAATTCGTTCTGAATAATCTCCAGCATCTCTGGAGTGATAAGTTTACTGCGTCCCTGCTCAACAGGCTCAAGCCCTAGCTTGTCTATAAGCTTGTAGAGTCGGGGTTTCCCAATACCGAGTAGAGCAGCAGTCTTTGTCGTGGTTAACATCGTGACCTCCTGTCGTGATGGAAACGATCCGTATCGTTGCGCTACGATCCAGATCGATTTAGTAACGATTCATCGTTCCCACTGCAGCAGCAGTTGTTCCAATTGGAGGCTTCTTTAGAGAGACAAAAACTGACACCAGAGAACCGTTGTGACAGGTCTTTTTTGTGGTTGCTGGAAATGGAGCAGAGATTCAAAAACGTGGAAGCTTTGGGGTAACTACTGGGATATAGCAGTGTAGCGGATATCAGCACCTATTTAGGCAGTGAGAAGGCCAAATCTATATTGACTGCTGTAATTTAGGCAGTTGATTCTGTGTTAATGGCGATTGTATAGCTTCTTGTTCCTTCATTCTCGGCAACACTGATTGAACTATAAGATAGTGTGTACCCCTGAGTAACTGCCGTAGGTGCAGGCATGGGTGCTGTTGAGCCTGTTTCGGTAGTGACTTCTGCATCACAGTCACCACCCATTGTAAATTCTCCTCTACAGAAATTAGATCCATTTAATTACATTAATAAGACAAAAAAATCTAAAGAGGTTTGATAAAAGTCCACATGTTATTCCTTATATTCTAGTTAGAATGTTTTCTAATCGTCTGACGAGCTTTCTTAATGAGCTTCTTTCCGTCAATGCCTAGAAAACTGACTTGCTTCAGCCAGCGATCTTCAACAGGTTTCAGAACTTCTTTAAATCTTTGAAATTGTGCTTCTGTCAGTTCGACATCGTTACTCTTGAACTTGCTTAGTCGTTGGGCTCCATCTAAATCATCACTCGACCATTGCTGACCAACCTTCTTAAGAAAATCTATCCCACTAGCTTTTCTAAAAGCTTGCTGAACATCCTCATCAAAACTCTCCCAACGTGCTTTATTCATCGAGACCTGAAACACAGTGTTAGCGAATCTTTCTCTGTTTGGCCCTTGAGTAAAATGTGAGATATGTCTTTCTAGTCCAAGTTCTTTCACTACGTCCATTGGGAGCATCAGCGTGTCAGCAATATTGCGCTGAAGGACTTGAGGAATTCTCGGCACAGGCACTTTGATCGCAGTCCCTTTTAGTTCTTCTACCGCCCACTCCATTGTTCTCACAGGAACACGAATCTTTCTGCGCATGAGATCCTGCGGGGCAAGGGGGGCATACCCCTTGGTCAGCAGGGCATGTCCTTGAGTGACATGTAGAAACATTACCTCCACTCCCTGCTCTTCATAATCCTGCTTGAGGTCGCTCTCAAACATTTCACGCATTGCCAGATTCGTAGCCACAGGATCATTAGTATGTACAAATGGAAGCTCAAAAACCTCAGAGCGGATAAAGGTGGCTCCACTGTAGCCATTAACTGTCCAGACGAGATCCACTTTCCCTTCACTGACTTGCTTGATCAGATCTTTTGGCCTACCGCCCAATCCCATCTTTGGGGAAATGACAATTTTGACCTTACCTTCAGACAGTCGCTCTACTTCTTTAGCCCAAGGAACTAGCATGTTCCTATGAGGTGAATGGGTCTCAGGGACAAAGTGATGAAGAACAAGTGTTGTTTTAGCTCCTGCTTGAAAAGGAAGAAGCAGTGCTATGAAGATAAATAGAGATAGATAGGTTCTAATTTTTTTCATTTTAAACACCTAATTCTTCTATGATTTTAGGGGAGGTTGCGTGTTCACTGCCGGAACAAATCGAATTACTATTTTGTAGATACTTTGGGGCATGACTCTTTTAATCAATGAGCATGTATTTGGCCCAGTCAGCAGGAATCAGCCAGTGGGGTGTTGCAGGACTGAGTGAGCCGACTCCAATTACAGAGATTTGTCCATCTCAGAAAATGTGATTTGTACACCATCTTCCTCTAGCAAAGGCAGAAACCGAGCATTCCAACCGTTTTCATCTCTCAATTTTTGCTGTGATGCAAAGTATACGTCCCAATCTTCTTTAGAACTCCAAAGTTCAGTCAACAATATGTGATTAGGATTTTCGTGTGAAATGGATCTCTCTAATCTTTCACAACCTTTTTGTGAAGCTGTAAAAGCATTACCATGAGGCTCATCAGCTAATTCAATCACATGATCAAGATTGCCATCTTTTACCTTTACTGTGATCCAAACCATCATTGCCATGTCGACTCCTGCAGAAGTTAAGGAAAAGGGATTCCAAAACTTACTAACTAATAGATACATAATAATCAAGTATTGATCGAACTTAGTGGTAATACTGGTCTCAGTGCATATGAAGGCGAATTAGCAGAACATTCTTATTTGTTTATTTATTTTGTTTTCTGACTAAGAAGTTGATCCAAACTTAGAAGTGTTTGGATCTCTGACAAATGCTTGCAATCCCTCCCAAGCTGAGTTAATGACTGAAATGCTACCCAAACAACAAATAGAAGAATGAACTGCCGGAGTTGATAATGAGGCGCTTTATTAGACTACTGGTAACTCTAGGGCTGCTGGTATTCATATCCCAAGTAGTCATAGCCCAGACTCGTGCTATCCAACCTGTCCGCATTGAAGCCACCACGGCCCAAGACGAATCCATCTCCTACATCTACGAAGAATCACATGCCCTCATTATTGGGGTGAGTGACTACACCAATGGCTGGTCCAAGCTAGCTGGAGTCAAAGAGGATGTGACTGAGGTGCAAAGGGCTTTAGAAGACAATGGTTTTGAAGTGCAGCTTCTGGAAGATCCAGACAAGCAACAAATGGAAGCCACCATTGAGGACTTCATTTTTGAAAAGGGGGCCAATCCAGAGAACCGACTGCTGATCTATTATGCGGGACATGGACACACCAAGACACTGGGTTACGGTGGCGAGATGGGCTATTTGGTCCCTGCTGATGCACCGTTGCCAAAAAAAGGCCGTGACATCGCTTTCCAACGGAGTGTGATGAGCATGCAACGCATTGAAGAAGTCGCCAAGAACACCTCTGCCAAGCATGTCTTGTTTATGTTTGATGCCTGTTTTGCGGGTTCTGTTTTTCTGGCTACTCGGGCTGCTCCCTCCTACATCGAAGTGTTTACTGAAGAGCCAGTGCGCCAGTTCATTACTTCAGGCAGTGCTGATCAGGAGGTGCCAGACAATAGTATTTGCAGACGTGCTTTTGTGGATGCTTTGGCCGGTAGTGCCGATTTCGACAAGGATGGCTATCTGACTGGTTCAGAGTTGGGTACTTACATTCAGAAACGGACAGCCGAGGACTGGAAAGGAGAGTTGACGCCTCAGTACGGCAAATTACAGGATCCGAATCTGAACAAGGGAGACTTTGTTTTCAAAATCAGAACGCCTACAACTCAGTCTTCCACGGCCAGCACTGCGACAGCCAATTCGGATTTGGCTGCGCAGGCTTGGGAGGTGGTTAAAGATTCTACGAATCCCAAGATTCTGGAGGAATACATCAGGATGTTCCCCACAGCACCACAGCGGAATCTGGCAAAGCTGAAACTGATGACATTGGAATCCCCTTCTCCCGTTCAATCGCTAGAAGACCAAGTAACAGCAGAGGTCCTCTCTGGTGAAGCGGCTAAAAAGAAACTTCTGGAAACCAAGGACTGTGTTGGGTGTGATTTGCGAGGTGCAAGACTCTTGGGGGAAAATCTGTTTGGAGCCAGATTGATTGAAACCAACTTCTCAAATGCGAATTTGAAGAATGCAAACCTAGCTAATTCGAATTTAAAAATGGCTAACTTACAGAATGCCAATCTTAGTCAAGCCAAACTTAGCGCAGCAAATCTTGCAAATACTAACCTATCAGGCACCTCTTTTAGACATGCCAATCTGACAGCAGTAAATCTTTTCGAAGCCTACTTCTGCAACAAAACAATGCCTGACGGTTCAATCAACAACAGAGATTGTGAGCAAGCCCAAACAGGCACGAATCAAAGCAGTAGTGTCGTTTCAGGTGAAGCGGCCAAAAAGAAACTACTGGAGACCAAGGAGTGTATTGGGTGTCTCCGTCGATGACGACTTCCAGATCTGGGGCGTAGTGCGCCATGTCGTTCACAAGGTCTGAGGGTCAAAGGTAGCGGTGGGATATAAATGCGACCTGGAGTCCCAATATCAAGAGGCGGTGGTGCTTTTGCTCCCCCGGGGGTAGGGGGTGGGGGTCGGAAATAAGGGATTCCTTACTGGATCAGTCCCAAAGACTCTGCACAATGGTTTGGTGGGTGTGGACTGTAATTTCTCCACCTACTTCTTTCAGCCAGGCTTCAGCTAACAGATGGATGTCCTTCGATTCGATCCAGTGGTGATGTAGACCATCTTCAGTTTCATAAATTTCAAAAAGCGTCACCACCACCCTGCCGGTTTTTTCTTGCATCTTCCCATCCAGAAACGAGTTGTATTCCTTCCACTCTGGGCCGGATGAGACAACATACTGAACTAGTTTGAGGGGGCCATCCTGATAACTCTTCTCCTGCATGAATTCAAAATGTCCGCTTGCGCTCTCCATGAAATTTTTGGCCACTTCTTCGCTAGGCAAGATGATTGTCCAAGTTGTTAAAGTTTTTCCCTTCAGTGCATTTGCCATCTGGTTCTCCTCTCCTGATTTGATTGTGGGCTAGAACATCTTGTGGTTCTTGGCAATGTCGAGGGCCTTGGCCTGCTCGACGCCCAGGTAGTGACTGGTGGCTGCGACACTGCTATGCCCAAGTAGCTGCCGGACAGCCTCCACATTCTTGGTTGCATCGTATATTGCGCTGGCCTTGGTCTTCCGCAAGCTATGGGTGCTGTAGTCATCCGCAGCCACCCCCAACAATTCCATCCAGCCCTTGACCAAGCGCTGATACTGGATCTGGCTGATCGGCTGCTGTCCCAGCTCAACTCCATTGTAACGGGTGGTTCTACTGCTAAAGAGAAAATCCTCCCCACGCTTGCCACTGGTCGTGATCCAGTCCTGGATGGTCCCACGGGTGGTTTCGCTCAAGGTGAAGGTCACCGTGCGCTTGGTCTTCTGCTGGGTGAGGCTGCACTCCTCCCGAACCAACCCCATCGAATCCACAACATCCTCGACTCTCAGCTGGCGCAAATCAGAGCTGCGCAACATGGAATCAATACCGGCATGAAAGAGGGCCCGGTCCCTGGGCTTCTCCTCCAGCAACTTTGACAAGGATTTGACCTGCTTGGCGCTCAGTGGTTTCTTCTGCATGCTGTTTCCTCAATTGATTGGCAATCATTGCTGCTGTGCTTGGAATTCTACTTTGATGTATATTAATTAAAATTTAAAGATAAAAATATACATTATGAATTGATAGCCCTAGAACCAGCTGATTTACCGATCCAGCTAACTAGCTATTTTGATTGTTTATATTTTGATTTATCTATCTCAATGTATACTTTTTAGATTAGTATACATTGAGTAAATCCCACTAAACCCAGTAAATACAACGTCTACAATAGAATTAGCTGATAAGAGTAAAAACTCTTCCCCCAATTGTTACCAGATCAAGTATCTAATAAATAAACTTAATATGAATTAAGCTGATTAAATCTCTGATAATCATATAAAATAAATAAATCTCACCCACATCCAAACCATAATTACAATACCTGGGACCCATAAAAAAGCACGTATTGGAATACCTCCATTGAAAATTAACTGATTGAAAAATATATGATAAATGGAATGTATAATTCTGAAATAAAAAAACCAATAAGCCAATGTAACAAATAACTCATCAGTACTGTCTGTGATATAAATGCAAATGCAAATCGCATAGAAAAAGACTGGAAATTCAAATAGGTTTGATAAGTTTCTTTGCGCATTCTTGAGTAAATTACTGCCTTGGTCAAATGGTGGGTGTCTTTGCTCTTCACCTGAGACTTTCTTATCTAAATAAATTTCTTTAAGCCTTAAAGATAAAGATAATGAAAAAACAATTAATGTAAGCAACATCATATAAAACATTGGTAAAAATATTTCAGAAATCATTATTTTCCTGTTCAGAAAGAAGATTTTAGATCAAATTTATTAGATTAATTAACCCGCAAAAAACCAGTTAAGACACTAGATTGTATTTCTACGAGTTAATAGAAAAACAAAACACAAGTGCTGTTAGCTTAATAGCCAAGCAATGGCCAGCAAAGTCTCTAATATCAATTAGAAGGTAGCCATAGGCAAGCAGTGAGTGGTCTTCAAGCTCAAAAATTTTAGACCACCGGATAATTAATCCGATGTGCTAGATGATATGTATCCAGATATATACTGGGTACTGAGTAATTAATGCGACCAGATTCTGCAAATAATCGCAAAAAAATCGTAATTACAATTAAATCTTTGATTTCAAATAAAATATTATGTTTTTTAAAACATAATAAATCGTTCTAGTTCTGCTACGTTTTATCCTTGAAATCAACGCAGCAGAACCAGCGGCAAAATCACCGCAAATCAACTACCACCACGCCCACGAAATCCATCTATGCCAATTTCCAGATTTGACGAAGTGGCCGAAGAATTATTCAAGCTGACCAAAGAAGTCGAGCGGCTGCAAAAGCAACTCAACGAAGAACGCGAGCAGCGGTTGCGAATGGAAGAGGCTTTCAGTGAACGCTTGCGAGAAATCGAACAAGCAAAAAGCTAGAATAATGAATATCAGATTCAATACCGTTCCAAATCGAATCGCACTGGCCTAATCGACTTCCAGCGCCGATTCCCAGAGCCGACTTTCTATTGGCTCAAACTCTGCAAATGACGATTCAGAAACTGTTTGCAATTCAGCAGGAAGCTGTACCCAAGACAGGAGTCAGTCATGCAGTCCCTCACAAAAGTCGCCCATCATCTCAAAATCGGCAAAGCACGGTTATATGTCACGATTGACGAGCTTGGTATCAAGCCAAGACCAATCGGCAACCGTAAAATGCTCACGCCGGAACAAATCGAACTGATTCGAAGCAGTATTCATCCAGAGTTGGAGACCGATTCTGAAACCGAATCAAAATCTGTTCAGACCGAGTTCGAATCCGCAGAGTTCGGTACTGAAACCGAATCAGCACCGTTCCAAGACGCAAACAGAACTGAATCAAATCACCAGCAGCACCGTTCCGAATCAGCACCAAACTCTGATTCAAAACTGATTGCAGTTCTGGAAACTCGTATCCAACATCTTGAACGATTACTCGACCATGAACAGGCCGAGCGACAAGCTGAGAGAGACGAAAGAGCAAATTATCAGACAATGCTAGGCGTTCTTCAGCAGAACAACCAAAAGTTATTGCAGGATAACAATCGGCTTCAGTTGGAAATGTTGGAAGCACCCAGGCGGCAAGAAGTTCACTTTGAATCAAAAGACAAAGAAGAAGAAACAACCGCAACCGTAACACCTCAAGAATTCAAAGCTGAAGACATATCACCGGAAACGATACCAAATCGTAATTCTAGAGGTTCCCTAATTGGCTTGGGTTTATCGGTAGTAGTAATTGTTGGGGTTTTATCTTATGGAGCTATTACCAAAGGTGGCAACTGGCTTTCAGATTCGCTCGAGAAGAGGATTTCAGCGGCTTTGAAGGTCAATGGTACTGAACCGGATACACGCTGAGAGGCGCAGAATAAGAGCCTTTCAGTTGCCTGGTGGCGAGTCTCCTCAACAAAAATAATTCGCCATTTCATGTGCCAGGTGAAGCGATACAACTCGAGCAATAGCGAAGCTGCTGAAAGGCACGAATTAGTTAGACGAAGAAAAATTTAGACGGGATTCTGAACTGAAGCGGAACTAGCGAGAGCTGGGGAAGCGATTTTCAGGAGAGGAAGCAACCGGCAACGACAGAATCGAAAGTTTGGCGACTAGAAAATTCTGAAGTGCCGGCTAATCCATATGACTAGGCGTCAGTGGATTAAGCATGAAAGAAATCTGCCAATAGCACCAGATTTAAGTTCGATTTAATCGAATTTTTATCAGCGAATGGCGAATTCATGCGGCTTTCTCTTCGTAACACACAACGAACGAGAAGGCATGGAGCCGCAAAAACCTACCAAAGCCATCCGCAAGGACCAGGGCTGGTCCAAACGCTCGATTCACTTACGCAGTCACATTGACAGCTTGGGACTAAAGAAGACGCAACGACTTGACGCTCATGCGCTAGTCAAAGTTTTCTTCTTTCGTCGCTCTCTCCGGTTAAAACTTTCCGATACCTATCTCGCCAAAGTCTGGCAAATGTCATTACGGAACGTTCAGAACCGCTTACAGCAGCTGGAACAGGCCGGATTGATAAAGAGACTGACCAGCAAACCAAGACGAACTGCTGAGGGAATTCGGCAGAGTCGGCAACTTGTTTTATTGCTTGGCAAAAAATCCCAACAACTTAACTTGCAGGCAAAGCCTGCTGTTGATGATTCAACCCAACGGGTGAAAGCAAAGCCGAAAATGCCGTTTGTGGACTATTTGGCGATTCAGGCCACGGTCTCAAAAGGTTCGTTTGCCTTCTTCTTGAGGCAAAACAACGCCAATCCCAAGACAATGGGCTATCTTCTCAGCTCAATCCATCAGAGAATCAAGAACAGACCTGACATTTTGGAGAGCATTCTTTTTGATGGAGAGGAGCAGAAGCTCAAAGGTAAGCAGTTGGTGGGGTTCACTATCGCAGAAATCAAATCACGGATTCCAGCATAAGGAGAACAGATGTCTAGAGCAGAAGAATTCGATAAAGCTCGTCGACTAGCCTACAAGGGGGATCTCTCACTCGTTCATGAAATTTATGATCCAGATTGTAAGCACTTTGATCACAGATTTGGGATGGAAGTGAATTTAGACATGCAGAGTGCAGTTATGTCAGCTTATGAAAATTCCACTTTTGGGCCCTATCGGGTCATTTACGAAAATGAAGAGTTTCTGTGCATCCATAGGTATATGAGAAAACAACAACAGAGAGAACCAGTATATTGGACTCTTATTTCCGGAGTTAATTACAGGAATGGCAAAGTTATTCGACATGAAACGGCAATTGAAGAATTGGATTACGATCCATCCGAAAATCAGGACTGGAACTGGGAAGACTACGAGTGATTGGATTGGGAGGACTACACCATCCTTTTTTGAAATGCTGGCGGATCGGATGGTGTGTTGAAGAATTGGTCAAGGAGTAGGAAGATGTATCATGTTGGTTGCTCTCCTCCGTGATGCAAGTTCAAGTTACCGACTATTCAAGTGGGTTCGTAATCTTTAGGAGTTCACGATGAAAAGAATTCACAATTCCTGAAGCCATAAAAGATTCTCTAATTTTAGTATGTTCCTGGCTGGCTTGCATCTTACTTCCTGCCTCCTCCATCTGAGACAGACTGTCCCATTCTCTTTCCCACAGAATACTATTCAAAGCCACAGAAGTACTAAAAGGCTGAAGCCACTTTTTTCTAGGAATGCCTCCCAAAGTATCTTCACACGCAGTAAATTCTCTCTCAAATTCCGTGACTTTTTTCAAATTTTCAACTGAAACAACTATCGTCCATCGCTCTATAAATTTTGCCATTTAGTGCTCTTGAAATAAGTTAAAAAAAATCCAACTGAATGGAAGTTTGCGCAAATTTGTCTTGGGTGCGGAAATAAGTCAAGGTACAGAACTTAATGAATAATTATATATAAATTCAAATATCCCCCATTTTCAGCCGCTAATACAGTTTGGTGGTTCGTTAATCACATTAACGAACCACCAAACTGTATCAGAAGCGATTTGAAAGGCTGGTGAAGGTTGGAGTGGCTTAGGGAACTGGAGCAGGTTGCAGTTCATATTCAGTAAACTCTATGCCCATCTGCTCATGAATTTCTAAAAAAGAGGGGTCAGACAGCATTGTCTTCTGCAATTCTCGATCAAAAACGTCAGCACACATAATTGCAGTATGGTCATCAACCTTTGCTATTATTACGTCCCTCATGAATAATCCATCCATTTCGGTGTCTTCTTCCATTTCTTTTTTCCATTCATCAAAAGTACATTTATTGAATTTGATGACAGCCATAAAATTCAGCATATTTCCTCACAGTCTGATTGCAGCAAGTTAAACTCAACTAGAAAGCAATTTTACATCACTAAGTATCAATAAATTCATGGAAAATAGGCAAACAAAGCTGTTTGTGAGACCAAGAATACAGATTAACGAACGACCAAACTGTATCAGAGGCACTTTTGAACCAGATATTATGTTTTTTAAAACATAATAAATCGTTCTGGTCCTGCTACGTTTTTGCCCTTACTTTGAACGCAGCAGAACTGTTAAAGATATACTGAGCAAGTCACAGCAGGAATCAGAGAACCGGCAACGGCAACACCGCAGACAGGAATTACTAGACAGTGTCCCAGACACAACGATCGATTGCCCCCTCCGTACCCGCCATTGCCATCATCTTTCTAGTTGACAAGGCCAGTAATGATGATTCCCACTCCACCCAGAATCAGCAGGCCTCCCGCAATTTTTCCGACATTAACGGAGTTTGTCGTAGGAATTAACTTTTCAAGCAGCACATAGAGTGTCAGGCCTATGATCCAGTAGAGGTTCATGATTCCCCCAACAAACAAGAGTGCCATTAAAAACCAGCAGCATCCAAGGCAGAATGCACCATGCTCAACCCCCATCAGGAAAGCACCTCTATAACCTGGTCGACGTTTCTCTGTAAGAAATTTCATTGGGTTTTGACAGTGTTGCAGACAAGATTCCTTCACAGGTGTGAATTGGTATAGCCCAGCTGCAATCAACACCCCTGCACCAATGATCTGACTTGTCAGTGACATCATCATCGGAGACACAAAGCCTCGCAATTCCAGAACTGATTGTAGCAAAGTTGCCAGTAGGCTGAAAAATGCCCAAGCAGCGAGGTAACCTCCCAAGAACGTGCCTGCTAAAACGGAGGGATTCTGAGTGTGGTTCGAGCGTCTAATCAAAGTAGAATACAGCAAGATCACTGATGCGACACTCGGCAGCATCATCGCAATCATCATGACCCACCACATTAGAAACACCAAAGCTGCATAGCTAGCAGACCAAACCGGTGGCATCATCATGGAAGACATACCACCGTCAAGCATGTCTTTAGAAGGCATTTCCATCATTGATGAGCCTGAGCTACTCGAAGACATATCCTGCATGGGCATTTCACTAGCACCAAATGTCATCTCTACAGCGGACATTGACATACCAACCCCCATCACCGTGTATACGGCTGCAATCAGAAAAACTGCAAGCATTGCTCCGCTGACGATTAGCCGATCTCTAGCTAGCAGCTGCTCAATTCCAGTGCGCTCATTCATCACTACACTTTCAATAATGGAATACCAATCTGGCCTAGTTTCGAATTACTCCTGCATTGTTCCAATGAAGCTCTGCAATGTGGCAATGTGTATCGTTTGCGTCTGTAAACTCCATCTTTCCTCCATAAGTTTTGGTAGTGCCGCTAGCCATTTCAGCAATAGAGAATTCAACACCCTCAGGTAAATCGATTCTCGCTCGTTGCGGTTCGCCAGTTACTGGATTTTTAATTGGCTCTGAATTTATCTCCAACACTCCATCAACAACTACTTTTCCAGTTCTTTTTGTTATATCAGCCTCAATATGTATTGGACTAAATATCGTTTCGTGTCGAGTCGCAGTGGTTGCGTTTATAACCCAAGCAAGGGTTGCCATATCGTTAGTGTCTTCACCGGACATGATTTTCTCTAAAGCCTCACGTTGTGAAGAATCAGCTCGTTCATCTATGAATATTTGTCGTTCTGCATTACCCTCGTGAATGGGGCCAGGCCACTTGACTGCGACAACTGCTGAAAGTCCATCAAGAGTAGTTTCGCCATAAAACCCACGCTCAATTTTGAAGGCTCCTATGCCCTGACAATTTCCTTCGGTTGGCAAAGCAGCGAATTGACAAGGGCAGCCGTAAGCACAATTGCAGTTACTCAAATCTAAACCATGAATTTCCCAAGAAGTCATATCGCCTCTACTAAATTAGTTTTGTAATAGCATCCAACTAATAGAAAGACGTTCTATTTAAAGAATTATCAAAAAATTACAATATTAATTTGGCCCTGTAATCATTTGTGATAAAGCCTAACCCCAAAATTCAGCCAGGGAATATCCCCCGTACCCGCCAATATTATCGAGGGTAGTATTGGTGCAGACCCCTTGACCTCTCCAGGCCCCCTACCTACCCCATTTTCAAGAACTTCAACCCTATCCCCGAAAAAATAGAAAAATTCCATATCTGAGGATGCTCAGAAGCGTCATGATCGGGTTTTTCTTTTTGAGCCAATCGTTTCGTATCGATCATGCAGAGAGATGGTTGAACTGAATGGATTTCAGTTGGATTCATGGTTCAACCATGGTTCAACCACAGTTCGATCATGATTCAACCAGGGAGGGATGAATGTTAACACTCAATGAGACCCGGACACAGCTGCGGGTAGGTCGCAGGAGGTTGATGCTCCTGCTGGATGAACTGCAGATCAAACCCGTGCAAGTTCACGCCAAACGTCAAGAGATCACACCAGAACAGTTCCAGCAATTGCAACAGCATCTGCAGGGAACAGAAGACCCCCAACCCGATCAAACCAGTTCGACCAGCACTTCGACTAACAGTTCAACCAGTTCGACTAGTGATTCAACCACGGTTCAACCAGTGGTCGAACTGCTGGAGCAACAGGTTGCCTACCTCAAGCAGGAGATCGAAGGACACAAGGAGGAAAAAAGGGAATTGTTGCAGTCCAATGATCGAATCCAGCAGCTGCTCAGTGTGAGCATGTCAGAAGGATCGAAACTCAGGGCAGAAGTGGATCGACTGCGACTGCTGGAACACCAACCCACTATTCAGACAGCAGAACCTCCCAAAGAATTTGAAGACATCGAGGAAGAGATTCAGCAGGTTGATCCTGTGATTGCAACAGCAGCAAGCAGATCCAGCAGAGTAGGATGGATTGCCATTTCAGTTTGTGCAATTTCAGCACTGGGATGGGTCATCTCGCAACTACCGTCGGTTGGGGAAGATTTTGGCAGGTGGTGACTGAGAGCATAAAGATTGAAGCCTCTCAGTTGTCCGGTGGCGATTTCTCCTTAAATAAGTTCGCTATATTCATGGACCGGATTAAGCGATAGCGCCAAAATCAGAAAATGTGGCACAAGCTGCTGAGAGGCACGAACACAAATAGGACAAAATATTGCTTGTCTTAAATCAGAAGTCTTTTTTTACGGAGTAGGCTGGAATTGGCTGGGAAGCCAAGGAAAGCTGAATCAGGAGAGGAAGCAGCAGAGTAACAAGAACTGAAACTTTGGTCGGTTGAAAGTTCCTGAAACTCTGCAGATCCATTGTCGTGAAGGACAATGACAATCATGAAATAATTACACCAACTTCGCAAGATTTGGGTTCAAATTTCCCAAAATCCAACCAGCGACTGGTTTTTCATGAGTGCTTCTTCTTCTTCATCCAACTGAAGAAGAGGCAGGATGCCAAACAAATCCACCAAACCAATCCGCAAAGCCCAACTCTGGGCAAAACGATCCACCCACTTACGAACCCAGCTAGACAATCTTGCCCTAAAGAAAACCAAGCACTTGGATGCAGAGTCTTTGATTAAGGTCTTTCTGACACGCAAATCCTTGAGGCTGAGGTTATCTGACGCTTATCTTGCCAAGGTTTGGCGAATGTCCTTGAGGAATGTACAGAATCGTTTGCAGCAACTGGAAGAGGTTGGTCTGATCAAAAGATTCACACAACCACCAAGGAAACGCCCAGAGGGTTGGAGGCAGGAAAGAACCATCTATTTAATCATCCACAACAGCACTTCTTCTTTAGTTGGCAAAAAATGGAGGCAGTCCAACTTACAGGCAAAGCCTGTAGAAAAGAAATCAACCTTTCAGGTGCAACCATTGGCCTTTGAGGACTATTTGAGCCTTCAGAGAAGAGTCAGCAAAGGCGCCTGGGCCTATTGGCTTAGGAAGAATGAGGCAGCACCACAGACGTTTGGCTATCTTCTCAGCTCAATCCATCAGAGAATCAAGAACAGGCCTGACATTTTGGAGAGCATTCTCTTTGATGGCCTCGAGCAGAGGCTCAGAGGGAGACAGTTGGTGGGGTATACCATCGCAGAAATCAAGGCAAGGACAACAGCATAAGGAGAGAAAATGACCAGAGGAGAAGAACTTGAGAGATTAGATTTCCAAGCTACTCGGGAGAAGAATGATTCTCTGTTGGAATCTCTTTTTCATCCAGATTGTACTTATGAAAGCAACCTGATTCCAACTGAGTTAAAAGGTAGAGGAGAAGAAAATATTATGTGGAAAACCTTAGGGGAGGAAATAAAAGCTGGAACTCATAAAGTCATCTATGAAGATGAAAATCAAATCCATCTCCATAAATATTATAAACTAGAAAGTACAGATGCATTTTACTCAGTCATTACAAAGGTGACCGTGAGAGATGGCAAAATTTTTCACCAACACGAAGAGTATGAAGATTTAGACCATGATCCATCTGAAGGACAACCTTGGACATGGGAAGACGTGAGATGGTTTTATGAGATGGTTACAGCTACAGAAGTGACCTTTGCAGAATGGCAAACTTTCGCTAACCAAAAAGGTATTCCTACCTTAACAAACAGTTCTACTGACAACGAATGGAAATGGAATTTGTCCTAATCCAAAAAGCTAAAGTCGAGTAACTAGACCACGACCCCAGCGAAGACCAGGACTGGGAGTGGGAAGATTACGAGTGATTGGGGCGTCCTAGATCTCTTTCAAGTTGCTGATGGTTCCATTCTGGCGTTGAATAATTTGTGCAGTGGTTGACTAAGCAACTGATATTTTGCGGAGAAGATTCCATGAAAGAGTACGATAAAATGCTTGCTGGAGAATACTGGGTTGCGGATCAGCATATGATGGAGTTACAAGAAAAAGCTAGAATTGACTTAGAAAAATACAATGCCATTCCAAACTCAGACTACGAAGAAAAATTGGCTTGCTTGAAGTCAATCTCCAAAGAATGTGTACAGGCAATGGTATGTTCTCCAGTCACATGGGAATTCGGTTGTCATCTCAGTTTCGGAAAAAGTGTTTTCATAAATTTTGGCTGCCTTATGCTAGATGGAGCCGAAATAAAATTTGGTAACCGGATTGCGGTTGGACCAAGATCTATGTTTTTGACTGCTGGACATCCAGTTGAGCCTGAGAAGAGATGGATTTTGAACAAAAATGGTGAAGAGGTTGGTTGCTGTATCAACAAACCCATCTGTGTAATGGATGACGTGTACATTGGTGCAGGAGCAATCATCTTGGGTGGTGTAACCATTGGCTCCGGATCGACAGTAGGAGCAGGAAGTGTCGTAACGAAGTCCGTACCGGAAAGAGTCGTCGTTGCAGGCAATCCAGCTAAAGTGATTAGAACAATTCCCTCCAAGTAGTGTAGTTCAATCTGTCTACCACTGGCATTTGAAGTCAAGGCACAGAAGTTATTGAATAAGTATATATAAATTCAAATATCCCCCATTTTCAGCCTTTGATACAGTTTGGTGGTTCGTTAACTAGATTATCAAACACATACCCGCATCAATGCACACCCCGAAATCTTCCCTTCTGGATGATGCGAACCTCGCATTCCAGACCCAAACTCAAAACAGATTACGATTATTTTGCGACCATTCCTCTGATCTGCGAGTCTTGACTGCTCTCTAACCCAGTAAACATCTGCATTAACCCTGATCAGTCTATCGGATTATGAATCCGGTGGTTTTTGAATTGAAACTCCATAACTAGCCAGAGATCCACAGTTTAGCTAATTCAGCCTTCATCCAAACAGTGCTTGCTTTTTAACTATCTTCCAGTTGATATCTTTTGAGTTGTTCTGATTAATCAGCAACAACTGCTTTTACAATGATTACGATCACCCCAACCCAATATGAGAGTGAGAATTTATGCTAGGTGAAAAATTGGGATCTATGACAGCGACCTCTGTTACCAAGGTCTTGCCTTCTGAAGGCACCCTTCCAAAATTTGAGATCACCGCTCAAGGTAGTGGAACAATCACTGGTGTTCCGGTTCAGTTTATGGGTACCTACCAAACAGAAATGAGAGCTGATGGCAGCATGTATGGCGAATGTCCAAATTCTTCATTACTGATGGCTGCTGATGGAGTAGCTACGCTGAAGGCTAGTGGTGTTGGTAGAACCGAACCTGATGGCTCAACGAAATTTCGTGGAATTTTTTACATTGAAACCACTGCACCCTCCCTGATGAGTTTAAATGGCAAAGCAATTGTGCAGGAGTATGATGTGGACGCTGAAGGAAATGCCACCTGCGAAATGTGGCACTGGGCCTAAGCACTTAATCTAGAGCACAAAAAGTTGTTCACTCTATTTGGGATCTATTCACCTGGATCCCATCTTCCTCTAAACTCCACCATTTGGAGAATATTCCGATGAAAAAAAGCCTACTACCTTTACTGCTAGCTAGTCTACTGCTTCCATCTGTAGCCCTTGGTGGTGGGCATCTTTCCAAACTTGAACAATTTAATGTGATGGTAATTGTTTCAACGGGCGAGCTAGGCTTCGATAAATGGCTACAGGCTTACGAAGGTGGTGCAGAAATGCGAAAAAAAGATGGACGTGACTTCATCGTTGGAAAAATTGATGACAAAACAGCCGTGGTTACCGGCAATGTGTTTGATAAAGAAAAGTGGGTAAAAAAATTCAGGAATGTAATGAAAGCCACAGAAGAAGCTACTGGGATGAGGCACATAATCTATTTTGCAGAGCCAGCAAAGTGATTCCAACCAGAAGACAATTTCTCTAATCAAAAATCAAAAAAAGGAATCAATGAAAGTCGTAACTATAGGGACATATTCACAGGCTGGCCTAGCTGCTTTGGCAGACGCAACTTATGAACAACGCAGAACGATTATGGATGAGATCTTTGGTTCTGCTGGCGGTAAGATCATCGAGTATTTTTTCTGTGACGGCGATGCAGATTTTGTCATAGTTGCAGAAATACCAAATCGTGAGGTATCGAGAGGGATGAGAAACAATGCATTGGCTACAGGATCAGTTTCATCACTCAAAAACTATTATGAAATTGACCTCACTGAAGTTACAGCGAGTCAACGCAATGCACGGGACAAATTCAAACCGATTACTGAATAATTCAGTTGCTCTGCTGTGAGGATCTAATCTGATTGGATCCCACCTCCTGACTTCTTACCTAAGCACTGGAATTGTTGGCCCATTTGTTGGCCAGTCTGCCTGCTTTTGATTTCATCCTGCTTAAATGCTGACAATTCGATTCCTTAGGTAGGCACCATACCTTCCCAGATCCTCTGAATTCTTCAGAAAAAGATATGAACTGGAATTGCTTGGGAATCGTCGCTTGACTACCAGATGATACAAGCACACTGTAGTGGAAGAGTCCCAAGCGAAACGCCCTCATACAGCCAAGCTGATTGCAGCGATGAACAAGTTTTTACTGCAGTTCTCTCCATTTATCTATTCGTTCAACTGAGTCTCTGACAAACGATTCCTCGATATGCTTATCAGTTTCCCGCAGTAGTCTGCGCACATCTGCTTCAGGCTTTGACAAATACTTCAGTAGATGGTGATGCAGAGAGATCTTAAGACAACCGACTCACGTTTTTTCTTGTAATTTCTGGAAACTAACACGATTTTACCAATTGGTAGATAATGAACAGCCTTTCATTCTACCAGCGATAATGCCATTTGTTGAAACAACCTGGAGATTATGATGATTAAACTCGCATCAATCGTTCTTTTTCTTCTTCTCCCAATTTCAGTCGCTTTCGGAGGAGGACATTCTCAGCAGGCAGGCATCCTAAATATTTCAATGAAAGTTCCTGACTCTGAAGTTGCTCTAATGGATGAACTTTTCGCGGCTCACGAGAAATGGATCAAAGAAACTCATTTTCTTTCAGGAAACGAAGAACCTGTTCTTGTGAGTTACAAAGTCTTGAAATCTCCAGATTTCAAGAATTCTAGCGACCCTTCTCAAGGTACAACTGGAAATACTATTTATGTACTGAGCGAAGTTTATGAGAGACCAGCGGGACTAAAAAAACATATGGACTTGAATTTCCCAAGAGGTCCAGAAATGAGAAAAATTCTTGGAAAATATTGGCCAACAGTAACTTTTGTCGCCTTTCCGGAAGTGATTGCTTCCTATCCTTGATTGAAAAGAGATTTGAACACTAATTCTCAAACAACTTCAGCCTCAAGAGAATATAACGCACCAAGCACTAAAAAATCTGCAGAAATTCTTCAACTCCAGAATGAAGTCATCAGCAACTTGAAAGAGGTCTAGGACGCCCCAATCACTCGTAATCTTCCCAGTTCCAATTTTGACCTTCGCAGGGGTCGTTGTCTAGTTCTTCAAAAACTGTCTCTTGATTGATGACTTTTCCATCTTTGTAGGTGAAAGAACTTGTTGCCGAACTGAAGATATCCGCTTCTCTGTACTTGGTGTGTCTGTGAATTATCAAAATTTTTTCATTTTCATCAATTGTTTTATAGGGACCCATTATCATATGTTCAGCTATTGCTAAAAATGCTTCTTTAAGTGCTGGAAGGTTGAGTTCAGCACCTGAAACACCCCCAATTGATTTGTATTCGGCATGATATAATTCATCAACTAGTGAGAAATCCTTTTCTTTTGCTGCAAGTCTCCATGCTTTATCCAATGATTCTGCTCTAGTCACTTGCTCTCCTAATGCTGGTATACGTGATTTGATTGCTTCGATAGTTGATCCCAGTAATTTCGTCTATTTGATCAGTCATAGTCTTCCCAAGACCAGTCCTGTCCTTCGCTGGGGTCATAATCAAGTTCTTCAAAAGCATAGGCTTGATTAATTATTTTC
>JACLAC010026633.1_pt1 | contig 23822 bp, 22 predicted proteins | sample 8027881 | NCBI WGS metagenome assembly JACLAC01 (sample SAMN15725517, study PRJNA655200) | protist metagenome | isolation source: fluorescence activated cell sorting (FACS) single amplified genomes of... | place: Spain: Blaines Bay Microbial Observatory, Mediterranean Sea | collected 2016-01-19 | reverse complement strand
ATTATAGTAGCTATTTACTTTATACCTACCCTTAGGGTAGATGCAGTTTGCAACTATGCAACGAAATATGTAATTACATGCAAACTATCAATTTATGTAGGGCATCCTGATGATCATCAAACCACTATCCACCTTCTCCGGAAGCCTAAGGTTGTGTCAATGATTGAAGTCGTAGCCGCCGTCATAGTCTTTGAGAATCGCCTACTCGCCTTTCAAAGGGGGGACTCGAAGTTCAGTTATGTCGCAAACAAATTCGAATTCCCAGGTGGGAAGATCAAGGAGAATGAACCGCAGGCAGACAGTCTGATCCGAGAACTGAAGGAAGAGTTGGATCTGGATGTCAAGATAGGCGAATGGATAACCACTGTAGAACATGAATACGAAGACTTTTCCATCAGAATGCACTGCTATCTAGTCCATCTGGAAAGCTTCACAGGACTATTGAAGGAGCATATCAGTTATTTTCATGGATCCCTTGATGATGCTAGGCAATTGGACTGGATAGAGGCAGACAAACCGATTTTGGACATCCTCGAGAAGAACTACCGACATGTATTCTCCTGATGAAGTCATCGAAGGTGTGTATTCTGGGCTGATAGAGCATAACCCGGATGCATCCACCTACTTTCTACCACAACTGGTGCTGAATGATAGTAATCGGGGTCGGAAGATTCTGGAGTTCATTTTAGAGAATCTCGAAGAATGCAGCTTCTTTCGTTGTGCCGTAGCTTTTATTACCAGAAGTGGTGTTGCCTGTATTCATCAGACACTTAAAGACTACGTCGAGCGGGGTGGCAGTGGGGAAGTCCTCGTATCAAAGTATCTCAACTTTTCTGATCCTGAGGCGATCCGAACTTTAGCAAGCTTTCAAAACATAAGAGTCCTCTTCATCAACGATATTAACTTTCACGGCAAGACCTATCTTTTCGAATACGATCAATACGCCAAAGTACTGATCGGAAGCTCAAATCTCACGCAGGAAGGTCTGGGAAAGAATACGGAGATCAATCTAACAGTTGCCCTGAATAAGACTTCCAGCCTGTACCAGGAAATTGATCTCAATTTTGGCTACTGGGTCAGCAAGAGTGAACTCGTCAATGATGATAATCTCCGGATGTATGCTGAGAGCCGGGGAACCCATTTCGATCGTGTGGAACAGCAAGGGGGTGCTCTAGATCAGCCAATAATCCCCAACAGCATGCAAGAGGCTGCACTGAAGAGGTTGGGGCTATTAAGAAGCCGGGGACAGAGTCGATCCCTCCTGATCTCTGCTACTGGAACAGGGAAGACGGTTCTGGCTGCACTGGATGTCAAACAGAACAACTCAAAAAGGCTGCTGTTTGTTGTTCACCGACTGAATATAGCGAGAAAGGCTCTAGTAGAGTTCAGAAAGGTTTTTGGAGAGTCTGTAAAGATGGGGGTCTACAGTTCTGGGGACACTCTGGATACAAGTGCGGATTTCATATTTTCAACCATCCAGACCATCAACAAGAATGCACACCTAGAGAAGTTCAGGCCTGATCACTTTGATTACGTGATTATTGATGAGACTCACCGGGCTGGGGCTGCTACTTACCGAAAAATCATCGACTACTTCAAGCCAAGATTCCTGCTGGGTATGACAGCCACTCCAGAACGAACAGACGGCTTTGATATCTTTTCCCTGTTCAACCATTCGATTGCTTACGAAATCAGACTGCAGAAAGCTTTGGAGGCTGATCTTCTTGTTCCTTTTCACTACTTTGGCATCTCAGAGTTGAGTGTTGATGGCCGAACACTCAGTGATAAGTCGGATTTCAATAGTCTGGTCCGTAGTCAGAGAATTGATCATATCATCAGCAAACTACTTGAATACGGAACCGATTCTGGGGAACCACGAGGACTGATCTTTTGTTCGAGGGTTGACGAGGCCCGAACCCTGAGTAAGGAATTCAATGATCGAGGATTCAAGACCCGATCAATCAGTGGTGCAGACCCAGAGGAGTATCGAGAAGAGTCGATCCAATTGATTCAATCAGAATCTGATGACAAGTTGGATTACTTGTTTACTGTCGATGTATTCAACGAAGGGGTGGACATCCCGGCTATTAACCAGGTGGTCTTGTTGAGGCCCACTGCTTCTTCGATCATCTTCATTCAGCAGATAGGCAGAGGCCTACGGAAATTCAGGAACAAAGAATATCTGACGATCATTGATTTCATTGGCAACTACGAAAACAACTATCTAATCCCGTTAGCGCTTTTTGGAGACTCTTCCTACAACAAAGATAAGCTAAGAAGATTAATTAGTGCCGGCAGTAGCCTAATTCCTGGGGCAAGTTCAATCAGCTTTGAGAGGATCGCCAAAGACCGCATCTTCAAATCGATCGATTCTGCAAAAACCAACACTAAGAAATCTTTGACTGAAGCCTACGAACTTCTAAGGTTTCGCTTGGGTTCAAGCCCAAAGATGCTGGACTTTATCCTGAACGAAACACGGGATCCGTACCACTATGTTGAATATTCAGGCTCCTTGTTGGCCTTCAGTAAAACTATTGATGACCTACCGGCGATTGCAGATCAATCACTAAAACTTCTGGAATACTTAGGAAAGCATGTCTGTGACGGGATTCGCCTGGAGGAGGCTGTCCTAATTGCGTTGCTGCTAGAGCAGGAGAAGGTCTCGATCAATTCTTTCACGGATCGAATTCATGAACTTGCTGGGTATCATCCTGATCGAACTGTGGTGATGTCAGCCTACCACAACCTGAACCTCAAATTTATTACGGAACGTTTCCAGAAGGAAAATCTGAGAGTCGGTGATATCCACAACTTTGAATTGGTAGGCACGACAGGGGAGCACTTCATCAGGGGGAAATCGCTTCTAAAGGTCATTCAGGAGCCTTTGGCGCTAGCCTACTTCATTGACCTGGCCCAGTGTTCCATACAGAAGTTTCTGGATAACTATTCGGCAAATGATTTCATCAATGGGTTTAAGCGTTATTCCAAATACACGCGGAAGGATGTCTTTCGGGTTCTGAATTGGGACAAGGTCCCAAATGCTCAGAATGTGGGAGGTTATATCGTTAGTCCAGAGGGTACCCAGTGTCCGATCTTTATGACCTACCATAAGCAGGAAGGCATTTCCGAAAGTACCAAATACGAGGATCGATTCCTCAACCCAAATCATCTGATCTACATGTCCAAAAACAAGCGGACCCTGAATCGTCCGGATGTATCTGCGATGATGAATCAACAGTCATCGGGTCTACAGATGCCGTTTTTCCTCAAGAAGAGTAATGATGAAGGCATCGGCTTTTACTATCTGGGCAATCTGAGTTCTCTCCCTGATCGATTCATCAATACCCGAATGAACAACGATTCAGGAGAATCTGTCAATGTAGTACGGATGGAGTTCATGCTAGATAAGCCTATTGAACCCCGTCTGTATAAGTACCTGCAAGCAGCTTCCTGATGGCAAGGTTACTCAATAATTTTAGGTTTTGTTTGTTCCTAGTCTGATAACTCACCGATCGTTCTTCAATAGTCTCCCAATAAATAGGCGCACTTTCAGATACAAAACTAGCACTGCACACATTTTCATTCTTTGCATTTTGAAACAGGTACTGGTAAATAGACGGAAAAATTTAAAACACACCAATAGGCTTTGATGATCCGTAAGCATTCCATCTTCTTTGTTTTGCTACTGTTGTTGTCTGTACCAACTACCTGGGCCCAGGAGAGGGCAATTCGTCCCGTAGAAACAAACATCCGCCAAGCACTGGTCATCGGAAATTCAAACTATGCCCATGCGGGGATCCTCCGCAATCCCATCAACGATGCCAGGGCCATTGGCTCTACTCTACAACAACTCGGCTTCCAGGTAGAAACCCTGATGAATGCTACTCAGCCCGAAATGGATCAAGCCATCCGTAAATTTGGTAGGCAACTGCGGGGCAATAATGGTGTGGGTTTGTTCTACTATGCAGGCCACGGGATGCAGATTAATGGTGAGAATTACTTGCTCCCAGTCGAAATCAATCCGAGTACTGAAGCCGATGTACGCTATCGTGGAGTCCCTGTAGGTCAACTCCTTGGGCAAATGGAAGCTGCGGACAATGGGATGAACATCGTGATTTTGGATGCCTGCCGCAACAATCCTTTTGCTCGAAGTTTCCGCAGTAGCAGCCGGGGATTGGCGCAGATGACTGCACCAGCTGGAACGTTCATTTCCTATGCAACAGCCCCTGGAAAGGAGGCGGCTGATGGGGCAGGAGACAATGGGCTGTTCACGGCAAAGCTGCTGGAACATATGAAGACTCCGGGCCTGAAACTGGAGGAGGTCTTCAAGCTAGTACGCTCAGATGTTCAGCGGGAGAGCAACGACAAGCAGGTTCCCTGGGATTCTTCTTCAGTAACTGGAGAATTTTTCTTCTTAGAACCAAAAAATAAAGAGGAAGAGATCCTACGAAAACGAGAAGAGGAAATTCGTAGAAAAAAGGAAGAGATCCTACGAAAACGAGAAGAGGAGGTCCTTAGAAGAGAGGAGGAGATTTTACGAAAACGGGAAGAGGAGGTCCTTAGAAGAGAGGAAGAGATTTTACGAAAACGGGAAGAGATTAATCAGGGTGCTGATCAAGAAAAAGATATTGATCTAAAACCAACTGGAGTCGAGAATGAAAAATTTGTTATTCCTGAAAGTCAATCTCATCAAGATACTCTTAATGGAGATTCAAATAAGTTTAAATTGATGGGTGGGTATTTTACTGGAGGTCTTGATCTAGAAACAGACTTCCCTAGTAGTTACAACGAAGATGTGGATGCAACTGGATTATTTTTTTCAGCTAGATATTTTTTTGGTCAAAATATTGGTATCGATTTTTTGACAGGCTCTGGGAATATTAATAAATTTACGGTCCCCGAAGATTCTGCGAACTATCAGGATAAAGTTACTGGTAATTTCAATAGTACTGTCCTAGGTATAATTTATAGCTGGGGTGGTTACGAAAACAGTATTTTTGGAAAATGGTGGACAATCTTAGTGGGAGTCGGGGTGGGTTCTTCGACAGCAATATATACTTTAGGAGATGCAAACGAGGAAGTAACCGCTACTACTCAAGGAGTAACGACTATAGTAGGTTTTGACTACAGGACGGAGAACAATTGGTTGCTAGGACTCACGTTCTACGGGTTAGGTGGTAATGCCACTGGTTCTCGAGTTGAGCAGCTAGAGAATGAAGGAGGCAATGTTACTGCAGGATCTAACTTAGTTACTATTATGACTGGATACCAATTTGATTAGAATATTTAATGAAAATGTATTTATGAAAAAGATGATATTTTTTAATATTTGATTTTCTATGTTTAACCTTTTCAATTAATTGGTTAAAAGAGGTTCCGATGTTTAAAAAACATTTAATTAATTGGGTATTAGCAGTTACATCCATTCTTCTAATCAGCTCCTGCGGCACTACAGAAGAGGAAGCAAAAGAGGAACTCAACGAAAATAAAGTAGGATTAGATCCTGCGCCAGGGACATATGAATCCGGCGTGGCTGTGCGTTTTTTCAAACATGATAACAGTGTAGGATCTGGACTGGTATCCTTCGAAAATGACTCTACAAGTAATTGCTCATATGCTAATCCAGATTATAATTCTGATGGAAGCGATGCTTGCTATATGGTGAATAAAACAACCACAATTACTTATTATTTGTGGAATTTTGCAGCAAGTTCCGATAGAAGAACAGCGACTTTCACAATTAACCCCAAACAAGTAAATGTGTTTGTCAATGACATTGAACTAGCAGAATCTAAGACCCTTTGCAGGGTCAGCAGTGAAGGTACTGGTTACAAATTGGAAGGTAGAGCCACGCTTAATAATCCATCTGACAGTAGTAAAAATATTTACTTGTTCTTCAGTGTAAATGATACGTCTAAAATTGGTGAGAATTTGATTATTTCAGATAGCTATAAATCAGGAATTGAGGTTACGGGAACAGGTGACTCAATACCAAGCTCAGCGTATAATTTTAGACCAAATGGCTCAAATACTTGCTCCGTTTCACTAAATAATTTTAAGCTGGGCCAGTCTGCAAGCGGTACTATATCGTGCAACATTAGTAGGTCTAGTTCGATTGATCCATTTGGTTCATCGATTTCAATTACATCAGCTAGTTGGCAATGTGACGAATGGGGAACTCTTTAGTGAAGCACTGGGTAGATGAAGACTAGGATTGTCAGAATGCCCGTCATGAAGTCCTGATTGCTGAGTCCTCTACACCAGTGGAATTTAAGACTTCAAAGGGATGCATAGTGGTTTCTGGAAGCTGGAGCGAACCCTACAGTCGCAAGACCATCACTGATGCCAGTTTACTCGACATTGATCACCTGGTTCCACTGAAGGAAGCGCATGAATCTGGAGGGTTTGATTGGGATGCCGACAGACGTAAAGACTATGCCAATGATCTGAGTGATCCCAACACCTTGATTGCCGTGGATCGTGGTCTCAACAGGCAGAAGGGTGCTGGAGATCCTGCAGAGTGGCTACCACCAAATCAGGCGTACCAGGTGGAATATGCGAAATCTTGGGTTGCTGTGAAGGTGAAGTGGGGATTGACTGCAGATGCTAGAGAGATTGCGGCACTACGGAAGATTCTGGGACCAGCAGCAGAACTGCCGATGCTGGCAGAGGAATGTGCAGGGACAATGGTTAATCCAGAATCAGTGAGTAGCGTGCCTGCCCAAGTGGACTGCCAGGCGAAACGCTACTGTACCCAGATGAAGACCTGTGCAGAAGCACGGGCCCTACCTGACCCAGTGCAACATTCAGAGTCTGGACAGGGGTGGGGATGGAGTGCCTTGCAAGGCGTTGTGTGATTGAGTGGCGTCAGACTATCTCAAATTATAGATCAGGATCTCACCCAATTCATCTCCACAAAGTAAGAAGATATCAAAAAAATCAATGTAGTCATTGGTGGTAATGACCCTGATATCATAACTTTCATTGCACTCAATCCCACCGAATGTACGACTACTGTTGGGGCGGATGGTATCATTTTTCAACCAGTCAGAGCCCCAACCAAATGAACTGGTCGAGGATATGTAAACAGCCACAACAGTGTAAGAACTTTTGTTATAAACAATGATTGAATTCTTAGAGGTATCACTCCCTCCAGACGGAGCACAGCTAGCTACTAGAAATACGACTAAATAGATGAAGTACTTTTCTGGGATCTGTAACACACTAAATCTGGTATCAATATTTCAACCCCTTAATTTCATCGTCTGCAAAACCAGTGGAGGTTGGATCAAGTGTGCCGGTTATGGTCTGACTCCCATTATACGCTGTGTAGGTGGAGGGAGTACTGGATCCAGAGAAAGTCATAGTGCCTGCCCAATTTTCGATACGAAAATTTATTGAGCCTGAGGCATAGTAAGTACCACCACTCTGGGTGACATTTTTGAACTCAAACTTTTTAAGTGATACTCCAGTGACTGTTTTAAGGTCATTATTGTAGTAGTAGACCCACTTGTAGCGATATTCACAGTTGTTAAAAACAGATGTATAGCTACAATGAATTGCTGGGTTTGATGCTGATGAAGCGAGGAAGTTCACGTAATATTTGTTATTGTTATTCCAAATCTTTTCTCTGAAATATTGTGTTAAAAACGTCCCACTTGTTGAGGATGGATTATTGTTTATCGTGTATTCTGAAAGGTTAGTTTTCTCACCATTAATGGTCTCACTGTAGTAAGAGCGAATTTCACTAGTCATTTCAGATTTTGTTATGTTTGCATCTGAACTGCAATTTTTCATATCATGCTGAAATTCATAACGATAATAATCACCACTAGGACTTATGGTCCCATAAAGATCTTCAAGATCATTGATGCATTCTGATCGTGCACTAATACCACCTGAAGATGGTTTGTCTCTATAAAAGACTGATTCATCATTAATTCTCTCTCGGATTTGCTGTTCAGTTAATTCATATGTTGAGACTACATTAAAGTCATCAATCGATACGGATTCAGCCAACAGTCCAGAACTTGAGGAACTACCACCACCACTGCCACCACCCCCACATCCTGCCAAGACGAACAGAAGAATTATTGCAAAATACGGCATAGAAAACCCATTACTTTAATTTCAGTTTCTCGTGAATGAGTTTAAACCAAAGTAGGTTGGATAAGCATCATTCTTGACTTCAAACAACAATTGATTACCCGAAACTTGAAAGACTGCGAAGGCCTTTTGATCCGTTGTGTGACGATAATTATCTGATGAAAACTCATGACAAGAAGTCACATCTGTTGGCTTGTACATTCCCCATACTTCATACCCACAGAGCGCTGCTAAAGGTTCTTTCAAAGCAGAGTTTTTATAATCTTGAATTAGTACAAGTCCCTCGGTGTTGACGGTCATCTCATCAAGATACTGCACTGACCTCTCATCAGTTGGTGTGATTATTATTTTCATTTGATACAAACCAGCACGGGTTGCCTGTACTTTTGCCAAGTCGAATATTTCAGCCTCTTTGACGGGATAGACTTCGACATTGTCCCCTAGCATATATTTCCCAGACACTACGACATTCCCTATGTCATTTTCGCAGTTCGTATCTAAGTAACCTGTGGTTGTACTTTTGAAGGTGTCGCCTGTAACTATTACTTCCTGTTTACCATAAATCCTCACAAGATCATTCCAGCCATATTCTGAATCACTAACATTTGCTGGGTAACAACTTCTTTCCCAAGTCCCAGTCAAAGATGAAGATGGTGCTGAAGTAGATGATGAGGAATCACTCGTAGGCGAGCAAGCCACCAGTGTTACAATTGCTGCCAAGACAGAGGAGAGAATTGCTAGTAGTGCAAAGCCTGTGTTTTTCATCAGAAACCTCGCTATTGTCTAGGTTAAAGATCCGACTGCACAGATGTCATTGATATGTCAGATCCTAATAATACTTAGATTACCTTTTACAGATGCTTTGAACTCCTCATCAATGATTTCATCACCCTTCATGAGTCTGGATAGAGCCCTCAGATTTTCACCATCTCCTAGAATTAATTCTTCATTCAACTCGCTATACCTTGCTATCAGGAATAACCGGATGTTGCCGCCTTCAGCAGACTCCAAACTTCCCACAGCATCTTTTCTTTCCTCAGGTATGAGCTTAGCAAAGTATCGGTCTTCATATTTTCTAACACTTCCAGCAGCTAGATCAGTGGTAGAGCCAATCACACCCCCAATAAGGATATTTCCCCAAAACCATGGGTCAACCTCAGTTGTCATATCTCGGGTTGCTAATTGGTATCCTTCTTTGGAGAAAGTCAGGACAGGAGCATTCATTCTTTGTACAGTTGCCTCAAATGGGGTTTCTCCCAATTCGACACCGTTCATCTTTACAAGTGCTCCTTGAGGGTCTGAATCAAAAAAAACCTTTTGTTTTGCGCCAGTTATTACAGTGGAGCATCCGACAAGGCAGAACATCAGCAGTCCATACACAAACTTTCCCATTTGAATCCTTTAAGAGAAGAGTTGTCTAAACGAAAGAATACGATCTAAATTTTTTGGGTATAAGTTTAGATTTGCACTTCTTCTCATTGTATATGCTTCTTGTCAAGAAGAATTAATTATTTCCGAAAAGTGCAGACTGTTGCTACTGGAAATGCATTGGATGTTTCTGATACTCTCCAGCTATCAACCTCAAAACCTACCGAGTTTCAAAAAGCTTATTGCAGGAATGAATCTACATTTCATCAGACACCTCACGATTCTCTGTATCGCCTTCGTCCCCTCTCTTCTATACGCTCTCGAACCAAGCGGCCTCCCAAGAAAACATCTTCTGTTCAGTGAAGATACCTATCACAGAAGTAGTCTGCAGATTCAGTGTGATTCAGGGGATGAGCAAATGGGTGACTATCTCGAAGGGAAGAGACTTCGTTGTAGTTTGCTTGAAACGATTGTCGAAAGGGATTCTCAGGACGTACTCAGTGACAAACTGACCAGGCTCTTTGAGATGATAAATGAGATCAAAGAAGATCAGTTTGAGATGTCTTCCTACAAGGAAATCTGTGATCGTCTTGCCACACCACCGCAGGACACTCCAGAACCTACGAGGGAAAGCCTAATCGATCGCTTTTGTGTTCAGAAGGATAGCAATCTGGAGAGAGCCGTAGTTCATTTCCTGATGGATCTGACCTACCTGGACCACGACACATGCAGGGTATCCAGTGAAGTATTCGAACTGGATTTTCAATATCAGCAGTTGGAAGACAACTGGAAGGCTACCCAAAGATTTCTGATCTGTGGGGTCTATTCTGTTTTCTTGCTAGCCCATGATTCCCGGCACAAAAGGATTGTGGACCTTCAGTAGAACAACAACGGTAGACCGCAAAGCTGATCAGGATCCCATTTGTCTGTCTTTTGATGCTGAAAACATCCTCTTTTCGGAAACAGCACCGAGAAAGATTGAAATTGGCTGTAAGGTTGTTCAATTCAGTGAATGACTCTTCTTTTTTCAAGCCATCTTGATCCTCCAAATTGATAGCCAAAACTTGGTTTCCAGCTATCAAAAATACCTAGAAAAAACCTAGTGAAAGCCTTCCAATTTCCACCATTTTATGCTATAATTTATTCTATTCAATTATCTGAAATTGTTTGGGAATTATTAGTTAATATTCAAAACTTTAGATGGTTGAATTGCTAGTAGATTTTCCTACCAGATTCTGATTGGTTGAATGTCAGTGTAGGCTGAGTTGATCGGTATTAAATGGACAGGAAGGAGAGAAGATGGAACCACATTGGACAGAGACACCATCCGGCAAGAAGTTGTCAAGCCTCTTGACGGAACAAATGACCGGAGAGACGTTCGACAGCTATTCCCTAGCACACCAGAACAGCCTAGCATCAGCAATGGTCGGACTAGCGAAGACCAAGACACCAGAGGAGATAACACCGGAAGTCGTCAGGGGGACGATCCAGATGGAGGAACAGATGCACGGAGTGGCAGTACACTGGCCCGGAGTGTTTTGACCATCCGTCCAAATTAATCCCACACAACGAGTAGCAATATGGAACAGACCCAAGCACCTACTATGACAACTTCGTCAGAAATGTCGGACTCGGATTACGAGGACCACTTGAAGGCAGCGATGGAAGTACTTCAGGATCTTCCTCTGAGAGACAAGAACGAGATGATCAGAGTACTCGAGATGTACGTCAGCAACCTCAAAAAGAACAAGATTCACAACGACCCACAACGGACCAAGAGAGTGTTTCAGAAGCATCTGGAACGACAGGAGAAGGGTCTGACACCCCTGCTGATCTGAGGTTTTCTACTTAAGGAACACTTAAGACTAACCAAAAACCTCCTATCTGCTTACCGGGGTGGGGTACCGAAGTCCCCCCTCTTCATTCATTACCTCCCCTGACGGATTTCCATCTACACCTCATTTCTTCCTAAGGAGTAGTCTGATGCATGCATCCCCAAATCTGACCCTCAAACAGCAACGATTCATTGAAGAATATCAGGTGGACGGTAATGGAACACAGGCTGTCCTCAGGGCAGGCTACAAGACCAGCTATCCCTCCGAAATGGCTTATGGACTACTCAGAAATCTTAAGGTCAAACATAGCCTTCAGGATGCTCAGAACGCCCGTAGAGAGCGTTTACAAATGCGGGTAGATTCGACTGTAAAAGAGTATATTGAACTGAAGGAGAAAGCCCTAGAAGCTTGTGACTATCAAACGGCACTTCGGACTCTGAATCAGCTGGCCAAACACCTGAAAATCTTCGAGCACTATCATGCGACACCTCTGTTGGAAGCCATTGAAAAAGACCCGAACAACTTAGAGGAATTGGTCGATCAGTTTCTGTGGATCAATACTTCACTCGGCAACTGGTCGTATGTACTGAGAGCTTTGGAATTGAAGGTGAAGATTGCTGGGAAAGAGAAGGGAGAGTGGGACTATGAGGAGATGCTTGGGTCTTTGGAGTTAGCTGCTTGAATCTGGATCTTCATCTAGCCGAGTTGTGCCTAACCAATCATACCAGTCAATCCCACCCTGTGATCCTACATAGAAATGACTACATGTATCTACAGGCGTGCAAAGATTATCAAAATAGGAATCAGGTGGAGATTGCCTAAAAGAGGTTGATTAACCTGCTAAATGTCTTTGCTAAGAGAAAAATTGAATCGGGATGTTTATTGATTGGTGTGTGTAGAGTTAAGGAAGAGACTGGACTTAGAAAGTAACTGATTAGGAGGTGCTGATTTATCAATAGGGGTAGGGTGCGCATGTTAATCCAACTCTCTGTCCACGAAAAATTATTCCTTAGCATGGAAAGTTTTTCCCAAATCCACAACTAGATATGTTAATTTTATGAGCTGGTCGATATCTTGGTCCCTAACCAATTTCTGAGCTTTTGGAGGTACCGACCAAGAAGCAAAACTTCATTGTGGAAGTGGGCAGAGCAGTTGATGCTGAGTGCGCCTGGATTGCGCCTGAAACTAGTTTGGAATAGAGATCGAGGGTAAGTCAAAAACCAGTAAGTATCTGATTTATTGATATCATTTACTGGTGGCCAGAGCGGGAATCGAACCTGCGACACACGGATTTTCAGTCCGTTGCTCTACCAACTGAGCTATCTGGCCGTTAGGAGGGAATTGATAGAAACTTGGAAGAATATTGGAGATTTTCCAGAAAAGCAAGTGATTTCTAGTTTCTCAAACGAAAAACCTGGTGAAGTACTAATCCCATCAACATCAAGAAGGCAGTTTGCACTTCCCCATCCCGAAAGTTATTTTCAAAGACGCCAGCGACCATGAAGCCGGAAACACCAGCGAGAGCACCCCAGAAAATGCCACCTTCCCAACTTGAGGATGCAACTTTTCTCAATGAAAGGATACAGGTTAATAGGAAGCCAAAGATGATTCCTAAGTACGCGAGAAAGCCGATGATTCCGTAATTTAGCCATGTCTGTAGGTAAATGTTGTGTACTCCTGCACTGGCATTGTTGTTAAATCGATGATTGTTTTTTTCAGCCAAAGGTATCCGGTATCGATCCATGACATTTTTGTCATTGCCATAACCAATACCCCAAAGTAGATGGTCTTGAATTCCCTGAACACCTGAATCCCACATCAACAATCTATCTTTGTTAGCTGCCACGTCTACTGCGCTGGTGAGTCGCTGAACCAAAGCGTTATCTCTAATTTGCCAATTTTTGGTCTCTCCACTAAGAACCTGTTGAGCAATCCAGCCACCTAATCCCAGCCCAATTACTAAGGAAACAAGCCCAAGAATTTTTGAAATTCGAAACAACCAAATCCAAAACACCATCAAAATACCTAGCCAAATGCTGCGTCCCAATGATGATATTGCCCCAGCAAGCATCACCACGCTTCCAAGTCCATAAAACCATCGCCATTTAGTTGAAAGGTCCTCCACTGTTGCGAGAAGTGAGAAAATCGGAAAGAGCAATAGTAAATAGCCACCGTATGTTAAATGATGAGTGAAATTACCTTTTCCATGAAAAAACTGGGTACCATCAGTTGCCGTGTAATAAAGGGTAGTCATTCTTCTTTCCGGTGAGCGAAGCCAGTCAGCCCCAGTGAAGTACTGAATGATTCCATAGAGCGAGACTAATAAGAGGGGTACAAATAGAAATCGCATGAGTTTCTGTTGATCGATTTCTAAAATTGCAATGGCTAATACAAAAGGCAGGAGTAGACGCCAGTTTGTCTGAGCTGAGAAAAGATGATCAATCCCAGGGTATCCGTTGAAATAACCGCTCAACACAGTCAAATTCATGTAAATGATTACGGGCCAGATGAGCCAATGCTTGTAGCCCAACCCTTTTTTTCGAATAAATCGCCAAAGGCTGATCAGGTAGATGAAGAAGATGGAGGCTTCGGATCCAGCAATGCTAAAGGTGCTGAATGCGAAGAGAGCATAGATGAAGAATCCAAGATAAATGGAAGAATCAGTGAGAGACCAATTAGCCCAAAATTTGGCAGCCATCAAGTACGTGCCTCATAGATTGCTTTGTAAAGCTGATGAGTCCTAAAAACACGTTTCACGTAATTTCTAGTTTCAATGTAGGGAATGCTTTCAACAAATTCGTCGAGGTCTCGGTCAGGGAATCTCTTCAACCATTCTTTCATGCGACCAGGTCCTGCATTATAGCTTCCTGCGATCTGAATCACCTCTCCAAACCTTTTAGAAATCTGCCCAAGATAGGAAGTTCCAAGTTGAATATTAATCTTTGGATCGAATAAATCTTTCTCATCTTTTAGTTGCAACCCAATGATCTTAGCAACTCTTTTTCCAGTGTATGGCATCAACTGCATCAACCCCCGAGCGGAGGCTGGAGAGACAACATCTGCCTGATAGAGGCTCTCTTCGCGCATAATTGCCAACGCTAGATATGGATCAATCCCCGCATTTTTAGAGAAGTTTTGAACATCGATCCAATAGGGTCTTGGATAAGCGAAAGTCCAAACTTGTTGATCCTCAATTGGAATACGCTTCAAATCACCAAGGTAGTGGTTGACAACAATTGTCTGCAATGAGCGATATTCCCCATATTCGTCAAGGACCAGACTACTTTTCCAGATCAATTCCTTGGGTGATTTTAAGTCAACTAAATTACGAATGTGCTTAGCCCCAATGTTCCCGTCTCCAGCAGCCATCACGAACTCTGCAAATTCCAACTCTGTCCTTTCCTCGTTTGCTTTTAGTTCAGGAGGGTTATCATGCCAATAATCTTTCTCTTTGTAGGGTATTTTTTTTGGAACTAGACTGCTCATTGTACGCTGTGCCAGCATTCCATAAAATGTGTTCGGGTACCAACTGAGCAGGTTATTAAAAATTCTTTGAGCTCGATCTTGCTTCTTTTCTATGACAGCCAGCTTACCTTGCCAATAAACAAATTTTGCAGCTACTTCAGGATTATTAATGCCATTCCTGAGGCCATCATTTATGTACTTTAGGGAAGTTTCCCAATTCTTTTGTTGATAGTGATACCAAGCCAACTCCCAAGCTGCGATTTCTCCAGAACGCTTTTTGGGGAAATTTTTCAGCAGTTTCTTCCACCAAATCTCAGCAACTTCATCATTGTTGTTTCCCTTGTAAGTCCTTGAAATCTCTAGCAAGATATCTTCATGTGCATCGGAGGAGGGATATTTTTTGCTGATTTGTTCAACAACTTTTGCCATGGAGCCCTCATCTTTCTTCTTTCTCCACATTCGAGCTTGCCAATACAGTTGCCGATCCTCGGGCATTGAAAAATTTTCTGTAAAATACCCCTGCTTTATCAATTTTAAAGTCTTTGTGTAGAAGCGTTCCCGATGCATAGCTGCTGCGTAAATTTCGCCTAATTTCGCACGCTCAGATTTGGAAAGACCTTTCAATCGAGTGGGCAAGTGTTTGATGAGATACATATCCAGCCTAAGCCGGCTGATCGTCTTCATTCTATTGACTACCATTGCTCCAGATGGTTTTTGCTGCTCTCCTTTGATTCTTTGATCTGAAGCTTCAGCGTCCTTCAGAGTATCCGGATTCATCCAAAGATTAGCTGTCACCTCAAAAGGGACAGCGACCTTTTTTCTTTCAGCTACTTTGATAAATTTCTCAGCAAGATCATATTCCTCAAAAAACCAATCTGGCTGATCAAGCGTCTTCTCCATAAAGCTATAAAGAAGATTCAACTCACTGGTGCTGTTGAAATGATTCTTCAGCATGAGACGAAGAGTGGGCAGATACAGTGATCGTCTCGGAGACTCTAGGATTTTTTCAATCGAGTTGAGAGCTTTGTCATGTTTTTTCCAGGTCAAATAAAGCCTTACCTGCTGCAGAGCCCAATAATCTCTGTGTTTTGGATCTGTTCGAAATCCCTTTAGGAAAACTTTCTCCGCCTCTGCATACTCCCCAGTCGCTGATAAGCTTTTTCCTAAAATGATTTGGGCGAGTGGAGATTGATCAAGAAGTCCTTTTTTGATGTTCTCTTTGAGGTATTGAATCAATTGTGCATGGCTTCCTTGCTGCATGAAATCTAGCCAGCGCTTTGCTTCCTGTGAGTCATTTGCGTACACAAAGGTTGAAGAGCAAATGATAAAACTAAGCAGCAGACCCAAAGAGCTGTTTCGCCTTAGGGCCAAATGCTCAATTTTAGAAGAAATCATTGGTCAGTAATTGGTAATTGTTATTGGTTTAAATCTCTTCCACAAAATGTAAGGGGCTGTACTTCAGGTGGAAGCGAGAATTTGACTAGAAAATATAACTCGATTGCTAGGTAAAATTTAATGGAAGAACAGGATACAAACCGTGTTCCATTGATTGTTCGGCAGAGGCCACGCAACCTTGGTGCTTCGCGCAAGCCAGTCCCTTATCAACCGCCAGCAGACACCTACGACCTCTTCAGTAATCCTAAAAGTCCCTTTCTGCAACGCTTGGTCACTGCTCCAACTGAGCAAACGAAGCTTAGCCCGGAAAAGCTTCAGAGTCTCTTTGAAAAAATGCAGGAGAAAGGTGGTTCCTATCGTCTTGCTTATCCCTCTGCAAAAGGTGCGCACGAAAAACGACGTATCGCTCCAGGAACTTTACCAGGCAAATCCCCGACCTATGGGCATCACTCAGAATCCTATGAAGCCACTCAACGCCTACAACATTTTGTTCAATTGTTCATGGAGCAGGTTCTCTCTGATCTCAAAGAAGACCCGTTTAGCCTGACAAAATTAGTTCAAGATTTAGCCACACTCTTTGAAGAGCAAGAAATTCGAATACGCGTTTATGATGCGTATCGAACATTCAAAAGTTTTGATCAGCTATTAGATACCCTCACCAGAATCAGTGAAGATACGGAGATTGAAAATTTTGAACTCTTCTGCAGCGCAATCGTGGGCTTCTACAGCCAACTCAAACAGTAAGACAGCAATTTCTCCTTATAAATCCTCCCACGAAAATCTTGAAAATTTCCCTGATCCTTCCAGGCCTGCTTGGATTGAAGTAAATTTTGCGGCCTTAGCACATAACCTCTCAGAAATTCGAAACCGGGTTGCACCAGCTAAGGTGATGGCCGTCGTCAAAGCAAATGCTTATGGACACGGTTTGGTTCAAGTAGCACGCTTTTATCAACAATCTGCTGTTGATATGTTAGGGGTAGCGTTGCTAGAGGAAGCACTTCTTTTGAGAGAGAACGGAATAGCTTGCCCGATCCTTGTCTTTGGGGGGTTACTAGAGAGTCAAGTTCCTCATTTTCTGCTCCATCAAATTGATATTACCGTCTCTTCACTCTCTAAATTGGAGCAGGTGGAGAGATGGGCTCTGCAATTGGGCTGCAAAGCAAGAATTCACATAAAATTAGATACTGGGATGGGCCGAATTGGAACTCGTGCTAGTTCAGCTCAGCCAATGATCGAAGCAGCACTACTGAGTAAAAATTGTCAATTAATTGGAATTTTTTCGCATTTTGCTTGTGCAGATGATCCGCATGACAAGATGACGGCTCTTCAACTAGAGCGATTTGAAGAGGGCATCGGGTACTTTGAAAAGCTGAATGCGCCAATACCGATGCGGCATCTAGCGAATTCTGGAGCCATTCTCCATCACCCAAAAAGTTTTTTCGATATGGTGAGACCAGGCATTCTTCTCTATGGAGTCCAACCAGATTCCAAAAGCCACGTAAAGTTAGAACTCAAACGTAGTTTAACCCTCAAAGCAAAAACCGTCTTTCAAAAGGGGATGTTGAAGGGACAAACTGTTAGCTACGGTGCAACTTGGAAGACTTCAAAGAACACGTGGATTAGTACTCTCCCAATCGGATATGGTGATGGTTTTATGAGAGCTTTGTCCAATAAAGCTGAGGTGCTTTATGATGGGAAGCGATTTCAAGTGGTTGGTAAAATCTGTATGGATCAGATGATGATTGAAAGTCCTAAGATGTGCGTTCCAAATGATGCCGAGATGACTCTGATCGGGCGATGTGGAGAAGAGTTGATTACTGTGGAGCATTTAGCTGAGCAAGCCCAAACCATTCCATATGAGATTCTAACAAATTTGAATTCTCGACTACCAAGATACTACTTCTAGCATGTGCTTGAAGCTTCAATACTTTGTACGGAGCCGATTCGTTGCCAATTCTAGGAGAGACTTTGTCAGGTAAGCGGCAATAGCAACTCCAACAATCGCTGCACTGGTATTTGTATCTCCGTAGTAGGAGATGATCAGTCCGATCAAGCACATGGCAAAACATAGAAGTGTTGAACCCATCATCAATTGCTGCAGTGAGTATGCATTTTTTTCTAGCATACTCGGTGGAATTGTTAAAAGTGCCAACACCAAAATGATACCAACCAAGCGAATAAGAATTACGACTCCACAAGCGAGCAGCACCAACACCAATGGATAAAACCATTTAACTGGTACCTTGGTCAATTCTGCATATTCGTGATCATAGGAAACAGCCAACAAAGGCTTATACCCTCCAAGAACGAGCAACAGAATAAAGCAGTCAATACCTGCCATCCAGAACAAATCTGATGCGGGAATTGCTAGAATACTTCCAAAAAGATAGCTCCCCAAATCCACCTGATAGCCTGGGGTCAGATCCATCATCAATACTCCAAAAGCCATCCCTGCAGCCCAGAGCAGACTCACTGTTCGGTCTGAATTCTCTCTGTTTTGTTGAGTCCATTTCGCCAAGATGAGGGCTCCTCCAACTGTAAACGCCAGGGTGGTGGGAAGAAGCGGCCAACCAAGAAAAACGCCGAGACCTACACCCCCATATGCAAAGTGAGAAATTCCTCCTGCAAGGAAAGTCATCCTGTTAACAACTACGATTGAACCGAGAAGACCACATGCAATACTCCCCAATACTATGGCAAGCAAGGCATGTTGCATAAAATCATATTGGAGGGCTTCCCACATAAGCTGCTGCGTATTAAGTTGAACTAGGAGGCAGCTGCAAGAGTGGTCATTTCTGGCAGGGGACAATGGTGGTCTACGTCAGAACCACACATCACGTGGAGTGCGAGATCTGTGATCTCAGGTTTGGGATGGTAGTGAAGGAAGTGATTCACAGTCGCCACAGACTTGGCAATGTGTGGCACCAAGCCAAGGTCGTGAGTACTGACTAAAACAGTAGTGTTTTCGTTAACTCGATGTAGGAGATCATAAAGTTTTGTCTTAGATTGAAGGTCCAAATTAGCTGAGGGTTCATCCAACAGCAGAAGCCTTGGTTTAGACATCATTGCACGGGCAATCAAGACCCGCTGGCGCTCCCCGCCTGATAAAGCCTGCCAACTCCTATTCTTGAAATCAGAAAGACCTACTTCCTCCAAAACCTGATTGGACCTCTCCTTAACGTCTTTTGAGAAACCCCAGCCCCAGCTCCGGCTTTCATCACTGCCTAGGGCAACAACATCGCCTACCTTAATGGGAAAATGATGGTTTGATTTCGAATTCTGAGGAACATACCCAACAAGATCTGTACGTAGCTGGTGATGTTGTCTGCTAATCAGCACCTTACCTTGCAAAGGCTTCAGGAGTCCTAAAATCAGACGGAACAGCGTTGATTTTCCACCACCATTGGGCCCTATCACTGCAACAAGATCCCTTTCGGGGATTTGTAAGTTGATATTTTCGAGAACAATTTTCTCTGGTTCATAGGCAAATATTAAATTTAAAACTTCAACTTCACTCATATATTTTTCGTTTAGTTTTCAACAATTCGATTGGTGGCTTTTTTTAGAGAGTCATGCCAGTTTGCAGCAAGAGGGTCCAGTTCAAATATTTTTCCTCCAAGACTATCTGCCACTGTTTTTGCCATTCGAGAAGATCGTTGTGGTTGCACCCAAATATTTCGAATCCCCATATTTTGTGCTTCTTTCAATTCTTTTATCAATTCCGCTGGACTAGGCTCTTTACCCTCTAACTCTATAGAAAATTGCTGCAATCCATATTCTTTGGCAAAATACCCCCAGGCAGGGTGAAACACTAAGAACCCTTTTGGATTTCGAGACTTTGCTAGTTTTTCTTTGATTTCTTGATCTAATTCTTTAACCTCTGAGGAAAACTTTAGAAAGTTAGACCTGAGACTCTCACTATTGTTTGGCATTATTTCTAATAAATGGTTTAGGACCTGTTCTCCCATTTTTTGAACATTTGATGGTGCTAGCCAGATATGAGGATCCAGAGAAGTTCCTAATTGGCCTTCCTCATCGTGATGACCATCCTCATCGTGATGACCTTCTTCATCGTGATGACCCTCCTCATCGTGATGACCTTCCTCATCGTGATGACCCTCCTCATCGTGATGGCCTTCCTCATCATGATGGCCTTCCTCATCGTGATGGTGGTGAGCTTCCATTTCTATCCGCTCAATTCCCCTTGAGATTGTCATGACCTTCATCGAAGGGTTCAAATTCACTAACCTATCCAACCAAATTTCCTCAGCTGCAATTCCACCAAGTTTAAAATAAACATTTACGTCCAACATTTCACGCATTTTAGACGGCTTTGGTGCAAAGGTATGGAGGTCCTGTCCTGCAGGCACAAGATGCACAACTTCAACTAAATCACCACCTATTGAACTCACAAAATTTTCAATCGGTGGTATTGTCACCGCAACTCGTATTTTCTGATCAGCAAATAAGTTTGGACTGTTTGCGATCAAAGCAAGATAAGTCATCAAAACAAAAAATCGATTCATGTCAGCTCTCAATAATTTTTGAAAGTTAGTTGCAAAAAAAATAATATTATGCCAATTTTTAATGAGATTTGCAATTCAGTTGCGTTTGTTATCGTCAACATGAAAGTTTTACAACTATGAAGTATTGTTTTGCTTACATATTTATTTTTTTCACATTCTTGATTGAATGCTACGCACAAAGTTCGTTAGAGGCCCACATTCATGGGGAAGCCAAGTTAAACATTGTTTTTGAGGGTCCTGAATTACTTATTGAGTTGAAGAGCCCTTCTTACAATTTGGTAGGCTTTGAACACGCCCCGAAAACGAACAATCAACTTGAATTGGTGGAAAATACCATTTCATTGCTTAAAAATTTTAAAAATGTTGCTGATACTTCTTCCGAGGCAAATTGCAAGATTGCTGACGCATCAGTATCCACAAGCATGAGAGGAATTCATGAGGACGAACATCATGAGGACGAACATCATGAGGACGAACATCATGAGGACGAACATCATGAGGACGAACATCAACATTCAGCGAAAGAAATTCACTCAGAATTTTCTGCGACCTACTCTCTCATATGTAACAAACCAGAAAATCTAAAATCAATTCAGTTAGAACTTTTCAGCACTTTCGAACTAATGGAAGAAATAGCAGTTCAGATGATAATACAAGGAAAACAGGGATTTGCAGAGTTGAACCCAGATAATCCAAACTTAAAACTTTAGCAATTTCAAACACTAATTTTTCAAACTTTTGGCAAGTGAAAATCTTTCAGGATATTCGCCAGATCATCATTTTCCCTCGGTAATTAATTTTATTAGGAAAAGTTGTCAAAAAACCTCACAGAACCATTAGCAGAAACGAAGAAAAAGCCTACCAGAGAGGAAGCTGAGGGTGCAGTTCGCACTTTGATAGAATGGTCAGGAGAAGATCCAGATAGAGACGGTCTTTTAGGTACACCAGATCGCGTGGTCAGAGCTTACAAAGAATTCTTTGCTGGATACAATGAAGACCCTCAATCGTTGCTGGCAAAAACGTTTGAAAATATATCTGGTTACGATGAGTTAATTGTTCTCAAAAATATTCGACTTGAATCTCACTGCGAGCATCACATCGTTCCAATTATTGGCAAAGCTCATATCGGCTATCTTCCAAATGAAAGAGTCGTTGGTATTTCTAAGTTGGTACGTCTGGTAGATATCTTTGCTAAACGAATGCAGATTCAGGAGGCACTCACATCCCAAATCGCAGATACAATCCAAGAAATACTAAAGCCAAAAGGAGTTGGTGTTGTTATCGAGGCCGCTCATCAATGTATGACAACCCGCGGCGTTCAAAAATCAGATGTGAGCATGGTGACTATGCGTACCCACGGGTCGTTTCGTAATGATACCCAAACCCGCAGAGAATTCATGGCCATGATTAATCTTGAATATCATTAAATGATTTATATCCTTACGTAGTTATTTTATAACATAACATAACAAATTAAGTAGGATATGAAAAATGGGTCGAAAAAATAGATGGAGCGTTGCCGTACTGGAAATTTTGCAAACCAGTGAACAACCAATGTCAGCTTACGAAATTCTGGGAAAACTGAGGGATAAAAATCCTAAAATTGCTCCCCCAACAATCTACCGAACACTTTCTGATTTGGTTGAAAGAGGGCGTGCGCACCGGCTTGAATCACTAAATGCCTATATTGCCTGCAAAACCGACAAACATGATGAAAGTGCTGTAATAACAATTTGTGATGATTGTGGAGTTGTAAGTGAGCATATCGACACAGGCGTACTTGACGCGCTTTCAGCGGTCATTGCCAATTCGGGTTTTGCCCCTTCACGTCATGTAATCGAACTGCAAGGAGTCTGTGAAAATTGCGGCCATGAACAAAACTAAAATCAAACATGATTAGTAGGAAGTTTCGATTGCTCACAACCGGGGCCAGTTTGAGATTAGCAGTTGCTTTATTGTTGATTGTAGCCTTGTGGGGTGGCTTTTTCTGGGCAACTACCAACCCTGTGGGGTTCTAGTGCACGCTCTTCGGTTCAACAACCTTACTCTGGGATATGATCATCAACCCGCTATCCATCGGCTAGATACTGAAATTGCTGCTGGAAGTTTGACTGCTGTAGTGGGGCCCAACGGTGCTGGAAAATCGACGCTGCTTAAGGGTGTGATCGGGACGCTCGTTCCTATGGAAGGAAGTTTGGGTTTAGGCTCGTTCAGCCGGGAAAATATAGCTTATCTGCCGCAGCAATCCGATATCGATCGTTCATTCCCAATTACAGTAATTGACCTTGTTGCAATGGGCTTGTGGAGAGAAATTGGCCCATTCGGCTGGCTCAGCGCAGCACAACAAAGCCTTGTCGAAAAGGCAATTGCTGCTGTGGGACTATCTGGCTTCGAATCCAGAATAATTGGTGCCCTTTCAGGTGGTCAGATGCAGCGTGTTCTCTTTGCAAGACTGCTTCTCCAAGATGCACAATTGGTATTATTAGATGAGCCTTTCAACGCTATCGATACCCGTACAATGACTGACTTACTCAAGATTATCACACGCTGGCATGGAGAAGGGCGGACAATTCTGGCTGTAATGCACAATCATGATACAGTTCGTACTCATTTTCCACAAACGCTGATGATAGCACGTGAACTGGTAGCCCACGGACCGACAGAAAGTGTTTTAACTGCAGAAAACCAATTCCGTGCTCGACAGATGTGTGAAGCTTGTGCCGGACCACCCCATGTTTGCGGACGAAGTGTAGCATGATTTGGGATACAATATTTCAACCCTTTGCAGAATTTGGATTTATGCGTCGAGCACTTCTCGGTTGTATAGCCATTTCTGTTGGAGCGACGCCCGTAGGAACCTTCCTTATGCTGCGTCGGATGAGTTTAACAGGTGATGCGATGGCTCACGCAATTTTGCCTGGGGCAGCCGTAGGATTTCTCGTTTTTGGTCTTTCTCTAATACCTATGACTATCGGAGGTTTAACAGCTGGACTTCTGGTTGCGTTACTATCTGGATTTGTAACTCGCATGACAATTCTCCGTGAAGATGCCAGTTTGGCAGCATTCTACTTGATTTCGCTGGCGATTGGAGTGCTGATTGTTTCGACGCGTGGAAGTAATGTAGACC
>JACLAC010023583.1_pt1 | contig 23823 bp, 10 predicted proteins | sample 8027881 | NCBI WGS metagenome assembly JACLAC01 (sample SAMN15725517, study PRJNA655200) | protist metagenome | isolation source: fluorescence activated cell sorting (FACS) single amplified genomes of... | place: Spain: Blaines Bay Microbial Observatory, Mediterranean Sea | collected 2016-01-19 | reverse complement strand
TCTCCACCTGGTTAGTTTATATATCTATGATAATATAAAGTATAACAACTTTATATTTTCTTCAATTTGTATAATTTTTCACCAAAAATAGCTTCCAACGCACTATAATAATACACCATTTCAAGCATCAAAAAATTTTCAATGACATAGTTTTCGCCATTTCTTTAGGTACATGCCTAATTCTTTTTGCAAACGCTAGCTGACATGATTCTTTATGCCTGTAGACGTTATCCCGGTTTCTATCGGAAATTTGGAACAGAGAAAAAAGTGTGCGCATAAAAATGTTTGTGTTTAACTTTTTAATATTTTTTTTTGAAGGGTATGGTTGTTCTAAAACTCGTAATTTTTCATTTTCGTGTTTAAAAACACTCTACAGGCATAAACGATTATATGACGATTTCCGGCATAAAATTATAGATAGTGAATCGATCTAGTTTTGAAAACTATGTCATAGGAAATTTTTTGCTCCTCAGAGACATGATCATACGGAAAGAGCTTAAAAATATGTATAAATAGCATATAAATACCATTAAAAATTATGTAAAACTAGGTACTATGTAATATTATGGTCTTTTTTATATTCCTCCTGATCTTATCGATCGTGGGTCATATGCTCAATACTCAAATCTCAAGAATAAATAACATTCTATCCTACTATAGTAAAGCTCTAATGCACCTCTGCAAACAAAAATTCTATTATATATATATATTACTTCGTACGTATCACAATACACGCGCCCTAACATAATCTATTTTACACGCTTACACGCACTCTAACAACTCATCATCAACAACCAATTCGTGATCATCGACGTTAGCAACTATGTTATCATTTGCATTATTGTCGGCATTAACTTGCATGGTATTCTTTGAAAAAGATTCAGTACTACTACCTAAGATTTCATTTAAGGGTGTTTTATCATATTTTACGATACTATCCATCATCACTAAAATCCCATCTTCCATACCACATAATAGAAAATCTAAAACTAAATCAAAACAACGTATGGCACCATGCCCAAGTATTTGATGATTTTTAAATATTTCTAATGTGTTCAAATATCTAATTGTTACTATACCATCTTCAGAACCGCTGATTATATATCTTGCATCAGCGGTCGTTTGAATAATCGACACATTACTGGGTGAGGTTCTTGACTTAGAAATCAAAGCACCATTAATAGAATATACGTATAAGCTGTGGTCTTCATTTGATAATAAAATTATATCACCAGCTTTTGACAGAGAAATTAAATCTGGTAAACATGAGTCTGGATATAAGAAGCAACGTATCCGTGATCCATCGGAAATATTGTGCATATAAATTTTTCCATCATCAGACGCACTTACAATTATGTCTAACATGGACGATGCGGCTAAACATCTTATAGGTCTTTTATGTGCTGTGATAAGAATCGCCAAATGCAGCCATTTAGCTGCAGCATTCCTCCCATTGCTCTCTTCGATACCTTCAAGTGTGTCTATCAAATCGTTGTAAGATGTTTGAGCATCGCCGCTGCCAAAAACTTTCCAGACGCGTACAGTACAATCTAAACTTCCTGTAACAAACGTCATCCCGTCTTCGCATACTTCTAAACACGTTATCATATCCTTGTGGTTCATATCGTCAACTGTTGATTGTAACAACTGTCCCTGTAACGTGTGAAACTTGATCGTATTGTCTGTGTTTGCTATACTTGCTATCAAACGCCCGCGTTTAGGCCCATTTAATGGCATCGCAAAAACACCCGGACGTGCTCTAGACCACCATTCTCGACTATTCCATAAACAACTTAGCTCCTGGGAGCCTGTAATTAGACGGCGGCGTTGCAGCTCTACCTTAAATTGCCTACTACTCGTTTGATCATTCTTTCGTTGTTGCTGAAGAGAGAGTTTATGCGTCGCGATTGTGTAATCAGAATAAATTGTAACAATTTTATCTTCACCATATGCTTTCAGAAAGGTTATTGATGGTAAATTCATACTGCTGTTTGAATTTTGTTGCAAGACTGGTATTTTGGTAACAAACTGAAAATCATCGAAATTAACTCGTGACCCAGCAGGATATACTAAGAAGTTAAGCCTTTGAAATGGCATACGTTTTGGATGAGCTTTCCGTAGCAATTGCGAAGGCGTTTGACCAAAATGAGCTATTTGTGACTCCGCTGCGGCACGATCGATCGGATCAGTTATAGAATCTAAGTCTACAGCACCTTCATAAGTAAGATAATAAAACAAATTATGTGCCTTTTCTGCTTCTGGTCCATTTTGTTTATATCCAAAAATCAAATCAACCCAAAGATGCAAATTTTGAGATACGTATTCGCTCTCAAGTGCTGCTGCATTTATCCGTATAAATTCATGCGGGTTTGCTGCCCATGGTGGTAATTCCACGTCATCAACAATTTTACCATCTTGCCTGGAACCTAGGGGAAATTTATCGCTATTAATCAAAAATTCTGGCATGCAAAAAAATTCTGGGATCAACTCCTTCACGTCAGACATCGAGTTTAAACAACTGTGCCAACATTCGGATATGGAGGAAAACAGGCGATCAGGACAATCAAATTTACCACTCTGTAAAGCGATTGCTAAAGATGTGAATGGTTCTAACCTCAATAAATAGTGTAAAACAACCCCGGCACTTGAATAATGGGAACCGTAATGAAACTTTGGTATCCCGTCACCATCAAACATCTCATATCGCTCAATGAATTGTGCTAGGCGGTCTTTATTCAATGCACCAACCGGTTTACTTAAATCTCGGTATGTTTTTGGATTATTCAAATCAATTGTTTCTGAGCCATAGTCAGCAATGACCCAAGGAAATATGGGATACTGCGTAATGTCGTTATAGCTTCTTCCAGCTATTGTATTTAAATGCATTAAATATTCAAAATTTGTCATTTCACGTCTTCGCCAGCGTTCTGTTAAACCACTTCGTTTCAAAACCTGCCAGGGCTTGTAAGTAGTAAGGCTTTTTCGTCTTCCAAGACGTGATGCTGCTTTTCCACGCAATATTTGTGCAGTTGAAGTGTTCGTAGTTGCACCCCCACTCAGAGTAGTCGGAATTCGAAAATCAAGCGATGGCGGAGCAACTCTTGAAATATTGTTCCATGCCATTTCTTTATCTTCATATTGTTCGAAACTTAAAAATATATTCGTCTTGTCGTTGAAAAAAAACTCCATGGCATTTGACCGAAGTAAATACCGACGGCTAAAAACATGTCGAAGATCGCGTAACATCCAACGCATGCTTTTTCTTTCAGCAGAGTATATACTAATATGTCTCGTACTCTCACTACTTTTATCTAGGACGCTATTGCTAGAGGTTTGTACATCAGCTGGTGATGGATAAAAAAACAGATGGAGATTGGATATATCTAGACGTCCCCGTATAACAGATAATGGTGTAACCCAAACAACACCAATTGCAGAAAACACAATTTCTTCTCCCGAATGTAATGAAAACATATTTTGTTGAAAGGTTGGTATATTATTCTCCATTTCATAATTTTCTTCATCTTCGCTACATTCATTATTGTAGTCATTCTCTAGCGGCAGCGGTTGTTTATTTTTCATAGTATCATTATCAATGCTCTGATCGTCACTCACTTTTAAAGCATTAAATACATTATCTTCATCTGCATTATAGTCATCAGGCATACCTTGGGAAGGATCTCTTTTTATTTTCACAGCACTCAAGGCTGGAGTTTTTAAAGACATATCGTCAATATGATCTGAAATTCCACGTGCTGGAGTTAAAAAGTTCTGCTGTTGCTTTTTATTTGTAAACGTTAATAGACTTGCTCCATCCTCCATTTTAAATATGGATGGTGTGTGTGGCGGGGCTGTAGCAGAAGTGGAAGATGACTTTTTCGTCTCAATACGGCCAGTTCCTTTATTATTAATTGAAACTGGTGTGCTTAACGATTCTTCCCTTTGTTGTTTCTGCTGGTGCTGCTGCAGCTGGAGCTGTTTTTGTTCTTCTTCATAAGCCTTTCGTTCTTGATAACCATACTTACAATCTAAATGTCGATCAAAATTTGCGTTTGGACATAATAAACGTCGTCTTCGTAATGCGTCTTCTCGTTGTGACACCATCCAATGAATATCTCTACTGGCAAAATCTTCTGGGCCAAATATATCACCAAAGTGTAATTTATCACTTAATTCCATCCATTTCCTGCCAGCATCAGCAAAATGATCATCTTCAGTAGCAGCCAATGCCGCACGACGATTTACTTCCTTATATCCCAAGGTATTATCCATTTGTCTAACTCGATCAGATAGAACCTTAGCAACTTTTGGCTGACTCCACTCAAGCTCCCACATCATATATTGCTGCCATTTATAGTCGTAATAATTTTCTACTTCTAACCAATACGATCGCTCCTCTTCAGAAAGGGTATATATTGCAACGTCATTGCCATTACCTGGAGTTTCATCGATTGGCACGATTAACCATGGTGCATAGACCCAATTCATTAATTTATCAATTGCCATGTTAACAGCATCTCTGGTTGAACGGGAAGTAGATGAAGAGGAATCCTGGTCATCTGCAGATGCCTTTTTAACATGCGACAAAGTTAACAAATCTTGCCTGTTTTTAGATTGATGCATCTCAACCAATTGCAGCAAAGAATGCTTTTGCTCGTTTTTTAAGTAGTCTTCTAAAATATCTTGCGTACCATTGACAATATCCTTTAAGGTGCGAAGCAAACTATCGCAAAATGCCGCAGCCAATTCCACTTTTCGTAAAGTATCTCCCTCAGGTTTCACCGTAAATTTCTTTTTCGTTTCGTCCTCATCTTGATTGGCTCTCATCATTTGATTTATTTCATTTTTAACCTCACCATTAAATGTAAGTGCAGAAACTTTATCGGCGAGAGTCAATGAATTGGAACTTTCTTCTCGATTTACGATATTCTTTGGCGATGACGGATTAGATTTAGAGCCACTGCTATTGTCTCTACCAAATATTACATTTCGTATTTCAATTAATGCAAATTTGATTTCTCGAATCAGCACCATAGCCCATTGCTCTTCTTCATCTAGCATGTACATGCCCATGGCAGAGTTACTTTCAAAACTATTACTATGCCGCCTGCGTTGATTTGCACGATTATTTTCACTTCGCGAGGATCTTCCAGTTCCCAAAGACCCCAATAAGTCAGCGACAGAACTAATATCACTTAATGATTTAGTGCCCTCCCTTCCATTGTTTCCGCTACCAATTCCTACAACACCCTCAAATACGTCTATGGAACTACTAGGGCTGCGAACTTTGTTACTATTAATACCCCACATTAATGATGAGACCAAGACCCCCAATCTTTCCGCATTTACTCGGGCATCCTCTGAACATGGAGCACCATTCTTCAATAAAAAAACGGACAAGCGCAACAAAATCAAAATCAAGGGGCCACGGTTATGGCATGGATGTTCTTCCCTGCTTAAATCAAGACAACGTTGCCATAATACATTATTTGCTCGATCCCCTACTGAATAAAGTATATTATCATATATCGATAACAGTTTGGTAACCAAAAGATTATTTTGCTCCTGTAACAAAAATTGCTCTTGATCTACATTGTCTTCGGAATTGCTTGTAGCACCACCATCACAATTATTATCTTTTTGAGATGATTTATCGATTACGACAAAATCAGACTCGCTCCGTGTAGATCTAGTAGAAATATTGTCCTTAGAAGCTACAGCTTTACCATCCAGAGACGAACTGCTGAACAAAACGAAATGTTCTATAATATTGGCAATACCTATTAAATTTTGCAAAATTAATGGACTTTCACTGCTGCCACTATTGTAATAGTTACTCGGAGAATTGGAATCAATTCCAAACGGCCAATATAAGTTATTTTTTAATTGTGTTGTAATTTCAGCTTCAATTTGATCCAACAATCCTATCATAATTTGTTGATTGATACCATGTCCATTCTTTGAAAAATTTGACATTACAATAAATTGTTCAAGGTGATTCCAACCTGTTTTTTCATTATTACACGCATGAAAAAGTAATATACGAATTAATTTTAACGATATTGGATACGTGTCTTGAAACAAAACTTCATCATCTTGACCCTTGTTCTTATTCTTATCCCCGCCTTGTCCATATTTTCCCTGTCTAAATTTTTCTGAACTTGAAAATGCTTCTGAAAGCATTGGATAAAAAGCCCATTGCCAATTTGCTTGATGCAGCATTTCTTTCCTATTGGTTGGATTGTAAGTTAACAACAACAAGAAATCTTGCAAGGCTCTTGCTTGCATACTGTTTGGTGCGGTATTTAATACTTTTAAAAACACACACCAACCTTGAGGATTATGTATTACCTGTTTATCGTCTATAATGACTGCGTTTTCATCAAGATTAAAAGACATTGCACGCACACGATTGCGCTGTTTTGCAACACGTGAATTACATAATAAAAATGACAATAATGAATCGTAATATATATCCTCTACATTATGATTTAACTCTTGACGGGAAAAATTCTGATACAGGAGATGATAAACACCTTTCTCATACAGCAATTGGGGCAAACTTTTACTGTTCCCGTCGCTCATAATATTCCTAAAGCTATACTTTTTTGTTAAACCTCCCCCGACATTATTGCTAGACGTTGCTCCATTTTTTTTTGAAGGTGTGGTATAATATGATACATATGCCGTTAATACATGCAATGCAAGACAACGAGCTTTCGTATCTTTGTATTCACCAAGACGTTGAATCATGAACAGCGGAAATAATAAACGTTTGCTATCTTTATGATTAAATACGGAATCAATAACTTGTGCTATATTCTTGTCACTTTCTGCGATGGGTTCGTCAAGAAGTAACTTTAAAAATAAAGTCAAGCCACCTCTTAACGTTTTTGCTTTCCTACAATTTACTAGAAACCTCATGACAGCTTCAACATCGTCTTTTTCAGTATTATGTGATAAAACAACTCTCAACATACGAAAAACATCGTCACGAAATGCTTTCCCCGGCGATACAACATCAGAAGCTCTATCCGAACCATGTGCTGAAGATGGCGAAGAAGTTGTACTCCCGCCACTGCTAGTTGGATACGCGTCCCGACAACTATCCAAAAAGATCTGAGCACCAACAGTACGACTTATAGTAACAGGGTTTTCATCTAAGGCTTGGATTAACAATCTCATTATACGCTGTTGTACCGGCTTAGAAGAACGCTGCCAAATATTAAAATTAAATAATATACGCCTCAAGACATGTCGATGCAAATTACGATTGCTCTTGTTCCGATATAGCTTTTGTTGCTGATTTCCTTGGACTTTTGCAAGAGCACAAATTTTTGTGATTAATTCATCACATTCGTCTACTTCTATCAAAATAGCTTTTGTTCTCAGTAGAAACTCTAACATGGAAACACCATTGCTACCTATAAAATCACGTATATTTTCATCGTGATGAATTAAAAATAAAACTAGCAAATCTAATACCTCCACTAGAGAACATGCGCTTACTTTGATCGAAAGACTTGATTTCGATATCGATAACAAAGTATTATTATTATTATTATTTACTACTTTGGGATATATGTATGTACTTTTGGACGATACCAATTTCTTATCTATACTGCGCCCATTAACGTTTACAAAGACTTTTTGATTGCTATTATTATTATTATTATTATTATTATTATTAATATTATGCACGAATGTATTTGTTTCATGTAAAAGTGACAAAATCATACCAGTACCACCAATGCACTGCAACACATCGCGTATGCCATTAACGATCCAACGCCTTGTTGAATTATTTGATCTCATTTCACATGCAATGGACTGATGATTTGAAGACAAGTTAAAACACATTTTTTGATTACATGTGTTTGGATGTATACATAAAAAACTTCGTTGTATAGCATCCAATGACATAAATCGATTTGTATCCCTACTTTCTAATGCAGTTAAAATTGTATTGCAAGTAGAAGGTCCAAAATTTTCATTTGAGATCAATGTAGGTCCCATTTTACCGTTCATATTTTCCCCAAACGTACATCGATCTACGCGAGTTCTTGGGTGAACAAATGGTAAGTTACCCTGAAAATATATTTCACCATTTAAATAGACTATTACACTCGATTTCCCCATGAAACGTGGACGGACTGCTACTACACCGATAGTATACCATGTTTTTGGATCCAATAGTTTATTCCCCTCACCAACTGATACAGTCGAATAGTTGCTTGAAACAACTTTAATACGTAATTCACGACCGCGAAAATATATACAAATACCTTCCTTATTATCTGCAACCATATTGAATAAGCAAGCTCTATCCATAGGCTGTACATCGGCATCATCAATATAGTTATTTACATAGAAAGAGCTCCAAAAACTAAAATCACGCGAAAATGGCCATTTATCCAAACCGTGTTTAACATCAATACCCGACCCAATACCATTAAAACAAAAAAAAGATGCTTTAGATCGTTCTAATAAACTATTTTGATAGTTCAAAAGAGTGGCTGATCTCAAGGACAATACTGCCGCTTTTTTTAGCGATGGTAAAGTATGAATAACTCTTAGTAGGCTCGTCAAACTAAATGCAGTAGAACCTTGGCCATATATTAAACCGAGGAAATGGAAGTAAACAAGTCCTTCCTTTATTGTTAAATTGGAATTTACAGAAAATTCATAGGACGAAAACAAAAATGTTTCTGAATTGAGCGTGGTGGCACAGCTATATCCGTTATTATCGCAAATAGAATATAGGAATCGCAATGGACCATGCTCATCTACGCTTACAAACGTATTTATAATTTCTAACAATTCATATCGGCTATTATTATTTAGTTTATTAAAATTGGATATTTCAATATTTTTTAATACCTTTTTAACAACTCGTGGTGGCAATATTAATTTCTTATTTGTGCAATTTTGTATTTCATCCATTAATTCTGCGTTGATGGCATCATCATTTTCATCGATCACCCTACTCATACTACAAAAGAAACACAAGAAAATGAAAAACGATATGTATGTATATATATATATGATGCGATGGATATAGTATGTTATATTTCTATTTTCATATTAAGAATATCTATTTTAGATAGACGACTACTGGGACCATGTATATATATATTTATTATAATAGTGCTATTAATATCATATTAGCACATTACCAGTCAGTATACCAGGTACCTGGTATTTTTTTATGGTTTTTATTATGAATCTGCCACACCTATGATAATTGAAATAATACTGGCCGCTGCCGGAAATCCTGGAAATCTCAGCTGGGAAGACTCTGCGCTCTGCGCTTGCCAGAGTATAGACTCTATTATAATGGTATACTACTGGCCCAATAAAATATACAAAATGCAAAAAATGCCTGGATCCTGGTGGTGTTATCATATTATTTATAGCTGCTCATCATTTTTAGCACTACACAGTACTGATGATGGTATAAGTTATTTGCGGATATTTTGGTAATAACATGTTTATAGGAAGAATATTTGATATTTTGTGATTTTAATTAATATTGCACGTACATACGACGCTGCTATACTGCTATACACTCTGTGTACTAGTAGCTAGAGCTGCTCCGTTTTATGTCGGGTGGTCGGGTAGTGGGGGTGGGGGGTGTTCAAACGCTTCAAATGCTCCATATGCTCCATCTGCCGATATTAAAATTTACAACACTTAAATAATTAAATTTTCAGTTTTCGAATAATTTTTATTATAAGTCACATAATACTAGTTAAGGTAATTAAAATACTAATCGTTAAATAACTACTAATATTTAACATATAATAATGTAAGAAGTATATAATTAAATTATATACTTATTACACTACGTGTTTATATAGATTAATTTTAGTCTAGTTTAGTCGGTTAATTACCTTAACTAGTATTATGTGACTAATAATAATTTTTATTCGAAAACTGAAAATTTAATTATTTAAGTGTTGTAAATTTTAATATCGGCAGATGGAGCATATGGAGCATTTGAAGCGTTTGAACACCCCCCACCCCCACTACCCGACCACCCGACATAAAACGGAGCAGCTCTAGCTAGCTCAGCTAGCTCTATTTACTATCTTTACGTTTCTTTCCATCATTTATTATTAATACCCCTTCCTTGATTTCTTTGGTTTACTATCATCATTTGAAGCACCACTTTTTCGTTTCTTGCTTTTTTTTTTATTATTATTATTATTAGTGCGGGTAGAAGAAGGGGAGGTGCTGTATAACAATGCTTGTATGCCTTTTAAAAATTCAGCATGTTTATTACTACCAGAATCTTTTCCATTGTAATCATATTCAATTTCATACGTTGGTGCACAATCTTCTAAATTTTCTAAACCTTGCTCAGAATATCTAGTTATGGACATGTCTACTACATGTTTTGCCAAACCATCTTTTAAAATGAAAGTTGTACGATTTTTACGACGGAAATTGATTGGTTGAAAGTCGGGATTTTTATGCAGCGTCAATTTTTTATATTTTGACAAGGTTTCAATATTATCAATATGAATTATACCAGTATATGCTCCATATGGTATAGGAAAATATCCATAGTTTGGTAAATCATGAAATGCACCTGCTAACGATATTATTCTATAAAATCTTTGATTATAATCTTTTAGATTTTGTTGTGGCTCAAATTTTTTGCCATCATGAAAGCGTATCAAGCGTCGATCAAGCGATGAAACACATGACATATCTTCAATTACCCACTGTACTTGATTTACAATATTGGATGGTATTAAACGATTATCTTGAGATTTGGCAAATTTTAAGAACGGATCGTGGTTTTGATCATGATTATTGCTACAACATTCTAACAATAATTTTAAATATGTACCATTTTTTATCTTCACACGGGCACCTTCATGTATACGTTTAATCCTATCGATAGTATCGACTAGCGCTTCTGTAACTTTCACATAATTTTCAGCATCCGAGCGTTTTTTTTTATCCTCTAGTAAAACTTCCCTACTAATTCCAATGCGCAGGGAATAATGATTTTTCATATTATAATCTAGTGTTTTGCCTTTCTCCTTCGTTTTGACAATGACTCCAGTAATTTTATTTGTTCTGCTATCTTTTAAAACTTTACCCGTTGTCTCGTCGACAGATACTCGCACTTTGTTGTTATAAAACACGTCCAGCATTTGTTTCTTCACATAGCGGCGACTATTGGTCTGCGTTCTAGTATTATATGCTTTTAGCAATGCAGCTTTCATTTCATTGTAATATCGTTCGGATACACCAGGTATAAAGCGTTTCGTCGCTTTATTAAAATATCCTAATCTTCCTTCAATTTCAACGTTAGATAAACCTCCAGCATTCGAATCTCTACGCAATTGATCGATATATTGAGTAATATATTCCGGTATTTCTGATTTTAACAAATCACTAGGATCCATGTCTACTTGGTTTATGTAGCTATTTTGCAATATAGTAAAACTTCTTGGTTAATCCATACAATATATATTTATGTGTTGAAGATATATATATATATTGTACACAGCTTGTAAACAATTATTATTTATAATATATATGTGGATAAACATTATTTTAGAAATATATATTATTTTTTTTTGGCATATTATTTGTGCTGCGCATGAAAAAGTATCGTACCGCCATGCTGTGTCCAGGCTAGATAAAAGATGAAAAAATGAGATTTATCGTTCAATAAAATTGATCTAAATTTTGGGAATCTGAAAATATGAATATGGAAATAATGATAGTATTTATAAGTTTTTATAAGCTTAATGATAATTTGTTATATTTAATATTTTACGGATATTTTTATAGTATATTTCATGTATGCCAAAACATTGGAACATCTGGCGGTACGATACTTTTTCGTGCGATATTTTGGACCCCAATGCTATTCCCATGCTAAAGTATCGTCCAATTGACTGGGCTTGCCAGCTTGCCCGGCTTGCCCAGCTTGCAGGCCCATCCAATAGCACAAAATCATTATTATCATCACATCATTCTTTTTTTTAATTTTATAATACCATATATTCTATATATATAGTCTAGGATATATTATTTATATAATATTATTATTTCGAGGGAGAAGATGATTAGTTAACACTTTTTTACAATATCATTTAAACATTTGTTCCTTCACATTAATTTTCATTTCATTTTTTGGGTGCATATATGTATATATACTGTAAAGAGAAAGGAGCAAAGAAAAAACAATAAAGGAGAGGAAAATGGTAAAAAAAAATAAAAAATGTGAACCTTCATCAAATAATAATAAGAAGAAAAAAATAACGTCAAACCCAACAACAAAGCGAAAACGAAAGCAACGTACTAAAACCAATTCAAGAAAGACCAAGACAAAGAAAGATGGTACTGATCACCACAATATAAATGAAAATATTAACGATTTTGAATATGTGAATAAAAATGTAACAGTTAAAAAAATTATGGAAGATAACATAAACATATTGAATTTACAGTCGAATAACAATAAGAAAGATGAAAAAGATGAAAGCAATAAAAAGAAAGCAATAATTAGAACAAAAGCATTTGCAGAGAATCATGCGCAATATTTGCATGTAGAAAACGGATATCGTGTGGATTATACACTTTCGCAAAGTGTATGGTCTATATTCCAAATCCATAATGAAACAGTCAACGTTTGGGTGCATATGTTAGGTGCTTGTATTTTTTTGTATTTTTTATTAAGTATTGGTACATTAAAAAATTTAAACAATAATTTTAATAATAATAATAATAACAACATATTTGTAGCACTGGCGGAAACAACGACGATTGTTGAAAATAATGCGGATTCGCTATATATGCAAATTGAGATGGCAGGGGCCGGTTCCTATAAAGTAGCCATGGAACGATTTCGTTTCGCGCAGATAACCATGGAAGCTAAAAAAAGGCAATTTTTAGATGCGGCAAAAGAATCATCAAATGCAATGAAACAAAAACTTTTTAATTTAAAATCTGCGTTTGAAGATTCATTGATGGAAATGGCATCTTCTGGGAAAAAATTGATTAAATTGCAAAGCGATGATAACGATTCGAAGGAAGGTAAATTATACGATGCAAGCGAACGATTTGTACAGTCGATTGATCATGCTCGAAAATTTGGTCGTGAATTGGTATTAGATACACACGAATATGTATTAGATAAAAATAGTATAGCATTATGGCCAATGTCCATTTTTATTATTACTGCAATATATTGCATGGCATGCTCATCAGTATACCATTTGTTTTCTTCCCTGGACGAAGCAACCGTGGATTATTATCGAAAATTAGATTTGGCTGGTATATCATTGCTTATATGCGGCTCTCCTTATCCGTATATTTATTATCACATTTGTTCGTCGAATTGGGTAATCTTTTATTTAATCGGATTTACTGCCGTTTCATCATTCACATTTTCCTTTGCGTTTATTAAATATGAAAAAATTTTTGAAATACATCCTGAAACATTTCGTATTGTAAGGACATTAGGCTATATTTTTAATGGTTTAATTTTTTTGATTCCAATTAGTCATATTACATATGGCCATTACAACTATAATGAACCGCTTGCATTGGATGTTTTGAAATTAATGATATATGAAGGTTTTATCTATGGAATCGGTAGTTTATTCTACGTAAAAGGATGGCCGGAGGTTTGGTCTAAAACTGGTCGCTTTGATATTTTCTTCAGTAGTCATCAAATATGGCATTTAACTGTTTTGATTGCATGTTGGATACATTATATTGCGATGGTTCGTTTATATCGGTGGCGTCAAAACCATACGTGTCCAATCGATTTATTATGAGATACGGTACGTTCGTATGAAATAAAATCGAGTTTGAAAAAAGCAATATATACATTAAATTATAATTATTAATGATGTATGTATATCACTATATGTGTGATATGTACATGTATTAGATTATAAAGCAACATATCATACGTTCGTATATATGAACTTCCAATGCTCTCTATATCATGCTCTTACAAAATATCTGTATCTTCTCATGGGACCTATCTAATTTAATCAGACGGACTAATATTCAAATAATATAATAGCAACACAGCACCACAGCGTGCCACACCTAAATTTAAATATTATAAAAAAAAATATAAAAAATATTAATAATAATAGGCACATAGTAGTGCAATACAAATAATAGAATAATGGTATAAAATAATATTATAATTACAACAAATTATATATGTTACTCATACAGTATAACAGAACAAGGATGATGGAGATAATAAACATCAATTAATTATTGAGGACGTGTGATCTTATCATTATTATAATTATTGTATTATATTATTATTTAAATTATTACGCGATAAATTTCACATATATATATTGTTCTTATTTTTTTAGAGACCACAACTGTTAATATATTAAGATAGATTATATAATTCAAGTTTTGTTGTGTTTGTTTAATATTGATAATATATTTTTTGTTCTTCTTGTATAAATTTCTCGTGTATTAATTTTTTCATTTACAAAATGAGTCAAAAGCAAAAGGACAACTGGCATATTGATTTTGCATCAAAAGTACAAGAGAAATCGGATAGGAAAAAACCAATATCTAGTAGTGGCACAAGTGGTAGTAAAACCTCAAATGATGATGAAGATGACCCGTTAACTAAAACGTTTCGTCGTAGAGATTTACGGAGAGAGTTGGCACAAGCACGCGGACGTATTGCAAATCCCAATGAGAGAATCCCACCAAAAGTTGGACCGGATGGAAGGCGTAGACCAAAACGGGCACCACCGCCAAAGAAACCGCCGCCACCTCAACAAAGCCCAATGAGCGATAGTCATGAATTTGGTGGCGATTTTGGTAGTAAAGTGAATAGTGACAATAGAAGTAGGACAGGTGGTGGTAGTGTACGACCACCACCAAATAATCCTTTTCGTCCACCACGCGGGAAGCCACCTCCACCGAACTCACCGAATAGATATAATAACAATAGCAACAACAACAGTAGCAATGATAAATATGATGATAACAAAAATAACGATGGTAGAAGAAGAGTAGATCCGAATAAATTGAAACGTAGGCCACCACCTCGTGGCAAAATACCACGACCCCGAGGAATAAATTCAAATAATCCTAGATCTGTCGATAATAGTGGTGGTGCGTCAACATCGCAATTAATTGCATTTGCTACAAGGCATCAAGCACAAATACAAAAGCAACAAACACATTATATACGTAAACCACCATCTGGACAGCCACCTCGACGAAAAACTGCTACAAGTAGAAACCCCAATGTTAAACCACCTGTACCAAAAGGCTCGCCATTGCCAAAACATAAAAATAACAATAAAAATCCGAGACGTCCCCCAAGAGCTGGAAATAATCCAAATAGTAAAAAGCCACCACCTCCAAATGGACCACCCCCGAAAAGTGCAATTGAAGCAGGTATACGTGCTCGTTCAAGGCAAAACCCGTCCAATTTGTTTGAATTAGGTCCAAACACTGTATATATAAGCGATGATGATGACGATACTGATAGCGACAGTGAAGAATACAAAAAGAAAAAATTACGTCGACAGCAAGGACAGGCACAAATGCGGCGTCGCCCACCTGGTCATAAAAAAATGAATCCAAATCGCAATGATAATAAGAAGGATAATAAGAAGGATAGGAACAAGCACTATGGTCCAAGGGGTGATAGCCAAAGCGATCATAGTGGCAATGAAAGCAGGCATCGCAACCATCGCAACGATGAGAGTAGCACTGTTGGTAAGAAAACAAGCGATATGTCCGATAGCGATACGGATGGGGATGATGATACATTTTATGACGTTGAAGAAGAAGATAAACGAGTAGATGCGACAAAAAATGTAGTTGTTGAGAAGAAAAAAAAAGGTAGACCTAAATTAAGCATACAAGTAGCTGATTCAAATAAAGCTACTCCACGAAAATCGAAAAAGATACCAATAGACGAAGGAAAAGTTAGCAACAATACAGCAGTGGTGGACGAAGGAAAAAGCCCGGATAATGCAGTAGTGAAAAGGAAAAAGAAAAAGAAACGACCTAATTTAACAGTAATGGTTACAGATAGTAATCATGAAGCAGAGGATAGTAGCAACAATAATACGGCGGATAACCCATTTAGCGGTGTAGGTAATTTACAAATTAATGTCGACGACGGCACACAAAATTTCAACGAAACGTACCATTTAAGCAATAGTGGTGCATTTAATGCAGAAGGATTTGTCATACGCGAAACTGGTATCGCAAAAGCCCCTAAAGATGGCAAGGATAGCAGCCGAACAGATTGGTACAACGAGGAAGATGATGGGTCAGGTTATGGTAAAAATATACGCGCGGAAATGTTAAAATTGTGTGTCCTAGGACGTGGTGCTGGTGGTATTGTATATAAAAGTTTGCATATGCCAACAATGCGCATTGTAGCTGTAAAAAATATTCCAGTGTATGAGTCGGATAAAAGGCATCAGATGGTTCGTGAATTGAAAGCATTGTATCAAAACCTGGTTCCAATTAGCGGGGATGGATCAACAACTGCACGTGGTGGCATTAAACTTGGTCCATGTCCGCAAATTGTATCTTTTCATGATGCATTTATCAATCCAGATGAGGGCAATATATCAATTGTATTGGAATATATGGATGGTGGATCGTTGCAAGATATTGTTGATACTGGTGGATGCCCGCAAGAGAGCGTCTTAGCAAATGTCTCATACCGGGTTTTAGTAGCGTTGGCATTTATTCATGATAAACATCAAATACATCGTGATATTAAACCTAGTAATTTATTAATTAATCACAATGGGGAAGTGAAAGTAAGTGACTTCGGCATAGTGCGTGAAATGGAAAGTACAGTAGCAAAAGCAAATACGTTTGTTGGAACACTGACCTATATGTCACCAGAACGTATCAGTGGCGAAGCTTATTCGTATGCATCCGATTTATGGTCATTTGGTTTATCAATATTAGCTGTTGCTCTAGGAAAGTATCCGTTAAATACGGAAGGTGGTTATTGGGGTTTATTGCATAATTTGAGAGATGAGCCTAGTCCGAAATTACCAGAAGATGAATTTTCCCCAGACTTTTGCGAATTTATCAATCTATGTTTACATAAAGATCCAAACGAACGCCCTACGTGCAGGGAATTGTTGGACCACCCATTTTTAGAAGGCTGCGCCGTTGCAATGGAAGATCAAACACGGACCATACGGGAAAACATGCAAGCAGTACTAGAAGGTTTTGATGATGAAAATGGTGAAGATGAAGACATGATAAGTCAAGGATCAGATACTGCTAGGACCGAGTTGGATGAATTATGCGAATTATCGATGAATCGCTTGTATGATTTGTGGTCAAAAGGCAAGGCAAAACAAGAGGAGGAGGATAATAATGGTGAAGGAAAACGTAGTGGTAGCACTGTACCTAGCCAATTTCCACGTATTACTCGTTTAAAATTGGCAAATTTATCATTCCAACTTGGATTAAGTGTGAACGCAGTTGTACGTTGTTTTGAACGTAAATGGAGGGAATTAACAGGTGCTGGACATGAGACTGCAAGGCGCGCAAGTAGAGTTAAATTGAAACCTGGGGAGCCCGATATGCTACGAGTCTTAGTAGCAGAAGGTGGAAGGAAGAAGTAAAACACTTGAAAAATATAAAACATGTTATATATATTATATATATATATGTGATTTGTGTATTTAAATATAATTCTTTTTTTAATACGTTCGTACATTTGTACCATGTTTTGTACGTACGGTGTATAATATTAAAAAATGATTTTTTTCTCTCTCATATACGTGGAAATACCTATGATATGCATAGATACAATATCAAACGCATTTAAAATGATGTCTTTATCACATGCATGTGTTGAAAATGCACATTTTTGTATTAAAAATGTAAAATTTGATACTTTAAGCATATTTTATTTAACAAATTCGTATCGCATATCAATTTAATATCATAAAATAACACATTTTTATGTTTTAATCACACTAAAAAGGACGAATTGAATCCAACATATGTTAATAATGACTATTTTCCATTAATTTCATGAGCAAGGTGCAATTTTTTCCTATTTTTTCAAATAAATAAATCTTTGCAAAATTAATAAAAAAACTCAAAATTCTAATACGAATGGGATTTTCTACAAATATTATACAAACCAGTCCATCAAAAGGGTTTGTTGGAACCATTTAGTATACATTTTGAATCATATCGGGAGAGTCAATAGCTTGTATTTGATTTTTCATATGTTTCCACGGTAAATTGCGCAAAAAAAAAAAACAAGGTGAGAGAAAGTTGCGTTCAGCACCATCATGTGTTGTTTGAACTAGTTTTTTCGCTTTTTCTCGAATAATTTCTACACTGACTTTAAAATAACATACAGGTATTGCTTGTATGAGGATATACTTAATATACGTGGCTGAAAATCGCACCCAAGTACGTGTCTATTGCGGATATTACGAATAACTCATATATCCCAGCTAATCTTTAATTGACCCACGTAGAGCAACCAGAACCACCGAGGTTTGTGACAGACTCTAATTTCATCACTAATATCAACATTTAAACCGTTTGAACAAAGCAAAATCGAAATATAACATGTTGTAGACATACCTACAACTCATACCATTTCATCTTTGCCCACCATTTGTTGCGAAACGTGGTATTTGTATGCAGTGATCTCTAAATGTGTATTTTTAGCCTTTTCAAAGTTAGTTGATAAATTTATCGTTATATTTTTTCATGCGAATAAAATTTATTTGACTTGACGCAGATAAAAATATTGATCATTTTACTGGTAGGCATGCAGGCTTGATAGTATACAATTTTAAAAATGTAATTTTAGAACTTTTTTTAAAAATGGGGAGAGTTTGCCAGGTTTGAACTCGATGAAAAAAAAGCATGCACATAGCAGGGCCTAAAATCATTGTTTTGATCATATTTTAGTACAATTTCTTCATGCTGTGTCCATGGTAAAACAAAGGTGTAGATTTTACTAGAATTTACGTGTACATTTACCTGCTATTTATATGCTATTTCGCCAATAATCGCATTGAAGAACATATACATACATACAAAAACATATATATATCAACAGAAACATAGATAGACAGGATAGATAATAACAACAAAAACTAAACAGAAATTTATAAAAAACTTCTAAAAACATTACAAATATGCCAGCAAAAAAATCAACACCAAAAGGTCCATCATACAAGTAAGTAAAACTTATACATAGAAAAATTTACGTATAAAATTTTTCACATTTTGCCTTCCGTGGCCATGAGCCAGACAAAACGCTCCTGACCCCCTCCATTTCCAACATCGAAGTTTGTATTTTCATATATACATTCCTTCATTTACATGTAAGGCATACTTGAAAGTCTTTCTTTCATCGTGCTTACGAAAGCGAAGAGTTTCGTTGCGTTGAAACGGTTGAATAGAAAGTACTGCGTTGTAAAATGTTGAAACAGGATTCGGATGCTGTCAACTCCTACCCCATGAGCTCGACCTCAAAACCACATATCACCTCAAAGTACAATTGTTCACTAACAACAAAAATATATATTCATATACATAACTATACCATTGCGTTACATAACAACAGAGACCAAATCAAAGCATGTATCCTTGCATTGAAAGAGCGCTCCGGTTCTAGTTTACAAGCAATCAAAAAATTCTTAGGTGCATCCCCAGCGCAATACCGTTTCATCAACGCAGCATTACGTTCAGGTGTAGCAAGTGGATTCTTTGTTAAAAACAAAGGTAAATACAAGTTGAGCGCAGAAGCAAAAAAAGGTCCAAAGAAAAAGAAGAAAAAGAAGAAGAAAAAGAAGAAGAAGAAGAAGAAGAAGAAAAAGAAGAAAAAGAAGAAGAAGAAAAAGAAGAAGAAAAAGAAAGCAAAGAAAAAGAAGCCAGCAAAGAAAGCAAAAAAAGGCAAGAAAAAGTCAAAAGGCAAAAAAAAGAAGAAAGCTAAAAAAAGCAAAAAATAAATGATTTTGGTTTTATAAAGTCATTTATCGTTTTGCGATGCTTTACGTTTCAAAAGCCTCAGAATTCGTCCATGCATTCTTGCATTTGTTTTCTATCTCCGTGTAGATTGTAGTACGTTCACGTGTACATATTGCAATATACGTATTTGCATTGATGTGCATTATGAAGTGTTTTTTTTTTTGTGTTTGAAAATGTTACACATGTTTTGGAACATTTTAAATTTAATACTTCATTTGGTATATCTTCAAGTGTGAATCGTCAATGTTGCAGATTACATTTTATTTAATAAATATTTTTTATATTTGAAAAAGATAAATATAAAAGCAAAAAAGAAAAAATGACAGCCGAAAAGATCAAAGGTGCCGATTTTACACATAGGATAAATTTTATACTCTTAGTATATTAATCATATTTAAAAATTACTTTTTTGTGCACAAAAATGCACTTTTTTTTGTTATTCTAAAATCGTACTTAATTTTTCATTGATTTTCCCCCTTATCGAAGTGGAATTATTTTTACTGGATTAACACTGTATAGCATTGAAGTGGTATCATAGGCTTATACACCTGCTAATAATACATACATGATCCGGTTATTCAATGTACCCATATGAAAAATGATATTTTAACATTAAATGGTAAATATTTTTCAGAGCGATAAGGAATACATTTCATATGGTGTTCTAACCGATTGGGATTCCATTCATACATGTCAGGGAAGCTCCATGCCGATTTGGTACAAAAAAGATTCAGAGGAACAATATTTTGTAAGTGGTGCCGTCAATCATCAAAATCTACATTTGTCATAAATATAGCATATTGTCTCTATTCAATAAAATTACAACGGTTTGTATAAATAATTTAATAATAAGATCAATAAACATATTTATAAATAAAGAAAAGGTGTCGAGTACGTTTAAATATATCATAGAAGATGAAACGACAAATTTTTAGAGGGTAAAATTAAATGCTTTTTATAAAAATAATAAAATAGTATATATTGAATGAACTTTAATTTCTTTATATTACACAACCTATTAATATTTAGTATAAACATAATTTAATGATTACACACAACGACACATATTAAATATTTTTCCTGTATATATTTCTTCTACCAAATCAAAACATAAGTTTTCTAACATGTATGGTGGGTGTTTTAATCATCTATACCACCACGAACGATAGATTTCATATTGGTTTGAGAGTATTTTATATATTTATCATTTTGAAATATATTATTGATTATTTGATTTGTATTTAATACGTGTAATAACTGTAAACTGAATATTTGTCCCTGAATTTCAATATTGAACATATTATCCTATATATAATAGTATACTAAAGGCATACTTAATATAATTATTTTACTAGTTTTAAGGAATTTTACGTAAAAAAGGACCTTCTTAATGCTGTTCCCCTATATGCCAAATCGGCACCTTTGATCTTTTCGGCTGTCAAATAGTTTAATAATCGAGCAATGGGTAGAGTGTGTTTAAATTGTTTTAAATATATTTTAGAAATTGTTGTTTATTACTTTTGCGTGTATATATATATTTTTTTGTTGTTGTGTCTTTTCAAAAGTACTTCCATCTTTTCGTATAGCAAAATTTATTCGTTTTTTTTATTTTAAAAATTAACAAGTTGTACCGCGGAAAGTTCTTTAATATTTTTATTTTTTGTCTAATATTTTTCAAGTACAAATATAGGTAAATCAATACATTTATAACTATAAATATCTATATTATTTTTAAAATGGTTATATATTTAGTATGACACAGCATCTATTAAAAATTAGTCTAGTAAAATGTATGCCTACCAAGCTGGGCAAGTTTCTCAATGTTTTGTTTGTTTTTTTGCTTAACATTTCATTGTGCGTGCCAGCGGGGTGAAATGGGTGTTTGAAAATTAGTGTTATGCCCTTGCTATTTCAAATGCTTTTTTCATCACGAGATACTCTACGATGGAAACACCAACTGTTTTAACTTATCTCATCAATTCACCAAAAAATAAAACAACACAGTATTGATATCCACAATCGCACGAATCTACAAATTCAGTATAGTACTATAATAGCTAGAGCTATAATTAGTACTACAACTTGTACTAAAAAATATAAATTTTACAATATCTCCAGCACGCACACACTACTGGCGGCACACAGCACTATGATTTTACTGACACTGTATAAGTTACTATAACTTTACATCAACTGCACAACTCATACTTTGTATTATACCACAACTACACCTCGCCTGGCTGCACACCTTAGCAGGCCTTAGCAGGCCAAGCAGGCCAGCAGGCACACATCAGTATAATTCTTAGACGACTATACTACTATACGTCGCTTCTCTTTTCGTGTTATTTCTTTTCCTCCTCATCACACTCTAACTCTTCTTTTGACCATCCATTATTGTGTAATTTAATACCATATATATATGTATAATGACATAATGACATAATATATTATATTACAATCAATCTACAAACCAATAAAAGTCATACCTGTGTACATACCAATCTACAAACTAATAAATTCATACCTGTATACCAATCTACAAACCAACAAGATTATAAACAATAACATCATATACAATATTTTCAAAATTTTATACATTTAAGATCACCATATATTAATATCGGTATACTGAGGATATAAATACACACAATTATATATCACATTTTATTACAATATGTCTTATCACTCGCATCAACGAAGAATTGACTTTCAACGACCATCTGGTGGTGTATGCCTTGCGTATCGCAATGGATATTGTGAAAAAGGGACAAGTTGTACGTTTATACATGAGGAAGATGATGGTAAGCAGAAGCAAATATTTGTAGGAAATTTACATCATGAAATTAGTGAAGATGATTTATTACGTTTATTTGATAAAGCTGGCAAAGTGGTAGGTTTACGTTGGGGCTTAGATCGTAAAACACGTAGATTTAAAAACTTTTGTCATGTTGAATATTTACACGGCGAATCGGCTGAAAGTGCATTAAAATTCAATGAAAAAGCTATACTCGGCAGACCACTTCGCGTTAGTCTAGCAAGAGGACCAAATTCTAGCAAAAAGAAAAAAAAAAGTGCAAGTAGCAAATGGAGCAAATTGGATGGGATAAACGATGGCCCAGACGATAATAATGAGGATGGCCAAGAAGGAATTAAAAAAAAGGAAGAACCTGCTAAACCATGTTTAAAATGCAGGAGTACGGATCATGTTTTGAAAGATTGTCCACATAACAAAGATAAAAATAATAAAAGATTTAAACGGTTTTGTTACAATTGTGGAGATAATTCACATCGCGCAGCGAAATGTAGAAAACCAAAGATTGGCAATGGATTTACATTTGCAACTTGTTTCATATGTAAAAAAGTCGGACATTTAAGTAGTCAATGCGATCAAAATGATAAAGGTATTTATCCAAATGGTGGTGCATGTCGTATTTGTGGAGAAAATTCACATTTAGCAAAAAATTGCCCTGCAAAAAATAAGAAAAAAAACAATGATAGTGGTAATAATAAAAAGAAACGAAAAGCGATTGATGATATCTATGACGATGACAACGATAATGATACTTGTATAATAATAAAAGAGAACAGCAAAGAAACAACTATACCATCATGGCCGCCACAAGCATCTGGGGATAGTTTAGAATCAAATTTTGCCCTTGATAATGATGATAATATGGATAATGATAATGACGGTGACGAGAAGAAACAGAAGAAAAAAAAAAAGAAAAAAAAATCAAAGAAACATCGTAAATATTAAAAATAAATATCTTGATATTTTACAAACTAGATGAGTATAAGATTAGAGAC
>JACLAC010023413.1_pt1 | contig 23842 bp, 21 predicted proteins | sample 8027881 | NCBI WGS metagenome assembly JACLAC01 (sample SAMN15725517, study PRJNA655200) | protist metagenome | isolation source: fluorescence activated cell sorting (FACS) single amplified genomes of... | place: Spain: Blaines Bay Microbial Observatory, Mediterranean Sea | collected 2016-01-19 | reverse complement strand
ACCGTGGAAAATTTGAGCAAGCTCACACAGGTACAATTCTACTTGATGAAATTAGCGAGATGGCACTTCCGTTACAGGCCAAACTGTTGCGTGTTCTTCAAGAGCAAGAAATTGATAAAGTCGGGGGCAAAGATCCAATTAAAGTGGATGTTCGGGTAGTGGCAACCACTAACCGCCATATGCTTGAGTGTGTCGAATCTGGCAAGTTTAGAGAGGACCTGTACTTCCGATTAAATGTTATTCCTCTTTCCTTGCCGGCTCTGCGGGAACGGAAAGATGATATACCTCTTCTTGTAGACCATTTTCTAACTAAGCATGCGCAATTAAATGGTCGTGAGAGGCCACAGATTGTTCATGATGCTCTGGATGTATTAACCAGTTACAACTGGCGTGGTAACGTTCGGGAGTTGGAAAATGTGGTGGAACGAGCAATGTTGCTCTGCAACGGGAACGAAATTTTACCACACCATCTCTTGATGCATTCACAGATGGGTAGTCGAACCATTAATGAAGATCTGGCTTCTGCAACGGCTTCTACAACATCAAAAGTCTTTGCACCTGCCGTGGTAGCAACAGAACCCGTCGTTGAGCCAAATTTAAACCAGGTGAATGGGCCTCTTGGAATCGAGGTAGGTATGTCCATGAAGGAAGCAGAGAAGAAACTAATCTTTGAAACACTGAAAGAAACCGGCGGAAATCGAACTCATGCCTCACGAATTTTGGGCATCAGCATCCGTACTTTACGAAACAAACTGAATGAATATCGTGAAGAGGGTGAAGTTTTCGAATTTGAAGCTGACTAAACCTGATCTAATTTAGAGTGCAGCTTAATAGAAGTTGCGCTCTCCTTCCAAAGCATCTTTCCGTTGATTTGTTAAAAATCTCTCATCAAGATACTGCTCTGGCACACCAGAGACTGATTCAGCAAAAGTTTTATTATACAACTGAATTTTTGATGAAGAAGAATCTGCATATTTTTGATCTACCTAGAACAGACTACATTAACTGATACGATCAAGCAGGAACGGTCCTCTCTGGAAAGTCACCTCCACCTAAAATGTTTTGAGATTGTCAAAAAGGCTGAAGAGTATTTAAATTCTATCTTTCATGAAGTAGTCTTTCTGTCCTTGATGATTTGTAGTGCATCTTTTTCGGAAACAGATGGTGTAGATCTAATCGTTCGGCTACATGAACAATCCGCACAACTGATGTGCGAAAAATTCTTATTTGCAAAAAGCTAGATTCTGAGAAAATCCTCAGGGCTGCGAATCATAGAGGTTTAAACTACTGCCAATTGGTACCATGGCAGAATAGTGATTTTACCAAAACCGTAATCAAGATCCTCAGTGAACACGTCGTCCAATTTGTAGATAATACCCTCCCTTACGCCTTTTTGTTGGACGAAGATACAATTCTGCATCATATTCGAAATCAGAACCCCACCATTTAGACTTTCGATGACAAAAACCCTGATCCGCGTGGTAGCCCCTCTGTTGACTCTTTAGTTACCTTTAAATCAAGTACTTGAAGAAGTTGATGTGGCGCAAGTAAGAATGCTTGCCATTTTTATTCTGGCAGTTCTCTGCTTGGTACTTGAGCTTATCCCAATCTTTGCGACTTCTATTTTATTGATCGGACTAGAATTGTGGTTGATCTTCAACAAAGGGCATGTCTGGTTTAGGGATCTAAGAGAGATTGAGGACATGGGTAAGTGACTTCCCTTTAAAGATGTACTCACAACATTCACTTCTCCTATCATAATGATTTTTTTTTGGAGGCTTCTTTTTGGCGATAGCTGCGACAAAGTAACATCTGTATGTGAATCTAGCTCGTGTATTCCACAGGCCTTTTGGAGAATCTCCAAAATTTGTCATGCTCGGGATAATGATCTTTACAGCAGTTTTTTTCGATGTTCATGAACAATAAGGGAACCACTACTTTGATAATCCCGATTGTGAATCCTGTTCTTCGACTTTTCCCAAATGATGGCTTAGGCAGGACGGCGCCGGTTTTGTGTATATCATTAGCCGCAAACATCAGTGAAATAGAAACGCCTATTGGGTCGACGCCTAATGCGGTTGCCATTGTCTATTTCGTAGGTGAGCAAGCTATAAGTTTTGGTGGATGGATGGCTTTCGGGGTTCCCTTTTGTATATGCTTACTTGCAATTGCTTTGATCTTGTTAGTGGACCTAAAGCCTTCTAGATAAGACCGTATTAAACTCGTAATTAAAAGTGAGTTTCGGCGCACTACTCGCGCTTGGGTCGTTTGCACTTGCTTTGGCTTACAGGTTCCATGCGTGGTATCAATATTTTACGTAATTGCGATGATTCAGGAAGCAGTTGTTCTGGTCAGCGGAGTAATCGAAAACACGACCTCAAAAATTTGAGTTGGTAGGTCTAATGGTTGATTTCTGGAGGAATAGCCCTGGGGCTTGGTCTGGAATCAACAGGACTCATCCAAACCCTTGTCACTAATATTCCTTTTGCTGAATTGTCTCCCTTGATTATCGTTGTTATGGCAAAACTGATGGGGTTCTTGGTGTGGTCTTTCATCTCTAGTACTGCAACGGCAAATTTACTACTAGCGACCATGGTAACTCTTTAGGCAACAGCGAGTATCCTAGGAGAGATTGGTAGTTCAAAGTAGTGTCCTGCTAATTGCTTTTTATTGTTCACTGGCCATGGCGTTGCCAGTAAGCACAACTCCAAATGCGTTGGTTTACGCAACAGGACTACTCAAAAATCTACAACTTCTGGAAATTGGTACGTTGATCATTGGGATTGGTTTTGTGTTCTCCTATCTGTTGGCAATGTTGCTGTGGTAATTGGGATTATTCTGACATTTTTCCTCGTTGTGCTTGTCAGTCTTCTGTAGATGCGGTATTCACAGTTTTGAAAAAAGATTTGTAATTAAAGTGATAGAGAAATCATATCATGGCCAAAAATATTACCCCACGAAATGACAACTACTCCCAGTGGTATTTAGATGTTATCAAAGCAGGTCAGCTAGCTGATTACGCTCCTGTCAAAGGATGCATGGTTATTCGGCCGAGTGGATTTGCGATCTGGGAAGCGATGCAAGCCCGGCTGGACAGAATGTTCAAAGAAACAGGGCATTTAAATGCCTACTTCCCGCTTTTGATTCCACAAGAGTTCCTGAACCGAGAAGCTGAGCATGTTGAAGGATTCAGCCCAGAGTGTGCGGTAGTAACCATTGGTGGAGGTAAAGAGTTGGAAGAACCATTGGTCATTCGTCCAACTTCTGAGACAGTGATTGGTCACATGTATGCTCAGTGGATCAATAGCTATCGAGATCTGCCGGTTTTGATCAACCAGTGGGCTAACGTGATGCGTTGGGAAAAGCGAACCCGACTTTTTTTGAGAACTTCGGAGTTTCTTTGGCAAGAGGGACACACTGCCCATGAAACCTATGAAGAATCTCAGGAAGAGACACTTAAGATGCTGGAGGTGTATCGAAGTTTTCAGGAGGACGATCTGGCGATTCCTGTAATTCCTGGCCAGAAATCGGAGGCAGAGAAGTTTCCTGGTGCTCTATCTACCTACACTGTGGAAGCGATGATGCAGGATGGTAAAGCTCTTCAGAGTGCGACTTCCCACAATCTCGGTCAAAATTTTGCCAAAGCTTTCGAAATTCAGTTTTTGGATCGAAACAACCAACAATCACTGGCTTGGACTACTAGCTGGGGAAGTTCCACACGTATGATCGGGGGACTGATCATGACCCATTCTGATGATGACGGTCTTGTCCTACCACCTCGTATTGCTCCGGTGGCAGTTGTTCTAGTACCCATCTTTTCAAACGATCAGGAACGGATTCAGACGTTTGAGTTTGCCGAGCAGATTAAGCAACGTTTAGCTATACATTTGGATCACCTGAGAATTCAAATTGATGATCGAGACAATCTTCGTCCAGGAGACAAGTTCTTCCATTGGATTCAGCAAGGAGTACCGATAAGGGTAGAAATTGGTCCAAGAGACGTCAAGCAGCAGTCTGCGATGGTTGCGCGAAGAGATGTGCGTGATAAAAAAAATGTGCCCTTGGACGAGATTGCAAATCACGTGATGAGCCTTTTAAAGCAAATTCAACAGAATCTTTATCAGCGAGCTCTTGATTTCCGCAAGGCAAATACCCGAACAGCCAAAAATTACGGAGAATTTAAGGAGATTCTCGAGCAAGAAGGTGGATTTATTAGGGCTCACTGGAATGGGTCGAGAGAAGTCGAAGATCAGATTAAAAATGAGACTAAGGCAACGATTCGATGTATCCCTCTGAACAATCAGTCTGAAGCTGGCAAATGTATTTTGACTGGGGGACACTCCAAGCAGGAAGTAATTTTTGCAATTGCCTACTGACAACCGAGGATAAGCAGTTACAATATTTGGGTGTCATAAAAATCATTCTATCTTCATTCAATTTAAGGTTGTAAATGATCAACTACTCCCATTCAAAATTGTTTCGATTCACCCCCATTTCGCTTCATAAAATTATTTTACTTTTACTCAACATTGCTATTGCAGCTTCAATTTCAGTAAGTTCTGTGCAGGCTCAGTCAAAAGATGACCTGCAAGCTTTGATTCGGGCTTCAAAGACCCGAGCTGCTCTTGTACAGAACGTGCAAAAAGCTGTTGTACACCTCAAAGTTGAAAAAGAGATCACAAACACTGGCAGAAATACTCCAAATAATCCTCTCGATCTCTACAATGATGAGTTTTTTGAGCGATTCTTTCCAGGAATGCGGCCCCCAAGAGGTCGAGGAAATGACCGATTCCGTCAGGAGGGAATGGGATCTGGTTCAATTGTCCGCTCAGATGGCTACATTCTTACCAATCACCATGTTGTTGGAGAAGCGGATAAAATTATTGTTCAGTTGTTTGATGGCAGTGAACTTGAGGCCAAGTTGATTGGTACTGATCCCGAGTCTGATATCTCAGTGATCAAAGTTGATGGGCAGGGCATGGACGTACTTGATATGGGAGACTCAACTGAAATTTTGGTGGGAGAATCAGTCATAGCCGTAGGAAATCCATTTGGCCTCACACAGACGGTGACCTTTGGAATTGTCAGTGCAAAGGGTCGTACCGGAATCGGAATTACTGAATATGAAGATTTCATTCAAACGGATGCTGCGATCAACCCTGGAAATAGTGGTGGTCCTCTGATCAACTTGGAGGGCAAGATTGTTGGGGTGAATACGGCGATCTTCACCAGAAGCGGAGGCTATCAAGGAATTGGCTTTGCGGTTCCGATCAATATGGCTCGCCGAATTATGAATGACCTGATTGATGAGGGTCGAGTTTCCAGGGGTTGGTTGGGTGTTGGGATTCAAGATGTCACTCCTGAACTAGCTAAGGCCTTCCGACTGAAGGATAACAAAGGGACATTGATCACAGGTGTTATGTCCGGGACACCCGCGGAAAAAGCAGGTCTACAAAAGGGAGACGTGGTACTGAAGCTCAACGGTGAGATTGTTGAGAATAGCAACGCCCTTAGAAATGAGATCGCAGACGCCCGAGCAGATGCAACTGTTGAGTTGGAATTGGTTCGCAATGGTACCCCGATGCGAATGATGGTGACTTTGGATGAGCGACCAAAGCAGCCATCAAGAATGACAATTCCTCAGGAACCCCCTACACCAACACCACAACTGGGCTTCTCTGTTCAAGAATTGACACCTGAGATGGCAGAACGACTGGGCTATACACAGGTACAAGGCGGTGTTGTCATTACTGAAGTAGAACCAGATTCTTCCGCCTCTGAAGCAGGACTTAGGGCTGGAATGTTGGTTATTGAAATGGACCGCCAGAATATAGTCAATCTAGCTGATTTTCGCCGTGTGGGCAGTGAACTTTCCCTGCAAGATGGCATCTTGCTGTTGGTTAGAACTCAACAAGGTTCTCAATATATCTTTGTGCAGGGGGACTGACCACGTTCTTCAACTTTCAGCCTGTCTTGATCTGTGAGGGGTCAGACAGGTCTTTCTGTGAGCAAGAACTTTGATGGATCATCACAGCAATTATCTGCTTGTCTCAAATGTAAGTGACGCCTCCTTTGCGATTGGTGTCGCACACGCCCGCTCCCAAAAAATTGATATCTCTGATATTGTTGGTCTAAAAACCTTCGTTAACAGTGAGTTTTGTCCTCGTTTCCTGCTAGATGATCCCACTGAGGAGAATCTGGGTTTTGGGCTACAGGGCAAATCTGTATACATTCTCTCCACCAGTTCCGCACACTACACTCGTAATGAATTGGCGATGCGCAACTGTCTACTCGCTTCAGCTGCCAAAGAAAATGGGGCTGAGTTTGTTGCCTTAGTCGAACCAGATCTTTTCTATTCCGCCCAAGACCGTGGACCAAGAACTCGTAATCATCCACAAGCGTTAGATTTTCCGTCTAAGATGAAATTTGTTGGGCAACCTTGTTCCGCAGAACTTTATGCACGGATGCTGAAGGCTGCTGGAGTGGACTTAGTGATGACTGTTCACAACCACAAGCCAGAGGTGGTGAAAGAGATTTATCGAAATGTTTTTGCAGGTGAGCCAGCAACCGGGAAGCCACGTTACATCAATTTGGATATCGCTCATATTGTCGCAAATTATGTGTTGAGATCAGGATTGGTTCGGCTTTGGAATTACGGTGAACACGTGGGTTTTGTTGCCCCAGATGATGGAGCGGTTGATTTTGTAAGGAAGGTTCAGGAATTTTCTGGATTGCGAAACTCTGTGCTTGTAACGATGAAGAAGACACGCCATGGTCAACGAGATGTGGAGATCGATGCTTCCAATGATGTGAGCCTTCTAAAAAATCGGGATGTCTTCATTCTAGATGATATGGTTCGTACTGGGGGAACCATTGCAGCCAATGTGAAAATGTTGGCTGAAAACCCCGCATGTGCCCCGGAGAAAATATTCTTCTACAGCACCCATACCTACATCTGCCCAGAGGCACGAGAAAACCTCAATTCTCCCTACCTGACACAATTCATCACAACCAACACCATTCCAAATGTTCTCAACCGAGATGACCAGGGTCGATTGCGTAAAAAAACTGTTGTGCTTAAATTAGAACCCTGGATCGGACACGCTGTTCAACATTGCTTGGAGTACGGGGAAAACTCTGATGAACTTTATGATGCTTCAAGTGTTGGGCATGCGGATGGATTCTACGCAGTAGATATCTCTTCCAAGAATCCGATTTCTGATCGTTCTCAACTTGGTCAATACGAGATGATGATCTGACATCATGGAAAACGAAAACGTCCTGATTCTTGGCCTCGGTGGGGTTGGTATGCACCTTACCAAGAGACTCAGTAATGAAGGTCATGCCGTTACGGTGATTGAAACAGATCCTTATCTAATCCGTCAAGCCAGTGAACAACTTGATGTTCGGATTGTTTCGGGCAACTCTATGCAACTTCAACTTTGGGAGCATGCCCGGGCGAAGCAAATGGACTTGATGCTGGCCGTCACTAATGACGACGCCACGAACATGATGGCTGGTTTGATTGCTGATAAGTTCGGAATTAGAAGGAAGATTGCTCGGGTACGTTCGCTGGATTTTGAAAAAGGCAGTGTATTGCCGGCAGAAGAACTCAAGATAGATTTGATGGTGCATCCAGAGGAACTAATCGCGAAGGAAATTGAGAGGCTAGTGTTGAGAGCTGCAGGTAATGATATAATTGATGTCTGCGAGGGACGGATGAAAGTGCTTGGTCTCCGTGTGACTGAGCATACTCCCATCGTTTGGAAAACTCCGAGAGAACTTGCTGCGGTTTATCCCTTCCCATTTCGATTGGTTGCAATCGCTAGAGGCATCACTACGATGATTCCAGGACCCAATGAAGTTGTAAGACCTTTTGATCAGGTCTTCTTGTTTGCACTTGAACAAGATATTGCCCACATCATGCGTGAGATGGGAGTGCAGCAGCGGATTCTTCAAAGAGTGATGATTCTAGGAGGTGGTCGAATTGGTCGTCGTGTGGCCCAGTTGCTGGAAGATTCAATGAATGTGGTGGTGGTTGAAAAAGATATTCATACAGCCGAAGAATTGGCAGGGATGCTGAAAAATACTCAGGTGATTCACGGGGATGGTACGGATGCTAATACATTGATCACCGCCAATCTTGATGAAATGGATACTTTCATTGCAACAACTGGAGAGAATGAGACCAGCATCATCAGTTGTCTTCTTGCTAAGCACTTGATGAATAAGCAGAATCGTGATCCAAACGGAAGTGTTGGGAAAACAATTGCGCTGGTCAATAAAGAGGATTACCTCGTGTTAGCTTCTACGATTGGTTTGGATATAGCACTGAATACAAAAATTTCTGCGGCTAATGAGATCTTAAAATTTATACGTAGGAGCGAGTTGTTATCAGTGGCACACTTGCATGGTGTAGATGCTGAAGTTGTAGAGTTGCTCGCCCCATCTGGCTCATTGATCACTAAAAAACCTCTTCGAAAATTAGCGAATTACATGCAGGACCATCGAATCCTAGTTGGAGGTGTGGAATCAGGTGGCGAGTGGCAGGTGGCGATTGGTGATACCCACATTCAACCGGGAAATCGGGTGATCGCGGTATGCCCCTCTCTGAATTTGAACGACGTCCGTAGACTGTTCCAATGAAACTACTGGCGGTCGCCCTCGCGTTGGTTGCTTCAAGCCTAACTGCTTGTGCTGGTACAGATTCGTATTATGTCTATCCTTCTGAATACTCAAATGAGCTAGAATACGTCTGCTTGCATGTGATGCAACGAGGAACTCGCCGTTTCATGGTCAATGATCAGCATGCTGTAGTCCCATTGCAGGCTTCTGGAAGTGGTGTCTTGCCAGAACTGCAGACAGATTTAGCGCCCGGAGGATATTTCTGTGGAGCCTTTGACGATAGGAAAGTCCCTTGCTCAAAAGGGAAAACCAGCAACTTAGATGGGACGATCTGTGACTTTGCTCGATGATTTGGCAATCAACTCAGACTTTTAGTGGGGCTTGCTACCATTTTGACTTTCTAAATGAAAGGTTTTAGAACTTTTCACGGTTTTTGCACCGGTTCCGGACATGCTTTGAGCTTCATGGAAGAAGACTAAGTGAGTCGTCGCTGTTCACACAGCTTGTCATATTACCTACACTACCGGTCCCCCCGGAGAGGAGCATGGATGCCTTCTAAGAGCAAAAGCACTAATCTGGTTGTTGGTTTAGATATCGGCACAACCAAGATTTGCGCAATTGCTGTCGATGCCAATAGTAAAGAACAGCTAAATGTTGTCGGTGTAGGAACTGCAAAGTCAGAGGGTTTGCGTAAGGGCGTCGTCGTTAACATTGAAAAGACTGTCAATTCAATCAAGAAAGCCATCGAAGAGTGCGAATTGATGTGTGGTCAGCAGATCAATTCTGTCTACGCTGGTATTGCTGGGCATCACATCAAGGGGCAAAATAGCCGTGGAATGGTGACAGTACACAACCGTACTGTCTCGGAAGAAGATATTCGAAGAGTAATTGATGCCGCGCAAGTCTTGATCCCAAATGATCGCGAAGTCCTCCACATTTTGCCGCAAGAATTCATTGTTGACGAACAGGACGGGGTCCAAAATCCTCTTGAAATGGCGGCAGCCCTACTTGAAGTAAAAGTCCATATTGTAACGGGATCTGTTACTTCAGCCCAAAATATTGTAAAATGCTGTAATCAAGCGGGTTTGGAAGTTGATGATATTGTGCTGGAGCCACTGGCTTCCAGTCAGGCTGTGCTGAGTCCAGATGAGCAGGAAGTTGGAGTCGTTTTGGTAGATATAGGGGGCGGCACAACCGATATCACAATCTACTCGGAAGGCAGTATCGTCCATACAGCCGTGTTAGCTTTGGGAGGAAACCATCTAACTCATGACATTGCAATAGGTTTGAGTACACCCCTAGCAGAAGCAGAAGAGATTAAACATGAGCATGGAGTTGCCATGGTTGATCTTGTTGGGAGCGAAGAAACAATTCATGTCCCTAGTGTTGGAGGACGGAATAACCGTAGCGTCCAAAAACAGGTATTAGCTGAAATCATTGAAGCCCGTTTTCGTGAGATCTTCGAATTCATCGCTCAAGAAATTGAGAAATCAGAATATCGCAGTGTGATGGCATCCGGTGTTGTCATAACTGGTGGAACATGCATTATGCCTGGAGCAGATGGCTTGGCGTCACAAGTCCTAAATCTTCCAGTAAGGGTGGGCTTCCCCGAGAATGTTGCCGGTCTACAGGAGTTAATCTACTCTCCAAAATATGCTACAAGTGTTGGTTTAGTGCGCTATGGAATCAATAGTAATCAAGGTAAACTGAACTTTAGTGGTGATGACACTAACATGTTCCACAAAGTCGCCCGAAGAATGAAGGAATGGTTGCATGAATTTTTCTAAACAAAATTTACCTCACCTATCTATGGTGAATGAAAAGATCAGAAGGAGCATACGGTGCTTGATTTAGGATTTGCTAACATCCAACCGGTGCAAAGTGACACTCCAAATATCAAGGTAATTGGAATTGGTGGTGGGGGTGGAAACGCTATCAATCGAATGGTTGATGCGGGGGTAAGGGGTGTTGAATTCATCGCTGCCAATACAGATTTGCAGGATCTCAACAAGTCTAAAGCGACCTACAAACTCCAACTTGGGCGCTCCAGTACAAGGGGGCTTGGTGCGGGTGCAAAGCCAGAAGTCGGGCGTGCAGCTGCAATGGAAAGTGAATCACAAATCCGTGAAAGTATTGATGGAGCTGATATGGTTTTCATCACGGCTGGGATGGGTGGTGGAACTGGAACAGGTGGGGCCCCAGTCATCTCAAGGATTGCACGTGAATCAAGAGCATTGACAGTTGGTGTCGTTACGCTTCCATTCAGTTTTGAAGCGAGTAAACGAAGTCGTTTAGCGGAAGAAGGTATTGAGGAACTTCAAAAGCACGTTGATACGTTGATTATCATTCCGAATAACAATCTGTTGGGAATCATCGATCAACGAACATCTTTGATGGAAGCCTTTAGTTTTGCTGATGAAGTCCTTAGACAGGGTATACAAGGAATTTCGGATTTGATCACGTTAGATGGCATTGTGAACCTAGACTTTGCTGATGTCCGTACAGTCATGGAAAACAAGGGAAAGGCAGTAATGGGCACAGGCCGAGCCTCTGGTGACAAGCGCGCTAGAAGAGCTGCAGAACGAGCCATCCATAGTCCGCTTCTTAGTGATTGCAACATCAGAGGAGCTCGAGGCATTCTGATGAATGTTGTCGGCAGCGAGTCCATGACACTACACGAGGTTCACGAGGCATCATCGTTTATTGAAGAACAAGGCCATGAAGATGCAGTCATCATTTGGGGTGCTTCCATCAATCCAAGCTTGGGCGATGAGATTCTGATTACGGTAATTGCAACAGGCTTTGACAATCAACCATCTGTTTCAACGAAAAATCCCGCTCAAGAAATTGTCGAAGAAGTTGCAGAGCCGCCGATCATCGAAGGGCAAATACCAGATGTAAAAGAGGTAGAAGTTCAGCTGAAGACGATGAGATTTGAGCCCTCAAGACCTACAGTCGCTACAGCGATTGAAGAGGAGGAAGAGAAAGTAGAGGTAGAGGAAGCAAATGAAGAAATTACTCCAGCGATCGTTTTCGTCCCAGAAAAAGAAGTTAATGTTGAAGAAGATTCATCATTTACACCAGCAGAAGAGCCTGCAATCACCCTAGTAGCTGAAGTTGGACAGAATAAGCACACACCTGAGAAAAATGAAATCCAACCAGGACCAATTCACGCTCTCAGTCTTGATGATACAGAGAAAGAAACGGCAAAAATTGGAGATGATGAATCTGAAGAACCCCCATTCTACTCTCTCGGGGGAAGTGAGGTTGGCGATGAGGAGGCTGAACCTGTAATCTATGTTGCCGCACCAACAAATCACTTTTTAGAGGAAAGGGTTCCGCTAGAAGAACTAGACAATGCAGCGAGCCAGGTTGAGGCAATTCCTACAATCCAAAAAACAAATCCGCCACCCGATAGAAATGAAGACTCTGTTGTAGTAGAAACTGCTGAGCCGGTAATTGCAGTAGCAACTGTCTCAGATGCAAGAGTACGGCGACCAGAAGGGGTAGAAATTGAGAGTGCTCCAAAAGAGATTTTTAACTCATCTGCGGCTAAGAAGTTGACGGATGCTCATAAGCAGCGATCTCAGGAACTCACAGAGCAATCCAGAACTACTGGAAGCATTGGGAATAATGATGATAGCATTGAAAAGACCACAATCCCAACTTCTAATCCAACTCTAACTGCGCAACCGACGATTCGCGTGTTTCAGAACCGAAGGGATTTTCACAAAAACTTAGATATCCCGACTTTCATTCGCAAAAAACTCTCACCTCCCAGTAACTGAATCTACAGAAATTGACGACCAAAGAAATCTTTTGCAGTTTTCTTTGAACAAGGTGATGCTCCTTTCCTCGGAGCATCCCTAAGGGTCAATTTTCCCCAGCAATTCACTCCTATAATGAGACATTTATATCTACCAAGTGTGTTAGGTCTTGGGCTGCTTGGTAGCCTTTTAAGTTGGCTAGTGGCGCAATTCGTTTCAATTGCCGCTGAGAGTCTGCTTAGTTTGCCGGAAACGACACTTCCATTATTGCATCACATTTTGGAATGGACGTTACTTGGATCTGGCTTGGGTATGGTACTACAAATCCGTGAGATCTACTTTCAAGGAAGTGAAATTGAATCCTTGGTCAAACAAGGAGTAAACGGTTTGTTTGATGGTTTGTTACTAGGCTTGGGTGTGACTTTAATCTCTTTAACATTTTCCGAGAGATTTCCACAGTTCCAATCTGGAGGACTGCTTTACGCAGTTTTATTGGGAGGTGGCATCGGAATTCTAACTTCGAGAGGATGTCATGCTTGGAAAGTCCGCCTTCAACTGGGGCTCTATGCGGCTATCGGTGGCGGTGGAGCTCTCTGTATTTTATTAACATTGCAGTCGGTTTTTCTAGTTCAAGGATTTGCTAGTTGGATTCCGCTGTTGTCAATAGGTTTTGGCATTTCACTGCTATTAGGACTGCCAGAAGCGCTGTTCAATCGTTCCCGATTACACCTACTAACCGGGGAGCGTGAAGGGCATGTTTACTGGCTCCATCCGTTTTATAGTTCACTAGGGTATAGCCTACAAAACAATTTGATCCTGCATCCCTTTCGAGAAGTACGTGGAGAGCAAGCGTGTATCGAGAGAGATCAGGGTCAAATGTTGCTAAAGAACTATGGTGATTCACAGGAAGTTTTGTTGAATTACAGACCTGTTGCGCAGCAAGAACTCCAATCAGGAGACCTTATCAAGATCGGAACGGCACTGCTACAGTTCACCAAATAGCAATGCATGATTCAATTCGTAACTGGCAACTACTCCTTATAGGAGTTTCGCTATTGTCGGGGCTGGTACCAACGCATGCCAATGCGGATATGCAAGCCCCAAGTGTAAAATTTGTTTTGCACGAACCCATCTCGTCTTCTATAGATACCCCTAAAATTGTGTCTCAGCTGGAGCCAATGGATCCCTTACAATTTGGAATCCTGATCGGCTTGATGATGACCTTAGTCGGCTGCCTTTTCTGGTTTTGGCGATCACGCAGCAAACCTATTCGCAAAACCGAAGTTGAACTTGGTTTTGAAATCATCACTCCCGGAGAAAACAATCGATTTTTGCCCTTGGAACTAAAGAACTATACTTTGGATTATCTGAACGATATTGAAACAAAAAATAAACTCAGATTATCGTCGAATTTAGAGAAAGTCGCACTAACTCCAAAGCAGAATTCATTTTACTTGGAAGACCGCAATAGCAAGAATGCGCTGTTGGTGAATCGTCGCCGCATGAACAAAGTTTTGCTGCAAAATGAGGACGTGCTAGATATCGGTGAGTTAACCCTGCTTTTCCGAAATCGCTTGCCCGTCTTTGTGCTCCCCTCTGCTGAAGAAGGGAACCCACTGCTGTATCCACGTCGATCGTTAACTCCGAAAGGTCCCTTGCCTTCTTCAACGGCTTCTTTGCGCTTTCTTGGTAATCGTCAGGATTTTCCATTAATACGAAACATCATGATGCTTGGTAGATCTGAGACTTGCGATATGGTACTTGAGGATTCAAGTGTTAATCTCAGACACGCACGCATCTTTAGGTCAGGAACAGTTTACAAACTTCAAAATCTAAGTACAGAAGGGACATATCTAAATTCAAGGCGGGTTGAGCAAAAAGAACTGCATGATGGCGATGAAATCGCCGTAGGACGCTATGTGTTCATCTTTCAAAGTGGTAAGAAACGATGAAAAGGCAGACACGGTTACTTTTTGTGTGCATGGGCAATATTTGTCGTTCCCCAACAGCTGAGGGAATTATGCTTCAACTAATTAGGAATAATGGGCTAGAAAATTTGATTGAATGTGATTCTGCCGGGACGCATGGATATCATGTTGGAGAGCCAGCTGATGTGAGAATGCGGAAGTGTGCTCAAATACGAGGATATGATTTACCCAGCCGTACTCGTAAAATTCATCCAGCGAGTGACTTCCCTTACTATAACTGGATTCTAGTTATGGATGATCGTAACTACCAAGATGTGAGGGCTCTGGATTCTTCAAGAGAATACTCATCCAAAATCCGAAGGATGACTGATTTCTGTGAAAGGATGAAAGAGAATGAAGTCCCAGATCCATACTATGGTGGAGATGAGGGTTTTGAACTAGTGATTGATATTTTGGAAGATGCATGTGCGGGATTGATGGAGAGATTGAAAGCTCAATGAACCTGGAGCTCCGTGAAAGTTTGCAATCTGCTCTGGAACGAAAAATTCGTGATTTGTTGCTGGTTTCTGGTGGCTGTATTAGTGAAACATGGCAAGTGAGAACAGCAGAAGGTTCTGTTTTCGTTAAGTTGTCAAAGGGTTTATTGCCTGGAATGCTAAAAGCAGAGGCAGAGGGGCTTAATGAACTAGCGAAATCAGATGCGATCCGCGTTCCTGAAGTCATAGGCTTAACAAAGGATTTCCTCATTCTAGAATTCATACCTAAAGCAATCAATCCACCAACAGATTTTTGGCCCATTTTAGGCCGACAGCTGGCTTATTTACATGCTTATTGCCAAAAAATTCCTGGATTCTACAAAGATAATTTCATTGGCCGGAATCCACAGAAAAATAATTGCATAGGAGAATGGAAAGAGTTTTTCTGGCAAAGAAGGCTGTTACCCCAATGGGAGATGGCAGTGCAGCGTGGAATGCCAAAAACAAGAATAAAATTACTTTGGCATAAGTTGGAGAGCCTTTGGCCAGCACCACTGGAAGGCTCATCTCTACGAGTCTCTTTGCTACACGGAGATCTGTGGAGCGGAAATGTATTGGTGACCACCAATGGTGAGCCAGTTGTGATTGATCCAGCTGTTTATTATGGTGATGCAGAAGCAGATTTATCGTTGACTTACCTTTTTGGAGGATTTCCACCCGAGTTCTATCATGCCTATCACGAAATACGGCCAAAAAGCGAAGGCTTTGCCCGGAGACAAAACGTCTATCAACTTTATCACCTATTGAATCACTTCAATCTCTTTGGTAAGAGCTATGCGCATTCTGTCGAATCCTGCCTTCGTGAGATCACCCATTAATGACTCTTTGAAGTCAAAGTAACGGAGTACGCACAGATGGAAGTAGAACTCCTAAAAGCACTTTTACAAGCTGTTCAGGAAAACAATTCAGAACTTAAAGCTATTCGCCGTTTGCTAGAAGCTCAAAATCGGGAAGGTCTGGTGATGCCAGAATTTCCAAATCCTCCAAATTCACAAGAGACGGAATCATGGAACAATGAGGTGGATCGCTTGTTTCGTGGAGAGTTGGGTTAATTAATAGGGGATTTCAGGGCTTTAGAGTAGATTTTCTCATATTGAGTAGCTGTGTTTTTCCAAGAAAATCTTTGACGCATACCCAAGCAAATTCTGTTTTGGAATGAAGTGGAGTCATTGGTAAAACAATCTATCCCTCTCTCTATAGCTGCAAGAGTATCGTCTGCGTTGGGCTCTGTAAATACGAACCCAGTTCCATCTCCTCCCGATACGTCCCTCTCCCAAACCGTATCTCGGAGGCCTCCCACGGCTCTAACGATCGGAAGAGTGCCGTAGCGAAGACTATACATCTGATTGAGTCCACAGGGTTCATACAACGATGGCATCAGGAAAAAGTCACTTCCAGCTTCAATGCGATGAGCTAAGGCCTCATTATAACCATTATGAAACTGCAATTTCTCTGGATTCATTTCACTCAATCTAGCGATTTTCTCAACAATCCAGCGTTCTCCACTACCTAGAATTGCAAACTGAACTTTTTTACTCAGAACTTTGGCAATCGCCGGTAAAGAGAAATCAAACCCCTTTTGTCCAGTCAACCTGCTAACAATCCCTATCAACGGAACTTCAGGAACTTCTTTTAGTCCCATTTCAGCTTGCAAAGCCGATTTACATTGAATTTTTCCTGATAAATTTCCTAGATCATAACTAGTAGTTAGGAACGGATCGGTTGAAGGGTTCCATACTTCGTATTCACAGCCATTTAAAATTCCACTGAAAGCCTCTTTACGTGCCTCGTAAGATTCATGTAGACCATGTCCTCCTAGTGGAGTTCTCAGTTCTTCAGCATAACCAACACTTACTGCATTCAATTGATCTGCAGCCCGAAGCCCGCCTTTCAATAAATTGATTTGTCCATGATCTTCAAACCCTGCTGCACGAAACCAATCATCTCCAATCTCCAGAAAGGATCTTGCAGAGGCAGAGCAATGCCCCTGATAGCCACCATTGTGAATAGTCATCAGAGAGCGTGTCCCAGCAAATTCAGAATAGGTTGTACGATACTGATGCAAATAGAGGCATGCTAACGCTCCCTGCCAGTCGTTAACATGAACGATGTCTGGAATGAAGTTTTCAGCTAGACAGAGTTGAAGAGCTGCTTTGCAAAAGAAACCAAAGCGTTCTCCATTATCTGGATGGGGATTGCCAGCTACATCTTCGTAGGGATGATTGCGCAAGAAAAAATCATGATATTCAATAAGATAAACAGGTAACTTTTCTAGCCTAGTCTGCTGAACTGCACAGAAAAGTTTAGAGTCTCCCATTGAAACTCCCAGTGAGGGAATAGCAGGTGAGTAGTTTTGGGTTCTGGCAATGGAGAGATAATTAGGAAGAACAATTCTTACGTCGTGACCTTTCTGGCAAAGTGCCAGGGGGAGGGCTCGTGCCACGTCAGCCAAGCCTCCGGTTTTGATGAGCCCGGTAGCCTCAGAAGACAAGAAGAGAATTTTCATACTTAGTTGATTGTAGAGCCCTTCGGAATTACTACAATCCCAGAGTCAGTCACATAGTAGCGCTGCCGATCAGCTTCTAAATCATAGCCAATCACGGTATCTGGGCCAATCTTAACCTGCTTGTCGATGATTGCCCGCTTAATTCTACAATTTCTAGCAATATCAACATCATTCATAATGACTGATTCACTAATGTGGGAGTAGCTATGAACTCGGACGCTGTATCCTAAAACGCTGTTGATTACTAAGGCACCACTAATAATGGATCCAGCAGAAATGATTGCATTGATCGCATGGCCAGTGCGCAGATCACTGAAGTGCACAAATTTTGCGGGAGGCATAGGTGGGGTGTAGCTACGAACTGGCCACTTCTGGTTGTAGAGGTCGAATTCTGGTTTGATACCGACCAGATCCATGTTTGACTCCCAATAAGCGTCCAGAGTTCCCACGTCACGCCAGTAGCCCACCTCTTCTTCGACAGCACCAGGAACTCTATTTTGAGAAAAATCATACACGAAGACTTGGCCGCGCGGGAACATTCTTGGGATGATATTTTTCCCGAAATCATGATCAGAGTCAGCATACTGAGCATCTAAGATGAGTTCATTATTCAAGGCATTTCGCTCAAACACGTAATTGCCCATCGAGGCTAGTACATGGTGAGGATTATTTGGCATCGGCTTTGGAGTGTTAATAGGCTTTTCCACAAAGCCTGTCATCCGCCATTCATCATCAACCTCAATGATCCCAAAATGTTTTGCATCATGAAGCGGCACTGGAATAGCTGCGACCGTCAATTCAGCATGACGCTTGGCATGGAATCGTAACATCTGGCTTATGTCCATCTTGTAGATGTGATCTCCTCCAAAAACACAGACCAGATCAGGATTACTGTCATAAATTAAATTCAAGTTCTGATAAATTGCATCTGCTGTTCCTTCATACCACTTCTTGCCAGTTTGCATTTGGGCTGGGATCGGATCAATAAAGACATTCGGAATACCTGATATCCTCCAGCCTTGCCGCAGGTGTTCCATTAGTGAGTGAGATTTGAACTGCGTTAGTACAAAAACCTGCATCAGTCCAGAATTGATAAAGTTGCTCAGTACAAAATCAATGATTCTATAATTTCCACCAAAAGGTACGGAGGGCTTTGCCCGCACAGCGGTCAAAGGATGTAATCGAGTTCCCTCTCCGCCAGCTAGTATCATGGACAGGACATTGGTACTCATGGTGTAATCTCACAAAAGTCAGTTTTTGAAGTACTATTTAGCACGCCTGATAATTATGAAAAGTCAGTTAAACAAACAAGCGTAGTCTTGGAGGATACGAAATTTCTAATAATTTTGCGTAATCGCTTAGAAACTGATAGGGATGTTCGGTTAAAACTTTAAGGGATTACCGAAAGGAAATAAATGAATGAGCAGTTTGTTGTTCCTAGTCTTGGCGCTTGTCGCATCCGATCACCCCTACCACTCAGTATAAGCTCTGAGGAGGACAACTTTCGATTTGTCGAGGATTCTCAAAGAATTCTTTATCAGGCTACCTTTAATGATCTGAATCAACATGAATTATTTGGAGGGGAGTCTCCTGTAAGTTTTGAAGCAGCTGGTCCAAGAGCAATGACGTTTTTTGATGCTTCAAAAGTGCGAGTTGGTATTGTTACGTGTGGAGGACTATGCCCAGGAATCAACAATGTGATCAGAGCTCTAGTGATGCAGATGTATCACAACTATGGTGTGCGTAAGATCTATGGCTTCCGCTATGGTTTTCAAGGATTTATTCCAAAATATCGACATGACATTATGGAATTGACGCCCGACACGGTTGTGAACATACATCATCAAGGAGGCAGTATACTTTCGAGTTCAAGAGGGCCTCAAGATATTGGAGAAATTGTAGACTGCCTAGATAGGCACACGATAAAGATCCTGTTTTGTATTGGTGGGGATGGAACTCTGCGAGGTGCACATGCAATTGCTCAGGAAGTCAAAGCTAGAGATCTCAAGATTGCTGTGATTGGTGTGCCTAAGACGATTGACAATGACATTTCTTATTGCTCAAAAACCTTTGGATTTGAAACTGCTTTTTCCAAGGCAGTAGAAGCTGTGCAATCTGCGCATGTCGAAGCCTATGGCGCTCACTATGGAGTCGTTGTGATCAAGTTGATGGGTCGTGATTCGGGTTTTATTGCTGCGAATACTTCATTAGCGTGTCCTGATGTAAATTTTGTGTTGATCCCAGAAGTTCGATTTGACCTGAATGGCCCGGAAGGTATGATGGCGGCTATGGAAAACAGTTTTGACGAGAAACAGAAGAAAGGACAGCATCCACACTCGGTAATTGTCGTTGCAGAGGGTGCTGGTCAATACTTGATGTCTAAACGAACAGAAAAGAGAGATCCCTCAGGCAATATTCGTTATAGTGATATTGGCTTGTTCCTAAAAGAAAGTATTCAGAAACATTTTGAAGGGCAAGCGCCTGTTAGTGTTCGACTGATCGAACCAAGCTATTTGATTCGATCATTGCCAGCCAATCCTCATGATGCAATTTTCTGTTATCACCTTGCCGATCACGCCGTTCACGCAGGAATGGCAGGTCGTACAGATGTTATGATAGGTTATTGGAACAGTCATTTCACTCACGTCCCACTGGAAGCTGTGGTGCAGCAGAAAAAACGAATTGATCCTAATGGAGATTTCTGGAGACAGGTTCTGTTTTCGACTGGACAGCCAAATCGAATGTATAATGAGATTTCCGAGGAATCAGACACAAAATCGTTGAACTAAAGCCTGCTGAAAATCCTCAAATTTTGCCGTAGGCAGCTCATCGATCCCAGCAGCGGCGGGCCTACCACCTCCCTCAAACTGAAGACAGATTTCATCAGCCCCAACAGGGTGTTTTTTTGGAGCCCGAACACTGACTAGCTGTGTCTTTTCTGATTTTTCCACCATCACAACTTGGGCTTGTTCAGGATGATTTCTTGCTTTCAAATTGCTGAAGGCTCCCACGATTCGATGACTCCAAGCCGTATCAGGCAACTGATAGATTCGTAGGTTTAAGTTTTCAAAAATGGATGGTGCTTCTTCAGCACGTCGTAGATCTTCTGCATATCCTTCTCTCAAAGCCAAGAACTCTGGAGCCTCACTGTAAAAATCTAGTGGGCTCTGGTATCCTTGCATTTTCCGAAACAGTTCTGCAGGAGAAAACCAGAGATCCTCGACTTTCCGACCATAACTGTTGTAGTTCAGCAGTTCTCCCAACTCCTGAAGTTTTCCAACGTGGTATGAATTTAGATTTGCCTTCTGCGTTAATTTTTTTGCAGTGTTAAAGAGGTTATCTCCGAAAGCTGCTGTAATCGTCCAATCTCTGTATTTGCCCTCGAGCATTTGATCTACAATGGCGGCTGTGCAGATAGCAGGATCAGAATCAATATAGCAAATAAAATTCTTGTGCTCGGGAATGGGGCCGGAGTTGTGATGGTCAATGTAGGTCAGTCTATGACCGTCTTGGAGCAGACGTTCTACATCACTAAGATTGGCACGTAGTGAAACATCTAAGACGGTGATTTCTGTTGGTTCAACTGAAGGGATCTTGCGAAGAAGAGAGATCTCTCTTTTGGGGCCAGTGACTAGAAGAGTGCCTTCTACACGTTTATGAAGCCTCAACTGCTGCAGGGCGCAGAGCCCGTCAGCATCTCCGTTGAAGACATCATAATGCATAAAATGCTAGCTTAGAATGAGTATCTGTACCGCAAGCGAGCAAGCGAAACAGACAACGCCCATTGCAACAAACATTGCTGGTTGATACGGATTCCAGCCTCTCCGAAATACTGGTTGATAACGACGGACGACCAATCGTTGGCTAAGAGAATCTGAAAAGTGACGGGTATCCTGAAACTTTCTTTGCTGATTCATGGGACCTTGTTGGCAAATCCTATTTGCAGATCGAATGCTTTATCATTATACATTTAATTTAAATTAAACTGCAAAAGCAAAGCCATGCATTTTGAACTAGAGTTCTGGAGGATTTATCCTGCCATGTCTGGGAGCTTTTTGTTGCGATTGCGCAACCAATGATCCAGCAGAACAAGGTTGATCATTGCTTCAACCATAGGTACGGCTCTGGGTAAGACACAAGGATCATGCCGGCCTTTGGCTCTCAATTCGGTACTCTCGCCCGCACGAGTAACAGTCTCTTGGGCAAAATTGATCGTTGCTGTGGGTTTAAAGGCTACCCTTAAGTCTATTGCTTCTCCATTACTAATGCCACCCTGAATACCCCCAGACCGGTTCGTATCTGTTCGAATGCGTCCATCGTCTGTGTGAAAACGGTCATTGTGTTCTGATCCACGCATCAGGACAGAGTCGAAGCCAAGGCCGAATTCCACACCACGAGTCGCAGGGAGTGACATCATTGCCTTCGCTAAATCTGCAGTCAGTTTGTCAAAAACAGGTTCCCCCAGTCCAGGAGGAGCCTTTCTGATCTGGGCTCGTATTAGGCCACCTACGCTATCCCCTGACATCCGAGCTTGATCAATACAAGCAATCATTTGTTGAGTGATTTCTGGATCTGGGCAACGGACCATACTTGCTTCGACTTGTTCTAAGGTTACACTCGCAGGTTCAATAGTGGTCCGGAGATCATGGATTTGTTCAACCCATGCTAAGGTTTCGACACCTCCCAGTTGTTGTAGGAGCTTCCGGGCAATAGCGCCTGCTGCTACCCGACCTATGGTTTCACGAGCACTTGCTCGACCACCACCTTGCCAATTGCGGAAACCATACTTTTGATCGTAGGTAAAATCAGCATGGCTTGGGCGATAGATCTCTTTCAGATGATCGTAGGCTTGTGGACGGGCGTCCTGATTGTCCACCATGATAGAGATTGCAGTTCCAGTAGTTTTTCCTTCGAAAATGCCTGATAGAATTTTGGCGATATCAGATTCCTTGCGCTGCGTAGTGATTTTACTTTGCCCAGGTTTTCGACGATCTAGTTCGCCTTGAATGTCTTCTAGGCCAATATTCAAACCCGCTGGGCAACCATCAATCACGACTCCTACGCCTCCACCATGTGACTCCCCCCAAGTTGTAATTCGAAAAGTGTGACCAAAAGTATCGCCCATTTTTATTCCTTTTCGGTATTATCGAATTTTGGAAATTTTATTCTGAGAGATTGGTAATCCTTTGACTTCATTAATTCAAGAGAGCTATGCGAATCCAAAAAAGCATCGAAAACAAACTTCGAAATCAATTGGAACCCGAGTTTCTTCAAGTCGAGAACGAGAGCTCCCAACATAATGTCCCCCCAGGATCAGAATCTCATTTTAAAGTAACAATTGTCTCTGCTACGTTTGAGGGAATTAGTTCTGTCAAAAGGCATCAACAGGTCTACCGTGTGTTGCAGGAGGAATTACAAGGCGGGGTTCATGCCCTCTCGCTCCGTTGCCATACTCCAACCCAGTGGTCATTGTTAGGCGAGCAGATTCATCTAACTCCTAACTGCCGAGGAGGCAGCGGAAATTAGTTATTGTCCTCTTCTTCGGCAGCTTCTGCGGCCTGAGTTTTTCCATGACACTGCTTATATTTTTTCCCACTGCCACAGGGACAGGGATCGTTCCGTCCAATGCGCACTTTCTGGATAGGAGCCGGTTTCAATTCCTCTGGTTTTGTATCAGGTATTTTTCCATGCACCATCGTCATCTTTTGCTCGGGCATGGTTTCCTGAATTGGCCGAACTGGACTTGGCCCAACCTGAATTTTGTAGAAAAGGGTAACGGCTTCTCGGCTGATTCGAGCCATCAGGTCTGAAAACATGTCAAAAGCCTGACGTTTATATTCGTCCAAGGGCTTCTTTTGAGCATAGCCAACCAGGCTGATTCCTTCTCGGAGGTGGTCCATAGAAAGTAAGTGATCTTTCCATGAGCCATCATTGATTTTGAGAAGAATCTGACGTTCAAGGTCAACTACCATCGAATTAAATCTAGCAGCATGATCTTCTTCTTCATTGACCCGACCAGCAACTTGATCAACAACAAGGTTTTGTCCTAGTTCATTGTGGAAATACGTCAGTTTTTCCTTGTAAAGGTCGTCCACTTGCTGATGGAACTGTTCTGTAAATTCCTCTGCATCAAGTTCTTGTTCATGCCAATTTTCCTTGGGTAGTTTACCAAAGATACTGGTGAACGCCTGATTAAATCCTGATGCATCCCATTGGTCTACGTACTTTTCGCTGCAGTGTTGAGCAAACAACTCATCCACGACATCACCAGACATTTCCAACATCAATTCCTGTACTGAATCTCCCAGAATTTCTCTTCTGCGCGAGTAAATGATGGATCTTTGCTTTTCCATGACATCGTCAAACTGCAGAACATGTTTTCGGATGTCAAAGTGGTATCCTTCAACTTTTTTCTGGGCATTACCAATAGCCTTGGTGATGAATACATGCTCAATCGGTTCATCCTCGTCAATTTGAAGC
>JACLAC010026286.1_pt1 | contig 23845 bp, 22 predicted proteins | sample 8027881 | NCBI WGS metagenome assembly JACLAC01 (sample SAMN15725517, study PRJNA655200) | protist metagenome | isolation source: fluorescence activated cell sorting (FACS) single amplified genomes of... | place: Spain: Blaines Bay Microbial Observatory, Mediterranean Sea | collected 2016-01-19 | reverse complement strand
ATGTACCGGTCGCTAAGATTTCACTCGTCGGAGTCGGCATGCGTTCGCATGCGGGAATTGCGAGCCGAATGTTCCAAGCTTTGGCGGCTGAAGGTATTAACATCCAGATGATTTCCACCTCCGAGATAAAGATTTCAGTGGTGGTTGACGAAAAGTATCTCGAGCTTGGCGTACGTGCGTTGCATTCTGCGTTCGAGCTGGAAGAAAACGCCGTAGAGTGCTAAACGACAGATTTGAAAAGGGAATAACACCAAAAGAAAAGGGCCGGGCCCTGAGAGAGGGGCTATGCATCCAAGATGGATGCGGATCGGTTGGGCAAAGGAGGCTGAACAATGCTCATACTCACCAGGAGAGTAGGCGAGTCACTCATGATCGGAGACGACGTTACCGTGACCGTTTTGGGCGTGAAGGGAAATCAAGTACGCATCGGCGTGAACGCGCCGAAAGAGATTGCTGTGCACCGAGAAGAGATCTATGCCCGCATTCAGCGGGAACTGAGCCAGGCGGACAACGAGACGAGCTGAGGGCCCTGCGTATTGGTTGTGTCCGTCTTGCCATAACGCGCGAAGGGTCTGTGCCCCCGGTGTGCCCGGGCTGCTGCGCCTAGGAGGGTGGGCGCGATGCCTGTAGCGTTGCGCGGGCGCTAATGGTGCGCACAAGGTTAATTGGCGGGCAATCGCCGTCCCCTCCCCCGGGACGTGTCGGGGCCGGAAACGTGGGGCCAACGACCATCTGCTTCTCCCCCCTTGGTGCGGGTAACATCTGGCAATAGCGGCGCTAGCCTTCGTTGGAGCAACTTGATGGGGAACCCGGGCTAATCGTTTGGCGGCGTAACGACATCGAATTGCATCGAGAAGTCATCGAGCAGCTCGAACAGCGCTCCAACCTTTTCCGCGTCACCTGTGATGCGCAACGCACCTGTGGTACCTGCCTGTTCGACGGTTACCTTTCCTACGAGGAGGTTGATCAACGTTTCGCGGCTGGTGGCCACTGACGCATCCGCGCTCGCTGACGATTTGCCGATGATTTGTGTCAGCGTCTCATTGCTCAGGGTCTGGCAGATTCGCTCGTCACGCTCGGCCAAGTGCCAGTTTATCTGCCAGCGTCTGCCGACTGCCCGTTCGGCGGCAAGCCTCACGGCCATGAAGTCGAACAAGGTTCCGGTGGCGACCGCCCCGAGCAGATCGGGGCTGAGCGTCGGGCGCGGAGGCAGCTTGAGGACGCCGTCACGCAGCTCTTGTGCGGCGTAGAGATAGGCGTTGCGCCAGGTCGCAGATTCGGCTTGGTAACCCAGCTGTTCAAAGGCATCGGCAGCGAGCTCGCGCGCTGGCCGGCAGCCGGCATCGGCAAACAACAAGTGGTAGAGCACTTGTGCCACCCAGCGGTAGTCGCCGGCTGCGAAGTCCTCACGCGCTTTCTCGAGCAGGGACTCGGCGCCTCCCATATATCGTACGTAGCGGGCACCTGCTTCTCTCGGAGGCAAGGGGTTGAGATTCGCGGGATGCCCGTCGTACCAGCTTAAATACCGTTGAAAGACAGCTTTCGAGTTGTGGCTGACCGTGCCGTAGTATCCGCGCATGCGCCAATCTGCGGCCAATGAAGGCGGCAAGTCCAGGCGCTCGGCAATCTCCGCCGGACGAAGGCCCAGGTTCATAAACCGAACGGTCTGATCGTGGATGTATTTGTAGAGATCGCGCTGGTGCTCGAGAAACTCGACCACGTTCGCCCGTCCCCAGGTGGGCCAGTGGTGTTGACAGATGAGCACGTCGGTACGAGCGGAGAAGCGCTCCACCGCGTCAGCGAGATAATGAGACCACAGGCGCGGATCCCGCACCTCAGAGCCCCGCAAGGGGCAGAAGTTATGCAGGAGCGGTGTGGCGTTCTCTGCCATGTTGAGCACGCCATGCGCGGGCAGGAACATGTGCATCTCTGCGGGTGCTTCGGTGCCGGGTGCGAGGTGGAACTGGATCTCCACGCCATCGATGATATGGGTTTCTACCGGTTGCTTGATGATGTGAGTAGGGGCGACTAAGGATACGCGTCCGCGCGCGGTGACTTTGCCAAGCCCGGCGTCTACCTGTCCCCTGGGTCCTGGGCGTAGAAGGCCGCCGAATTGAAACTGCGCGCGGCGGGTCATGGCATTGCCTGCGAGAACGTTCTCTCCGCCCAGGGCTTCGAGGAACCCATCCGGGGCGTACACCGCGGTCGAGCCGTCCGCCACGCGCCGCTCGTCGATCACCCCTTTGGCGCCTCCGTAGTGATCGATGTGGCTGTGCGTGTAGAGCACGGCGACCACTGGGCGCTGAGGCCGGTGACGGAAGTACAGCGCGAGTGCGGCTTCGGCGACCTCAATTGTCGTAAGGCAGTCAATGATGATGAGCCCCGATTCGCCCTCGACAATGGTCATGTTCGCAAGATCGATTCCGCGCACCTGATAAACGCGCTCGGTGACCTCGAACAGGCCGTTGGCGAGATTGAGCCGAGACATCCGCAGCAGGCTGGGGTTGATTGAATCGATGTCGTTCTCGCCGGCAAGAAAGCCATAGTTGTCTAGATTCCACACCACGGTGCCTGAGTCGGTCTTGACCACTCCGCCGTTGGGCACGGCTTCGATGAGGCCGCGTCGCGCGTTGTCGAAATCCGTCGAGTCAGCGAAGTTGAGGCCCGAGCGGACGCGCTCGTTGGCACGCAGCGTAGGAGACTGTGGGGCCTTCGGGGCCATTGGGTGCTCTGCCATGGGTCTTCGCTTTAGCCTTAGGTGTGCTCGCCATTGCCGGGCGCGCCGTGTGCATCCTAATTCACTCGGCGCCTTGCGGGACTTCCCGGGCGGGGTCGCGACCCCGATGAGGGGGCAGTGGCCCGATGGGTCCGTCTCGCTCGTCTACCCGGCGGCGCCGGGCAGAAACGGTCCGAATACTGACCTTCACGGGCGTAATCTCCCAGCATTGCTGCGGTGGAAACTGACATCCGTCTCCGTGCGTCCATGCGAGGGTAGCACCCATGTTGCCAGAAAGGCTGAAGAGGAAATCGACGATGCGAAAGCTTATTTCCGGTGCCATGGTCGCGGTTTGTTTCACCGTATCGTTCGCTGCCTGGCCGGCAGGGACGGGCTACCGCCACATCGAACGTGTCCGCGTCACCCCGCAAGGCGCGCTGCTCATTACGCTCGAGCTCCCCCACGACCAAGCCGCGGTGTGTGGGCCGGCTACGGAGCGGGAGATCTTGGTGGAATCGACCGCATCCTATCGGAGCGCACTGTTGATGACCGCGATTCTCGCGAAGAGCGGTGGCGAGCTCTTTCACGCTTGGCTCGCTCCCGACTGCGGCGAGCTCGAAGGCCGCCGGATTGCCGTTGGCCGCAGTGCGGCATGGAAATAGGTAAGGAGAAGTATCCATGACTCGTTCCGCTCGTGCAGTTGCCCTACCCGCAGCGGTGGCATGTCTGCTTGCCTTTGCTTCATTGGTGCCGGCCGAGACCATTGGCCCGAGCCAGGTGCGTTACGTCAAGGTCAGCTCGGACGGTTCAGCACGCATTCACGTGGGTGTGCATTCAGTGTGTACTAAACAGACGCTGTTGCTTCGCGCAGAGCACGTGGCAAGAAGGGCTTTGCTTTCCCTCGCGCTGGCGGCAAAAGCGACGAGCGCTGTGTCGATGCTCGAGGCGGAGGTCGATGGGTGTTTTAACGGACACCCGATCGTCAGTGGCCTGACGTGGATTCGAGCCGAGTGAGATTTCGCGAACGTTGTCTCGCGGGGTTTATCCTCTCGGTTGCGCTCTGTGCCGAGGCTACCGCGGAGGGACGCATTGCTTATCGGTACGATGACCGGGGTCGTTTGATCGAGGTCGGCATCGACGATGGGGGAGGCCGGCGCGTAATCAGTATCGGATACGGTCCCTCGGCTCAGGACAACGGTAACGAGCGATACCGCATCCCGATAAGCGTTAACGGCGACACAGATGGTGATGGTTTGCCTGATGTTTGGGAGGATGCGCACCGGCTCGACGCGATTTCGAGCGCCGATGCGCAGGCCGATCCTGACGGCGATGGGCAATCAAACTGGCAGGAGTATCTCGCCGGTGGTTTGCCGCGACTGAACCTAGGCGCGCTGGCGAATGCGCTACGTCACCTGGAATGGAGGTTCCCGATTGCCCAGGCGGAGCGGGCAGGGTGGGCTGTAGCCACGTTGCTGATGCCGGACCCACCGGCAATCAGTGGGTCGCAGCGCGCGAGCGGCGCGATCGTGGGCCTGTTGCTATCGCGTTAGCGGGCCCGGGGCGCGTTCACGTCACCGAGTGGCGCTCCCGCGATACGCCACTGGCTAGAGTTCGACACCGAAGTACTCTTTGTACAAGCGGTTGTACTCGTCGTCGGGCTCGATACCTCCCATCCGTACCCACTCTTCGTCGGCGATTGCGCGTCGTCCGTTTACGATGCCGTGCGCATCGTCGCCGACTAGCCACCGAAGCTTGTAGGTCGATGTCTCGATTGCTTCGAGTATCGTCTCTGCGACCGGCTCGGGGGGAACGGCGGCCCGAAACCCAGCGGCAAACATCTTTCCATTCCGTCGCATGATGTTCAGATAGGGTGACGCCTTGTCGAAGCGGGTCATGGGCGCAGAATTTTCGAAAATGCTCGTCATGATTACGCCTGGCTCGACGTTCACCACACGAATACCAAACTTGGCGACTTCATGGGCCAGGGCCTCGCCTGCGCACTCCAACGCCCATTTGCTAGCGGAGTAGGGGATTTGATTCGGCATCGCGAACATGCCTTCCATCGACGTGTTGTTCACGATGCATCCCTGCCCGCGTTCACGCATCTCGGGCAGAACCGCTTGAATGCATCGGATGGCCCCAAAGTAATTGGCATCGAAGATCGCTTGGTGCTCTTCCATCGGGGTCAGCTCGAGCGGGGTAGCTGCACCGATCCCTGCATTGTTCACGAGGACGTCTACCGGTCCGCTGGCGCGAACGGTGGCGATGGCTGCATCGACCGACGGTTGTGAGGTGACATCGAGCTCGATGATCTCCACCGGTAGGCCGGATGCCGCCTCGCGCAGCGGCTCGGCTTTGGCCAGGTTGCGCATCCCGGCAAAGACCTGATAGCCGTGTTTAGCCAGATGCACGCTCGTAGCGAGCCCAATACCAGTGCTAGTACCGGTGACAATTGCGATTTTCGAGGCGTTCATCAGGGCTCTCTCGGTTGATCTAGGGAAAAACGACACGACCCGCTATTTAGCGGCGCTGGGTCTTGATGCCATCCGGTCAAACCAGGCGGACAGCGTTTTGTTGTCAGGATCGAGAGGCTGTCCCCGGTTGTTTCCGAAGTCGACGAAGCAGTAAAGGAGAACATCCGCCAACGTAAGACGGTCGCCGCAGAGATAAGTCTTGCCCTCCATCTCCCCGTCGAGCCATGCCAAGCTATCCCGTGCAATCGCCTTGAGGCCTTCCGCGGCTTCCGGAAGTACCCGGATACGATCTTTGAATACCTCGTAGCCGTCGCTGTACCGGTAACCACTTGCTACCGGCTCACAGAATGTAAGATCGATGCGTCGCACCCACATGCGAGTTTCCGCGCGCTCCTCGGCATTGGTGCCGATGAGCGCCGGTTCTGGATACTTCTCGTCAAGGTATTCACAAATGGCCGTGATCTCACAGAGGTGCTGGCCGTCATCGAGCTCGAGGGCAGGGCTTTGTCCGCGGCGGTTAACTTCCGCCATGTACGGGGCTCGCCGGGTTTCGCCCCCACGCACGTCGAGCTGCTGCATGGGCAGCTCGATGCCCTTCTCCGCCATGAACATGTGCACGACGTGGGGATTCGGGCCAACCGATGTATAGAGTTTCATGAGTACTTGCCTTGTTTGCGGGATCGCGAGGGGCTCGAGCGATGCGGCGAAGTCCGACGAAAGAGCCGTCATTATGCGGATGGCGGGCCCATGTGTCGCTAAGGCTTGTTGTTGAAGAATGCTCGTACGGTATCGAGTGTATCGGCATCAGATGGCCGCTTGTCCTCCCGATAGCGCTTCACCCGAGCGAAACGCAGGGCCATGCCAGCGGGGTAGTGCGTGCTGGCCTGGATCTCGTTTACCGCGATCTCCGCCACGAGCTCTGGCCGAACGTGCACCACTTGGCCTTCCCGGCCGAGCTCGAACTGAAGTAACTGTTCCGTTTGCCATCGGAGCATGCGGTCGGTTAGCCCCTTGAAGGTCTTGCCGAGCATTACGTACCGGTTGGTCTCGGCGTCGCGGGCACCGAGGTGTAAGTTCGATAAATAGCCTTCGCGCCGGCCCGTTCCCCATTCTGCGGCGAGTACGACAAGGTCGAACGTATGAGCTTGCTTTAGCTTCAGCCACGCCGCCCCGCGGCTTCCGGCTGTATAGGCGCTGGTGAGCGACTTCGCCATAACCCCTTCGTGCCCGGCCGACAGCGCCGAGCGGAGGAATCGGTTGGCGGTGTCCAGATCGGTGGTTACGATGCGAGCGATCTGGTGCTCGGGTGGCACGGTGTCCGCAACGATCTCGAATCGGGCCTTCGTGGCCATGTCGATGAGATCTGTTCCATCGCGGTGCAAGCTGTCGAATACGAAGACGCTGAGTGGCAGAGATCCGCGCATGCGCTCGACTTCGGCTTTTCGCCCAAATCGGCGCATAGTGTCTTGAAAGGGATGAGGCCGCCCGTCGGGGCGCAGCGCGATCACTTCCCCGTCGAGGATCACTTGCGCAGCATCGAGGTTTCGCGCGAACTCGACGATCTCCGGCACACTCGATGTCACATCGTTCTGACCCCGAGAGAAGACCCTAACCTCCTGGCCGACTTTGTGGACCTGAACGCGCGCGCCGTCGAGCTTGTGCTCGAGTGCCGCCTCTTCGAACGACGCCAGCGTGGCCTCCATAGTCTCCGCGGGCTGCGCCAACATCGGCTGTATCGGGGTGAACGGGGTAAGCCGGAAAGCGGACAAGCCCCCGGCGCCATCGCGCATGGCGGCAGCGGCGACGACAGCGGGAGCGCCCGCGAGCATGACGGCCCGTCGTACGTCGCTCGCCGGTACTGATGCGACGTCGGCGATTGCGTCTATGAGCACACCCTCGAGGGCGCCCTGGCGTAGCTCGCCGAGAATGAGGCGGGTGAGAAAGCCTCGAGCGGGGTACGTGGCACACGCGAACAGCGTTCCGAGTTTTTCGCGCCTAACTGCTTGCGAACCCGGTCCCGTGGTAGCGGCGATTCGCCCCAACGCTTGGTCGATCTCTTGAAGAGACCAAGCGGAATCGCGCGGTGCCTCGCCGCTGCTCACGTCTTGGAGCAGTGAGGGCCCAATCCCGATTCGGCCTTGTGGCAAGGCCCCGGTCAGGTAGCTCACCGCGAGGGGGATGTCTCGCGGCGCACATGCACGTAAGCACTGGCTTAAGGCGGCCCGTTTCTTCAGGCGACTGCGAGTGGCCGCTACGGTCTCGGAGACCGAGACCAGCTCGTCTAGCTGCATTGCGTGGATCGAGGAAATGTAAGGCCCACGGCGCTACCCCTTCATGCGCGCGATGACGTTTCGGGCGAATGTTTCGTACAAGCGATGCTTGTCCTCGTCGCGGGGGATGAAGGCGATAGCGTTCAGACCTTGCTTTTCAAGCACTTGGAGCTTTTCGACTAACGCTTGCGGCTCGCCGGCGATGCAGAAGTTTTCGATGATTTCCGGTGTAACGAAACGCGCTTCATCGGGGTCAAGGTAGCTGTAGTGACTCTCGTGGAGCTTCTGGTGGCTGCGCTCCGAGGCCCGGGCGCGAGTGAAGGCGAGGTATTCGTCCCAGATCGGTAAAACATACGCGGGCGGGTCTTGGCCCGTCTCCTTGTGCCGCTCGAGCAGATAGTGAACGTTGGCCATGACCGATGATCCAACTTCCTGGATCACTGACTGCGAACGCAACGTCTCGCCTCGCTCGAGCATCAGCACGTTGACGAGCGCTGTGGTGTGAAAGCGGGCGAGATCGCGGCCGGCACGCGCGGCACCGCTGTGGGCGTTTGCAAGCGCTTGAGGAATGGTACCGCCGCGTGGGATCCCTGTTATAAGCCCGTCGCCGAGCTCACCTGCCAGTGCTTGCGCGCGTGGACCGAAACCGCCGACGTAAATGGGGATGTAATGCTCGACATCGATGTAGTGCAGATGAAGGTTTTGAAAACGAACGGGGTGGGTTTGCTCGTCGTGTACTAAGTCGGCCTCGTTACCATCCAAGAGCTTTCGCAGAACCTCGATGTACTGGGCAAACGGCTTCACGCGGATAGGAAGCCGCCCGAGCGTGCGCATTGCGGTATTTCCGGTGCCGATGCCGAGAAAGGTTCGGCCAGGAGCAAGTCGGTTGATGGTGGCGATGCCGTTCGCCGTGTCGGGGGCGAGCCGCAGCCCCGGTACCGCCACGCCCATGCCCAGGCGTATGGATTGGGTTTGTGTGGCCGCCAAACCCAGCACCACCCATGGGTTTGAGCGCAGCATTGGTGAGTCTGTCGCCCAGCAGAAGTCGTAGCCAAGGTGCTCAGCCCGACAAATCAGGTCGATGTCATCGACCTTCGAGCAGGATATTCCGAATTCCATGCCGCGCTCCTTATGCGCGATGGGGGTGAGGACGAAGCGTAACAAAGATGACAGACCCCGCCGTGGGGTAACGTGTCACGTCGGACCTGTGCGGGCTGTGCGCCCCGGCCACCCGGCGTGAACGGCAGGCCATCACGCTGCCTGCTCGGCCGTTCGTCGCTCGAGTAACGTGGGAATTCGCAGACACAAGGCGAGCCCGATGCACAGGGCCGGTTGCACTGCCAGCCAGCGCAACGTCGCGTCGTAGCTGGCAAACAAATCGAAGGCAATTCCCAAGGGTAAAGCACCCAAAGACGCCCCAACCACGCTAATCATCTGTCCGATCCCCTGAATGGTGCCGAGATGGAGCAATCCGAAGTATCTTGGCCAGATATAGCCAAACAGCGTAATCGTGCACGCGTTGTTGAGGCCGAAGATCACTGCGTAGATAAGTGCAGTCTGCAGATCGGTGACGAAGGTCACCGCGATGAGCGATAAAACCATTAACACCTGCGCAAAACCGAAGACCACTGGCGTCGGAAAGCGGTCAAGGACAAGCCCAACTAAGGGCGTCATCACTACCATGGTCAAGGCTGAAACAGGAAAAACCCGAGCTGCAATGGTGCGGTCTACTCCATGCGACTCGAAGATGGGCACCTGAAACAGATGCAAGGTGGTCACCAGCATCGATAGCGTGAATAGCCCGCCACAGATGATATAGAAGGCTGGCGTGCGCAAAGCTTCTGAACGGGTCAGCCCAATGAGTGGCGGGCCCGAGGAAGTGGCTTTCGCTTCGGGGTCAGATTCAACCTTGCCGCCATCTTGTTCCAGACCCAGTTGGCTAGGGAGTTCCCGGGCCAAGAAGTAAACCACCGGGATGAGCAATAGCCAGGTGCTCAGACCCAACAGGAACCATGCCTGGCGCCAACCCACCTCGTCGGTCAGCCATTGCATCAAGGGAGGGTGCACGCCCATCGAGGCTGAGAAACCAAGGCCCATGAGGCTGACGGCAAAACCACGACGTTTGTCGAACCAGCGTGATACCAGATTCGATGCATTGAGCATCAACGAGCCCTGGCCGAGAAAGCGCAAGACGGCGAAGACGATGGCAAGGCTAGCGATACCGCCAGCGAGCCCAAAGGCGAAACAGGCAAGGCCCAGACCAAATGCGACCCACATCATCATGGTGCGGGGCCCATGGCTATCAATCATTCGGCCCATGTAGGGCAGGCCAAAGGCGGCAACCAGAGTAGCCAGACCAAACGCCGCGCCCCACTGTGTCTGGGACAAGCCCAGTTCGGCGCTAACTGGGCCGAGGAAAACGCTGAAAGTGTGCGACTGCGCCGCACCACTGGCGAACATAGCCAAAAAGGCGAGGGCTACTACCACCCAGCCATAGAAAATCCGCGCAGACAACCAGCGGACTGCATTATCACTCGCACCTGACATCTACGTGTGGAACCTGGTGAGGGCTAACGAATTCCCGCCACAACAGCGGACATGGTCTGTTTCAGTTTGGGCTTCGTCGGCCCTCTTTGTTGCCCCCTCGGTGGGCTTCCTATCCCCAGATTGCTCTGACTTGGGCGTTGCGACCGCACGAATAGCAGTACAACTTGTAGCGCAACGAGTGTCTTCTGTGACGGTTGTGATGATAACCCTTCGTGTGCCTTTCGCTCACGCCTAACGCTAACCTCCGCTACCGGTTGAACAAGCCGTACCGTGACGGCTCGACGCCCATAATCTGCGAACCTCCCGACTTCATGGCTCGGCTTGTGGTGCGGCGGCTCGTTCTCGCCCAACGAGGCCGCGGCTGCAGCGAGCCCTGCGTCGGCAGTCTTGATCCCATCCGCCTCACTCTGGTCGACTCCGCCAACCGCGACGCCCGGATCGGCCGGCTCATGCTTATCACCCTCAAACCGCTCCTTCAGCACGACGATGTCGTCCCGCAGGGGATCAATACGCAAGCGCGGTTCCCGCTCGCCCACCTCGATACGTCCTAAGCGACGGCGCGGATGCCCAAGCTCGGACGGCTCGTCTGGTATCGTTGCTTCGGCTAGCGGTGGATAAATCACTGCGCCACGTTTGGTTGCTGTCCATTTTGCGCCAAGATGCACAGCGGTCTGGCCCTCGCGACTTACAAGCAGCCAGAAGCTATCCTAGCTTTTGTTCCCATCGCCACGGACGGCCCGAGAAAGCTAGGGAAAGACTATGAGTCGTTTCGCTCTCGCCATCGACATCGGCGGCACGTTTACCGACCTCGTCTTGCGCGATGCGCAAGCTGCGGTGCTGTCCACCGAGAAAGTCTTGACGACACCCGCGCAGCCCGAGCAAGCGATCCTCGATGGCATCGACTCACTCGCCGAGCGGGCGGATTTCGACTTACGCGACACCGATCTTTTTTTGCACGCCACAACGATCATTACCAACGCGGTAATCGAGCGTGCGGGGTACGACTTCGTCCTTCTGCACACCAAGGGCTTTCGAGACGTTCCGGAGATCGGGCGGGAGCATCGCTACAATCTCACGAATCTTCGCTTGCAGTTTCCTCGGCCGCTGAGCCCGCGAACACTTCGGATCGGTGTGGATGAACGGGTGTCGGCATTCGGTTCGGTCACGCGGGCACCCGAACGAGGCCGCGTGCTGCGCGCGGTTGACGAGCTGCTCGAGCGTCACGAGCTACGAAATTTTGCAGTCTGCTTCCTCCACTCGTACCGAAACCCGGCCAACGAAGTGATGGTCGGCGAGTGGCTCGCAACTGCCTATCCCGATGCGTATATCTCCTTGTCGTCTACGGTTGCCCCTGCCCAGCGGGAGTACGAACGTTGGACGACGTGCCACATCAATGCCTACACCTTGCCGCTCCTGGCGGACTACCTCGACCGGCTCACGGCGGGGCTGCGTGCTCGCGGGTTTGCGGGGAGCGCTCTGATGATGACGTCGGCAGGCTCACCGATGGCGTTCCACGCGTGCTCCCGGTTTCCGGTGCGGTTGATCGAGTCAGGACCGGCCGCCGGCGTGCTCGCGGCGCGGGAGATCGGCGCTAGAAATGAGGGCTCGAGCGAGCACCCGAACTTGCTTGCGTTCGATATGGGGGGCACGACAGCGAAGGGGGCGTTTCTGACCGACGGGGTAGTGCGCACCGAACGTGCTCTCGAGGTCGCACGAGTTGGCGCATTCGAGGCAGGGAGCGGATTCCCCTTGCTGACACCCTCTCTCGACCTCATCGAAATCGGCGCCGGCGGCGGGAGCATCGCCGAGGTAGATAGCCGCGGTGCAATTATGGTGGGCCCGAAAAGCGCGGGCGCGGTCCCCGGTCCAGCATGCTATGCGCGAGGTGGCGAGCAGGCGACATTGACTGACGCGAACATTGCGCTGGGGTTACTCGATGAAGAGAGCTTCCGTTCAAGTGGTATCAACGTGCGGGCAGAGCTCGCACACCAGGCGGTCGGGGAACACATCGCGCACCCGTTGGGGCTCTCCGTCGAGCGGGCAGCACAAGGTGTGCACGACACCGCCAACGAAGATGTCGCGCGAGCATTTCGCGTGCACGCAGCAGAGCTTGGGCTGGACTATCGTCGGTACACCCTGGTCTGCACTGGGGGCTCTGCGGGTCTGCACGCGGCCGAGATTGCACGGATCCTCAACATCGGCTCCTTGTTGTTCCCATTCGCCGCGGGCGTCTCCTCGGCATTTGGCCTCTTCGCCGCGCCCGAAGGCACTGTCCTCCAAGAAACTTACATCACCCCCCTCGCGGCATTGGATCGAGATGCGATTTCTGCGCGGATCGCCCGGCGCGTGGAAGGGGACGCTTACGCAACAGAGATGGTGTCGCAAGGTGCAGTGGTTAATCTGACCCTCGACTTGCGTTACGCCGGTCAGGGCTACGAAATATCGATTCCGCTGGGTCGGCACGCGAAACGGTATGAGCCGCACGATATTCAAGAAGCGTTCGAGCGCGAATACACGCGGGTCTTTGGTATGACTTTCCCTGGATACGAGGTGGAGGTGTTCAACTGGACAGTGAAGGTGTCGTACCCGGATCCGGTCGGTGGTGTTGGGGAGTGGAAATATGCCGCGCAAGGTGGCGGCGGCGCGCGCGATCGCGGCGAGCGATGCGCACGAATCGGTTCTCGCGGCGAAGCCATATCACTCGCGGTGGTCAACCGTTATGCCTTGACACCAGGTGAGCAAATCTCGGGGAACACATTGCTGGAGGAAACTGACTCGACGATCTATCTGCCGGCGTTCGCACACGCTCGTGTGTTGCCGTCGCTCGACATCCTCGCGGAGATTGAAACGAAGGAGGGGGCATGAGCGACTCATTCGATGCTGTTGATCTCGGGATCTTGTGGTCTCGACTTGTCTCGTGCGCAGACGAAATGGTGTCGGCGCTCGTTCGGACGTCTTTCTCTACGATGGTGCGCGAGAGCGGCGACTACTCTTGCATGCTCTTCGATGCTGATGGCCGATTGCTCGCGCAAGGCACTAACAGCGTCCCGTCGTTTACGGGGACGGGGCCGGCGACGCTCGCGGGTCTCCTCGCCGTCGTGCCTCCCGAGAGCTTGGAGGATGGCGACGTTCTTATTACGAACGACCCTTGGATTGGTACCGGCCACACATTCGACATCAATGTAGCGAAACCCCTATTTTATCGAGGTCGCCTCGTCGGCTTCGCGCTATCGGTGTCCCACCTCGCTGACATAGGAGGACTCGGGTACGGGACCGGTGCCCGCGACGTGTACGAGGAAGGGATCTGTATCCCCCCAGTAAAGCTCTTCCGCGCGGGACAGGCAGACGAGTTCCTTATGCGCTTGTTCGAATCGAACGTGCGGTACCGCGAAATGGTCTTGGGTGACATCTACTCGAACGTCGCGGCGTGCAATGTAGCTGCACGCGCAGTAGAGGAGTTGCTCGGTGAGTACGGGCTCACCAGTCTCGCCCCCGTTGCCGACGGCGTTCTCGCCATGGCGCGGTCTTCGATCGAACAGGCATTGGACGAGCTCCCCAAGGGCAACTACCCAGGCGCCTTGGTCGTCGAGGGCGTGCTCGATGAGGAGCCGCTTGAGCTCAAGGTCTCGGTCGAGATCACGAGGGCCGGGTTTCACTTCGACTTTGCCGGGAATCCGCCGGTCGTCGACTTCGGAATCAACGTCCCTTTGTGTTACACGCGCGCTTACTGCAATTTTTGCTTTAAGAGCATCGTCGCACCGCTTATGCCGAACAATCAGGCGATCCTCGACTTCGTTTCCATAGAGGCGCCCGGCAACTGCATATTGAACGCGCTGCGGCCTTATCCGACCGGAGGGCGCCATGTGCTGGGGCACATGGTAGGGCCCCTCATTTTCGGTGCCTTGGAGCCCGTCATACCCGAGGCGGTGCAAGCGGATTCGGGCATGATCTTCCAGTTGAGCTTGCGCGGTCGCACGCGCGATGGTCGGGACGTATCGTCGCTGCTGTTCTCCGCTGGCGGGTACGGCGCGTTCTCGGATCTCGATGGCCGCTCAGCGCTGCCTGGCCCATCGAACATGATCGGCAACCCGATCGAGCTCGTCGAAGAGTCGACGGGGGTGACGTTCCTGCGCAAGGAGCTCTGGCCCGATAGCGGCGGTGCCGGGCGCCACCAAGGGGGCGCCGGTCAACAGATCGAGATGCGCAATGATACGGGGCAACCACTCGACACCGCATTCTTCGGGACTCGCACAAGCATCCCTGCGCGCGGGTTCGCGGGCGGAGAACGCGGCCAGATCCGGCGTATTCGGATCGACGGCGAACCGGTCGTGCCAAAGTCACGCGTCGACCTACCCGACGGTAGTGTTATCAGCTACGAGGACGCGGGCGGCGGCGGGTTCGGGCCGCCGGCGGAGCGAGACCCTCAGCACATTTTGCAAAACTACGTCGACGGGTTCGTCACTGAGGCCTATATCCGCAAGCACTATCCTCGTCAGCACGCGAAGCTATTCCCAAAGGACATGGGCTAGCTGCGCCTGGCGAACGGTGCTGGGATCAGCACTCGGTTTCACCCAGAAAACGCGCCCCTCTCCATTCTGACCGGTTCACTTCGCGAAGCAATTTTCGCAGACCACCGGCTAGAGGCGTTTGGCGTAAAACGGCTGGCGGCATTCGAGCGTCACCGTAGCTTCGATCTGCCCATTACGCCGCGCTCCTCATGGGCGATGGGCGCGAGGTGCAAACGTAGCGACGATGGCCGGTGTCCCTGCATACTGGTGCCGCGTAGTTCCACACCCACATGAGGTACTTCCAATGGCCGCATCACCGGAGATCTACTGGCTAACGGTTACGGCGCTCGTGACCGGGTTGCTTTGGCTTCCCTACATCGGAAATCAGTTGCTCCTAATGGGGATATGGCCGGCGGTACGAAACAGCGATCCTGCTACGGTGGAGCGCTCGGCGTGGGCCATGCGGGCCGCGGCTGCTCACCGAAACGCCGTTGAAAATCTCGTGGTATTCGCACCGCTCGCCCTTGCAGTGCATACCCTCGGTGTCTCTTCCGAGACCACGGCCTTGGCGTGCATGGTTTACTTCTGGGCTCGCGTGGGGCACTACGTGGTTTATCTGTTCGGGGTTCCACTCCTGCGCACGCTCTTGTTTGCGGTCGGCGTCGTTTGTCAGCTTGCTCTCGCCGCCGCGTTGCTGGGTGTCGCCTAGTCCGGCAGTGCCAGGCCTCGATGTTGAAACCCGAAAAACGTCGGTTCCAATGCGCTCAGCTCGACGAGGTGGTTGCGGCTCTTGACCAACGGTTGGGTTTTGGGCCGCGGGCGGTACGGGTCGGCCGTTCGCTGTTCCGCTTGGCGTGCTGGTCGTGCCGAATGGGGTGGGGGAGACTCTCCCGGGTTGATCTTAGGTCGGCTCCGAACGGGATAGGGAACAGGTGGCCCTAGAGCGCATCGTCGTAGCAGCCCGATGGGGCACGAAGTGTCCAACCGGGGATGCGGTGTTCGAGAGGGGCTTCGCCCTCGTGCCTGGTGCGGCCATTGGGTCGTGTGAGCCGATCCGACAATGAGGCGTCATTTACCGTGGCACAAATCGTCGTTGGGATAGGCACTTCGCATAGCCCGCTGCTCAGCATCGCTTCGAGCCGCTGGCCCGAATGGGCCGAGCGCGACGTTGCGCGCACCGACCTTGCCGAGGAAAGTGGTACGCCCCGAACCTACGGTGAACTGCTCGCACGGGCGCCTGCCGAGTTGGCTGCCGAGCTGACGGCACACGCCCTTGCGAAGAAGGAGGAACGCTGCAAGAGCGCATTGGAGGAGCTACGCACGATCGTCTCAAATGCGAATCTCGATGCGATGATCGTCATCGGTGACGACCAATCCGAGCATCTCCACTCCGATAACCTGCCTGCTGTGCTCGTCTATCATGGGGCTACGATCCGGAATACGCGTGCCGAGTTTCCCCAGGAGGCCACCCAGACCGATCGCGAACGAATCCTCGGCTACTTTGAGCCGGAGCGCGACGTCGACTATCCGGTTGCTCAGCCGCTCGCCGAGTACATCATTGGTTCGCTGTTGGATCGGCATTTCGACATCGCCGCGTCCAATGCGTTGCCCAAGCCCCGTGCGGAAGGGCATGCGCATCAGTTCCCTCATCGCCGTCTCCTCGGTGAGCGTCTGCCCGTCGTGCCGGTGCTTTTGAACACCTATGTTCCACCTACCCAGCCCCGCGCGGCCCGGTGCTACGACCTCGGCGTGGCGATTGCAGAAGGCATCGAGGCTTACGGAGACGACAGTGCGAGAATTGGCGTGCTTGCCTCCGGTGGCTTGAGTCACTTCGTGGTCTGGGAGCAATTCGACCGTGCGCTGCTCGCCGCCCTGGAGCGGGGCGACCGAGCCCATCTCAAATCGCTTCCGGAAACCCATCTGCAATCGGGCACCTCGGAGGTGAAGTGTTGGGTGACTGCCGCCGGGGCTTGTCGCGGGCTGGCGTTCCAGACTGTGGACTATGTCCCAGGGTACCGGAGCCCGGCGGGTACCGGCGTGGGCCTTGCATTCGGCGTGTGGCGTTAGGCCGAGGTCTCAGGCTGGGATCCGGTACGGTCTGCCGCGTAGGTCATCGCGACAAACGCTTAATGAGGCGTGCCGCTCCCACGCCTGTGACGGCCGCTCCAGGTAGCACCGCAGAAGCGGATCGTGCTCGTTACTCGTGGGCAAGGGTGTGCGAGAGGAAGCGGATTGCTTTCTCCCACGCATCTTCGGATTGCGTTTCTCTGTAGCGTTCGGCGTTGGTGTAATCTTGGAATCCGTGGCCCGCACCGTCGTAGCGGTGAAGCTCATAGTGCACACCTGAACCCCGTAAAGCTTGCTCGTAGTCGTCGACGTCGCTCGGTGACGGGTTCTGGTCGTCGTTACCGAAGAGGCCGAGGACCGAGGCGCTCATCGTGCCGGTAAGTTGAATCGGCGGTGGAGCATCGTCGGCGAAAGGTCGATTGATTCGCCCCCCGTAGAACACGACGCAAGCGCGCAGCTGCGTGAGATGGCACGCGCCGAGCCAGGCAATTCGCCCTCCCCAGCAGTGGCCGACGATCCCGAGTCGGCTGGCGTCGACGTCTCGTTCGGCGGCGAGTCGATCACACGTTGCGCGAAGGTCGGCAACGGTGCGGTCGTCCCGGAACTCGCTTCGCTTCACCTCGATGTCGGCATTGCTTGGCCACCAGTGAAACAGAAATGGCATGGCGCAAAAGAAGCCCGCCTCGGCATAACGCCGTCCGACATTGAGCTGAAACGGATCGTGCTCGAGACCCACGTGGGCAACGGGGAGATGCTGGGCCACGATAAGCCCCGGGTGGGGGCCGTTGCCTTCGGGCGCGAATGTCAGCATCGGCATCGGGCTACCGTCGACCGATAATGTTTCTGTTCGATACATGTTTGCTCCTTCTCGGTCGTCGTGGGTGTCGGCCCGATCCCCGGTTCGCTTCCAGCCATAGCGAAGCGCCGGTGCCCCTTGCTGGCACACGACGCGCCAGACCGAGATGGGGGCGCCCGCCCGAGACCTTGACAGCTATCGCGACTCAGTCCAGCCCGAGATCAGTTGGCCTCGGTCCGCCACGGTACCGTCTCGGTGCGGACCCGGTTTCCCTCGATTACGTGGGTCTGGTAGGCCGGTCGTGCGGCCAGACGCTCGTACCAAGCGCGTACGTTCGGGTGGGCAGGGGGCTCGGGCAGCCAGTGGAACCATCGATGAACGAGCGAACCGGCCGGGAACTCCGCCATCGTGAGCGCGTCACCACAAAGGTAGGGTTGGTTCTCCAGGTGGCGTTCAAGGATGTCGAGCATTGGGGTGAACTGCTTCACGGCCGCTTCCACCGCGCCGGCAGCCCGATTCTCGACTGCTCCCGTAAAGTACTCGTGCAGCAAGATGGCATTGAATCCGGCGAGATTGAGCGAGCTCCAATCCATCCACTTGTCCGCGTTTGCACGGATCCGGTTGTCAGTTGGATATAACACGCCGGCGCTGTGCTCGGCGCACAGGAATCGAATCACGGCCCCCGATTCCCAGAGCGTGAACCCGTCGTCATATTCCAGCGTGGGCAGCTGGCCATTCGGGTTCTTTGCGCGGTAGGCGGGGTCGTCGTTGCCGCCAAAAGGTCCACCCCAGTCGATGCGCTCATGCTCCAATCCCAGCTCGCCCATGCACCACATTACTTTGATGACATTCGAGCCATCCTTGCGTCCCCAGATCTTGAGCATGACATCCCTCTCTTTCCCGTTCGTGGCAAGCGAAATTCGAGCGTGCTACCCGTGGCGAGGCAGGTCATCAGCCGGCCTTGCGTTACCTTCATGCCGTATTCACGCCGAGTACGCGATAATCTGCGCGTGTTTTACTCCATGAGCAAGGAGCGCGCGGTGACGTTCACCCTTGACTTCGAATCGCTGCCTTCGGTCATTCCGGTTTTCCCGTTGCCGAACGCGATCGTGCTTCCCCACGCGGTGCTGCCGTTGAATATCTTCGAGCCTCGGTACCTGGCAATGATCGAGGACTCGTTGGCCGAGCCGCTACGCCTGATCGGGATGGTGCAAACGGACGCATCCGGCGAGCTGTACTCGGTGGGTTGCGCCGGTCGGGTAACGACGTTTCAAGAAACTGACGACGGACGATATCTCATCAATCTCTCCGGCGTGTGCCGTTTCCACACGGGTACTGAAGCGGTAGGTGCGAAAGGCTATCGTCGCTTCAACATCGACTGGACTGCTTTTCGTGATGATGTCGGGGCCAGCACGCAAACGCTAGAGGTTCAGCGCTTGAGAGATGCGCTTCGCGAATACGCGACGCAACGTCAGCTATCGCTCAGCTGGTCGGCCATTGATGGTCTTGGGGGAGAAGAGCTGGTCAACACGCTGACCCAAGGCTTGCCGTTCGAGGTCGAGCAGAAGCAGGCGTTGCTCGAAGCGTCATCACTCGACGAGCGAGCAAAGCTGCTCACGGTGATGCTGGACGGCACTCCCTCTGCCGGTACCGTCTTGCACTGAGGGACGCTTCCCGGTCTCACCCCGCCCCGCTGAGGAAGAGATCGCGCATGCTGCCCTCGGTGCTAAAGCTTCCGCCAAGCGCCATGGTCTGCGTTCGTGAGCTTGCGTCTTGAACGCCGCGCGCCTTGACGCAGTAGTGTGCAGCGTCGATCAGCACGCCTACGTCCTCGGTTTCGAGCACTGTTTGCAAGGCCCGCTGGATCTGTCGAGTGAGGCGTTCTTGCACCTGAGGGCGTCGCCCGAAGAAGCGGACGATCCGGTTGATCTTGGACAAACCAATGACCTTCGAGCTGGGAACGTAAGCTACGGTAGCGATCCCGTCGATTGTGACGAAGTGATGCTCACAGGTGCTGACGAGCTCGATATCCCGGACGCGGATCATCTCGGTGCTGTCGAATTTGTTCTCGATCATCGATACGCGTGGAAATTGTGCGTAATCGAGACCGCCGAAAATCTCGTGCACGTACATCCTGGCGATGCGATGTGGGGTGTTTGCGAGACTGTCGTCCGAGAGATCGAGCCCCAGTGTTGACATGACATCGGTCATCAGTGCCTCGATCTTCGAAACCTTCTCCGGATCGCTGCATTGGCTTGACCGCATTGGCGTTTCAAGTCCGTGGGCGATCAGCGCATTACGAACTGCGATGGCTTCCTCGCTGAGGCCCGCATCGGCAGTCCTGAATTCGATTGCCCTTGCGTTCATTGTCGGATCTCCGAAGTCTTTGCTTGAAGCGAAAGTGTGGGCGTGACGCCGTGAAGCGCGAGTGAAAAGCGGCGTGTAGATCGTGACCAAAGGGCCAGGGCTGGAGCGTTTCGGTCGCTGGGGTACCGGGGCGTGTTTGAGCTTGCGCCCGAAAGGCCCTGTGTCACTATATACAGGCGGGCGAGTTTGCTCCGAACCCGCAACCGCTTTGACGTTCGGAGACGTCAATTCTCGAAGGGTGGAACGAGGAATTCGGCATGGATGTGATGTTGTCTGAGGCGGATACGGCCTTTCGACACGAGATCCGTGGCTTCTTGGCGGAGTCACTGACCGATGAGCTGCGCGAAGCGGGCCGAAAACGCACGAGCTTGTGGCAGGACATCGAATCAGCCATGACCTGGCAGCGCATCCTTGATGAAAAGGGTTGGGCCGCACCTGACTGGCCCGTGGAGTATGGTGGGACGGACTGGACTTTGGCCCAACGCTACATCTTCGCCATGGAGTGCGCGCGGGCAAACGCACCTGCGCTCGTCCCAATGAGCTTGAAGATGTGCGGACCGATGTTGATTGGGTACGGGACGGAAGCGCAAAAGTTGCACTATTTGCCGAGAATATTGAGCGGAGAGGACGTCTGGTGTCAGGGCTATTCAGAGCCCGGCTCGGGTTCTGACCTTGCGTCGCTGCGCACCTCGGCGGTTGGCGAAGGCGACGATTACGTGCTCAACGGATCGAAGATTTGGACGAGCTATGCACACCACGCAAATAGGATGTTTGCTCTCGTGCGCACATCGACCGAAGGCAAGAAGCAGGAGGGGATCTCGTTTTTGCTGATCGACATGCACTCGCCCGGTATCACCATTGAGCCCATTATCAACCTCGAGGGCGTTCACGAGTTCAATCAGGTGTTCTTCGACGACGTGCGGGTGCCGAAGGCCAATCGCGTGGGTGAGGAGAATGACGGCTGGTCGGTTGCGAAATACCTTCTGGAGTTCGAGCGGTTCAGCATGGCGTCGATCGAGCTGCGACGTATTCTCGGCAAGGCCGAGGCTTTGGCGCGGGCGACCGAGGTCGATGGGGGGACCTTAGCCGACGATGCGCACTTTTGCCGGCAGCTCGATGAGCTGAAAATCGATGCATTGGCGCTCGAATCCTCTGAGCAGCGTGTTCTGGCGAGCCTGAGCGCGGGACACAGCCCCGGGGCGGTGTCGTCGGTGATCAACACGCTCGGCGCAGAGACCATACAGCGTGCAGACGAGCTGGCTATCGAGGTGGCGGGCTACTACGGATTGCCCTATCAGCCCGAGGCGCTTGCCCTCGGTGCCAACACCGCGGTGGGGCCGGATGCGGCGGTCACCTTGATGCCCTCGTACCTGAGCAACCGAATGCGCACCATTGCGGGTGGCTCATCGGAGATCCAGAGGAACATCATCGCCAAAGCGATCTTGGGGCTGTAGGGAAGGCGATAGCGTGCGCCTACGCGGCGCCGGCGAGTGTGCGCTCGAGTTTACCGAATCGCGTCAAGTGGTGGTCGCCGTTACCAAACAGGGCGTCAATGGCGGTGAGCCGCTTGAAGTAATGCCCGATCTTCAGCTCGTCGGTCATGCCCATTCCACCGTGGAGCTGAACGGCGCCCTGCGCGATGAATCGCCCGGAGCGGCCCACCTGGACCTTGAACGCGCTGACGGCGTGCTGCGCCTTGGGCCCATAGCCCTCAGACAAGCGCATTGCCGCTGTGTACATCAAGGATTTCGACTGCTCGTAATGCATGAACATGTCGACCATGCGGTGTTGTAGTACCTGGAATTTGCCGATGGGCTGCCCGAACTGATTCCGGTTCTTACAGTACTCTACGGTCTCCTTGTAGAGCACTTCCATGCACCCTACTGCCTCGGCACCGACTGCGAGGATCGCGTCGTCGATAACGCGTTCGAGCGTTTCGAGTCCCTGTCCTTCATCGCCGATCAGGGCGCTTGCATCGACCCTGACGTCCTCGAGCGTAATCTCTGATGCCCGATGCCCGTCGATGGTGGGAAAGTCGCGTTTTGTTAGACCCTTGGTGCGGGCGTCGACGACAAATAGAGAGACGCCCTCGGGGTCTCTATAAGCGCCGCTCGTTCGGGCCGCGACCACCAGCGTTTGCGCCGAAGGCCCGTTGAGGACCATGGTCTTGAGGCCGTTAAGCGAATAGCCCTCGTGGGTCCGGACGGCCTTGGTCTGCACAGCGTGGAGATGGAAGCGCGAGTGCGGCTCGACGAATGCGAGCGCAGCTTGGGTGCGCCCGGAGATGATCGACCCCAGCACCCCCGTCTGCTGGTTGTCGTTACCCGCGAGATTCAGCACGCCGCCGGCGAGGACGACGTTAGCCAAGTAGGGCTCTACGACGAGACCGCGCCCGAAGCATTCCATAATCAACATCGAGTCGACGGCGTTCCCGCCGAACCCGCCAGCACTCTCTGGAAACGGTACCCCGAGCCATCCGAGCTCGGCGAACGTTCGCCAGTTGTCCTCGCTGTATCCCCGGTCTGATCGGACCAGCTGTTGCCGTGCCTCGAAGCCGTAATCGTTCTCGAGGAACCGAGAAATGCTTTCGGCAAGCAGGGTTTGCTCGTCGGTGAAGGCGTGATCCATCAGTTAAAACCCCAAGCGTTGAAGCGCTCCGTCTGTCCTCTCCGGCGCAGATCTCGTGCAGTCTAGCGTGACTCGGGGGCGAGCATGTGGTCGCTCGGTTCGGGATGCGCTTTTCGCTCGACTGTTCCTCGCTCACTCATCACTTCGCGAGGAACCTTGAGGGCGTGGTTGCAAGGTAACGTTGGAACATCGCGATAATGGCGCTCGGGCTCTCGTAGCCAACCTCCCTCGAGATCACCGTGATGCTCTGCCTCGCGGCTAGCAGTTCGACCGAGCGGTGAAGGCGCCATTGCTGGTGCGAAGCTCGAAACGACATACCGGCTTGGGTGGAAAACAACTGCGTGAGAGTCCGTTTGTTCGAACCGAGGCTTCCTGGCCAATCGGTGAGATTGCGGCCATCCGAGGGGGAGAAAATCGGAGCGTCGGTGATGCGCTGCAACCGGTGATCGGAGGGCATCGGTACCGCGAGTGCCGCGATGCGCTGCGCGACGATCTGGTCGAGAATCACGCCCATCATTCGGGCTTGCGGGGTGTTCGCGGCGCAAGTGGGGCCGGCTTCCACTACGGCGACGAGCAGTTCCCCGAGCAAAAGGCTGACCTCAAGCACACATACCTCGCCCGTACGCCACCGCCGCTGATGGCAGGGCCTCCAGCGTTCCAACCTCGGCGTTGAGCGCAAGGAGGGTTCTTTGGCCCATTCTCAGTATTTTTTGGCTTGTTTCACGTAGTACGCCACGGCATGCTTCCGGACAACACCCCGGGTGCAAGTCGAGGACGCGAGCATGCAACCGAGTCGTATCAGGTTCCTGTTTTTAAATGTCGGTCACTTCCTAGACCACCTGTCCGTGCTGGTGTTTGCCACCGCCGCTCTTCGTTTGACGCTCGATTGGGGTATGAGCTACGCAGAGCTAATCCCCTACGCGACGCCGGCCTTCATTGCATTCGGGCTTGGTGCCATTCCCGCGGGCTGGCTCGCGGACAAATGGAGTCGCGAGGGCATGATGGTGGTGTTTTTCTTTGGCATCGGTGCGAGCTCGGTGCTTACGGGAATGGCAGACACCCCAGTTGAGATCGCGGTTTGCCTTACCTTGGTCGGGATGTTCGCTGCTATCTACCATCCGGTGGGCTTGGCAATGGTGGTTCAAGGGCTCGAGAAAACAGGGGTCCCCCTCGCGATCAACGGGATATTTGGAAATATGGGCGTCGCGAGTGCGGCACTGCTCACCGGCATTCTCGTCGATACGCACGGATGGCGTAGCGCGTTCGTCATCCCTGGCATTGTCTCGATCGGGGTGGGCGTGCTGTACATGGGATTTTTGCGGGTGCACGGGGAGGCGAAGACCGAGCCGTCAGTGACGGGGGGTGGCTCAGCCGGCTCCGGGATGCCTCGCGAGATGCTGCTGCGTGTGTTCGGGATCGTGCTCGTGACGACTGCAATCGGCGGGCTTGTGTTCCAGAGCACGACCTTCGCA
>JACLAC010000233.1_pt1 | contig 23846 bp, 28 predicted proteins | sample 8027881 | NCBI WGS metagenome assembly JACLAC01 (sample SAMN15725517, study PRJNA655200) | protist metagenome | isolation source: fluorescence activated cell sorting (FACS) single amplified genomes of... | place: Spain: Blaines Bay Microbial Observatory, Mediterranean Sea | collected 2016-01-19 | reverse complement strand
ATATTTTTCGTTGCTGAATATGACATATATTGGCAACAGAAAATATGCTTATACCTATTTCGCCAAAAAACCTGTTGGTCACAACACCCAAATACTTTATTTGGTGAGTAAAGCATCATGGTGCGGATTTGAGTTTTCGAGTTTTTTCGAGTTTTTATTATAGCCTCTTTATCCTAAAAGGACATTTACACTTTGTCCAATTTCCATTTTATCATTTGAGAATCAAAAACTTTTATCTATTCAGATTTTATAGATGTACTGGATATTGTTAATACTCCTAGGATTACTCTTACTGATAGGCGGTAAGAGGACATACGAATCCATGGACATCATGGGTAGAAGATATCTTAATCGAAGCGATATCTGGACGAATGTTCTTAGAGGTCATGGACGTAGCATGGCATGTTCCATATTTCCACAGACATATGTGCTTCCGCTGGACCTAGATCAGTTCAACAGCGAATATAGCCGAAAGAAGGAATACATTTACAAAACACTTGCAAGCGGGGAGAGAAAAGGCGTGTTTCTTTACGAGGATGGAGATGACCTGAGCGATTCAGCTGTTATTCAAGAATATATTCAAAACCCTCTCTTGATCAATGGTTTCAAGTTCGACATCCGCTGTTTCCTTGTCGTTGATTGCGCCCGAGGAGCTTACCTCTATCGCCCGTTCTACGCTGTCTATACAGAGAAACCGTTTGATTATCACAGCAAAGATCGTAAGAAAAAGATAAATCAGGTCGGGCAAACAGATGAGCACTATAGAGACAATGGGTTACCCAATACGGATGATGCGTTGCGTGCGGAGGGAATCAACGTCGATAAAACCATGCAAGAACTAGCTGAGAAACTGTCGATCATCATGGAAGCGACACCCCAGTTATGTGGTAAGAATGATAGTGCTCGCCGTCAAGTCTATGGCATAGACGCGGAGATGTTGGCAGACGGAAGTGTCAAAGTTATCGAGATCAACAGCAGACCACAACTGACTTTCGAGTCATTATGGAAATCACACATAACGGATCCAGTAAAGAAGTACCGTGACAAAGGCGTTATGAATCCAGGCATGTGGATCAAGATAATGTAGGCGCGTGAAAATATCTGAATATATTGTATAATGCGTTTGGATGTTGATACAAAACAACGGATGAAGGGCGCCGCTACCTTCATGCTCGAGTTCTATAAGATCTTAATGGGTACGTTTTTAACAGTTTTCGTACCTCACGCCTGCGCTGATGGGCGTATCTGCAGTTTTTCTCATAACCTTTACGAGAACCACGATTCGTTTCACCAGGTGGCAGTAGGCACCAATACCGCCTGTTTCTTCGCCTTCTTGATGATGTATGTGATAGAGGTGCGCCGTGAAAACTGGTGCATCACATATTTGGATATAGATCCATCCTTGCCTATTGAAAACCTTGATACAGAAATCGAACGTGAGGCATACAAGCCTTATAAAAATCGTATGGCTACACTGAATCAGAACTATCAGAACGCGGTTCTCACATGTTCGGTGGCCCACTGCACCAATATCGGTGTGTCAATGATCGATATCGTGCGGAGTTGGCCCGGAATGCCTGCATTAGCCCCATTAGCTAGTTATATCATTCTTGTCAGTATGAAACTTTACAATTCCCAGAGTATTGCCTCTGCGTCTCTCAGTAAAGAGCGAGCGTTTAGTGCATATCTGAGCGGACCAAAGACATATAACACGATCGATGCCGATTATAAACTAAGGCCTGAGATTGAATTGCTCGAGACTGGAACCGGAGAAGAAACTAAGGAGGGTGACCAGGAACTTGTTACGTCTCCTGAGGAAGACACCGAGCTTTCTATTGAGAATGTGATTATCGATGAAGAGTCAAACAAAGTATGAAAAATCATCTTTGCGTATAATATAGATGCCAAGACGATTGACTAGAAAAGGTGGTAGTTGCTGCGGACGCAGCGGAAGGCGCTCATCTATGCGCAGGAGCGGACCTGCTGTGGGTGGAAAGAAAAGAAAGACGGCGAGGCGCCCAAGAAGAAAGGCTACGAAGAAATACGGCAAGAAGCGCGCCAAGAAGCGCGGTAAGAAGGACAGTAAGAGACGTCGTACGCGTCACCATAAGAGACGTCACTATCGCGGTGGAGAAGGGGGTGACGAGCTAAGCCGTGCTGATATCGAGATGGAACTTAACAGGGCGCATATACCGCACGACAAACGAGCAGAGCTGCGCCCCCAGTTGAAGGCACTGCGCCTGCCTGTTCCGGATGACTATGTAAGTCAGTACTATACTTCTTATGCGACTAGAGTTGCTGCAGCTAATAAAGCTTACGAAGCTACAATGGCACGCGTTCCTGAAGACCTCGAGGCCGCCCGTCAAGACGCTGTGAATCACAATGAGGATTTCACTGATGCCGATAAGGAAGAATGGGAGAAGTTTTTCAAGGAGATGGCGGAGAAAAGGAAAAGACTCGAGTTGCGTAGTGCAGAGACGTACAAGAATGATCTTGCCAACTATGCGTACGCGCTTCTTGAAGATTGGTCAAAAGACGGCGGCAATTTGGATCATCCTCTTGTTTAATGTGCTTAAAAGAAACTTGATATGTTTATTTCAGCGAAAACAAACATATGTATAGGGAAATGGAGAAAAAAGTTAGCGTGATAATTCCGACGTACAACAGATTCAAATATCTGATGAACACAATCGAGTCCGTTAAAAAGCAAACCCACTCTAACGTAGAGATCATAGTGGTAAATGATGGCTCGACGCAGAAAGAGTATTCCGAGTATGACTGGAGTGGTAATGATGTCATAGTACTTAATCTCCCCGAGAACAGCAAAAAGAAATTTGGTTATGCTTGTGTTGGGTACGTCATAAACAAAGGAATCGAGATGATGACAGGAGAGTATTTTGCTACATGTGATGATGACGATATGTGGATGCCAAACAAATTGGAACTTCAGCTCAAAGCAATGGAAGAAACGGGCTGCAAGATGTCCTCGACTGATGGCCTTATCGGTAAAGGTATGTTTGATCCTACGCTGAAGTACAAAAGATATAATGCGGAAGAGCATTACGAGACACTGCGGAGAATCTACAGAAGCAAAGGAAGTAATATGTTAGACAATGGTTTTCCGAGAATCTGGAACTTGGCGTTCTTGAAAATTCACAACTGCATCATAGCATGTAGTGTCGTAATCCACAAGGATGTGATCACAGCAATAGGTAAAAAGCTCGAAGTTAAGATGGGCGGGACTATGGTTAATAATGCAATCGTTCATATTGACTACGACTACTGGTTACGAGCCATGGAACATACAAATTGCGTGTATGTTGATGACGTATGCTTTTATTACGATGCCGGTCATGGTGACGGGCAAAATTACTGAACTGAAAGAATACCATAACGAAAAATATTTGTTATGGTATTGTATAATGTCAAAAGCAAGAATAATGAGTGCCGGTACAGTAGGTACAAGCAAACGTGTTCGAGTTAATGGACCGGAAGGAGGTGGAAACGCTCTACAGGGGCTTCCGCCCATTTGTAACATGCGGTCTGCTTTAGTGCCTTATGTGCGGACGCGTTCGGACGGTAGCGATCGTAACCTGATCTTCTGCGTAAATCAACTTGGTGGCGTAGGCGCCAAGAGAGGCCAATTCGGTCCTGGAAACAGGGCAGGCGTAGGTAAGACAGGCGGCTGTAGTGATGAGGGTCAGTATGGCGGCGGCGGGGGGCGATGGGAGGAGTAACAAATGTTATGATGATTGTGGTGTTGGACCCGGGGCGGAGGATTGTAGGAAAGTGTGTGACATCAGACAACAGACGGCAAATTCTAACTTTTACGAGGACCTCGCGATCGGCAAGTGCAGTTATCTTGACAGGTCGAAGTGTCGTGTTGAGGCATACAATAGCTGCTGTGCCGGGACCTTTCCGGGAGTGTGGTGGGTGATAGGGGGATGCAACAGGTGTTGGCAGTGTGCGCCAGGACAGGAGGAGTTATAACCTATTTTCTCATTATAGTGTATAATGTCAAAAGCAAGAATTATGAGTGCCGGTACTGTAGGTACAAACAGACGTATTCGAGTTAATGGACCTGAAGGAGGTGGTAATGCTCTTCAGGGGCTTCCGCCTATTTGCAACATGCGGTCTGCCTTAGTGCCTTATGTGCGTACGCGCGCAGATGGTGAAAACCGCAACGTTGTCTTTTGTGTGAATCAGCTTGGTGGCATTGGTGCTAAGAGAGGGCCATTCGGTCCAGGAAACAGGGCAGGCGTAGGGCAAACCGGCGGATGCAGAAGTAGCAAACTAAACTGGACAGGTCCTTTTATTCCACGTACCTTTAGCGAATTGTTACAAGTAGCAGATAAAGATGGTGATGGAAAAGTAAGCAATGCAGAACTGCAGGAATACTTTGAAGGACATGTAAATGCTGATGATGTAGATCTCAACAATAATGACGAAATATCACACCATGAGTATCAGACACTCCGGGCCAAACTTGCATCAAAATATAACTTGACTGCCAGTGATCCTACAAGACCCGACACGAAGATGTGCAAGTGCAACTGCGTGCTGCCCACCACGCAGGCGTGCGCCGCCATACCGAAAAGTTGGGATCCTGTCGCTGGGTGGTGGACCGAGGGCCAGGTGTTTGAAGGACCGGTAGTTATAGATACGTATGCTGGTTGGTTTCCCGCCCTTGAAGATGCAGGGGACACCACCGAGCCAGTAGTTATTCACGTTCTTAGGTTAGACGAAAATCGTAGCGTACTGACGGAGGGTTACAGACGTATCGATGATATGTACGCGGCCTTTGATGAGAAGGGATGGCCAGTGGGATATGCACCTTGGCCTGGTCTGCCAGGAGATGCCAGCGGCATGGGCAACATCAAGAGCCGCCAGGTAGAATTGCCAATAACCATCAAGCAACCAAACGGCAACCCCGCATTTAGGCCCCAACCTGGTGGTGTTATAGTAAGAGTCGATCGGCCGGATCTGATTAAGCATGACTCTCAGTGGATTCACTACATCGATCCTAAGGTTGTAGTTGGTGATTGGGCGTTTTACCTTCCTACGGGCAATTATATTTCAGACAATCAAGGGTTTATAGACGGCTGGTCCAGCCAGGACGTATATGGCGGGAGAAACGATCCAGAAGTGCCAGCCGAGTTGTTGCAGAAACAAGGACCGAACAAGAATCAGTTCAGAGGCATCCGCAATCTTTGCAGTCCCATTCGCATCAAGGGTTCTGATGTCGCGGAGAACAACGCGTACACGGATTTATATTACAACGGTAGCTATGCGAAGAATAATTTCGTTGTAGAGAGGGTAAATTATGCTCCTCTGACGGCGCAGTGTTTCGGTACGTACGCCAACAACAGCAATCCTCCGAACGCACAGTGCGGGCAAAGGAAGGGGCATGCGCGGTGCGACGTGTTTGGAGCGATTCAATCTATTGACGACTACGGTTGCTGATGACGCTTATAAGTTTTACATTAATATCATAACATTAACAAAATCTTGTTATGATCAAGATGGTTCCCTAAGACGTAAATTCCTAAACAAAGGATTATCATAACATAAACATAATTTGTTATGATATAGTAGATGAGTGGCACTCTCGACGTCACAAAGCTTATGAAAGCACTCGAAAATGAGGACAATGATGGATTAATAGAGCTCGATCACAAAAAGATTCAGGCGATGAAGAACGACATGCTGCAAAAGCTCAGGTTACCGCGAGATAAGCTTAAATCACTCCACAAATCTCTTAAGTTTTACCGTTACGTGGATGAGCTCCCAGACATACACTACGGGTCTTATGTGAGATGGATTTCATTGAAGAATCCCGATAACATCCGCCTCACCAATGGAGGCATCGTATGTGAGATAAAAATTGACGACGGGATCAACGTAGTATGTAGAAACAACATGTATCGGTTCTTCCAGTTTAAGATGGGTGAGTGTCTCGTTTTTCAGAAGCTGACAGACCAGGAACAGGTTTTGTTGTCTGCTCTGGATTACCTAAATAATTAACGCCGCCGCCTGCGACGGGTTCTGGAACCACCAAGCTTCGCTAAATTCTTGCTGGTCCCCCTCTTCGAGACAAAACGCGGTCTCTGCTTACAACGAAAGCCGTAGCTCTTCAAGCCTTTCTTACGAAGTACGCTGTCTCTGCATACGGCGATGGCCTTCCTCTCGTCTTTTCCTTTCGGATCTACTTTCTTTATACATCTGCATAGTTTGTTCGCAAGAATGTCTTCTGCCTTCTCTCGAACAGTCGTTTTAGACATACCTCGCCCATCGATTTTGTAGTAACCCAATATGTCCAAATAATCTTTGTGCGACAAGTGCATTGGTTGATATATATACCTGAGTTTTTTTTGCGTCCGTTTTGTGAGCGTCGCGTTTTTCCGACGTTTTATCAGTTATGATATCTTGGCCCGATATGGACTTCATTAAGCGACACTCGCTGCTAATTACAGTCACACTGCTCGCCATCTTGTTAGCAATTTGCATTTACTGTACAAGTAGGGAAATTATATTCTCACCATTTAGTATGTCTAACACCAGTCATCCCGCACAAAACATAGTAGTATTTGATCTGGACGAGACGCTCGGCAACTTCGTGGAAGTAGGTATGTTCTGGGACGCTCTCGAGAACTATTACGGAAGGAAGCTTTCCGACGAAACGTTCTTTGAGATCCTGGACATCTTTCCTGAGTTTTTGCGGCCGAACATCGTGAAGATTCTCAAATATCTCATGGACAAGAAACGAATTGGCGAATGCAGCAAGGTAATGATCTATACCAACAATCAGGGGCCAAGATCATGGGCGAAGATGATAAGCGCATACTTCGATACACGTACAGGCCAGAAAACATTCGATCAAATCATCGCAGCATTCAAAGTCCATGGAAAGGTCGTCGAGATATGTAGGACCAGTCACGACAAGAGTGTAGAAGATCTCATCAAATGCACGCGCATCCCGGCCAACACGGAAATCTGTTTTCTGGACGATCAATACCATCCTCTTATGGAGCATGATCAGGTGTATTACATAAACGTGAAACCATACACCTTTAGTATGGGTTTCAAAGAGATGGCAGAGAGATATCTCGAAAGGTCTCATGTGCATGGCGTCGAGCCTGACCGGTATGGTGATTTCGTCAGCTCTGTCGTGAGATACATGAAACGATACCGATACACAGTGACACAGAAGCCGGCCGCTGAGGTCAAAGTGGATGAAGTAATTAGTAAAAAGATAATCATTCATCTAGAAGAGTTCTTCAATAAGAACAAAAGCAAGAAGCAAACACGGAAACGCCGGCGTAGGTCCAGGAGAGGCACTCGGCGTCGATAACAAACACTGCATCTAGGACGCAGCAACAAGCATTTAAAGCCAGACCATGTACATGATATAGAATATGTCAAAATTCAAGTCGCAGATCGGGCAAGATAAATACGTTTCAGACGTGATTTTCAATAACAAAAGAGACGGATATTTTATTGAATTAGGTGCGACCGATGGTGTTAATCTCTCCAATACGCACTATTTAGAAAAGGAACTTGGGTGGAAAGGATTGTGTATCGAGCCTCAACCGAAATATGCTTCTGACCTTAGAAAGAACCGCTCTTGTTCTATATCGACTTCGCCAATATATTCTAAATCTGGCGAAACGGTTGAATTCAGTATCGTGGATTGCGGCGAGTTATCCGGCATTAAACAGCATCTTGGATGCATACCATCAGTGTACAACATCGACTCTGTTATCGAATTGACCACAAAGACATTAACCGATGTGCTAGATGAGGTTGATGCACCGAAATACATAGACTATATGTCGTTAGACACAGAAGGTTCTGAGTTAGAAGTCTTAAAAGGTTTGGACTTCGATAAATATACGATCGGTTATATCAGCGTTGAACATAATTACAAACGACCTATGCGGAGCATGTTGGGAGGGTTTTTACATCAAAATGAATATGTATATTCTAGATGGAACAGGTTTGATGATGAGTATATGCATCACTCGTTGGCAAAGCTTTTTCAATGGTCGAATTCTACTACGAACATGACTCCTGAATCTTGCGATGTCTAAGTCATATCCTTCATGTGCAATGAGTATCTATCAGCAAAGTCATGTACGTTTTTAGTAACGACATCAGTTATCGCGGTTGTTAGAAGAAGAAACACGCCTGCAGAGAAAGCAACACGACGGTCAAATGCGGCCGCCTCCTTCGTGATCGGGCCTGCATTCACAAGTGGGTTAAAGCGAATAATCAAGAACGCACATACGTAGTACTTCAGGATCGTTTCGAGCGTGCTGAGATACTCAGGCGACAACGAAACGACTCCTGTAAGCGCGACTCCGAACATAACATACGAAGCGTATAGACCGTAGATGTAAAGCTTCTGATGCCATGTGGCATTCGTAAGATTGAATAGGTATGACAACATATATAATATGTGGCCATATTTTTTACTCACTAAAAATTGATTTATCTAGACCGTTTCGGAATGTACTAAGATCAACATGCAATCCCATCTAGATACCATCTTAGTCTGTACGTGGGCCGTCGCGTCCATTGTCACCTACATATGCTTGGATATACAAGCCAGCATGTATGCCTGCATAGTGACCGCGATTGGTATGCCTCCTGTGCTCGCGCTTTTAGCTGGACTGATGTTTGCTGCTGGCTGGCAGCAATATAACTCTATGTTCAATTTCGTGAATGGCACTGCGTCGTTATTCGATGTTCTGATTGTTTGTATGATGTTTAGCGACTAGAGACCGTGTGTGTTACCCACCTCCTCGGCTTCCACTGGATCTTGAGTTTTCTGTTTGTAGATGTCCAGAGTGCGCGCGCTTGAATCGGTGGCTTCCACATAGCGCGGCATCCAGAAATAAGGAATTGTATTGGCTGTGAATGGGTACAATGAGTCGTATATCTGCCTATAGTATGCCTGCTCACGTGTCTGCGGCTGGTTATGCGTGACTTCTTGGGCATCGACAGTCCATGCTGACTTTTCGAGTTTGTCTTGTATGATCTGAAACCATGAGCCAGCCGATCCAGAGACTCCGTCACTAAAAGCTTCCTTCGTCCTCCACACCACCTCCTCGGGTAGTAAAGTCGGGAACACGGCTGTCACTGCCGACCGCAGGAAGTGCTTTTCGCACTCTCCTATGCCTCCAGCATGGCGCAGCGAGGCAGGCAGACTCAAATAGTGTGAGACGAAGGTTTTGTCGAGGAATGGTGTTCTTGGTTCCAGTCCATGGGAAGAGATGCATCTATCAGAGCGCAGCACGTCGAATGCATGAATGTTTTTGAGCAGCCGGCGACACTCACCATCAAACTCAAGGGCATCTGGTGCCTTCAAGAAGTAAAGATAACCGCCAGTTAGTTCATCGCTTCCATCTCCGTTAAATACAACCTTGGCATCAGTATTCTGTGAAATGTATTTCCCGATTAGATAGTTACCCACAGAAGCTCGCACGGTGGTGGTGTCGTAACTTTCTATCGCCTCGATCACTTCAGGGATGGCGTCGAAGAATGCATCAGATGTCATTGTGACCTCAGTGTGGTCGGTCCCTAGATGCTCCGCCACCTTCCTTGCGTATTGAAGATCTTCCGATCCAGGCATTCCGATACTGAACGTCTTCAGCTCCCCAATGTGATGTTTTGCGACTAGAGCAGTGATTAAACTGCTGTCCAGGCCTCCAGACAATAGACAAACAATAGGACGGTCAGTAGTGCCAACCACGCGTTTTCGGACTGCTTGATCCAATAGGGCCATGGTGTCGTGCATGGCAGTGCTTCTGAACATTCCGATCCAATTATCAGTTACTAGGGATGGTATTGGTGTCGTGTAGAAAGACCCACCGCCAATAATGTTCCATGTAGCATTTACCTTGAAGGTCTTAGAAAGGGTCTTATATGTGCCTGGCGGAAAAGCCGTTATTTCGAATGGTACTCCTTGCTGTGAAGAATCGCGAGCATATTTTCTGCGAGCATATACAACATGCGTGTGTGGGTCTGACTTCTGCCTTACGCGCGCGTACGTATCAATTGAAGACGTGGTGGGAGGAACATACTGATTTGTATTTGATTCAATCAACGGTGTGCTCATAAGAGGTGCAAGGCTCTTAACCTCAGAAGCAAATCCAATAAGCGGTTCGTCTGTTGTTCCTGTGATTAGACCAAAGTTCGATGTTGGTGATGGAGGCAATGACGTAGTCTGTGATGCTACCGACATCATATACAAAGGACGCACTCCGAATGGATCACGGGCTACATGGATAACAGGATCTTTCTCAATATCACTCGTGTCATACAGAACAAAAGCGAAAACACCATCCAAGAGACGTAGAGTCTGCTCGATACCATATCTTTTATATAAATGAATGATCACTTCGCAGTCGGAATCAGTGTTAGGCGTCACTCCCATCGCCTGGTATAGTTCGCGAAAGTTGTAGATTTCGCCATTGCATATGAGTCTGCAACCTTCGAACTCCATAGGTTGTCCAGACAGTGTGTCTAGCCCGTTGATCGCGAGGCGCTTAAAGCCTGTGATTATCCGGTCTCCATGAGAAAGACCAGTGATAATCGACTCCTCAGGACCTCGCCGATTTCCTTTATTAAAGGCATGCACGATGAGTGTTTCATCGCACGTATTACGATTGTTCAAGAGAGTGAAGATTCCGCACATCTTTGCTATTACATCTCGAGGCAGCTTTAGGTATTTACACAATAATATTGTCTGACTATAGTATAGATGTCACAACCAATGTATGGAGTAGTAGATGGTGTTTATTACTGTCAGATGGATAGAACGGAGGAGTTGAATAGGCGTGTAGCAAGTCGTAATGTCCCTTCGGCCCCTCTGCAGCCGGAGTTTAGCATTCGTCCGACTTCGACGAAGTATGCTCACCTCAATATATTTGATGTTCGCCCCAAAGCTACGGTGCCAATTCGGCGTCGCCCGGACTTCAATATCCAACAGACGTTCAATCCTGGAAACGCACAAGCGCCGTGGAGCGGTTTTGCGACGAATATCGATAATGAGTCTTCTCTACGTAATCAGTTTTTCGCTCTTCAGAACTGCGAGCAGTCCGAATTCGTGCCCTCATCCGACAGTGATATGTATCAAGTGAAGGTATCGGGTCGTAAGGCCAACCAGCCGTTCCCGGACCTATTCATTGAGCCAGACCTGACACCGTTCAACCCTAACAGTTGCGATGTTGGGAAGAACATATTTGCGAATCATACGAGGCAACAGCTTAAAAGTGTTTAGATTCTCAGTTTTTAAACGAGTGATAATCTAATGGACGCATCTGCGAACAAATACACCGATAACGTGACATTGACTTTCCTTGCGAATCCTATATATCACCGTGACGTCACACGCGTTGCTGCTGACAATTTAGCAATGAACAAGAAGGAGCGTAAGTTCTATCGGAAACGACTTCTAGCTCTTAACCGCGAACTGTTAAAAGGAACGGCTGAAGTAGAGAAAAGTCTGCAGAAAGCACATGATGGTTTCGTCCGCGCAGCGATTCATCATTTCAAAATGGTTGATAAGAAGGACATTCTGCAGAAGGATTACCCTCCTGATGAGGAGGAAGAAGATGTACCAGCTGATATGGACTTCGACATGATGGAGGCTAACGCATCAATTATGCGAACGGTAGAACCGCACCCAACACTTGATAATTTTGTGACGACGAAGACAGTGAAGATGGATACAGGGCCACCGCCGCCCAAGAGAAGAGAGATTAACTTAAAAAGCGAAGAACTGAGGACAAAAGGCGTTAAGTCGAAGAAAAACAAGAAGAAGAAGGAAAAGAAAATGTCTTGAGATATTAGTATGGGTAAGACAAGGTCAAAGAGACGCAAGCCAAACAATAAAACTATGAAGAAGGTAATCTGTAGCCCGAGCTCGAAGAACAAAGACTTCACATGTTACAGTGATGAGTCTTTAGTTAAGATGAAGGCGTTATGGAACGCGCGGCACCCGGACGCTCGAATAGAAGCAACCTCTGACCGGGCGATCTGGGGTGCATTGAGAAATGGTATGAAAGACGTATGCGCAAGCGAGAAGTGTTGGCTACGACAGAAGTTCATCGCCAACAAACTGACTGCTGAGCTAACAAGCTATACATTCGCACCTGACCACCCAGACTCTTGGAACCGCAACCCAAGAGAATGGCTGACCAGTGTGGATATTGAGCACGTAATGAGACAATACGAGAAGAAGTACAAGCACTTCGAGTTCTTAGGACCTTCACCTATTGATTTTGACAAACACCTCCTTTACAATGAGTGTGTATGGGAGGAACTCTGTAAATTCGACGTCCGCAAGCAACTCAGGAGAGGCAAAACGAAGATTGGAATAGTGTTTAATGTGGATCCTCACTACAAAGATGGGTCTCATTGGATATCAATGTTTATTGATCTGCAAAAGAAGTATATCTTCTTTTTTGACAGCACAGGTGATCCTATCCCTAGCGAGATCGAAAATCTCATGGAACGCATAGTTTCTCAAGCAGCCGCAATAGGGATCAAACTTAAGGAGTTCATTAACGACAAAGAGCATCAACGAGAAGACACCGAATGCGGCATATACTCTCTGTATCTGATAATCGAGCTTCTAGAAGGCAGACGGACACCGCATTATTTCTTGACACATAGAATCCCCGACGCAGAGATGGAAAAATTACGCAAGATTTACTTCAACACACCTGGCGAGGATTAAACAACATAAAAAGATATCACTAGTCTTTATTAATGTCACGTGGTACCTTTACATCTCAAGAAAACAAAGGTTTTCTATGGAACTTGCTTTATCGGAATGGCACTTTCGATAAATTTGATGGGGACATGGTTGGGTCGGTCAAGACAATGTTCGAAGCCACCATCGACCAAGTCTCCAAAAGCCCTTCACATGGGCGATCCAACATCACCGAACAAAATAAGGAAGTATTGATGCAGGTAACAGCTAAGTGCAAGACTCTAGCTGACGGTGGCCGCTCGAGTGTGCCAGTCACTGCAGCAGATGCGCAACAGATACGCCAGCAGGCATTCGATAAGAGCTTAGCCTCGAGGCAACAGGATTTTGATACGTCTATCAACGCCTCTAAACCGAAATCAATTGATTTTTCTGATAAAGAGGACCAACCAATCGGGTCAGAGATGGAGTCTCTTATTGCCGACGCTATCGCAAGACGAAAGAGCGATTTGAATGTCGTGCTACAAAAGCAGGATACAGACGCAGGAAGTCAGTGGATAAATAAAGACAACGATGGAACTGCGCCTTCTCCAGAGAAACATATCCGGATTGGAGAAGACATGGGTGTATTGAAAGAGAGTAGCGTAGAAGAGATAGGAGCGCAGAAGCGTGTTACCTTCAGCGATGACACAAATGAAGACCATGAGACAGATTGGCTGTCCATGTTGAAGACCAAAGAGGCAACTCCACCACCGCCCCCCACTAGCCCAGAGACAGACTCATCAGCTGGTCTGGAACGAAGATTAACCCGCCTCGAAGACAAGTTAGACGAAATTCTGAAACTACTTCGTCGTTGAATGTGAATATGATGCACCAGCGTCACAGTACATAGCGGTATAGAAAAATTGATTAAGAAACTGCACAGTTGCTTAGTATGCAAAACTAATGAAAAATGTTCTCTTGTAGAAGATCTAGATATAACGCTGAATGCTGTGTATGTCGCGAAACGAAACGTATATTCGTGACATGCAAAATATGTTCTGAGTGTCAGTGCTGTGAAGTTTGCAGCACGACGATGCTCGAAGGCGGACAACTTCGCCTCTGCCCGATATGTCGCCAGCCAAAATGGCGTAACAATGTAGTCCCACTTACATCGGTTGTACCACTGCGTATGCCGTCTATCACACTTCGTATCACGCGGCCTCGTCGGTCACCGGAGCTTCCAATTGAAGAGATCGAGAATTTCCTTGCAGAGTGTGGAGGCCGTGCCATTAAGACCTACAGATATCTCACTAACGCGGTCATGTTCATTGGGATTACATGGTTGATAGGCATGCTTGTGTTTGCGATGTTCGATGGCCCTCCTACTAGCATACATGAACAAACATGGATTCCACTATTATGGGGCTTCGCAGTTAATATTATCTGTCTCTGCCTGTGTAACTCTGTGACGGATGGAGCATGCATGAGAAGCTTAGTTGATTAAGCTTATTCAAATTCAACAGAGAACCAGCCTAGTGAATCATTGATCCAACAGGGACCGGGTGCAGTACAATAATGGGGACCGAAAGTGAAATTCGGGTTCCAATATATTAAGCTGTATGCAGAGCCAGAAGGACCAATTATAGACAATGGTCCTAGTGCGGGCGGGCCCATGCTGAGTTCGATTTGAGGTTGAGAGGGATCTGCAATACTCTTAAAAACTATTTTTGTAAATGTGAAATCTTCAGGTGGGCCTCGCAAGACCATAGCAGCACCGTTCTGCCAGCTGCTCGGCGGAACCGTCGGAAACGTATGCGTCGGATAGAAGAAGAGGAACACGATCGGCGATGGCTCACATGGCCGAGGAGGTAAAATCTTCTGCCCGTACGTTCTTGTGAGACCAAAGATCGCCTCTTCGGCGTATCCGAACGTGGGTGCCGGTCCATTAGGAGACACGCGTTCTGGGATGATAATAACCGGACCCTGGCTACAGTCGGGTTTGCAACATCTTGTTGGCTGCGCGATCGATAGAACAGTGGTCGCAGCCGCTCTTGGAACAAGCCCACGTTTTCTGTTACCTCCACCAGTGAGAACCTTTTGATGTAGTGAGCGTGCGTTGGACTGGTGCGAATCATCTTGCAGTGTGCTATTGGATGCGCTTCTAGACGTACCAGCTCTACGTGATTCTCCGCGTTCTGAAGATCTATTTTGAGGTTCGGGATCTTCGGTGTCAGGCAAAGTTGCTTTGCTAGGATCTGCTGAATAATCAACTGGATAAAAATGAAACACCTTGGACATTAATGTAAGGAGAGAAATTAGTTCGTATAATAGACACACGACCTAATTTAAATGGGGATGTACTTGAACTGGGCGTTCTTGCCCTTGCCAGATATCTCCAACCGACCGACCTGGACTGGGTTGCCTCTCTTATAACTTTCCAGGTTATAGACATCTCCTGTGAGTTCGTTGTAGGCGTAAGTGATCCCATCAATCTTAAGTTCCTTGGCCTCCCATGTAATGGTGGTTTTGTTGCGATCAGCGATAGCGTCTGATTCTTCCTCTGAGTACGAAGGTTGGTACGCAAACTTGTTTGGATTAACAGAACCAAATGTGAAACACTTAAGCTGCTCTTTATCTCCTGCTTTCGAGTGCAATGCACAGTCTATGGAGGCTTCTTTCACAGCGGTAAGAAGTTTGGTTGTTAGTTCCTCTTTCATGGTTGCGATCTCGTATAACGCTTCATCACTTGTTACTGGTGTCAGGTTATCGATCTTGCTCTTGTCTTTCAGTCTAAGCTCGATCGCCTCATCACTGTCCAGCTGGGCCTGCGAGAACGTCATGAGATAGAGAAACACATCTACAGTACGAAGAGGTTCAGGAAGCTCATTGTGACTGCAAATCCGTCTAGCACGTCCAATGACTTGCTGAATCCTCACAGGATGCCAGTAGGGCTCGGTGATATGCACATACCGCACATTTCTTAGACTGATACCTTCGGCACCAGACGCTGTGATCATAAGCACTTTAATGATCTCTCCATACAGATTGTTGGAGGAGATAGCAGTAAGCTCAGCCGCTAATGAGGACGGCACGTACTTCCATGTGCTATTGAAGACGTTACGAATGATTTCCTTTTCCTCAGGTGTCTCAGTTCCAGTGTATAGGGCGAACATTGGTTTTCCGCGATCAGCTTCAGCAATATCGAGGCGCCATTGATCGACGTCCTTGCGGACCTTGAATCTGGCAAAACCGTTTGCTTCCAGGACTAGCTTCAGAATACCGACTCCTTCCAGCGTTCTGAACTGACTGTATATGAGGTGAAGCCCTCGGTGATCAACATCTTTGATGTTTTCTAGTATATTGAGGAACTTAGGGCTGTAGGTTTCGAGTCCATCCGGCGAAAGAAACCGTGCCTTATCAGCGTCTAAACTAGCCAATGCGGTTTTAATTCTCTCTTCATAAGATGCCACTTCCACCATGTCGGTAGCGTCGATGTCGTCACCGTCATATCTCCCATCGACATTATCCTCTAACTGTTGCGCATCAGCGGCATCGATCATGTCTTCATCAGCAGTCTCTTCGAGTACGGCAGTTTCCATGTCCGTCGCACGTCCGGGTAGTGGTCGCTTGATGTCGGGTCTCGGAAAGACAAAATTACAGAAAGCTCTGGAGAATATCCTATAAGTGGATACTGTATCTTCATATACGCCATCTCCTCTCTTCTTGCGCTTGCGGGCATTCTGGAGCTCCAGTTTCCTTTCTTGTATGCGTGCTTCCTCATAGACACCGAATTGGAAATTGCTCATTGGAATCCGGACAATATGGAAGTTCTCATCTTTCTCATATTTTGGCATGAGCGAGTACATATCGCGGAAGTAGGAAGCCAATCCAACGATTCGCCGCTTAAACAGGTTCATATTCTTAACGTCACCACCATCATCAATGAATAGAGACTGGAAGTCTTGCAACGTATCAGGAAGTGCCTTGTATGAGCTTACTCGGATTCCGGCAGGATTGACAGTGATACCGTTCTTCTGCAGGAGACGTGTTACGTATCCGATGAAGTCTTCGTCTGATATCTCTCCTCTGTCACCGACACGGACTCCATCATATACTCCCTTCTTTGTCTTATTGATGAACCCAAAAGGATTGCGTGTGATCACTAAAGTTGTTGATGTTGGTTTGTACTCGACGAAGTCCATAATGTTCCCACCGAGAACAGTGCTTTTGAAGATGCTTTCGAAAAACTCTTGACTCACTTTGCGTTCTTTATTGATGGTCAGATTGAACGTCCAAGTTTTGATTCTGCCTCTTAGGATGTTGAACATAATCGCAATTTCATTTGGGTAGTTGATAATCGGTGTTCCTGTAAGGAGTACAATTCTGGCGTTCTGCGCGTCCATCAGGTATTCATACAAGCGCGAGGATAGTGTCTCGTCGCGACCCATCTTATTGACGATCCTACTTACGAAGTTATGCGCCTCGTCAATAATGATAACAGCATTGTCAAACGGATTGACACGGAAATCTTTGGTGAGTGTCTTGAGATGTGACATACGCATACCGTTGTAGTTTATGAATTTGTATTTATACCTGATCATCTCGTTAAGCTGGTCATCGAGACTCTTCTTTTGAAGTGAGTCTAGGTCTTTGAAGTTTGGCTGCTTCGTGATGTTCATCAACCATGCGCCACCCTGGCGTCTAATGAACTCAACTGGTAGTGACAGAACAGACGACAGAGGGTCTATCAGCTCGGGGGCCGACTGAGTATTGATGAATTCCCAGAACTGATTCTTGCGATAAAGATCATCACCACATTTCTTGAGCTCCTCGATGTAGTTCATACGAAGAGACGCAGGGGTCATGACAATGATTTGATTGCTAGTTTTCATCCCTTCAGCAATTGCCACTGAAGAACATGTCTTGCCTGAACCAAGCCCGTGAAAAAGCAGTACGCCTCTGTATGGAGTATATTGGGTGATGTAGTCCCGCACGATTTTCTGATGGGCCATTGGAGAGAAAGGCGCATCTTCATCACGGTCGCAGGTAGCTTCACTTTCCGTCATACCAAGCTCAGCTTTGTATTTACCGTAGAGCGAAGTAATGAAGTTGATAAAGATTTCACGGTTGTTCATGTAGTAAGACGACGCTCGGATTCGAATGTCTTCTTTGGGAGGACCGACGCGCTCACCTATGGCGGTATCTCCAATTCTTAATAGGCTAGCCGGGCCTTCGGTGGCGACTCCCATTGGTTTTTTGGTCCGCCGTTTTCCGGGTTTGACTACCAACTTCTTTTCTCCATCCTCAGGTTTGGTTGAGGCAGGCGTGCTGTCGCCTGTTGTTAGAACAAGCTTCTTTTTAAGTTTTCGAACTCTCCTAGGTGGAGGAGCTACAGGTACCTTAGCAACTTCTTCGCCTTTGCGTCTGACAACGCGCTTACTCTGGATCCGGGCCAAGAAAGCCTCGCGATCTACGGGTGCGGCAGTAGTCTGATCCACGACTTTCGCCTGGATCGTTACTTGGGGGCGCTCACTTGGGCGCGCTATCACAACATCAATCGATTCCCTAGCTTGAGGAGGTTTTTTAACTTTTAGTTTGGCTAAAAGAGCAGCTGACATCTATGAAATTAACACATAAAAAAGTTTTATGTATTAATCTATAATGGAAGATACACAGTCTGCATCTAGCAGTACTGACCATGTCAGTGTAGCTCTTCTTTTGCGAAAGCTCAAAGAAAGTGTTGATAAAACGAGACACGTTATGGTGGAGGGAACCGACGTCCCGGCAGAGCTAACGCTCACATGCAGATCTAGTTCAATAGCTGAAGAGTCTGCTCGCAGGCTTCCTGTTCAGCCTTCTTCTTTATCTTGTGAGTCCCACTGCCAAGGTAGATGAATACTGAGTCCTCTTGAAGAAGGGCAGCTTGAATTTTAGCAAACGATCCATATTTAGAGAACGGTTCAGCATCACCAGGCGTAACTTGATGGATTGGTTGGCCGATACACAGATACACACCCATATGGTATCCAGTGTCACTGGTATGAGCGATCTCGAGATAGTCCGGTGTGGTCTTGAATTCTTTTTGAATTTTGACTTGCAGGATGTTCTTAAAGTTATCGTCGGTCTTCACGAGTTTTACGAAATCAACATGTGTTTCGAAAATCTTTTCAACGAAGACCTGAGCCATTTGGAACCCCGGACCTGTAGGGAAGATATTCTCGAACCAACCATGTTCATCCTTCACATCGATCTTGTTGAAATCAAGGAACAGTGCGCCTATGAAAGCCTCAAAGAGACAACCCAATTTCTTGAGATTCGTTCTCGTCTTCTTTTCCTCCGCGTGTCTGGACATAATCAACCATTTGTTGATTCGCATCTCGTAAGCCAGACGCCCAATGTGCTCATTCTTTACCAAAGCGATCTTCTTCTCGGTCATGAAGCCCTCGTCGGCCTTTGGGAAACGGCGATACAGGTAATACTTGGTGATTAACTCTAGGACACCATCACCGATGAATTCCAGGCGTTCATTTGACTTCGTCTTCAATGGCATGCAATCATGCGGGCACGGAACAATAGTAATTCCGCTTTCCGCGTTCTCGATCACAGGCCGCTTTGTGTATGACCGATGTATGAATGCGCGTTTGTATAGAGAAAGGTTATTCACTTTAGCAGTCACGCCATACTTATTAAGAATAGATTGAACTTCGTTCAATGTAATCTCCCGATTTTCAGAGTTGAATGGATTGAAAATCAGTTCTCCGTCTTCCGATGCAACATCTCCGTCCTGTGCGATAGCTTTCATGTCTTCTGAACTCATTATACTAAGAAAGACGCGAAAGATTTAAGCGGATTTCAAAAAGACTCTCTAAGTAATAAAAAAATGTTTAACATATGTATAATGGTAGTAATGAATGGAACGAAACGTGCGCGTAACGTGCAGTCGGTTACGAATAGAACGTCGATCTATGGTGTGATGGCTGGACTTACCCCGATGACGGGAAAGACCACGTCGGTGCGTTCTGCACTGCAGCTGTCTGGTAACCAGACTTTGAGCATCCCTCATCCTGGTCTCGGACCTGCTCCTGCTGGGTGCCCGGGAGGGACTGTCGGTCGTGCCTACATGATGGGATGTGTCGCTGCTGGGAACACCCAGGGCCGATACATGTTGTCTAAGAACCCCGCCTGCTCTGGTGGAGTTGGTCGCAAGCCCGTCGGTGTTTGCAACCTTCAGCTTCGCTGGTAAGAGTCTTATACAAATTTTATCTATAGTAATTGTATAAGATGCCAAGAAATCAACCTCGTTACCACAGCGGACGCTCCGCAGTCGCACGCAGGGCAATCATATCAGGCAACACGAATGGTATGATGCCTCATGTACCTGTTCTTTTAGAGTCGGGTGAAGTTATATACACGAGCTACTTCGGTGGAGACAAAAAGGGTGGATCAGCACCTTCTGCTACTGGATTTATGATCCCGTCTGGCCGTCGCAACCTGATCGCGACCCGTGCGTCTCGTCCTAATTTCCTCTTCACATTCAAGACTGGAGCGGGAGCATCTCCATTCGGATTTGGTCCTTACGCTTAAGCTTTATAGGTGTAAATCACTTAATAAGTATTTTCGAGACTATTCTAATGCTTATTAAGATCGACACACGAGAAACAGACTGGATGACCGAATGCGTTACACGAATCTGTACTGGAGGCGTGGATGTCACTCTTCAGAGTGAAACACTTCCCATAGGGGATGCTATAATTATAGACGACGATGGTAAGGAACGTGCGATTATAGAGAGAAAAACACTCAATGATTTGGCGGCGAGCATTCGCGATGGAAGATACGCAGAACAGAGTTTTAGGCTGAACGGATGTGTGGTTCCAAACCATAATATATACTACTTGATTGAAGGGACCCTCTCATCATACAATCCGTATAAGACAAGACTAGACCGCAAATCGCTTCTCTCTGCATTAACGACAGTAAGCTATTTCAAGGGATTCTCATTACACCGCACAAACAGTCTTGGTGAAAGCGCCGAGTGGCTCCTGTCATTTGCTGATAAAATTCGACGGCAAAGTGGCTCAGGATACTATGAAGGCGGTGCATCTGAATCAAACAATAGTGCCGCGAGCGACTATGTTGCAGTATCTTCGCGTGTCAAGAAAGACAACGTTACGGTTTCCAACATCGGGGCAATCATGTTGGCTCAGATCCCTGGTGTTAGCACGGCGGTAGCTACTGCTGTTATGGACCACGTAGGGACGATGAAATCGTTGATCTCTAAGCTCGAAGAGAATCCTAAAGCGCTAGATAACGTTGTTACGATAACAAAAAGTGGAAAAGAACGTCGCATCTCGAAGACAGCTAGATCAAATATCTATAATTTCTTGATACCTTCTGCGGAAGGAGTGATATCTGTCAGTACTCACTGAATAATTATGGCGGACTATATTATACGATGAGTACTGAGGACATTTGTAAGTATTTAGGATTTGCAGTGGTGGTGGTGGTAGCTATCTACGTCCTGCTACGGAGCATGCGATTCCAGGCCAATATCATAGAAAGCATGGTTTCTGGAGGCACTGACAAGGATAAAGTATCCGACGCTGTCAAGAGCAACACGCATTCGATTGATGATACGTTGCTAATCAGTAAATACAGGACTGCATATGAGAACACACTAATTGATCTTGAAGCCAATATTTCGTCTGCCATTGTTCAGGCGGTCGTGACCAACGCTGAGGCGATATCCAAGAATCCGGCCGATCCGCAGGTGCAGACAGTAATAACTGGTATCAATAATTTGAAGGCCTTTCTGGACACGCTTAACAGTACAATGGTCATTCTTGATAAGAAATAAAACGACACGATATGTTTCAGTATTATGATACATATCATGACATGCTAAATGGTTAAGCAGGCTTTATATAAACCTCGTCTTCTGCATAATACCCGGCATCAACAAGAGCCTGTGTATATGCTCTTCCACCCCACGTGGTGTCCATCGGGTTCGGACTCACTTTTCCGTTGGCCTCATGGAACATCTTGTCCAGCGGCGTGTCTAATCCGATGTATTGATCATGTGCGTCAAACGCGGGATAGCTATTTCGGTTATAGGGGGCGTCGTCACGCCCTGCATCATACAGTTTAGTAGGAGGAGCCGCCTTCCGATCGGGATAGAGATCAGGGAGACCACCCTGTGGATTTAAGGGCGAGGGCCTCACCTTATAGACAGGGTTACCTTGAGGGTCGTAGGATTCCTGAAGATGAAGGACGGGACACCTTATACCCTGACTGCGCTGCCACTCGATGAACTCAGTGTATTCTTCCAGACTTGAGAAGATCACCGGATTCACGCCCGGAACCTTGGCAAGTTTCGAATTATACAAAAAGAACTTTGGTCCCTTCTGGATCAACACATTAGGACAACGGTAATGTAGAGACTTGCTATCATCGAACCCTTCTATCGCATCTGGATGCATCATGAAATATAAACCTAGGACAAAGATTGCTACTATAATGAGCGTCTTGATCATACTTATAGTTTATGCAGAGATTATTCTCTCTAGAAGAAATAATGTCTAAATAATGTATATATGTCTAAGTTCATTAGTATAGGTCCCGATGAGGGAAGTGAGTTTGATCGCTTGGTAGGGGATCGTCCTGCCTTCGTGAAGTTTTACAGGAAAGGTTGCCCAGCCTGCGATGCCATGGCAGACGAATGGGCCGGGCTAGAAGGCGAGATGGAAGGTCTTCAGGGCCATGGGGCTAATATAATCGAGGTTGATGAGAAGGCTATTCCGGATATCAAGAGTAGCTGTGCGAGAGGCATTGAGGGAGTTCCCACCATCATGGTTGTTAAGATAGGTGGAGATATGAGCCATGAATATGAGGGCCCCCGAGATAAAGAGGCTTTCTTGAAAGAGTATCGGGAACACTTCTCAAAGGAGATGGGTGGTGGTGGTCGAAAGCCTAAAGGGCGCAGATCGGCATGTCGAACGCGCTGCGTTGCCAGAGCGAAACGTCGCTGCGCTAAAAGATGCACTAGATTTACACGAAAGAAGTCGCGTCGCGGACGCACTAAAAAGAAAACTGTTAGGAAGAGCAGAAAATCCAAACGAGGCAAAAGGAGAGGCACGAGGAAGATCCCCAAGAAGAGGAGAAGATCTGCGCGTAAGGGAGGAACCCCGCCCGTTCCGATGACCAGAATGGCTCCCGGTGCCCTATTCGACCGAATCACGGCTGGAATAAAAGAATTTGAGAATAATGACAAAATAATCGATTTGGATGGATACCTTGCTCTGATGGTGTATCAGCAGCGGGTGCAGCTCGACCCCGACATGATTCTGCCTTCCCCACCGGACGGAGCCAGTGGCTTTGATAACAAAAGTCAAATTAAAGATCCGGATGAGAGATACTTTAAACTGAACGAATTTGAGTCTCCAGAGGCTGGGCTTGGAGAGGAGGGAGGGACAGACGAACAAGACGAAGAACGTGTTCGTCAGCTGACGGGCGACACGGCGCAGTCGGGCTGGTCGGACGCCGTCAGTAAATTTGAGGCTGCGAAACGAAGGATCTCGGAGGCCATCCCTTTTAATCCTATGGATTTGAATTCTAAAGAGTTTAAGGCGGTATATGGTGTCAATAAACCAGACAGCGGTGGGCGCAGACGTCGCCGTTAAGCTATCATGTAGCCACCGATAGCTATCAATATAAACCCCATTATCCGAGATGATGTAGTCTTCCTCTCGGCTAATGCGATCATAGCAAGAGCACTTACCAAAACGGCGGCGAAAAACTCGACATTCTCTAAGTGTGTTATGTCATGATGTTCGATTAGCGATGCCCCGAATATACCTAGAGCCGTGCCAGTTGCAGCGAGAAAGAATAGCTTAACGAAGTTCCATGTGCCAAATCCTTGCATCTCATCCAGTATCGGACCCATTGAGCCTCCAGTTTTGAGAAGTAAGACTAGGGTTAGTGCTATGGCACCGACGATAGCATCAACGACAACAAGTGTTGTTGGGCTGACCTTCTTGATAAACCCTTTGTCGATTTTCGTGTTCATGTATCCTAGTACGGATGAAAGGACGAAGAACGCCCATAGTGTGTATTGACTCTTCAAGATTTTCTCCATATGTATTCCGTT
>JACLAC010017701.1_pt1 | contig 23852 bp, 24 predicted proteins | sample 8027881 | NCBI WGS metagenome assembly JACLAC01 (sample SAMN15725517, study PRJNA655200) | protist metagenome | isolation source: fluorescence activated cell sorting (FACS) single amplified genomes of... | place: Spain: Blaines Bay Microbial Observatory, Mediterranean Sea | collected 2016-01-19 | reverse complement strand
CGGTCGGTCCCACGGTTTTTTACTTCACTTGGCAACAAGATAAAATTGTTAATGGAGTGAGCACGGGTAGCACAGTCACACGCACGTGGCAGGCGCGCATGACGCTACCGCGGTAGACGAGCGACGCGAAGATCCCGCTAGTTTTTATTCTACATGGTGGAGGCGGGAGCGGCGCGCAGCAGATGGGCCAGAACTCACTTAGATTTTTGCAACTTTTTTGTTACGATTCGTTTTTTATTGATTTCATTTTCAATCATATGAAAAACGATGAAGATAAAGTTGTAGGTATTATATTATGCTATTTGTTTTGAAGCGTCTCAAAACCTAGTAAAGATCCACCGTAAAGGTAAACATCATCAAAATTTCACCCAGGTCAGGACACCGGGCCCACCCCGACCGAGTACGCGTAGCGCGACAGCATGCTCGCCATCTATCCAACCGGGCACAACGAGGACGCGAGCAGCAATCAGAACTTCTGGAACTGTGGTCGCGAGGTGACGGAACAAGATGATGTTGCGTTTCTGACGAAGATCAAGGACTACTTCTGCTCCTGCCCAACTGCGGGGTGCTCGCGCGGTTCGAACGGAGTCACGGGCGGCGCGACGCCCACGGACGTCTCGGACACCTCCGCACATACTTTTATCGGAGTTAGCGGATCGCACGACTTCCGCGATTACCTGGACTGCGGAAAAGTTTACATGAAAGGTTTTTCGAACGGCGCAGCGATGACAAATACTATGATGTCCACCGACTCGGTCGACTGGATCACCTGCGCCGTGACGGAGTGCTCGCAGCTGACCACCACCACGCTGTAGTGAAAACGACCACGACCTGACCGACAGCCAAACAACGTATGACGGGCTGGTCCAGCAGCTGCGCACCTGCAGCGACAAAAGCGTGCGCGTTCTGCAGGTGTGAGGCAAAGCCGACACGTCGGTGCCGCTCTGCGTGGGGTCGCAAGTAGGCACCACGGCGTGCGCGCACGGCGCCGTAGACGACGGTGTAAACCACCAGTTCATGAACTGGGAGGCTTCGATCAACGAGTTAGCTGATGCCCATCACTGCGCCGCCTACGACCCCAGCACGCGCAGCTCGAACGCGATGTCCTACTACGTGGACGCCGTGGCCGGCGCCAACGTGGAGCAGACGGACTTGCGCTTCATCACGGGGCAGGGGTGCGTACAGCCGCAGACGGCGATCGCGTTCGCGGGCGCGGGCCACGGCATCTCGCTGGGCACGGTGCAGGTGAACAACAGCTTCGTGGCGATGGAGAGCAACGCGGACTACAGCTGGTGGGCCGACCACACGGTCAGCTTCCAGCAGAACTGGTGGAACTATTGTCACAACACGCCGCCGAGCAGCTGGAACACGTATCCTTAACTTGAGCATGGTGATCTAGCTCCACTAGTTCTGCTGGAACACGTACCCTTAACTTGAGCAGGGTAATCTAGCTCGAGGTTTCATTATGAGGATGACTTTTGGATTATTTATTGTTAATGAAAAAAATGTTGCTGCGCTCCGCACGTAGATCTTCTTCTTCAATTGTTGTGATTATTCTTCTTCGCTATTTCATTCGCTTTCGCAATCGCTATCGCATTCGAATTCATCTACGCGCATTCTTTGCTTCGATCATGAAAATGAAAAAATGTCGCTTCCATAATAGTGCAAAAAAGCTCAGTGCTCACGCTAACTTCCGGATATCCTATTTGTATTCCGCTAAACTTTGTTAGGTTTTTTTCTTGTAGAAACTGACAACCAATCTTCGTCCTGCAACAGGCTCATCGAGTTCTTTCAACACTTTACAACATCAAGCTTTCGCTGGACAATCTCGCGACACCCGTTTCATCAGATCCTCTGTAATCAGTATCAACAACCGAAAATGTTCTCCCTTCGTTCCCGCGTCACTTCAACCGCTTGTGCGTTTGCGCTTGCTAATGCGCTGCTTCACGGCTGTGGTTCCCACATGGGAGTGCATGTGCAGTCGTGCGCTGCACTAGGCTTAAAACTACGAGCAATCTATGATGCAGAAGGTCGTAATCGCTGTACTAAAGACTATGCGAAAGCGCAGAACTACGAATACGATGGCCAAGGCTACGACGGCCAGGGCCTATGCATGTGGGAAGCTTACGCTATCTTGGGCATAAGCGAGAGGCAACTGCTCCGCGCCGAAACTGATGAAGATGCTCAGAATGTCGTTAAGCGGGTTTTTAGAAAATTATCTCTGGAAGTTCATCCTGACAAGACATCTGATTTACCTGAAGTAGAACGGCTGCGCTGTACTGAGAAGTTTCAAGCGCTTAAAGCAGCACATGAGATATTTTCGAGATCGAGGAACAACCAAGCGTGGTTTAAAATACTTCAAATCAGGAACTTACGCGGAGTCAATCCAGAGGTCTTTTTCTGGCCTCACGCTGAGAAAGCATGGGAAGCACTGACTACATGTGTGGCTTCGACAGTGAGCAAGTGTGCGCCCAGCAGGCCGGGCAATGCTCCTGCCTCCGATCTTCTTGCACTAGAGTATCACGAAAGAGTACAGCCGACGGGTAAGAGGTCTATTGCAGCTGGACAATCGCCTGATAGCGTAGTTACTTCAGGCCAAGATGTTGCAGATCCCTTAATTTAACAGGGAAAGCATCACTCACTCTAAATTTGAGCAGAACGAAAAACGTATATTTTGTGTACGTATAAACTTTGAAAGCCAGAAAAAACAGAAAACGAAAACGAAACATTACTCTCCAATTCCAAAATGCACTTTGATGTTCACGGGCTTTGAATAGTAGTAGGTGGAAAAAAAACTCGTGCCTATGTCGAGCATCGGATAGGGGAAATTTCACGATGAGAATGACTATTGTAATTCTGCTGACAGCTATACGACGCTCGATATAATAAATAAGTTGTGTGCGAGTTGTAAAGTTCTTGTTCGTAAGTAGCTTGCCTGTGCGTTGGTTTTCGGAATAGATCGTGCTCGTAACACTCGTATGTTGAAGTTCGTTCGCGTTCTACATCTGCTCCTACACTTACTCATACGATTATAGTTATACACAATTAATTTTAGCTGCTAGTGGAAGTGCGACTAATAGTAATACTCTCAAAGTTAAGTAGTCAAACTATCGGTCCAGCACATAAAGAAGATGCAAGACGTGCCCATGCCCGCCGCCACCAGCGCTGCTGCTGGCGCAGGACCCGATGTGCTGGTCGTCGGCACCTGCAACAAAGATTATATTGTTTACACTCACTAGAGAGAATTTGGGGGTTAGAACGGAAAGTACCTAATGAGAGGAAAATCGCTCGATTTTGACAGTTTTTCAGAAGTGAATTTTAGTAGTAAAATCCTTTATTATAAAAACGCTTTTTTTCCATTAGTTCAGATTCTTCTCAATACCCGACCGTTTGAGACTGTTTTTTTTACTTGTCTAGGTACCTTCCATTCTACCTATTTTTCTCTCTCTCAGGTGTACACGCCGCATTTCCCGCAGGGCGGCGAGACGCTGCACGGCAGTGGTCGTGTGTCACTTTGCAACAAGTAATGTCATTTCATTTCATTTTCAACATAGAGTTTTAGCTTACACCCAGGCGATTTTCGTTTGAAAATAAGCTTGCAACGAGGTTTCATGACCGTTTTCGGCGGCAATGGTGTATAATGTTCTCTGCTTGTACTTTCCAGGCTTCATGACGGTTTTCGGCGGCAAGGGCGCGAACCAGGCCGTTAGTGCGGGTAGGTTTTGCGAGCCCGGCAAGGTCGCCATGATCTCCAAGCTGTGAGACGACGGCGTGGGCGCTGAAACACGTGAAAACCTGAAGGCCAACAATGTCGCAGGCGACTACGTCTTCGAGGTGAAGCAGAGTGAGTACGAGAAGCAGCCGGGGAACGAGGGCAAGACGATCGCGAGCGGGGTGGCGGTGATCACGGTGGAGACGTCGACTGGGGAGAACAAGATCTCGATTGTTGCTGGTGCTAATAATGAGATCACCGAGAAGGAGATCGAGATGGCTTTTTCGGATGATGCGAAGGTGGGGAGCGCGAAGATCTGCGTGTGCCAGCTGGAGATGATGCCTGTCTCGAATAATTTGTTGGCTTTGAAGCTGGCGAAGAGCAAAAATATGACCACGGTTCTGAATACGGCGCCGGCGCCGCAGGAGGGTGAGTAGATATTTTTTGTGATGATACTAATTCTAATAGATGTAACGTGTTCTTGCACTCTTCAAGTCCATATCCATTTTTCATCAATATCACATCAATTCCCCTGTATTTTTCTGTTTACTTTGTTTTAATCTATTGAGTATAAGGTGGTCAGCGCTTGTTCCCCCTCACTGTGTAGGTCCACAGATTAATAAATGCTATAAACTTCAATTTCACGTACAGATTTCATGTACAAAAACCAAGTTTATGTTTTTTCATTTTTTGAACACGTTCTTTGTTTTGTATCTTCTAGTTCTAGTACTTTTCTGCCTATATGTGCCCTTAAAAATATTTTTTGCAATTACCCCACCAGGCCTCAAGTCCATCGAGATGCTGCTGCCCTTCGTGGACATTCTATGTCCAAACGAAGTCGAACTCAAGATGCTCGTCGCTGGCGTCGAAGGAGAAGGTTTAGCTCCCGAATCCGATTGGGACTCTGGCGACAGCGAGAAGAAAATCACCGCGGCCAAAAAGGCGTGCGCGTGGCTGATGAGTAATACCAAGTTGGGCAGCTCCGAGGCTGGTGCTAGGGGCGAAATGGTTGTGACGTTAGGGGGCGATGGAGCTTTATATGTTCAGAAGGATGGAACTGCTACGCACGTGCCGCTGCCGGTGAAGGTGGAGAGGAAGGATGTGGTAAGTTACAATAGGTTTTTTGTTACTTTGTGTTTGTCTTTCGATCTCGTTCTCGATCTGATGCTGTTGATGTCTGTGCTTGCAGCTCCCTCATTTGTGTTCCATCGCTAGGCTCGCTTTTAATATGTGTTTTACTTATCAAAAATCTACTACATCGGGTCGACACCTCCGGCGCCGGCGACTGCTTCCTTGGAACCTCATAGCAATTAAGATTATAATTCCAATTACAGGTCGATACCTCCGGCGCCGGCGACTGCTTCCTGGGCGCCTTCTCGGCCAAGTTTGTCTCCTTTCCCAGCCCCACGGTCGACTCCGTCGATATCCCCGAGTGCATCAGGTTTGGGTGCCGGGCGGCATCCCTGTCAGTGACTAGGAAAGGCACGCAGAGCAGCTACCCTTCACGGGGGGAGCTGGCGTAAACGCGCAAGGGCACGCAGAGCAGCTGTAGCGGGGGGAGCTGATGTAATTTCTGTATGCACATAAAAGATATGCAGCTACGTTATATTAATGTATGAAGATGGCGAACGCGACACACGATGCAGTTGAAAAACTTTTTGAATATTCTTTGAATATATAGCACACACACTCGTCTGTATACTTATTGTAACACTATGTTATTCGTCGCGGACGCCATGCACATACTTATTTCGCTTTCTCGAGAACATACTAGAAGATGCACTACTCAAAGTCTCAGTCATAGTCACACTGGTATGCGGAATAAGTGTCTTTCAAGAAAATTGTAGATGGATGATAAACGAGCTAATGGTGATACTTGCAAATGAACTGTTTTCAACATGCTGGATTTCTTCTATCATAATCAACACTCGCTCGATTAAATGATGGTCCGCATCGGCATGCATATCTGATCCCTTTATCATCTACTACATCTCACTCGATTTAGCTCTCGTTCTTACATTCAAAAAAGATTCAACGTACCGAAAACAGCGTTTTTTAACGTTTCAACTTTCAAGCTTGCTTCTGCTTAACACCAGCTAATTTAGCTTGTTGTAGCAAAAGGTCCAACAGCAGCACCATCACCAACTCCAACTATCCAACTTAGCCCAGCACTGTGCTCAAGCTCAATCCGTTCCATTAAAGAAATGGTTTCCTCGCTAATTATCAAAATGAGTACAACGACCACGACTCTGGTCCTGGTATTCATAGCACATCTCGCCGTAAGTGCCGACGGACTGCAGCTGCAACGAACGATGACCACGGCGGCGTCGGCGTCTGAAGTCCGATCCGATCAAAACGCAGCTAAGACACTTGAGGAGGAGCACGGGCCGTCCCTTGTGGATCTGCCAGATGAACTCCTGATGCAAATCGGCGGTGGTGGCGACTGGAAATCCGTTTCTACTTTTATGCAAAGTGCACGCGCTTTTCGTGAAAATGAAGGGCTGAAGAAAATACGTAGGGAAAAAATCGCTAGACGGAATGAAATCCTGGAGAGGGACGTTAGAGAGGCGCCTCCTATGTATGTATCACTAGATGCTGGTTTGATCATGATAACCGCGCTGTGTGCAAATGAAAGCTTGGTGCGAACCTTTGAGAGCACATTTCAAATTCGAAGTCGCCCATCGATAGCAGCCGTCATATCTGACGAGAGATCTCACCACATCAAGGTGGAAACCTGCTACTTCGTATATAAACTTAAAGAGGAGGGGGATAGTGTCCTTCACGGTCTTTCATTTGTATATAAAAGTGGTGACGGTCAAAGTATCTTTCACGGTAAATTTCGTTACCATCCCCCTTGGACTTGGACCGTATTCAGTGAAAGAGATCTATACGTCGACGTCCCCAATGCCATTGGGGAACTTGGGGACGTGAGGTTCCAGCACGTTCTGACTGTAAAAGACAAGAACGAAACAATTGCGGAGTTTTTGGAACGCAGTGGACGTCCATATGCTCACGAAATGGTGACGGTCGCTAAAGAAAACGCGGCGCTCATGAAGCACAGGCACGGATGGCCCACTAGTCCTCAGGGTGCGTACTACGGCCAAGACGATATTAATTATATCTTCCATCCTCCGTCGTTTTTATAGAGTCCCCGACGTTTTAGAAGTAGAAGAGATGGCAGTATAATTTAAATAATACTTTATAAAGAAATCGGACATGGTAGGAAGTGAAGATGGCATAGTATGATTTTGAATGTATCTTCATTGCATTAATACTGCATGAATTTGATAGATGTCGATATTCGGTCGTAGTTCAGCGAGAATTTAACCTACGCCGCTCTCATTCTAGGAAGTGCTTGATGACTACCTATGCTTTTCATCGCACTGTAACTTGGGAGATCGGATCCTACATTCAAGCAAACTGCAATGATCACTAGCAAAATACTACGCATAGTGAAAGTGATGTCGATATCGATTAGGACTACCTCACACTGCCGCTCGCTCCGTACTAGACTGCGCGTATGGCTGAATAACGCTCAGTGTATACTATAAAGTAAAACTATTGATGTAATATTGATGTGCTGTCACTGTATGAGCTTCCTGAACTTTTATGATTGAATACTCTGTGTACACGTCGTTTGGGACGTCACTGTAGACTCCATGTAATTGGGAATCATATCGAGGACATGCTTCTATCCGCTATCTCGACTTGGGAATGAAACGTGAAGCGTATCGGTATCTATTGCAAGTGTGTACGTCGATCACAAAAAATCTGCGCTAAAAAATTCGATCTATCCCCGCGCCCCACGCTAACGTTCTCAACGCTAAAACGCTCTTAACAAAACTCAAAAATATTCTTAATCGTCATGACTACAACGACGTTCTTTACGATAACATACTTACTGTAGCGGGACCGACTAGCACAGTGGTAGAGTAAAAGTCAAAAAAAAATCGAATCATGGTCGACCTCGAGTGCCGGACGGACGTCGGCGACCCCGCGGTCGTCATCGATTTATATTCGAGTGAATTAAAGATCGGCTTCTCCGGCGAGGACCACCCGCGCTTCGCGATTAGTAATTTGGTGGGCGTGGAGGGGATAGGGGCGCCTGCGGGGTCGGCGCTCGGCGGAGACGACAACGGGTTCGGGCAGGCGACCGGTGCTTCTTTAAAATCCTTAAGAGATGGTGGAGATGGGGATGAGAAGGACAAGCCCGCGGCGGCGGTGAAGCGGGCGCTGCGGCTGGGCGGGGCAATTGGCGACAACATGGCGGTGATGCGGCCGGTGGTGGAGGGTGAGTTTTGATGTTTTGATTGGAATTGGACTTGGAACAGACCGTGAACTACTTGTTCTCGTCGTACTTTCAAGAAACTTGCACTGCAGTCGCAGTGGTACAACCTGACGACGTCTTGAATACTCATTTTCATAAACTTTTTCACCGTCACCCATTCACATTCTCCCTCTCCCTCAGGCAACCTCCTCGCCGCCGGCTCTTCGACTTCTGGAGGCAGCAGCGGCTCCACCAGCACGGGCAAAGCTGCGGACGACAAGGCCAAGGAAGACGACGACGACGACGAAGCCGTGGCCGCCGTGTCCTCGCTTGGTGCGGTGTCTTCAACTTCTCAATTACTTGGAAAATTGCCGGGCATGAAGTCGCTGGTCAGCACGGCCGACCAGACCGTCGGTGCACTTCAAGGAGGTGGCGGCGGCGGCCACGGCGTCTTCTGCTCCCCGAACGAAGGCGTCGAGAGCGCGCGTTTGCTGCTGCAGAGTAGTCTGGAGTACCTCACCGCTTCTTTGAAACAGGGCGCGCTGCTGGATCCTTCTTCGGCAGGCATGGCCGCCTTGAGTGGTGCGTTGAACGGCAGTGGGGCAGGAGGTGCCGGCGCGCCCGCGGCGGCGGGCGGCGGAAGCGGGAACGCGGCTGCCGCAAGCGGGAGTGCGGGCGGCTCGGCGTTAACGCAATCTGCTATTTTGAAAGATGCAGCTCTGGACAACGCTACGCTGATGTTCCTCGTCTCCCCGCAGGACTTGAATGCGTTGGACGGCGCGAGCGCGGACGCCAATCCGAGCTTGAACACGCTGGCCTGGCTGACCGAGGTGTTTTTTGAAAGATTTAAAATCAAGTCGCTTTGTTTTTTTAACACGGCGAGCTGCGGGTTGTTTGCTACGGGGACGACGCGGGGGCTGGTGCTGGAAGTCGGCGACGGCGTCAGCCACGCGGTGCCGGTGAGTTTTATCATCTTCATCCATAACTTGTCATCTATACCTCGTTTTTCTTCGAAGGCTTCTCCGGCATCTTCCCGCACTACGCAAACAACATCAGTATCTCAAGCTCAACCTCAAGTTTGTTCTCGACGTCAACGTCAGGTCGTCGAGGGCCTCACCATACCGCACGCATCATCATCAATATTTTCAATATGTTTTGTAGGTCTTCGAGGGCTTCGCCGTCCCGCACGCCACGTTCTCCATGGCCGGCGGCGGCAACGACGTGACCGACGAGCTGTACAGGCTGTGCCTGACGCACCTGCCGAAGGACGCGGCGGAAAGTTTAGAAAGTTTGGAGCCGGTGACTAAGGGGCGGTGAGTGGTCCTATGCATATGGCGCTCTGAGTTTTTTTTGCGTGCACTTCCTGACACTTTATTAAGCATGTGTCACAGACCTGTTTGCGATACAACAAACAACATCATCTAAATCGTCTTGAACTTGATAAAACTTGCTAATACTTACGCTCCAGCCTCCTCGCCGCCATGAAGGACAAGCTGTGCCTGGTGGCGCCGTACGCGGGCTTCAAGCCCCCTGCGGACGACCCTGCCGACGAAGAGAGCTACTTCGAGCTACCGGACGGGAAGATCGTGCAGGTGAGTCGTTGTAGTGCGTGCTGTTAACTGACGATACTTTTTTACGTATCAATGGGTATAATTAAATTTAATATGAACTTAAATCACGAAAAGTTGCATCGTCAACACTTGTAGTTGCATCATGATCTACATCTGACTTTAATACTTCACTTCACTTCACTCCAGATCCCCGCCGTCGTCCGCTACGGCGCCGCCGAGGCGCTGTTCAATAAGACCACCCCCGCCGGGCTGTCGCGCGCCGTCTCCGCTCAGGGAAAGGGCACGCTGCAGGAAATCATCGCCGCCGCCGTCAAGGCCGTGGACACTGACTTCGCCGCCTTTTTATTAGATAATGTAGTGGTCGCCGGCGCGCCCTCGCTGCTGCCGGGCTTCAGCACGCGGCTGCAAACCGAACTAGATGCTATTTTTCCCCCGGAAAGACAAATCGCGACGCACGAGGACGCGGAGGGCGGTAGGACGGCCTTCACAGGCGTGAAGCTGGAGTGCGACTCGCAGCGGCGGCACGCGCTCACTAAGATAAGTGAATATTATAATTTGCGAGTCGCACGCCAGCTTCACGCCGGCCAAGATAGACGTCAGGGTACTGGAGCTTCATTTTTTGCACATTTTGGGATTGAAAAACGCTTTTACAACGTACTTTTATTTCGATCTACACGGTGCGACCTACAAGCATGAACATGACATTTCATCTCTACATTTCTACTCGACAACTAGGCACGCCGCCTGGGTGGGCGGCAGCATGTTCGCGTCGTTTAGCACGTTCCAGAACTTCGTCATGTCCAAGGCGGAGTATGAAGAGGCTAAAAACTCGAGCGACGCGGCGGGCGCGCTGCGGGCGCTGGTCAGCCGGAAGAGCTATTAAGCGGTTCCGGTTTCAGAGGATGAAAAAAAACTAGGGACGTTGACTTAAGAAGGGATATTGCTATTGGGTATGCAGGGGACGCATGTTTTTGTATGAATCGAAAGGAGGAGAGACGTTGCATAATAACTTTGAGCATTGTAACGGCGCATGTCGAATGAAGGCATTATAGAAAATACGAGGACTTGACAACAAAGAGACAGACGGTTACTTGATGTGATCGCTCGCTGCATTCTTAAAGTTTAAGCTACACTCACATGCTTGAAGACTGTGACTGTGTTGATTGAATCAAATAAACTGTATCTTCAGTCTGCCTTGTCGTTGTCTTCCTTTTCGCCTGATCTGTATTTTCGTGCGTTTCAGTAATGCGTCGCCATACAACTTCTCTACTTTTCGATAATCAACTGCACTTGTGACTGTGAGCCTAGACTAGACGGTAGTTAGCAACACCAGTATAGTTTTCGCTCTAGCCTCGTGGCACTGGCATAACGTGTGCCATAGAAGCTCGAAAATATTTAGAGCTGTTAGAGCAGCGTGATCGCTATTATCGAATATATAACAAAGACGCAACCATGTTTTCTGGCGCAACGACGCCGCCTGGGGCGACTGCCCCGTTTACGTTCGCAGCCCTGGAACTACCGGAGGAAGACGCCGTTGATGGCGTTCAGGCACAAACGACGGCCGTCTGAGCCACCACAGGTCTGGGCATGGTCGTGGAAGACGAGGTGGAAGCGTCGTCTTCTTCTACATCAGCTTCAGGCGGTGCCACGAGTCTTTTCGGCGCTGGCCCACCAGCGGGCGGCGGCGCCACGAGTATGTTCGGCTCCTTGTTCGGCGAGAGCGATCCACTTCCTCCTGCGCTGTCGGTGAGCAACGGTACTGTGAACGGTAGCGGCAGCGGCAACGGCGCAGCAGCAGCGGGTGGCGCGAGTTTGTTCGGCCACCTCTTCGACGAGCCGGCACCCGCAGCACCTGCAGCAGCAGCGCCAGCCGCGCACTCCCAAGAGTCAGCCGCTTTCTCCGACAGCAAGTCTTCACTCGACTCAGGTAAGAGTGAACCTTAGTAAGCGTGCGAAGAATGCAGATGGAGAGGCTCAGGGCCAGGGTCGCCACCTGCACCGCGATGACTAAAAGAACAAGCAGAGGTTTAACACGGGTAATAGAAGAGCGGACGCTTTTGCTATGGCCTCGTATTACGCTGGGGTACCTGACAGGTCGCTGATGCCGTCTGAGAGGTATCTGAAATATTTTCAATCTTAGTGAGCGGTACAGGTGGCTGTACGATAGAGATAGTGCCGTTTTGGGTCAACAGATGCAGCTGAACGCGAATATGCAGCAGCAGCAGCAGCAGATGAACGCGAACGCGAACATGAACGGCGCGTTGGCGCTAAACTCGAATACGATTCCGTACAGCCCGACGCCTGTTCCTCCTTATACGGGCCCGACCCTACGCCCGATCGCGAAAACCTAGAATATCTTCCGCATCCTGCAGGAGGATTGCCTGCACTACTACACGTATCGGCCGAAGCCGAAGAGTTACGCCAACCTGTCGCTCGGGGGAGGTGCGAGTGGGGGTGCCGCTGCAGTGCCCAACAGCTACTACAACAAGAGTACACCGCAGCCGGGGGCGCCTGCATCGAGCAGTGCTTCCAGCTCTACTAACACTCGCGGTGCTGTGCCGCAGATGAACATTTACGGGGCGAATGGTGGCAAAACCGGTGCTGCTGCTGCAGGTACAAGTACCGGTCAAAACGCAGGAGGAATGGGCACAGGTATCGGAGGTGCTGCCGCAGTTGCGAATCCGACCTTCCAGCAGCAGGAGGGCGGCCTGTTCCTGAATGCGCATGTGTCCAACGTGGATCAAAATCTTGGTGATATGAATCAGGGTGAGTTTGTTACTAAACGTGTCCAACAATGAACAAAATTTATTTAGGAGATATGAAACAAAGTGGAATGTTACTCCAAATCAAGTCATAAAATTCAAAATCTGCATCCTCATCTTATCGCACCTTCACTCTTACCAGTTGCGTTTAAAAAATTGCTAGGCAAAAAATTTCAGTGGCACTCTGCTTAGCAGGAAATTATCGCAACCGCTTACAAACAATAAAGGTTTAAGCTAAAATTCGCTAAAAACTTTTCGAAGGTCTTAAAATTGTGTAGTTGTTCAACTTTTTTAGTTGTTCAACTTTTTACTCTTCACCTTCAGACATCATGGAGCCGCTCCTGCAGAAAGAGATCGTACTCGAACTTTTTGTACTTTTTACTCCAGGCATCATGGAGCCGCACCTGCAGAAGGAGATAGTCTTGCGAAAAGCCTGGCGCATCGAAAACCCGGCGGTGTGGCAGCAGTACATGCAGCGCATGGCCGAGATCGAGGAGGACCGAAGGAAGGTGGAGCGGACTGCTGGACCAACAACCGATGGAAGTGGCACGTCTTGATCTGCTTTAACTCCGCGAACGGCCGCAGCTAAGCGCGTTCACTGGCCCAACCACCAGATGGTGCCGCGGGACAAGCTGCCAGGCTCCGAGCTGCTGAACGACCGCGTGAACGAGTGCTTCCTGATCCACGGCACGTCGCAGGCGGCGAGTCAGCTCATCGCGCGGGAGGGCTTCAGGTGCGGACGGGGCGGCAAGTTCGGCGGTGGCGCCTATTTTTAGTGACGACGTGTCGCTGAGCAAGAGCTACGCGCGCGGATACTACGTCGTCTGAAGAGTTCAGGTGGGCTTCTACGAGGCGGTCGCGGCGGGCAGCCGGCACTTTGCCGGGACCACCCGCAGCGCGCCGGGCGCGGGCCGCGACCCTGGTGACCGCACGGTCGGCGTTACCTCGGACGACACGCGGCTGCCGTCGGTTGTGCTGCACATGCATCCGCCGCATGAGGACCAAGCACACGCCCAAGGACAGGGCCAAGAGCAGCTTACGGTCCACCACATGACCAAACACTCTGTGGTCGCAGAGCACTCGAGTCTGGCTGGGAGGGAATTAATTGTTTATGACGCCAGACAGGTGTACCCTGAGTACCTGCTGGAGGTCGATGGGGGGTATGGCGGGCGGTATTAACTATTAAGCGTGTTGCAAATGTTGCGATGCTCGTGCAGCAATTATAATTTTATTTTTAGGGTGAGGTAATGATAATGCATGGTGTGGCTGTTAATCTTAGTGATCAACGTAAAGATGTTCTACGATTCAGAAAAATAATTTTAAACTTGATCAATGAAAGATGTTCTTGTTCAGTCATCAGTCTACTATAAGCGTTGTATATGAAGTGCCTTCGAGTTGTAATTTCTGTGATCGTGAGTATACGTCAAACGATGATAAGGGTAAACATGTTCTGCTTCATTTGCTATGATTCGATGTAGTCCATAAGGATGACCACGAGTTTCAAAAGTCATATCTCTCTTCAAGCATGTCGCGCATCGTATCGAATTCGTTGATGAAGTGCAAATCGCACAAGAACGTGGGAAACATTGAATCGTTGTCACTATTGGCCGCATGTGTTATCGTATGATTTGTGGGATGGAACTCGTTTCGTCAGAACACGTCGTAGCTACTGTTGCTAAATATTTGCACCATAGAAGAAGAATTAGAATTACCACTTCAACACTAAAGCTTTAATCAAACGGAAGAAGTAGAAGTTCTGAATCGGTATACGTAGTCAGGTCTTTAGACGAAGCCGAAGAATTAGTGTAGCCAACGAACAGTACGACACCGTCGTTGTCAACGAACAGCTGTTTATACGAGTGAAAGCACGACAGTCAAAGTCTGCGGTGTGTCCAGCAAGTCAGTGTACAAAATTTTTTCAAGTCATAATAAGCGCTGTTGCGCAAAGCTAGGTGAAAGCATACCAGCACAAGTCCATAATTTTGTATTCAAAAAAAATTAAAAAATCTAAGTCTAACGAAAGCTTCGATTCTATAACAACCACGATGTCCCTCCTAGCCAACGACGCGCTCGAAAACGCGTCGGGTGCGACTAGTGCATCGACGTCGCGCGAAGTCGCGATAAGCGGCCAAACATCTAGTAAAATCGTGCCCACCCGCGGCATTGTTTTGTGTTGATTGTTCATCGGCGCGATCAACAACGCGGCCTTCTGCGTGCTTCTGGGCTAGTAGCCAAGATATCGCGTAGGACTTCGGCACCAGCGACTACGTGATCCTCATAAACTTGGTGTCGTCCTTGAGCTGCGTGGTGGGCACGACGCTGAACGCGGTCATCTTCGTGGGCTCCTAGAAGTGGAACACTAGATAGTAGGATCAACCTGTTTCTGGCGGGGACGGTGCTGGGCTACGGGATAGTGGTGCTGGCGTACTGGTTGCACTCGCAGTGGGGCTACAGCACGCTGCAAGACGACGTCGTCGTTGATCTTGATATCGCATCGGGAGCGGCTGCGGCGGCCGGCGCTGGCGCTGGCGCTGGTGGTGTCGGTGCGATGTAACCGGGCATGTCTTGAAGGAGTGGGAGCAACTCGAGATTGCACAAGTTCCTCCTCAAGGCCGTCTCCCTCCCTCAAGACATGCCCGGCTACCTCGTAGTCGTGTTAGGAGCTTTCACGCTCGGCTACATGCAGTAGAGCGGGGAGGTGACGAACCTGCGCTTCTACGGCCGTTTTCTACCCAGCATGCTGTCCAGCTGGGGCGCGGGCACCGGAGTCGCCGGCATCAGCGGCCCTTTTTTGTATATTGCGCTCACGTTCGGCCTCGGCATGTCACGACAGATGGTGTGTCTGGTGCTGATGCTGAGCGTCATACCCTACTGGTTTGCTTTCAGGTGAATTTGGAAGTTCTGAGAAAGATAGGACGCCTAGCAGCAGGAACAGTTGCAATTGGCGGACGGACTTAATGCAGCGTAGAAGGGCCTGCCAGGTGCGCCGCCCCAACTCGCAGCCGCCAACGGCACTGATGGCGGTGGCGGAGGTGGAAGCGCGACGCAGCCGCTAGTCGAACAGCCGCAGAGCGCCGAGGCCGAGGCGCTGCCGCTCACGCACGCGAATTGAAAGCGCGCCTTCTCGCACTGCGGCTATTTTATGGTCAACTTCGTGGCCGTGTACATGCTGGAGTACATGATCGCCACCGGCTTCGCGGAGCGCGTGGGCCTCCAAGAACGCGAATGTCCTTCGTGAAGGGAGAACAGGGACGATAAGGGCAGCGACGCCAAGGAGAACTAGCGGTTTGGGAATGGGTGAGCTTCTGTTATTGGTGAAGGTGAATGTAAGTAAATGAATATCAGTGCGCGCTATCTATCACGCTTGAAACCTTTTTCTAAAAATTTGCTTGAAGATACAGACTTCTTACCTGGCATATCCATATACTATGAATTTCTCCAGCCTCATCCGCCTGGTGGAGACCGACTTCTTCACCCTCGCCTGGGCGTGCTACAACGTCGGAGTCACGATGTCAAGGGCGTCGGTCGCGTGGTTAACGATCCCGAAGGGCAAGTTGTGGGGCCTGACGCTGACGCAGGTGAGATGGTTGTCTAATCCTTATTCTTGTTGATCTAAGTACATTTTAATACTGGTAAGAGGACGCAGCAGCTCGCTCTACGCGTGCAGCTAGGTTTTTTTCAAATTTCTTCATGATCCGTCACAGCATACACATACAATACTCCAGGCCCTCAACTGCCTCTTCTGGGCCTTCCAAGTGTTTCAATTTTTTTATTATTCAGGCCCTCAACTGCCTCTTCTGGGCCTTCCAAGTGTACTTCCAGTTCCACCGCAGCCTCTTCACCTCGGCCAACGGAGCTTTTCTGGGTCTATGCCTGCTGCTGCTGCACCTGGTGTTCGTCGGTCACAGATCACTTCAGGTTTTCAATTTCACAGTCAAGATCAAGAACGTAGATGATGAAGGTGTTGATTCTATCTATGAAAGACAGTGTTTTACACGGTTTTTTCACGTGTAGTTTTGTTTTCACACCATTTGCGAGTCCGAGTCCTATCGCGATTGTATGAGCACTTTACATTTTACAGAAAATTTTTATGTTTCACCTAGGTCTCATGGGCGGCGCCACGTACGCCAACTGCATGCACCTACTGAACACGGACGTCGCGGTGCCCGACGACCTGCGGGAACTCGCTATTAATTTATCGTTCACGGCGAGCAACGTGGGGATCATCGGCAGCTCGCTGGCGGTGCTGGCGCTGGACACGACGGTGATGTCCGACGAGCAGGGCTTTATGTATCCCGATGGGCGGGGGTGTGGGGCGTAAGCGTGTCAAGTGAGAGGGGTGGATGGCTAAGGAGCATAAGCATCATTAGATGCTCTAAGGGGATAGAGAAGTTGGTTGGGCGCGCAGATGAGGCAGTGCGCTCGTCACTGGCTATTAGAATTTTGAGACGAAAATTTCACATTCAATGCGCTGTAGTCGTCACAGTAGATGAGTTTGTGTTTTATATCGATATGTGCTAAAATTAAAAACATGTTCTCGTGCTATATGTAATATAGTCAATGTTCTTTCTACGTCTGGTGTTCAAGTCCAAAGTTAATTTGTTATCTCAAATCATACACGACATGTTCTCAAGGAAAAAGTAGCATCGATGCTGATATATAGAAGTAGTCACACTCACGTACACCAACTATAACTTCGAGTGTACTTCGAACGAGTGCAAAATATATGTGCACAGGTCACGTTGACTTTCGTTGATCGCGTCTCAGAAAACATGTGGCTACCATTTATCTACGTTCGTTCATTTTTTTACAATATTTGACAGCACAGTCGTTCACATGTCGAGAAGTTATTTCATGAAACTACACTACCCAGAATTAGAATTATACAATCAATTTCAGTACTGTCATATCTGTCCTCGACATTGTCATACCTGTCCCGGCGTAAGTACAACTGTCGTACCTGACTAACACGTACTCAATAAATCTAAATTTGTGAGTGAGTCATAGACGTCGTGTACAAGTACATAGTTCTAAAATCTAAGTTTGTGTTTCATGTCATTTGACTTTCTGGTAAAGTGATGTGGGTCTATGACATATAGATTCCATTAATAGGAATACCGTTTGGGTTCTTGGATAAATTCCTACAACCTCAGTAGGACTTAAAGGTAATTTTTAGTTTCTGACTTCTAGGAGGAGTACGGAGTACCTATGAGCAGAAAGCCTGACTCACTTTGCCCATATTACAGGCTCGCCGCAGGTGCCGTTAGATGCTTCCGACAACCTCAGTAGGACTTAAAGGTAATTTTTAGTGTCTGGCTTGTTCTAGGAGTAGGAGTACATATGCATATGAGCAGAAAGCCTGACAACTCACTTTGCCCACATTACAGGCTCACCGTTGAACAACTATCATCTACTCGTTTCCAAAATCAATTACTCTTGTTAGCGGGAACGACGAACATCAAATTTATTTTCTATACCGTGTACGTTATAACATACGCTGGGTATGCAAGAGGGTCTCTGTCAAAGTTAACAAACTCATTGTGAATTTGTCTACCTCCTCGATGTTTAGTGTGACTACCCGCTAATAACCAATCGGCATGCTCATCATCTAAATGTGTTCGCTTTTCGCAATTTTCATTAGTCTTATGGACCACTAGCAAAGCCACCCGAAATACTATAATCGTCCGTTCCTCACTAAAGCGATCTCATGCAGTATACTGATTGGCCTTACATGCATGGTCTGTAAAATACGAGCCTGCACCGTATAGAACATTTTTTCAGTAGCGGGGGTCCAATCCACGTTGCAATATGACATCAACGACGTCACTACTGAGTCCCATGCAAGAGGTAGGCTTCATTCATATTTTCTCTTAGAGGTATGTCTTCTGGGTCCTCACTATGGAAGTCTTCCTCTCCCATTCTTGAGTTTGAGCAACAACCCCAATTATTGTCATCAGCCCCAAATAGTTTCGTCAACCAAGAAGGTAAAAAAGGAAGTGGTCACTCTTGGCTATCATCTATGTTCTGAGTTGATGTAGATTTAGGTACATTTTTCTTAACCTCACTCCTCAGCTCCCGATGGATTCGTCTAACTCTGTGAGTTCACTCACGCTCCTAATATCTTCTGATTGATGAGACCATATATTTGTTCCATAACCATGGATTCATCACACGCTCAATTTTGGTTATACGAAACGTTCTGAGATCACCACAATACGGGCACTTTTTAGGCTGAAATGCCAATAATGCTTTCCTATTCCCACTATAGGTGCCTGTTGGCCGACAAACTTCACTTTCACTATTGCCCATCAGATCGGAAAAATATTTTAAAATTTCTGGCTCCTTTTCAATATTTATTCAAGTGCGCACTGGTTTATCCGAAAGCTTACATAAGCTAGCTCCTATGTCTGACATCGACAATCACGGTCATCAATTAGTACCACTTTTACTAGCCCTGTCAGTACTCCTTTTGTAGCTCACTACTGTGTGAGTTGCTATTTAATATCAAGCTCCGCGCGTTCAAGGCGCTTGTGCAATCTCGCTATTGCTCTCCGATCTCTTTCAGCTGTTTCTTGCAATAACTAATTTTCAGCGTCTTTGGCTTTCAGCGCCTTGCAATGTTCGCGATATTCAGCGCCTAGGGCTTTCAGCGCCTTTCAATATTCAGCCTTTTGGTCACTAAGTTCCATTTTCAGTTCCATAGTTCTGTTAAGAAAACCCTATTCCAGTCTTGCCCATTTCCTCTCCTTTAATCATCATGTTATCATGTTTGGTTTCAAAGCACTCGCGCATCGTGCGTAGTCGAATATTGCAGCAGTTTTAGCAGCCAAGACTATCATCACCTTCAGATGCAGATTAACTGAAGAGCCAGAGCGAGTCATTATGTTTAAGTTTTAGCTAAAAACGATTTTTTTATTGTGACTGAAATATATGAACTCACGAACCGCTTGTAGGGTTTGTGTGACTGTACGAGTGTGTGAAGGGGGTGAGTGGTGCACGTGCTCGTACAGACTGGAATCGAGTTGCAATCCGTGTAACTCGAGTTGCAATCCGTGTGACGTTCTTGTATCTTGGAATATAATACGAGTATTAATGTAACTTAAAGGACGTGAGGTAGGGTAGCAGAAGTTGGATGGAGAAAGTAAATTGCTGACTTAAAAAATAAAAGTAAAACGAAGCTGCGACGTACTAAGATGTGCGATTCTGATTTTCGATTTCTTTTTGTTTTTGGTATTAGCAATTTATATTTTTGTGACTGAGCCATTGCAGAAAACGTCGAGAAGCATTGCAATCAATAAAAGTGTGGAAGTACAACGGAGTCTGATGTTAATGATACGCAAATGGATTTAATTAAACTTATATCTCAATCACACGCATATATATTAGTATTACTCAGTATCAAAAGCAAAAAAACCTCGAAGTCATTTTGTATATTCTCATCCGAGTACTCCTACTCGCCTCTTGAGTCACTCTCTACTCACATCTTATCCAGCCAAGGACAACCTGTCTCGGTGCGATAAAACCATCTTCTAGTAATCGAAAAAAAGAATCGAAGTTGTTTCGCCCCCTAACACTTTCAACTACTCCTATCATCGTAGTCCAGCGAATCGTGATTGTTATTACGCGCCCGTGATCTGAAACGCTATCGAGTCCATGTCAATGGCTACGCCACTCCGCGCCTCGAGTTCAAGCCAAGCTCTCAAGTGGATTAGTAGTTTCAAATTACTCCGCCTTCGCTTCGGTTCTAGTTAGTAGCCGCATGTTCCAAGAGTAAGTGCGTAGAGTCTTTGTGAGTGCGTTCTGAGATTGTGATTGCGTTTACGATTGTACAACAAGAGTAGTATGCTTATGATGTTGTCCGCGAGTAGCCAGTTCCAGTAGTTCTTTCGTGTCACCAAAAATGTACTTACATGTGCGCATGACCAACGTTCACCAAAATTTTTCGTTTACTCATGGCCACGGCTGTAGAGTTTTTTTCCTTGTAGTTGAACTTGAATGAAACAGATCAACATCAATGTACTTACGCTTTCTCGCAACTCAACAACCCGCTGAGTCCGAGTCCAACTTGGTGTTGATTTCCACTACGGTGTTTTCTGAGGCTGAATTGCAAACACATACATGATCATTTTCTGATAAGTGATGAAGGTGTAGTCTACCGAGTAAGATGAGAGTTGGTCTTAGGATCCAAACCAGTTGTAGAAGAAGTAGAAGTAGTAGAAAAACGTAAACTTGGTGTGCCTAGATAACTATACCCGGACGGGGATGCGTACGCCTTACAACTATGGGCGAGATTCGAGCGGAGAACTTCTTAGCAGCCATGCGACCGCGAACGATTTCCACCAAAGGCTGATGCAACTCCATGTACCGAAGTCTGTGTGCGTACACTCTGTCAAACAGGCCGCGATTTCGAGTCCATTTTTACTGGCCGCATTGAAATTTGAACATTACAATGAGAAGTTTGAGTTGCAACTATAGCATCCGCCCGCGCTACTACGATTTATTTCCGTTCCAGTCCGCCTCCTGTCCTTTTACTCTACCTTATTGTTATTGGGTTCCGATGCGCCGGAATTGTGCTTGCGGGACGAATTATTCGAAACATCTGTGAGTACTGAACTATAGAAGTATCTGTATTTTTTTAAAGTGTTCTGAATTGGTAAATGTATAGAATTCGTATACGATGGTTTTCAAATTGAGTGGTCCTTGATCGCCCGAGTGCGTCCTACGAGCGCCAGCGATTGTTTTACTGTTTCTTATATGTACTTAGATACGTACGCGGAATAAACAACGATGTTGAGTTCAAACGAGTGTGTCTCAGTCTTTGTAGGTGTACTTACGGTATGTACGAGTGTGCGCTTGTTTGTGGTACAACAAGATGATCAATGTGTTCCTGATTACGTAGCTCTGAATAGGATTTTGTGTTTTCAAAAGTCAGAACCCAGTTGTTGTGCGAAGACCCCTAGAAGAACGCCCCAAATTTTATATCAATACAAAAAATGAGTAGAGCGTTTACGTTTATTTAGATGGTGGATATTAGTTGACTGTTCGTGATCACCTTCAACAGACTTTGATCACCATCAGTTTTTTTTTTACATTTACTGCGCGTCGCCTTCGTAATCGTAAAGGTAAAATATTCAACGGCTAACGGCAACGCGCTTACTTCGCCACGCCCGCACCATAGCCCGGCACCACCGCCAGCGGCAGCGTGCAGACCGGGTTCTTGCGCGCCGTCCTGTCCTCGTGACCGACATGGTATTCATACTCCTCACGTCCGCCAACCGCTCCCTTCAGCCCCCTGCTTTTGTAGGAGCCCTTCTTCGTCACCCGCTTCTCTTTCGTGTCCACCCCCTGTCTGGGGAAGTGCGTCTCCACCTCCACCCTATACGACACGGAGTAGAATTTGCCACAGTGGCTCATCTCGCCCAGGCTCATGTCATCCGGCACGATCAGCGTGTGCAGCGTTGTTTTCGTTTCGCCGGCTGGGCAGACGAGGCCGTCTCCATCTTCAGTCGAATCCAAATCCGTGTTGCGCAGAGCGACGCGGCTCTCCGATAACACAGTTTCCATGCTGCAGTGCACCTCGTTCAGCCACCTTTTATAATGTTTGATTTCCGTCGTCGCGCCCAGGTCCGCCACATCATTGCCGCCCACCTCCGTAATGCCAAAAGCTTTCAGGCCGCCGACCTTCTCTTTGACCTCCTCCCAATAGACTCTTTCCGAGCTCTGCATGGACGGATTGTATTGCTTTCCAACACGCCCATGCTCCAGCGCGGTCATATAAACAGTCTTGATCAGCTTGACGGTGGTCTCGTAGCCGAGCGCGTGCTCGGCTTGTTTGTTCTTGGCGGTGCGCGGGCCGGGGGCGACCCCGGAGTTGTCGACGGTGACCTGGAGCTGGACGTGTTGGCCGGGGGTGACTTGGAAGGAGTAGTCATCGTGGCCTTGGCCTTGGCTCTGAGCAGCAGCAGCAGCGGCTTCGGCGCCAACCACCTCCACCTTCATGCCGCTACTTCCTTCGGTGCCGTATCCGACGCACTTCCAGATCCCCTTGCTCTGGTTTTCGACCGCCACCTGCGCAACTTCTTTTTTACAGGCCACCCGCCGGTTGCTCACGTGATCGGTCTCCTTCTTGATCAGCGCGCCGTCCGGCCTGAGCAGGAGTTCGGCGGCGCCGGCGCCTTCCTTCTTCTTGATAGCAGAGCTGACGCCGACCTGGCCACGACGGCCACCTTGGCCCCCCACTTTCTCCTCCACCACGCCAAAATCATACTCCTCCCCGTCAACCACCAGGCTCAATACACAATAAGACCGACCACACACCGCCTCATCAGCAGTCACCTCGCCCCTCCAGCGCAGCTCTTCCTTCCTACGCTCTTCCTCCTTCTCCTCCTCACTTTTCATAGCTCCATTCACTTTATTAGCTAAACCTTTGACTTGACCGACGCAGCCCATCAGGCCGCCCTTCTTCTTCATGGCCTCGAGCGCCGCGGCCTCGGCCTTCGCCTTATCATCGATTAATTTTTTAGCCGCGTCCGCTCGATTTTGGTAAGAGACGCCGGTCTGCGAGAACGCGGAGAAGCCGAGGTCGTTATCCGTCGAGGGCAAGGTGATATCGAAGGGAATAGTCACAGGTTTGCTCTGCACTGCAGCGGGCGCGGCACTTTCACCCACGCTTGATGCAGCGCTACCCGAAGCGCCTTCCGCGTTGCCGCCAAACACCAGCTGCCTGTTCAACTGAGCCAACAGTTCCTCACTCAGGTTTTCCAGCGGGTATTCGATTTCAGCGACGACGTCCTTCGAAACATAAGGCGCCGCGCCGTCCTGGTAATGCGCACCTGTCATCTGGTCGAAGCACACCACGGTCTCCGTTTCGACCTGGCTTTCCGCGCTGCTGCCGGCGCCGCCCGCCGCGCCGCCCGCCACGTTCATGCCCATGGCATTTAATTTGGCGAAAGCGCCTTCCTCCTTCTTTTCCTCTTCTTCGAAGGTCTTCTGAGATCCGGGCACCACGCGGTCGCGGTCCTCGAGGTGGAAACCAGGCGTGAAGCGGTTAAACACATCCGGGTCATCGCGATATCGCTTGGCGGCCAGGTAAAAGTTTTCCCCCGCCGTGATATCGAGAGTCGGCTTCTGCGCGGGCTTGTGGTTCTTAGAATCCGTCGAGCCCTGGCCGCTCACCCCCGTGACCGCCACCGTCTTCGTGCGGCTCGCCGGCGCATGCAATCTCAAAGCGTTTCTTTCACATTTGACGCGGTGGTCCGCTGCCATATAGCCGCGTCCTTGCTCGTATTCGGCACCGCCTTTCTTCAGCTCATCCAAATGCGCCTCATAAGCCCTAGAATGATGGGCATCCGCTTTCCAAGTAGCGTGCATTTCAAAATTCATGCGTTTTTCCTCGGCGATCTCTTCCTTCGACTTTCCACTTCCCCACGAAAACATTGACTTGGGCTTCGGCGCCGGCGCATTAGGATCTTTCTGTTCATGAAGGGTCAACATAGAAGAGCCCAGGTACAGCTCCCTGCTCTCGTACTGGGTGAGCTTGA
>JACLAC010005421.1_pt1 | contig 23858 bp, 19 predicted proteins | sample 8027881 | NCBI WGS metagenome assembly JACLAC01 (sample SAMN15725517, study PRJNA655200) | protist metagenome | isolation source: fluorescence activated cell sorting (FACS) single amplified genomes of... | place: Spain: Blaines Bay Microbial Observatory, Mediterranean Sea | collected 2016-01-19 | reverse complement strand
CGAAAAAATACTTCACCGAAGCTGAAATTACCTACTCGACCATATAAAATACAAATAGCAAAAGTAACTTGTAATCCAATTCCCCAAAATACCGGACGCCAATTGATCGATCGTCTGTTAGAACTCATCAGGTAAGCACAAGCTAATGGGAAAAAAACACCTACTAAACCAAAAAATCGTTCCATTCTATTACTTATTTTTTTGTAAGTTAGTTTTCATAAAGTCAAAATGCGAAAGCTCATTATTCTCGCTGACCTATAGGAGGTCTTTTCTATAATCTGACTGTTAGATCTCTGTGACTAGCATCGAACACAGAAAAGACCAGTTTTACGCTAATAATATCTTTCAGAATTATCACATAATGTAAATTCTTTTTCAAAGGTTGCTAGAAAAACTACCTCCAAAAATTCAATAAAAAACCTACGAACCATAATATTAGAAATTTAGGATAAAAAATTAATAGCACTACCCAACAGTATGGCCACAACTACTATCGATTCTAACTAACAAATAGAACAATTGTGTATCTGTTATTCAAATGATAGAATTACTCTAGTTATCGTTGCAATATTTGCTTAACTTTCTGATCGGACAATCTAATTCGATGGTTCTATGTCAACTACTTGACATGTCTGACCAGAAAGATACTGATAACCTAAATTCTTCCAATTAAAAAAAGGAGCCTCGTAATTTGGGCTTCCTAAATCCAGCTTTTTTGTTCGCTCTGGTGGCAACCACCGTACCTTTACTAATTCATTTATGGCATCGCCGCCAAGCTAAACGCATCAATTTCGGCAGCCTAATTTTTTTGACACTTGCACATAGGCAGACAGCTCGACGCATACAACTATACAATTGGATAATTCTGATTCTACGTATGATAATTGTTGCCTTGATCACTCTGGCCATTTGTCGACCTTTACTGAAAAAAAATTTATTTTTCGCCGGCTACAGAACTAAGACCAGTTGTGTTATTATCCTCGATCATTCATATAGTATGGGCTACCAAGATGCCGATGGGCAACGTTTTTCCCTTGCTCAAGAAAAAGCAATTGAGATTCTCAGTTCCCTAAGAAATGGAGACGAGGCTACACTGGTACTAATGTCTAATACAGCTTTAGCTATATTCCCACAACTAACCAGGGACCTCCAGTCTATAAGAACAGCGATACAACAGTCTCGATTAACTAATCAAACTACAAGTATCACAAATAGTTTAGATTTAGCTCATGAAATTTTGGTCGAATCTAAAAATCGTAATCGAGAAATTTATTTGATTACTGATCTTGCTGGTTGGGAAGAAACCCAACCCATCGTTAATCAATCGAAATCCAAAATTTTCATTTTGCCCATTGGTCAACAATTAGCTGAAAACATAGGATTAGCGGCGGTAAATACAAAAACATCTCTGTTTACTACTGACCTTCCAGTTCACGTTGAAGTCGAGGTAAGTAATTTTACAGATGCACCATTAGCTGAAACATCAGTGGAAGTTTTTTTTAATGACCAAAAGCGGCGTCAGTTACAAGCTCCGATCCAGTCTAATTCTATGCTGTCGGTCGGTTTTACGCACAAATTCAATCGAATTGGCACACACCTAGGTTATTTTGAATTACCACCAGACCGACTCGAAACAGACAATCGAAGGTATGTTGTTTTTGATATTTATGGAGAAATCAGAACTTTGTGTGTTTCTGATAATTCGCTTTACCTACAAACAGCATTAAACCCTTCTTCTATGACTTCAATGAACGCATCAACCACTATCCAAACGGAACTCTATACAAACATCCTACCAACGATCATCAATACGGATGACCTAATAGATATTTCAACAGAAGATTGGGATCTACTACTAATAGCTGATTTGGATAGATTTTCAACTGAAATGGTTCAGAAGTTACAATCTTTTTTGAGAGATGGAAAAAGTATTATCCTATTTACCGGGTCTAATTTGAACCTTGATAGAAAACTGCTTGACTGGCTTGGTGTTAATTTATCAGGCAAAGTCAATTGGACACCACCCGCTAAAATTGTCTTAAAAGAAGAACAACATCCTATTTTTGCCCCTTTTTCACCTGCTGATTTTTCCAGTGAACTAGCTCCACGATTTTTCCGTAGTGCAAGGGTGGTTTCAGTAAATAAGTCTGCTCAAGTCCTAGCTTATTTGGAAAACCAAGAAACAAAAACGCCATTTTTAGTCGAGTATAAACCAGAAATCACAAGTGGTTACAATAAAGGAACTGTACTAGTATTTAACACATCAGCTTATTCGTTAACTGATACAAGTCTATTGGTTTGTCCTCACTTTCTTCCCTTAATCCAACAAGCGGTATTGTATACTAAGTCTCGACAAAAAGTGATTGATCGTAAGCTGATCGTCGGTCAAAAATTCACCTTAGACGTTGGAGGACTGGTAGATCAGGTGCAAATTACTACTCCCAATTCCACAGAACCACTTACTGTCGATGCGAAAGAAGTAGTTCATTTTGACCGGACGGACCAACCAGGTTTTTACCAAGTTGATATTTATTCCCAAGGTAGAAAAGAGCGCGAATTCTTTAGTGTCAACGTATCCTCTCAAGAATCTGACTTACGACCTATTGACATAGAAATAGCTAAAGAAACTATATCGGCACAACAACTAGTTGACGATAAGGAATTAAGTCAGAGACTAAATAGACTTCGGCAAGGACAAGAAATTTGGGGCGAATTGCTCACACTAGCATTACTACTGTTCGGAATCGAAAGTCTAATTGCTAATAGGAATCAGAAAAGTTAGCGTCTTTACTATAATTGATAGGATATTAATTCGTATGTGACAGGCTGGTCAGCAGTGGGAAAGTATTCATATTTAACCACCCCAACGTGGGGTATAACCCAGTATCGAGCCGCCGGTAATAAATTAGTGTCATCTGGAGGCTGAGTATTGTCCCCAAGGTCTTCTAATTTGGTGGATTCGTCGCTACTAGACGTGAAAGCTTCTTTACCCTCAATAATCTCTTCCACTAAATACCCATCAGTAAAATACCCAGCAGGAACACTTATACTCACTTGATCATCTACAACACGTCGTTTCACTCTCACGGTGGGACTGACAGTCTGTTCTAATACTGTCCATTCGACGTCTTTTCGTAAAGGAAAAACCCATAACTTACGGAAGTTGGGATGTACGTTGTGCATAATAGGAGGCATCGTGCTACCAAAATAAAGGTCAAAGGCTCGTTCAGCGAACTCGGTTGATGACTTGAAGAAGTAAGTCGCATAAATAGGAAGAGCTGCGCCAACCAGCAGTTTCCCATTTTGTCGAAAATAACAGCCATTGGATGACAAGTGATCTGTTGTTTGTCTGGTATAGACTGAGAGTTGGTTGGTTTCACGGCGGATAATATAGGGCTTAAAAATATCTTGTATTAACCAATCGCCTGCTGTTGCTTGGACCGAAGGTGTATTTGCCTTTTTGATGGTTAGTGGGTCAGGTAATCTAATACCGTTTCGGTTAAAAATACCAACGATTAGTGTCTCTAGCTCCCGCTTGATTGCCAAGTCTTCTAACTGTCCAGTATTGAGTTCTTCTTCCTCTTTCCCTTCTTCGAATTCCGGCAATTCAATACGAGATAATTCATCCAAAATCCGATCAAACTCTTGATCCATATCGAAAAGGTACAATTCGCCCCCTGGATTTTCAGCGTTCTCATATTTAGAGGTCATCTGACGGAAAGTAAACCCTGCATCAAAACGAGTTTCCTCGGTTACGGACAGTTGGTGCCTTTGATCTGGATTCTCTACATTCTGATACTGCCATTTAGCCCCAGTAGGAGTTGGAAATTCAGGAGCATGAAGTCCATCAGTTCTCGGCATTTGAAATTTGGATTCATCAATTGGGTCAAAAAAGCCCTCGCTGTTACAACCAAATAAAACTATCGTTGATAGTACAATCAGAAAAAAAGACGATTTGATTACCTGTAAAATCATTAGAAAATTAGAACTTTATATTACCCCTATAGCGTCTCGTCAATTTGATTAGCAACTGCCAGGGCTTTAGCGCTAACCCCCAAAACTGACAGGAATCCTTCAGAGTCGGCATGATTAAAATCACCGATATCTTCCATTGAAGCTGTTTCTTCTGAATAGAGAGAATGAGGTATAGAAACTGCTGAGTGAAACGAAATATTTCCCTTATAAAGAGTTACGGTAATCTCACCACTTGCCAACCTTTTGAATGGCTGAATAGCTGCTAGCTGACTTTGAGTGGCAGGATCAAACCAATATCCCTCGTAAATCTGTTCAGCTATTAGATCAGACAACTGATTAAAAACGCGCCTTGAACGTCGATCTAGAATCAGCTGTAAAAGATATTCGTAGCATTGACCGAGTAACTCCATTCCTGGAGACTCGTAAACTCCACGGCTTTTAATACCTACAAAACGATTTTCCACCACGTGAATACCAATTCCCACACCGTTTCGACCACCAATTTCATTAGTCAACTCAAAAGCCTCTACTAAAGAACACAACTTCCCATTGATTTCGGTAGGCCTACCTTTCTCAAATCGGACGGTCATATGCTCAGCTTTATCCGGTGCATCTTTAGGGTGATTTCCCATCTCTGGTGTGATGAAATTGGCTGGGGTCTGCAGGGATTCCAATTTACCTGCCTCGTGAGTTAATCCCAATAAGTTAGCATCGGTCGAATATGGTTTCTCATACGTTGCAGTAATAGGTATATTGTTTCGGTTACAGAAGTCGATCATTTCTTTTCGACCGCCAAATTGCTCTAAAAAAGCTTCATCGCGCCAAGGTGCATATACCTCAAAATCGGGTTCTATCATGTTAGTAGCTAGCTGAAAACGAACTTGATCATTTCCTCTACCAGTGGACCCATGTGATAGGATCGTTATCCCACGTTTCTTCATCGATTCTAATAGGACTGCAACGGTGATATGCCGAGCAATTCCAGTCGTATTCCAATATCCACCTTCGTAGGTTGCTTGTGCTTGAATCAATTGTAATCCCGCCTCAGCCAATTGGTCAACAGCGACCACCACAGTTGAGTCGAGAGCTCCACAGACCAACATCCGATTCCGTATTTCGTTCATATCTTTCTCATCGGGTTGTCCTAAATCGGCGGTAAAGCAGAATACATCAACCCCATGGTCAACTAACCATCGAGTAATTGTACAACTGTCTAGTCCACCGGAAACTGCTATACCAACGGATTTTCCTTTTAATTGATTTATCTTCAATTTTTAACCCTTTATGTAATCAGTTTAGTCTTATACTAGTATTAGTTTGTATCTTCAGATTACGTTGAAATTATGAAACCATTCTCATTCTCTTAGACTTTTTTTAACTAGGTTGTATATTTCCAGCACGACTAATGGGACGCTTGTGTAAAAGATGAATTATCGGATATCACGATTCGTACAACCCAATAGTTGCCGTTAATAAAAGCACCGTGCATAATTTTTCATTCTCATATATGGATCAATTACTCGTCGTATTATAACACAACAAAATATCCACTCAGCTCTATAATCTGTTATCAGAATGGCGAGGTAAAGTCTCTGGTACTAATCGCCAAAAAATCAGCACGGCTAAATATCCGATAATAGATAAAAATACAATTGATGTTCGTAGATGCCACAAATCAGCGAGTCCACCAACCAGAAGCGGCCCTACATTTCCCCCGATATCCCCCGTCACTCTCCACCAACTCAAAAAACCATTTACATTGTCGGCGGGAGCCAAATCTGCACCCAAAGTCATCATAGTTCCCGAGCAAAGACCATTACCGATCCCCATAAAAATCGTTGAGAGCAATAACGGCCAGAAGTTTTGGGTAAATGCCATTGCCAATATACCGGTAGCAAATATACTAAAACCAGGGATCATCGATGATTTACGACCATATTTATCCATCAGGGTACCAGCGACAGGAAACATCAACATATCAACAGCGGATGAAACCGCAACAACCTTCCGGACAAGCTTAGGCGCTAACCCAACTATATCATTAGCAAAAAGTGGTACGAGCAAAGTCCGGCCTCTACGAATAGTCTGAATGCAAATCTGCGCGAAACCAGCAGTAATTAAAATAGTAAAATTGGTCTTTATCAAATTCCATTGGTTCCCCCATATATTTTTCAAACTTTGGGAAGACCAATCAATTGTTACTGGTTTTGTGAAATAGTCTTCAACAAAAATGTAACATATCGTACTCGTACATATTGCAGTGGCTGCATAAACAAAGAAAGGTAATCTTAAATTTTCACCCAGAAAAATTACTACTATTTGTCCTAAGAAAGAAGCAATTCGATTAACTCCACCAAAAATAGCTAACGATCGACCTCGACTGGTAATCGGAATTCTTTCGGTCATAAAGGCATGCCGCGATAGTGACCATAAAGCAGCACCTACACCACTGAAGAGTTGCAAAAACACCAAATGGTAAATTGTAGTCGCTAAACCAATACCGATACTTGACGCCGAGAGTATCACGGTTCCAAGCACCATGGATCGCTTATAACCAATTCTACCTACTAATAATCCAGCTGGAATATTACCTAAAACAGCTGTTGCAATAACAAACATCGTCATGGAATACGACAAATCGAATGACTTGATATAGAGGCTAAGAGTTGGATTAACAACGCCGTGGCCAAAGGCTAGCAAAAAAGTTGGCAGATAAATAGCTAAAATGAGGCTCCGACTAGAGAATTGATCGATGGAACTCATTACACTATATTAGGGATACACCGATCCACAATAGTTATCGAATAATACATTGACAATTGCTGAGCAAGATAATCTATTGGTGTGCAAACGGGTTAGTCAGATAATCAATTTTTTGGTCAATAAAAACAGCATTGTGATCCAAGTCAGGGTTTACAAAAACTGACTCGCAGCCTGTCTGGTAATACAATTTCCGTTCACGCGCTAACCATTTGATATTGTATACACAGGCGATCATATGTCGTGGGCGGTTAGTATGATTGGTTACTCCTCGGTGCCAAAGACGTACATCGCGAATTAGGACTCCTCCCTTTTTGACATTACCTCGTATTGGTGGACAAATATCGTTTCTGAGATTCTCTACTATGTTAGTTAATTCTCGAGTGGTATCTAGATGAGTTCCTGGCCATAACTCTATGCTACCATTTTCTTCGTTGGTATCTCCGGGCGAAATATTAACTACAATAGACGCTGTTGGATGAGGTTTACTCATATTAGTCCATAGGATTGGCCCGTCTCGATGTAGTGGTTGAATTTGACTATCGGGACAGTTAGTATTGCCACTATAAAAACCGTTGAATGCTTGGCTACCCAATAAGGACTTGGTTATCTGAATTACAAAGGGGTTAGCTACAACATCCTCAACAACATAAGGTGGGTGAAGAGGGGGGCCTTGTTGTAGATGTCCAGGAATTCTTCCTGCTCCTCCCCAACGTTTTTCTTTCATTAAAATGGCTGAATCTTTATCCATTTGTTCACTAATTTGACTTAGATCTTCACAGTTGACAATATTCTCGATAATAGCATAACCATCTTGTCGAATGGCATCTATTGCCGAAATCAACATTTTTTCTGAAAGACGCCGATTGGCAATTTGGAAAGTATTCGGAGTGAAAACGTTCATCAAAGATTTTTAGAATGTACTTTGCGATGTTGTCGATGAACACCATCGAGCTCTCCACAAAAAGTCAAACATAATTGTTTCTGATTGCTCAGTACCAATACGTTTCAGCGATTCTAAGGCATTAGCCCTGACATACCGATTTTCATCTTGGAGGGCTTTTCCTAATTCGCTGGTAGCTGACTTAGCCAACGGACCCAATCGGGATAAGGCTAGGGAAGCATTACGTTTTACCCATTCATCTTTATCTTGTAATGCTGCCGCAAGTGCTGGCACTGCCTTAGCAGATTTTTGACTAACTAGGCCAAGAGCATCAATACTTGCACGTCGAATCGTTGGATTATCGTCGCCAGCAACCGAAATTATTTGATTTAAAACATTAGTTGATTCGAGGCCAAGGTCCCCTAGGGTATCAATAGCAGAAACTCGAACAGATTCATCATTATGATCCATTAATTTTGCAAGAGGTTCGACCGCTAATGCTCCCATGGCAGCTAAACCATAACTGGCGTTCTGTCGCATACCTTCGCTAGGTCCAGTCATTGCACAAATTAAGTCAGAGATACTAGATTCTCCTTTTTCACCGAGCTGATATGCTGATCGAATAGCTAAAGCCTCATCTGATTGTGCCAGGTCTTGAACTGATATTTCGCTTGCATTCGATTCAATTTGTGCTGAGCCACCAGTGTGCCATCGCCACATTGCACGATGTAGTGGATCACTAACTTGCCAATTACTGTTTTGAATTTCTTTCGGTTCTTCCATTCGAGCAAATAAAAATTTTAACATGAATCTTTTTCGGTTAGTTAGATTCGGCATTGCACGATGCCACAGGTCATAGTGTACGATAACCACAGTTCCTGCGATACCATCTAATGCGATCTCATCTGTCACGCCTGGGCCATGATTCAAATAATGACTGCCAGGTGTAATACCAGTTGGACCTTGTTCGATTGGTGTATCCTGTGGGTAGTAAAAAGCCATTGCCCAACGAGTATGATGTCGTCGCTTTGACCATGAATCTTTGTGCAGGTTTTGTCCACTACTACCAGGCGCATTGAAATGTGGATGTCTGTGTGGATGAGCATAATAATTTGGCCCCACAATACTAGTTAGTCCTCCATCGATTACAGGATCGGTTAAGACTTCCTGAATTTCAGGAATTCGAGGTAACATATTATTACCCGGATTACCTTCCTTCTCAAATACCGTTTCCATTTTTTCAAGAATTTGCTGATGTAGTTGAGCGGGACGACTACTTTTGAGGCTAATATACCCATTTTCGATATAAAACTGAAGTTGGGAATCTGTTAATAAGTAATCGTTTAAGTTCATCATTTGCTCCTACTTTTTGGTGAATTTGTTTGATATTTTTCTGATTAGCCTGAATTGTAGCGCGATAATTCGGTGTTAATTTCTTGAGAAATTTCCACTTCACGTTTTAACTTATCAGCTTGTTTCATGAGTCGGTTATCGTAATCTTCGGTTATAGGCTCACTTAAGAGAATAACGGTTTGATGCAAAGAATTTAGTGAGGAATTGATATCTTCGTCGAGCTTTTCTAGGTTAACATTGATTCTTTTCAAATTTGCTAATTGTTGTTTTAGAGTTTGGTCCTTGGTTATCAACTTCGATTGAAATTGGGTATTATCTTCCTTAGCCATAGCTAAACGAGTTTTTTCCAGTTCAGAACATAATTCCAATACATCGGTCTTGGACAATTGTTGTCTGTATTGATTTCGTTTTTCAATAATTACGACGGTTTCTGATTTCAAAACCTGGAAAGCATTGGGGATTTCAGCTGCTATGAACTGCTGACTGATTTTATTATCAACCAGATCATTGAAGGCCCATTCTAGTTCAATCAAACGTTGAATGTCAATTTTGCCAGTTTCATCTAGTTTTTCTATCAATTCTTGGTAGGATTCTTCTGGTAATTCTTTCTTGAATCTCGATTTTGGTTTTCTAATCTGGATGGAAATGAGTGCAAATTTAGCGACAATAGACAAAACAGCTATGCTAGGAGCAAGACCAGCCAGCAGACCAAACCTTGCTAACAGCCATATGGCGATCAACAAACCAGTAGTCAAAATCATTAAAGAAGTCAACATTCGCATCGGAGAAGAGTGAGAACTTGAAAGGAGGACGTACGTTCTGCTATTCTAACACAGGTTGTTAAGTGTTTCAAATTCAACTAATACTAATACCAATTTCTCGATAATACTCATATTTAATGAATGAACTCAATGATCTATTTCCCAATATTACGTTAGCATCAGCTTCACCTCGTCGATACAAATTACTACAACAAATTGGATTGAAATTTATCGTATCCCCAAGTCAAATCCAAGAACCAGAGCTTGACGGCAAAAACATTGAAGATATCGAAAAGGGAGTTCAAGAATTAGCCCTGAAAAAAGCTGATTATGTAGCTCAAAAACAGGGTACAGGATTAATAATCGGCTCGGATACAACAGTTGTGTTTCAGTCAAAGTCCTTGGGAAAACCAAAGGGACGATTTGAGGCTAAAAGAATTCTAAAAATGCTGAGCAATGGTCAACATAGGGTTTTGACCGGTATTGCATTAATTGATGTTAATCGAAATAAAAGAAAAGTATGGTGTGAAGGTACAAACGTTTTTTTTCGGTCTTTGACTGATACTGAGATTGAGGATTATGTGTCTAGTGGTGAAGCAGACGATAAGGCAGGCTCCTATGGTATCCAAGGTAAAGCCGCTATATTTGTTGAACGGATTGATGGATGCTATTTCAATGTCATGGGTCTACCGCTCGCTCGCTTGGTCCAAGAAATGAGAATCTTAGGCAGTTCTAGTATGTAGTTTTACTGTTCTTGTATTTGGGCTAAGGTCGCTGATAGGCGTTCAACTTGTTCGCGGCGTATACGCTTATGAACTCGGTCCGACATCTCTCTTTTTTGATGCATTTCGTCTAGGCGAGCTATAAATTCCAACCGAATTTTTTTTGTCGCTTCTAGATCTATTGTATTCGACTTCTTCAGCCAACTAGCATCTGGTACTACTTCCGTAGCTACAGGGGGGACAGATTCAACTTGGACAGGTTTTCGAATTCTCAATACTAAAGTAAAAGCAAATCCAGCTAAGCAAATCACTAGGCCAATTACTAGAACAATCTGTAATGTTGGTGAAGAAGGAGTGTTCTTCATTTCTATCTGGATTTTCCGCCCAATGCTAATCGGAGCGATCGTTTGGTAGACTGAATAGACGACATTGTGAATCGTCTGTGAACTTTTCGTACCTAAGCTTTGTGATTGAACAAAAAATGGAAGTGATTCGGGAATTAACAACTGAAAATCTTCCGTTAGAAATGGCTGTGTTCGGGACAAGTCGATGACTTTATCAGTATGTAAAATGTAAGTAACTGTTAGGTCTATTTGTCCTGTAGGGATTGGTGCCGGGACTCTCAGTGGGTCTTCGCTCATACTGTCTTGGGTAAATTCTATACTTGCGCTTCCAGCCTGAATTTGTTCTGCCCCCGCCGGTAAATCTAACAAACACGCTAGTAGTTGCCCGTTAATTTCCTGTTGAAATCCAAATTGACTGCTGTTTTCTATTCGCAAAATTTCAAGGGCCTGAACGGCTTCGCCATGTGCATGATCAGGTAGGGGGCGAAGAATTACCGAATGGCGCAGTATTTTAATGACCTGAGGATCATTTATAAAAGTGTTTAAGTTTAAATTGAGATCAACGGTAACAGAAGGTATCCAATTAGTCACCATGATGTTTTCTTCTTGTTCAGTATTTCCTTCAAATTCAGTGGAAATTGTATAGTAGATAGAGAAACTGAGAGGTAAATTTCGAAATTCATAAAATCCTTCTTCGTTTGTTTTGATTTCTTTACTATCAGGTAAGTCTCCTACTTTTTCTACTTTATCTTTCTGAAGCGCTTCTAGGACCACTGAGTGGTTAACCAATGGGCGATTTTGACCAAAATCGAAAACTCGGCCTTGTATTTGACCAGTTTGGTTTGCATCCCCTCTAAGAGGAAAGAACAAGGAAAAGAAAAACATCAGTAAACAATAAAAAGCAATATTAATGATTTTCTGCACTACTTATTTTTTTTATACTTTTCAATTTCAATCTCAGCTTCAGCAAAAATCATCTCAGCTAAAACTATCTGGGAATCATCAATAGGTTGTTTCTCTTTTGTTTTGGAATCTAGGTTTTGTAGGATTTCGGCGGTTTCTAACAATAATAGTTTTTTCAATTGGTCGTAGTCTTCACTCGAAATTTTGCCCACTTCATGATCTTCTTCTAAATCTACTAAGGCCCCGTAATATTGCTCACGGTCAACAGCTTTCACTAATATTTCAGAATCGTCTAACGTTGTTTTCGTCTTATCATGACGAAGAATGGGTTGAGCAATATAAATAAAGGTTGGAATACACAGGATAAGTATCCAAAGCAGAATAACCATATGATGTTAGTTTAGAGAGGTCCTCGGGCTTTCCTCTCTTATCCTAAAGCTGATTCTTGAACAAGAGATACAAACCCCTAATTCTAATCCGATATCCACCATAGAATTAGATAATAAAAAAGGGAAATTGGAGGATTCTCCAATTTCCCTATATTTGTCAATTTACTGTAATTGTTAGCCGGCAGGTTGTAGTATAACCTCTACCCTACGGTTAGTAGCTCGGCCTGCTTTTGTATTTACAGGAGCAACCGGACTAGTGTGTCCTTTGCCAACCGATTCGATTGAATGTGGTACTCCATTATCCTTCAAGTACTTGGCTACGGCATCTGCACGAGCTTGTGATAGTCCCCAATTGCTGCGGTAACGTCCACCAAGAACGGGTGTTCCGTCAGCGTGTCCTACTACCAGAATACTGGCATCCGCTGGAGCTGATTGAGCAGCTTCAACAACAGCATCAAGTGCAGCTTTTGCTTCAGCATTTAAACTTGCACCACCACTGCCAAATTTAACAACAGCAACAGTTTGGGGCTTTGAAGCAATCGATGCTTGGTTAGCAGTTACACCTTCTTTTGCATCAACGATTGCTGACTCGAGTTTATCCAGCGCTTCAGCTTGTGCTTGGGATTTTTCATTCAGGCTGCTAACTTTACCTAAGACTTCCTTATCGCCATCAGCCACTGCATTCAGTAGCTTATCAGATACACCTTGGGCCGTAGCAGTTAATTCTTCACGTACGGCAGTATCTAGATCTTTGGCAAAGTCCTGTGCTGCGCTAATTGTATCGGCATCACCTTGTTCCGCAGCAGCAATGGCTGCTTCCTTAGCCTGCTGAATATCGCCCGACAAGGCTTCGTTTTGTGCATCAACTTTACCATCTAATTCAGAGACACGGTCGCTTAGAGCTTGGTCTGCTTTGTCAACTTTGGACTGGAACCCTTCGTGAGCCTGCCCCTCTTTGTCAGTGTATCCATCGAGCCAGTTTGAAAACTCTTTTTCAGTTTTGATCCAGCCACAACCGGATAAAATTATACTAAACACAAATACGGAAAGAAGCGATAGCATAAACGGTTTTTTCATCAGTTCCTCCTCGAAAAGAACCCTGCAATATAGTTAAAAAGAGAACATCGATCCTGTACTAAGTCGTGAATCAAGTGATTACCCACCCCTAATCATCAACGACCCCAGCCTACCGGCGAATTTTAGCATACGCTTGTATTTAATACAAGCATTATTCATATTGATTCCCACATCATGTGTTTAAATTTTTGGTTTGAAATGCTATAATGGATGAGCTACCTCAGGAGTGATTTATGTCTTTATCTCCCCACAGAATCGCCATGCTTGGCACTGGTTTTATAGCTGATTTTTATACTTCCACACTGCACAATCAACGCGGCATTGATCGCGTACAAGCAGTATATTCAAGGTCAAAAGAGCGTGCGGAAGCATTTCAGTCAAAGTGGAATGTCATGCATGGTAGCGACAATCTGGAAGAAACTGTCAGTCGAGATGATATTGATACTGTGATTATCGGATTGCCTAATCACCGTCATGAAGAAGCCGTCTTAGCAGCTGCCAAAGCTGGAAAAGCCGTTCTATGTACGAAGCCATTAGGCCGAAACGCCACAGAAGCAAAACGAATGCTAGAAGCTGTACAAGAAGCTGGTGTATTTCACGGTTATTTGGAAGACCTAGTTTATCCTCCAAAGACACTGAAAGCGATTCAATCAGTAAAAAATGGGGCTTTAGGTAAAATCTTGTGGGTTCGGTCTCGAGAAACACACCCTGGCCCTCACAGTGATTGGTTTTGGGATAACGAAATGGCAGGAGGAGGAGCCATTATTGATATGGGTTGTCACTGTGTTGAGATTATCCGTAATTTCATTGGAAAAGGTGTCCGTCCAGTCGAAGCTATGTGCTGGGCCGATACATTGGTTCACCCGATTGAAGCCGAAGACCACGGAATTGGTTTAATCCGATTTGAAAACGGAGCTATGGGACAATTCGAGGTTAGTTGGGCCTTCCGTGGTGGAATGGACTTACGAGATGAGGTTTCAGGTTCTGAAGGTACCATTTGGCTTAACCATTGGCTGAGGACTGGCTATGAGATGTTCACTTCAGTAGGACAAGGTGGATACGTAGCCGAAAAAGCAGAAGGTGATACTGGTTGGTTATTTCCTGTCGGTGATGAGGCTGCAGAACTTGGTTATACAGACATGTTCAAGGAAATGTTTACCTGCTTAGATGAGGGGACAGAACCAATGGAAACTTTCTATGATGGGTATGTTGTTAACACTATCATTGATGCTTGCTATCGCTCGGCAAAGACAAGACAGTGGGAAGATATTGAGCTTGATATCTGGCAAGGTGACGAAGATGTCGAACATATTCGAACTATAACCGAGATAGATGGTAAAATCTTGATAAAAACTGAAGTTATGCCGGACGGAAAAACCAAGCAAATCTTTAAAGATGCCAAAAGTGGAGAAATTAGCGAAACATTACTGTGAGAAATTCGGGTTTTGGGATAAGGTTTTTCTATTTTTTTGCTTCGTTTTTCAGGTCGTAGAGAAGATTGAGTGCCCCCATCGGTGTTATTTGGTTTACATCTAAGTCCTTTAACTTTTCTACAATGGGATGCGTTTTTGGTCTGAACATCGACATTTGCATATTATCGGATCTGAAGGTTTGTTGGGTAGCCTTCTTAGTGAGATTTGGTTTAATGTTCGCTTCGGAGAAGTTGGTTAACCCCTCCTTCTTTTGATTTTCTTGATCGACACTCAAATTATGTTGTTCTAACACCTCCAAAATCTCATAAGCTCTCGCTATGACTGGTCGAGGCAACCCAGCAAGCCGAGCTACGTGGATCCCATAGCTCTGATCAGTTCCTCCTTCCACTATGCGACGCAGGAATGTAATTTGTTCATTGTTTTCTTGGACAGCTACGTTAAAATTTTTGGCTAGGGGGTACTTGTTTGCTAATTCAACCAATTCGTGGTAGTGGGTAGCAAATAGGGTTTTCGCGCCGATCAATTCTTGATCTAGAATGTATTCAGCTACAGCCCATGCGATGCTAATGCCGTCAAAGGTGCTAGTTCCTCGTCCGATTTCGTCCAAAATAATTAAACTTCGATTTGTTGCATTATTGAGAATATTAGCAGTCTCATTCATCTCCACTAAAAAAGTACTCTGGCCTTTTATTAAATTATCCGAAGCACCTACTCGGGTGAAAATACGGTCTACTAGTCCTATTTCCGCAGCCGAAGCTGGTACAAAACTTCCTATTTGAGCTAGAAGTGTAATCAATGCTACTTGCCGCAAAAAGGTAGACTTTCCACTCATGTTGGGTCCCGTGATAACATGGAGTTGTTGCTGAGTACAGTCGAGGGTGACATCATTCGGAACAAAGCCTTCTTCTTGAAAAATTTGCTCAACAACGGGGTGCCGACCGCCTTGTATCACAATTTTATCGCTGTCAGTAACCACGGGTTTTGTGTAGTCAAATTTAGAAGCTAAGTAAGCAAAATTAGCCAAAATATCAATTGTAGAAATAGCGCTCGCCACTTTCTGAATAGATTCTGTTTCTTCTGCTATCTGAGTCCGGATATGACAAAACAAGTCATATTCCAAAGACTGCAATTTTTCCTCTGCGTTTAGTATTTTATCCTCATATTCTTTCAGTTCAGGTGTAATATATCGTTCAGAATTGGTGAGTGTTTGCTTTCGAATATAATTCTCAGGGACCAAATCAAGATTAGTTTTAGTTACTTCTATGTAATAGCCAAAAACCTGATTAAAACCAACTTTTAGTGAGCTGATACCAGTTCTTTCTCGTTCTTCTTGTTGTAACTGAGCAATCCAGTCTTTACCTGAGTTGGATAATTTGCGTAATTCATCTACTTCATGGTGATATCCATCTCTAATAAGGTTACCATCAGTAATTGTGACGGGCGGATCTGGATGAATAGCATCATCAATCAATACGGATAATGGCTTCAACGAATCATCCATATTTTTTAGAGTGTCATTTAGGTTTTGTAACAAAACTGCTTCCAATTCAATCAACAATTGCTGAATTGGTGGAATCATTTGTAGTGAATTTTTCAGAGAGAGAACTTCTCGAGCATTGCTTACGTCTAAGTTGATTCTCGTGATTAACCTTTCAATGTCGTAAATTTGATTTAATTTATCTCTCAGTTCTTCCTGTAAATCAATCTGTGCTTCAAGTTCCTCCACAGCATTTAGGCGAGAGTTAATCAGGTCTACTTCCAGTAACGGTTGCATTATCCACTGCCTGAGTTTGCGTCCTCCCATAGACGTAATAGTGTTATCTATAACGTCTACTAAGGTCCCTGTTTCCGTCCTATCTCTCATTGATTTTGTCAATTCGAGATTGCGTTGAGTGTCAGAGTCTAAAACCATGAAACTAGAAGTAGTATAGGTCTGCAGCGTTGTTAAGTGTTCAACAGATTGTTTCTGTGTTTCCATTATGTAGGACATTAATGCCCCCGCAGCACAAGTGGCAGAAAACAAGTGCTCACAGCCAAAACCATCCAACGAAGTGGTAGAAAAATGCCGTAGCAATTCTGTACGGGCACTTTGGTGATGAAATCGCCAATCAGGCATAAAGTTAATGGTTGTTTCTAAATCCAGACGGATTCTGTCAAATAGATCATTGTTCATGTATTCATCAGAAAAAAGGCATTCACGGGGTAAAAATCGGTTAATTTCAGCCCAAAGACTGGGTTCCCCCTCTACCTCAGTAACAGAAAATTCACCAGTTGATAGATCGGCTACAGCTAACCCATAGGTCTTTGAGCGGTTGGGTAAATATATAGCACATAAGTAGTTATTGGCCTTTTGGTTCAGTACATCGAGGTCAGTAACTGTTCCAGGTGTGACTACACGCACTACGTCACGCTTAACAATCCCTTTAACTTTCTTCGCATCTTCCATTTGCTCACAAATTGCAACTTTATGGCCTGCATCCACAAGCTTATAAAGATGACTATTTAATGCATGATAGGGTACTCCAGCCATCGGAACGCGATCACCACGTTTGTCTTTGTCACGTCCGGTTAGCGCAATCCCCAAGACCCGCGAAATGAGTTCAGCGTCTTGATTGAAGGCCTCGTAAAAATCGCCTACTCGACATAGAAGGATGGCATCAGCATACTGACACTTCAATTCATTATACTGATCCATCAAGGTTATTTTTTGCTTTTTATGTTGAGCCAAGGTTACCGTCCGTATCCGTTATACATTAACAAAATTTGCAATTTACCGATGAGATGGACACCATCGTGCGGTCCGTAAATGATTAATTAATGCGTCCATTCCTTTTTGGGTTTGGTTCCGCTCCAATGCATGCAGAGAAAAAGCTCGAACAAAATGATTCGAATCCTCAAGCGCCTCTGTTAATGCTGGTATAGCAGAACTATTGTGTGGTCCAATTCTCGCTAAGGACAGTGCTGCATTCCGGCGGACCAAATCATTTTTATCAGTAAGAGATTGCCCTAGTGGTTCAACAGCGGCCGGACTATCCGAAGCAACGGTACCAAGAGCTTCAGCCACATGGTGACGAACTTTTTCGTTTTCGTCCGTTAACTTTTCAACTAGTTTCGGTAATGCATCTCTAGCATTCCGCCCCATATCACCCAATGTATCAGCGGCTCTGGTACGTACTACTGACTCGGGATGATTGAGTAATTTTGTTAGTGGAGGCACCGCATAAGAACCTGAGGTAGTAAACCCATAAAGAGCATTGCGACAGGCCGTCTCACTCTCACCGATCGTTGCTTCAATTAGTGAATCTAATCCAGATTTTCCCAAATGACCGAGTTTGTAAGCTGCATCAATAGCAATAGCTTCTTGGTCTAATGCAAGTCGACCGCTCAATTCGGTCGAGGACTCAATAATAGACTGTTTCCCGTTTTTTTTACCTAAATGCCAATTCCACAAATGCCGCCAGATCTGTTCCTGCCGATCATCACTTACTTGCCAATCTATACCTTGATGGTTCCAGCTGGGTTCTGTTGGTTCAGACATTCTAGTAAATAGGAATTTCATCATGTATCTGTTTTTATCTGAATAATTTAACATCTTTCGGTGAAATACATCATAGTGAACTATAACAACTGTGCCAGCATCACCAGAGAGTGGAAGCTCACCCGCTTTATCAAAGGGAGGTTGTGTATTATGATATTGTGAAGACGGCCAAATTGCAGTAGGGCCAACCTCGACTGGGCTATGCTGCGGGTAATAAAATGCCATTACCCAACGAGTGTGATGATGCCGATGGCAATCATCTACCGCAAATCGGCTATTATGAAGACTATCCTTGTGCATACTTTGTTCGTCTGTATTGGGTAAATTTTCATGACAATGCCGATGTGGGTGTAAATAGTAATCAGAACCGAGAATACTGACCAAAGCGCCATGTACTAGTGGGTGGTCTAATATTTTTTGGATTCTCGGTAACCGAGGTAGTAGATTGTTGCCAGGGTTTCCAGTTGAAGAAAATAAAGCCTCAGTATCCTGGTATAAGGCATCATGGAAAGATTGAGGGAAATCAACCTTGACAGAAATATAACCTTCACGAATAAATTTTTGCATGCTCTGATCATTGAGCAACTGAGCCGACTTCATGTATCTAACTCCTTCTTCACTTAATTATCTATAGGAATCATTTTTAAGCAAACGGGTGTTGGTACTTGTACTGAGTAACCAGTGTAATCTAATAATCCGCTTTGCTTGTCAACCCTGAACACATATATATCATCACTACCATGATTCGCGACTAAGAGATAATTACCGGTTGGGTCAAGACCGAAATTGCGGGGTGATTTCCCACGTGTTGATTCATGACCGACATGAGTTAGTTGACCATTAGCAGGGTCAACAGCGTAGATAACAATACTATCATGGCCTCGGTTGGAACCATAAACGAACTGGCCATTCGTTGAAACATGAATATCCGCACAGGAATTATTACCATTAAACTCTTTGGGTAAAGTAGATATGGTTTGTACAGATTCTAGATGTCCTTCTTCTGGTTGATAGTCAAAGACTGTAATAGTAGAACCAATTTCGTTGATTACGTAGGCTGTACGTTGACCAGGATGAAAATCAAAATGCCTAGGACCTTGACCAGGGGATACAGAAACAAAAGGAGGTTCATTCGGGGTTAATTGGCCAGTTTCATTATTTAGCTGATAAATAATCACCTGATCTAAGCCTAAATCGGGTGAAAAAGCATGATGGTTATTTGGAGCAACCATAATAGCGTGAGCATGTGGACTAGTTTGTCTTTGTTCATTAATACTAGATCCTTCGTGCTGAATGACGGACGAAGCTGTTGTCAGATAACCATTAGTATCAATTGGAAAAGCAGCAACCGTACCTGAACCATAATTTGCAACCAAAACATACTTGCCAGTAGCATCAATACTGAGATGACAAGGAGCAGTGCCGTGGCTTGGTTGCCGATTAAGAAAACCTAACTGACCTGATTGTCGATCGATGGAAAAAGCACTGATTGAACCGGTCTCTTCGCCTTCATAGTTGCCAATTTCGTTAACCGAATATAAAAACTGATTATTCGGATGAATAGCAAGAAATGACGGACTTTGAACATCATCAATTTGGCTCTCGGCAACTAATTGCCCATTTGCTAAATCCATTCGATACACGTAAATCTCTTGACTATAAGTACCAACATATAACCGAATTACCTGGCTCATAATTAATTTAACCTCTAAAAAGTTGGTAGAATCCATAAAGAAAATGATTTAAAAACAGAGTCTATTGTACGGCAAACATCTATGTCCGGTCAAATTTCCAACTTTGCTGTAAAATGGACTAACAAGCTATAATAGGAAGCTGATGGTTTTGATGATAAAGTTTTATGGAGAACAACATGAGTTTAAAAGATCAAGTGTGCATAATAACCGGCGGTGGTAGTGGTATTGGTCGAGGAGCAGCACTCCGGTTAGCAGCTGATGGCGCTACCATCATTTTAATCGGCCGAACGGAAAGTAAGATAAGGGCCGTCAAATCCGAGATTGAGGCTAATGGTGGTCAATCCATTGTTTACGCCTTAAATGTAGCTGATTGGTCATCAATCCAAAAGATGGTGGATGAGGTAGTAGAAACTTACGGAAAAATAGATATCCTAATAAACAACGCGGGGCATAGTTCCCGTAATAGACGACTACTAAACTGCCCACCAGAGGAAATTCAGCAGGTAATTGATTCAAACTTGACTGGAACATTCTTCTGCACCCAAGCTGTTGTACCATCCATGCTAAAAGCTAAGTCAGGCACTATTATCAACGTTTCATCGTTAGCCGCAGTATCGCCAGGTCCGTTCAGTGGATTTGCTTATGGAGCAGTTAAAGCCGGTGTAATCAACTTCACCCAATTTTTAAACGAAGATTTGAAAAATACCGGTATTAGAGCAAGTGTACTAATTCCGGGTGAAGTAAACACACCCATTCTGGATAACCGTCCTATTACACCAGAGGAAAGTGCACGAAGAGGAATGGTTGATGTCGCAGAAACGTCAGCGGCAATCCACTTGGTTGTTAGTCTACCCCCTCGAGCTAATATTCCTGAACTTACGATTCGACCGACTTGGCAGAGAAATATAGCGGAAGAAATTGTTGAGATAGATGATTTAAACAGATGACGACCAAGTAACTATTAATCGCTTTCGGAGTATTCAGGAAGGATATAATGCTCCGGGTTTTGTGGAATATCTTTTATGTAGACCCCGTAATGAAGGTGATAACCAGTGCTAGTACCGGTTGAACCAACGTAGCCGATCACTTCACCCCTCACGACTTCTTTACCTTTTTTAATTCCTTTTGCAAATCCGAGTAAATGACCGTATAGAGTATCCATGTCCTTGCTAGCATGTCTAATTCGGATATAGAGACCAAACCCCTTGGGAGCATTACCTGTTTTTTCTATTATTCCATTAGCAGTAGAAATTACCGGTGTACCTTTCCGAGTCGCAATATCAAGACCTTTGTGAAAGTGTCGCTTCCGTGTAATGGGATGTAAGCGATATTTGAATCCCGATGAAAAGTAGTAGTCAACCCCATATTTGGGCTTATCTCCTTGGTAAGATGGTCGAATAGGTAAGATGAATGGAGTTTCTGTGACCTTCTCCAGTTGTTCCATCACCGCATGGTAAACTTCACCAACGTCCTCCTTCAAAGCTGGAATTAATTCCGGATTATCAGCTAAAGAAATTGGTTTTTTCTTTTCGGTTTTAGGATCAGAAGTGATCTCCTGTTGGATTTGAGAATCATCTAGTGAAGTTGTACTACCTAAGTCGCTACCGCCTTGTCCAAGCAACCCTTCGTCTTCTAAGCCCAACACACGACGAACAACTTTAACCATATCACGCACTTCTTCCCACTTTTTTTCGTAGAACCGGAGTTTTTGTTTTTGAGCAACAATCTCGGCATCCTGTTTCAGGTTTTCTTCGGCGGTGGAAGCAAGTTTTTTTCTAGCATGCACACCATAACCGATTGCACCCGCCACTGTTGCCAATATTAAACAAGCGACAAAACTGAAAAGAAGAATCTTTCCTCTTCCGATGGCATACTTTCGGATATTCTGATTATCCGAAGACATGACTATCACCGTGTAAGAACGGGACAAATGGACACTCCTAGTGTAGACACAGCGGTATTTGATAAATGGGTGGAAGTATAGCACAAAGGCGTAGCTCGAACAAGCGGGAACTGAGGCTAAATGAAGGAAAAACCTATTTCCCGTAGTAGATCAGTCCCATTGTACGGAACACCTATTTAGTTTTTTTTTGGACCTTCGCCCAAGTATCTCGCAAGGAAACGGACCGATTGAAGACTAATTGTTGATCAGTTGAATCTTGATCAATACAAAAGTATCCCTGTCTAAGGAATTGGTAGGAGTCTCCAGGCTGGCCTCCTGCCAAACTGGGTTCTACCAAACAATCAGTTAACAACTCAACTGAATTAGGATTTAGATAATCTTTATAGTCTTGATCTACATTCACTCGGTTCGGATTCTCCTTTGAAAACAACCTATCATACAAACGAATTTCGGCAGGTATCGCATGTTTCGCTGATACCCAATGTAGTGTTCCTTTGACTTTTCGTCCGTCTTTAGACCAACCTCCTTTGGTGTCCGGGTCGTAAGTGCAGATAATTTCTACTATCTCACCGGTTTCTTGATCTTTAACTACATCTTTACAAGTTATATAGTAAGCATGCATCAGACGAACCTCCTGGCCGGGAGATAACCGAAAAAATTTTCTGGGAGGATTTTCCATAAAGTCATCTCGTTCGATGTACAATTGCTTAGAAAATGGGATCTTCCGTTTCCCTTTGTTATCATCCTCCTGATTATTTACAGCTTCTAGCTCCTCATTTTGGTCATCTGGATAATTTTCAATAACTAATTTCAAGGGCTTCAAGACAGCCATCACTCGATTAGCCTTCTTATTCAAGTCCTGGCGTAGACAATGTTCTAAAAGTGAAATATCAACCAAATTATCACTTTTGGCAATACCTGTACGGCTACAGAAATCACGGATAGACTCTGGTGTATATCCTCGTCTACGCAAGCCCGATAAAGTTGGCAATCGCGGATCATCCCAGCCAGCAACCCATTCTTCCTCTACGAGTTGTGATAATTTTCTTTTACTCATTACCGTATAGCTGAGGTTGAGACGAGCAAACTCGATCTGCTGTGGACGGTAAATATCTAATTTCTCTAAATACCATTCATACAATGGACGGTGATTTTCAAATTCTAGTGAGCAGAGAGAATGTGTAATCTTCTCGATAGAATCGGATTGTCCATGTGTAAAATCGTAAGTTGGATAAATGCACCAAGCATCGCCTAGTCGATAATGGTGAGCTCTCAAAATACGGTACATTACTGGGTCTCGAAGATTCATATTTGGCGATGACATATCAATCTTTGCACGAAGAGTTCTTGACCCATCATCAAATTCACCAGCACGCATTCTTCCAAACAAATCCAGATTTTCTTCGACTGATCGGTTTTTATATGGACTCTCACGACCCGGTTTGGTCCAAACACCTCTGTATTGGCTGGTTTCTACTGGGCTTAAGTCGCAAACGTATGCTTCGCCGTTTTGAACAAGCTGGATTGCATATTGATATAGTTGCTCAAAATAGTCTGAGGCATAAAATTCTCGATCTTGCCAATCGAAGCCTAGCCATCTGATATCTTTTTTGATTGCCTCAACATATTCGTTGCTTTCACCAACTGGGTCCGTATCATCAAATCTCAGATTATACAAGCCACCATAGTCATTAGCGATTCCAAAACTAATCGTGATAGCTTTAGCATGCCCAATGTGCAAATAACCATTTGGTTCTGGTGGAAATCGTGTATGAACTCGCCCTTGATGTTTATCATTAGCTAAGTCGATTTCGACGACCTGTCGAATGAAATCAGTCGATTTTTCTACTATCGATTTCTCTTGGTCAGTTGTTGATTGATAATCCATAATTTATTCCTTTCTGATCAGTTCTCGAAGATCAAAATTTGTCGACCATTTTCGGTTTCGTAATGGGACTTTTGTTTAAAGTCTATCTGCTCCAAAACAGCAATACGTTCATAGTCTTCATAACCAGTCTCACAAATGACTCTAGCATCAGGTGGAAATTCCATTTCGGTTATTAATCTAGGTGTCTGAGACCAAAAACTGGGATGAGAAAATAAATCCAAGTATGCTTTTTTAT
>JACLAC010008308.1_pt1 | contig 23882 bp, 20 predicted proteins | sample 8027881 | NCBI WGS metagenome assembly JACLAC01 (sample SAMN15725517, study PRJNA655200) | protist metagenome | isolation source: fluorescence activated cell sorting (FACS) single amplified genomes of... | place: Spain: Blaines Bay Microbial Observatory, Mediterranean Sea | collected 2016-01-19 | reverse complement strand
CTAAGTCTTGGGAAATTGCTATTTCTAAAAATAAAGAGATTTTTTATCAAGACCAAAAAAGCTCATTTGAAGATGTTGAAAAGGTTTTAAAGAGAAATCAGGGGCGCCAGGAAGAAATTCAAATTATATTAAAGGCGGATGAGCAAGCTCCTTATGGAATAGTGGCATCTATAATTGGATTATTAAAGGAAAATGGCTATACGAAAGTTTTTTTTAGAACTCTGCAAACTAAAAAGTCATAGTTCTCGAATTTAAGTTGGTAACCGAAAAAGAGCACATAGGATAACCCAAAAATATTAAAAAGAAGTAGGGAGATGACAGAGAAAGAAATCGAAAATATAGCTCATTTATCAAGAATGAGCCTGACGAATGAAGATTGCCACCAATTTGTGGGTAAAATAAGTCATATTCTTGATTCCTTTGCTGTTATACAATCTATTGATGTTGATGATGAAGTAGAGCTAGTGTCGCCTAAAAATCGTGAAGACTTAAGGGTAGATGAAAGCTTTGGTGGTGCAGGGCAAGATCTTGCTTTAGAAAATGCCCCACAAAAACACGAAGGTCACTTTAGAGTTCCTGCAGTCTTATAACTATGTCAGAATTAAAGGTACTCAAGGAAAGAAGTGAAGAGGAGTATCAGTCCGTTATTTCTATTAATGCGGATGAGACGGAAGTTTATTTACAGATCTCAAGACTAGACGCTTCATTTTCTTTAACTTTGGCTCTTTTGAGAGAGTTGATTGATGAAGTAGGTGTCGTCTATGGTTTGAATATAAACGCTCTGAAAGAGCTTGTCGAATTATCTGGTGAGGGGAAATTAGAGGCCTCAGAAGAGCAATACCTTGTAGCAAAATGTAAGCCAGCTAAGCATGGGGAAGATGGTAGTATTGATTACATCATTACTCCAAGTGAGGATAATGTAAAATTAGATATTGAAGATGTTGAAGATGTTATTGATTATAAGAACTTAAACATCATTCAAAATGTTTCAGCTGAACAGCATTTAGCAACTGTTTTGATACCTGAAGACCCTGAGAATGGCGTGGATGTTTATGGAAAAACTATCGAAGCACGAGAGGGGCAAGTAATAAAGTTTAAGCTTGGGGTAAATATAGCTCAAGATGGTAATAAGTTATTTTCGACGGCTAATGGACGTTTTATATTAGATAGTGGGCAATTGTGGGTGGATCCAATTTTTAATGTACGTGGTGATGTCGACTACACGATTGGAAATATAAATTTCATTGGTGAAGTAAAAATAGCAAAAGATATTCTAGATGGTTTTTCTGTTTTTGCGAAAGAAGGTGTCACTGTCGATGGGATTGTTGGTGCAGCAAATGTAGAAAGTGATAGCGCTATTGTATTAAATGGTGGTATGAACGGTAAAGGTAAAGGCTTTCTTAGAGGACAGGACAGTGTGACAACAAAATATTTTAATGAAGTAACATCTGTAAGTTGGGGAGATGTTGAGGTTCAGAAAAGTGTGATGAACAGTATTGTCAAAACGAAAGGGAAGTTGAATGTTCAGCACGGTAGTATTATTGGAGGCGAAGTTTCTGCCTTGATGGGGATTGATGTTGGTGTTGTTGGTTCTGACTTAGGAACGATGACGAGCGTTATTGCTGGGCAGGATTATGAACTACAAGATAAAATGAAGGCTTTTGAAGCTCAGTTATTAGAGCTGAGTGAAGAAATTGATCGTATTGATCGTATAATTGGGCCAATTTTAGCAGATAAAAGTAAATTAATGTCTTTACCTTTAGATAAGAAAAAAGCATTAAAAGGATTATTAGAGCAGTTAAAACGTTATCGCGAAGAGCAGTCAAGAGTGCAGGTTGAATGCGAAGCCTTGCAACAAGAGGCGACTGAGACGAGTGTTAAAGGAATTATCGTAAGAAAAATTATTTATAGTGGTGTTAAAATTGCTATAGGAGCTAGTAAGAAGTTAATTAAGATGGACATTAAAGGCCCAGTTCGTATCAGGGAAGACGTCGAAAATGATTCTATTTCTATCACGAGTATTAGTTTATAACATTGGCTGGCGTCGGGGACTCAATAGAAAAAATATTACTAGCTGAAAAGGCTGCGCCTAAGGATGTGATCGTTTCATCATATAAAGCGATGAAAGCCAAAGGGGCGGATGACCTCGGCAAATGGCTGGTAGATGAAAAAGTTATCTCAGAGCACCAATATGCACAGGCTTTAGCCATTCAGCATGGAATGGACTATGTTGGCGATCAAATTTTGATCGGAACTTCTGATGCAACAGAGTTAGTTTCGATGGAGTTTGCTAGAAACAGAACTGCTTTGCCTATTAAGATTGAAGACGATGAGCTTTATGTCGCTATTGCTAACCCAGATGATTTAAGTCTTATCGATGATTTAAATTTCATGTGTGGTGGCATGATGGTGAAGCTCTTAGTTGGATCAGCTAAAGAGATTCAAAAAGGAATTACAGGTAGTTATGGAGGAAGTGGGGATGATATTGACCACCTCATGGACGAAGAAACTTCTCAGACAGAGGTTGTGTCGATCAATGACGAACTTGATATTGATGAGGCCTCTGATACTGATGAAGCGGCTGTCATTAAATTAGTAAATGCGATTATTGGTAATGGGGTCAAGCTAGGAGCTAGTGATATCCATATTGAATCAATGGAGCAGAATATGAGGGTACGCTATAGAATTGATGGTAAGTGTTCAGTTGTAGATCGTCCTCCACGAGCTTTGCAAGGTGCTATTCACGGCCGTATTAAGTTAATGGCCAAAATGGACATTGCTGAAAAAAGAAAACCTCAAGATGGGCCTATAAAGTTAAAGGTGGAAGGTCGTAATATTGATTTACGTGTTTCGACGCTCCCGAGTTCTTTTGGTGAAAGTATCGTTATGCGTATCTTGGATAAAGAAGCGGTGATGAAAGGTGTCGAGCAATTAGGCTTTCACTCTACAGATTATGAAACGTTTAAGGAGCTCATTGAACGTCCAAATGGGATTATTTTAGTAACAGGCCCAACGGGTAGTGGTAAAACGACCACTCTTTATGCGGCTTTAAATGCAAAAAATAAGCCAAACGTAAAAATTATAACAGCTGAAGATCCGGTGGAATATAATGTTTCTGGAATCAATCAAATACAGGTAAACCATGCGATTGGACTAAACTTCTCTCGTATTTTAAGAGCCATGTTACGTCAAGCACCTAATGTTGTGCTAGTTGGTGAGATTCGTGACCAGGAAACTGCTGAAATTGCCATAGAAGCATCTTTGACAGGTCACTTGGTTTTATCTACACTCCATACGAATGATGCTCCTTCGTCTGTAACTCGACTTGTCGATATGGGTATTAAATCTTATTTAGTTAGTGCGGCTGTTATTGCTATTTTAGCTCAAAGATTAATAAGAAAAAATTGCCAAGCTTGTGTAGCGGAGTATCAGCCAGAACCTACAGAGATGATAGCTGCAGGTATTAGTGACGAAATGGCCGAAGGCAGAAAGTTCTATAAAGGAAAAGGTTGCCCAGCATGTAATGATACTGGCTATAAAGGGCGAGTGGGTATTTACGAGCTTTTAAAACTAACGAGTGAATTAAGGGAAGCTATATTTAGAAATGAACCTACCTATGTTTTGCGAGAAATTGCATTGCGAGGTGGAATGAATACTTTGCTAATGGATGGTGTGCGTAAAGTATTTTCAGGAGTAACGACAATTGAAGAGATTCTGAGGGTAGCAAAGAGTAGCGATTAATGCCAACAAATACTTGTTTATATATTACCTTAGCATCATTTCTTATTGGTGTTTTCTTATCCTTTTTCGGTCATACGAAGATGGGGGAAGCTGATAAAGTTCTAAAGATGAACGAGGTCGGGATACTTAAAGTAAAAGAAAAAGAGAAGTCTTATTCAGAAAAAAAATCCGAGCTTGAAAAGAAAGCGCTAGTTAGAAGAGAGGAGCAATCTAAGGCCAGAGAGATCATTCGTCAAATTGAAGGCCAGCAGTCTTTAGAACAGAGTTTAAAAGATTTAGAGGAATATTATAACGTCAGTATTGAGCGCCAAGACGTTAAATACAATGTGATTCAGCAGAACTTAAGCGAGATGCAAGATCAATTAAGTGATGACCTAAGTTTAATTGAAAGAACTTTGGAAGGTATGGATAAGAGGTTCAAGCAAGAAAAGGATCGCTTAGCTGACAGAGAGAAATTATTGGCAGAAGAAGATGATAGTTTAACAAGAGGAGCTATTAAGAGAAAGTCTGAATTAACGACAGAAATTGAAAGAATTAATAATAATATTCAGCGAGTCAGCAATTTGTCTCCTAATAAATTAGGGGAGCCTTGGGAGATTGGCGAGGTCATGGCTTATGTTCCTGATGGAGGCAGAATTGTTATTAATGCAGGTGTATCAAAAGGGATAAAGCCAAATTTAAAATTCATGGTTTTTTCAGCAGAAGCTGGTAAAGAGCGTGTTTATAAGGGGATGATGATCATTAAAGAGGTCAATAATTTGATTTCGACAGGTTTCATGGAGAGTAGTGTTGATGAAGATTATGCGCCAGTTAAAGGTGATAAAATAGGTAGCCTTATCTTTAAAAATGAGAAATTGAATTTTTATTTAGCTGGAGATTTTAGGTCAAAATACAGTAAAGATACTATGTCTAACTACTTGAAATATGCTGGTAATAATGTCATGCCAGAGTTAACTTCTGATGTCGATTTTTTTATACAAGCATCTTTAGCAGAACCAGAAGTGCCAATAGCAACATCTTTAGGAGTTACCGTTATTCCTGAAGCTCTCGTGACTCCTTTCGTAGGAGATTATTAAGATGTCTAATTATTATTACTTAGGGCGGTCATCATTTCCAAGTTTATACATTTGGATGACGCTAAGTTTAGTTCTAGCAACTTCAGGATTAGTTTATTTTTTACTAGGCCTGGCAAAGTACGAAGGGGCTGTTGCAAATAAATTACTTTTGGAAGCCCAAGATAGTGCTTTAGAGCAAAAAATAAATGGCAGCAATCAAGAAGCGGCTCTTAAGGCTATTCAGCGCTATGAGCAAGATAAAGGAAAGAGAGGTGCATTTGAGAATATGCAAACAGCTTTAGTTAAAAATGCTCGTTTTAGTCATCAAGTTGTTAATTCAGTAAAGAACAGGTTTGATGCTGGGGTTAGTTTAGAGGAAATAGAAGCTTATTTAGAGGAGCAATCCTCGATAGGATTATCAAAGGAAATTCAAAGAGAGGACTCGTTAACTCAGTTGTATACTGGTTTAGTCGCAGGCAGTAGTCGAGTCGATGACTTGAATAACACATTGTCCAAAGATGAAAAGGTCCCGACAGAGATTAAAACGATGGCCATGTCAGAAGATTTTGTTATTGCAGAAGGCGCGAAAGCTAAATACAGCTTTCATAAAGGTAATAACACAAATATGCAAGTTCAATTAAAAGACTTAAAAGTGAAAGAGGATGAGGCTTTTGATAAGACTAAAGTTCAAATGGAAAATATGAGGTCTAAGCTTCCTGAACTTAGAGAAGTCTTTGTCGAAAAGTCATCCGATGTAGATAATAAATACTCTGAGAACTATGGACAACAAGTAGAAATGTGGGACCGTTTCTTAGGTGAAACTCGTCGTTTAATTGATAAAAGAAGAATCGAAGAAATTGAAGTTTATAAGCTTTCACAAGAACTAGAGTCCAAGCAGAATCTATTAGTTAATAGAGTTGTGGGGCGTGATTGGATTCCTCCTTTGGATTTAGTGGATGGAACTATTTTAGCTTTTGATGCAAAGGCAAATGTTGCACTTATTAATATTGGTCGTGGAAATGGTCTAAGAATAGGGCAGGGCTTTGATGTTTTTAGAATGAAAGGTGATAAAATTCAAGAAAAGAAAGGACGTGTCATTGTTGAGCGTATTTATTCAAAAATTAGTGTGTGTCGTGTTCTCGACACAGAAGACTTGAACCCATTGTCTTATGGTGATGTTGTTGCGAATGGTGAAAATGATGATGCTTTTGATAGAAAAATCTTAAAAAGTTATGTTTTAAGTGGCCGATTCTATAAAGCCTTTTCAAGAGACTTAGTAGAGGTTATGATTGAGTCTGCTGGTGGGCGCTTAGAACAAAATATACATAAGAAGATCAATTATGTTGTTGTAGGTGATCAACCCGATGAAGATGACATTAAGCTTTGTCGTCAGTTAGGTGTTAGAATTGTTCGTGTTAGAGATTTACCTGCACAATTAAATTATTCTGCAGCTGAAATTGAGTCCCTTAGAAAGATAAATTGAGTCGAGATAGATCAGTGAAACTTCGTTTGTTAAACCTTTGTTTAAGTTGTTTAATACTTCTTTCTGGTTTTGGTCTACATGCTGAAATTTTAGAAAGCTATGACAATGACCTTGAGCTAAATTTAGGTGAATTTTCATCAAGTTTTGGAAATGATATCTGGGTTTCTACTGACAAAGGAGCCAGCTGGACCTTAACTGGTAAAACTTTTAAGGCTGGTGGTGAATATGTTTATAATTCTAATAACTCAGGTTTGCATTATTTCTATGTCCATTCAAGAGCAAACGAAAACGATACTTTCAGGCCAAAAGTAGGGATCGTTCCACACTTTAAAATTTTAATAAAAACATTAGAAGAAAATAATACAGCTATTTTATATACAAATAAACGTTCTATGCTCATCAACTACAATATAGATGATGCAACGGCCAACACCCCAGGTGGAAATTTTAAATCGTGGTTATATGTGACCAAAAATAGTGGTTTGACATGGAGTTTATATGGAGCAGATGAAGATGGAGTCAGCCCTGTTCGTTTTATGAGTCAAGACGATGGTCTTTATGGATTTCGAGTTATATCAAGTGATATCGCTGGTCAGAAAGAGTCTGCCCCTGGGCCAGGTTCATCGCCTGATGTTTTGGTTAGAATTGATACTCAAGGGCCAAAGGTCGATCTAATTTCACCACAGCCTTATGATTTGTGGTCAGCAAAATCTACTAGAGAAATACGATGGGACTGTAGAGATGAGTCAATGGATCGTTTAAAATCGGTGGCTGTCTTTTATTCTGTTGGTGATGATACTAGTTGGGAGGTAATTGCAGATCAATTACCTTCGAGTGGATCTATGGCATGGAAAGTGCCTGAATCTAATAATGGCCGTGTATACATTCAAGTGAGGGCTGTTGATAAGTCAAATAATACAGGAATAGGTGGCACTGGAAAGCCATTCTTCACAAGGAATGTATTAGAAGAGTTACTTTCTGCAGAAGTAAAGGCTCAAGCTAATAAGTATTATGAGACGGCGACGATTTGTCGTAAAAATAGTGATTACCCAAAAGCAATCAAGTATTTTAGATTATGTCTACAATTAAACCCTTATCATATTCGTGCACATAATGATATGGGCATCACTTTGTTGAAAATGGATTTGAGGAAAGAAGCTTTTGTTCATTTTGAAAAAGGCCTGAAATATTCACCATCTAATGAAAGCTTATTGGCAAATTTAGCTCATCTTTATATGGAGCAGCATCAATATGACTATGCTTCTCGTGTATTAGAGAGATTAGTACAGTTATTTCCTAAAGACCCTTCTGGGTTATGGTTGGCTGCTGAAGTTGCTTATCGTCAGGGCTTTGTTGATAAAGCTCGTTTCTTCTGGGAGCGTTTGTTGCACTTAGAGTTCCCTGAAGAATCAAGAGGGCCTAAGTATCAGCAAATGGCAAAAAGGAGACTGTCTATGTCGGTCTCTGGCGCTCAAATAGCAATGGGTATTGAGTAGTTTTCCTTGAGATGGCTCAGTAAATCTTTATGGATTTAGCTTAGATTTAGTCTCTATCTTTTTCAGTAAAGGTCATCATATTTTTGATGAATCTCATTTCTGCCGTTCCGACATCACCATGTCTGTTTTTAGCAATAATAATATCTGCTTCTCCTGGTCGAACAGGGTTGTTTTTATCAATGCTATAATATTCAGGTCTATTTAATAAGATAACAACATCGGCATCTTGCTCGATAGATCCACTTTCACGTAAATCCGACATCCTAGGTATTTTTTCAGTTCTTTGTTCAACACTTCTGTTGAGCTGAGCGAGAGCAAAAATGGGGACGTCGAACTCTTTGGCGATGGCTTTTAGTTGCCTCGAGATATTAGACATTTCTTGTGTACGACCATCATTTTTATTCATGTTACTTTGATCGTCGACCATGAGTTGAAGGTAGTCGATGAAAATAGCTTTTAGCTTGTGGTCTCGACTCATACGTCTCACTTTAGCGCGTAAGATCATAGGGGTTAATTTTGGGTCGTCATCGACAAAGACATGTGTTTGGCTCAGTTTTTGTATAGAATTATTAATACGTTCCACTTCTTTGTCTTCAATTGCAGCTGAGGGCTTTCTCCATTTATTCCCATCCATCTGAGCATCTATACAAAGAGTATTGTCTACAATTTGCTGTGCCGTCATTTCCAGAGAGAACATGGCTACGGGTTGTTTTTGTTGAAGAGCGAAGTCAATAAGCAAGTTAAGAGAGAAACTTGTTTTGCCCATACTAGGTCTTGCGGCAATAACAACCATTTCGCCACCTCTAAAGCCATGTATAAACCTTGTTAATGCTGGCCATGGGGGAGCGATCCCCATATCTTCCATATTCCCCTGTCGACGTTCTTCAAAACTTGTGAGCGCATTTTCAAGAAGGTCTGAAAAAGGTTCTGAGCTTAAGTGGACACGTGAGTCAGAGAGGTCGTTAAGTTTCGACTCAGCTACTTGGTAAACCTCATTTACTTCTCCCCCAGAAAATGCCGAGTCACTTATTTCGAGAGCTGTTTTAGCTAAGACTCTTAATTGAAATTTTTCTTTAATAATTTTACTGTAGTGACCAGCTTGAGAGATGGAGGGAACTTCAGAAGTAAGCTCAGCTAAATATTCAACTCCACCAATTTGTTGGAGGAGGTCGCTCTTTTGAAGAGCTTCTAAAACGGTGACCGTATCTACAGGTTGGCCTTGACCTGAAAGACCCATTAATGCCGTAAAAATATTTTGATGAGAAGGTGAGTAGAAATGTTCTGGTTTAAGAATTTCTAACACATCGTGAAAAGTATCTTCACTTTTCATCATGGCACCGAGAACAGCTTTTTCAGCCTCTTTGTTATGAGGAGGAACTCGACCTGCTAGCTGAAGTTCAGCTTGGTTCATATCATCCATGTTTTTTCTCACCATGGTTTGTATATGAGGTGGTTAAAGGTTCGTCGTTCACTGGAAGGCGTAGTAAGAAAAAGAGCAAAGTACTAAAGATGATCATTAAACCAGTGAAGATAAAAATATTGCCCCAAATAAAAATAAAGCTAATACTAAAGGATAACACAAGCATCATGATCGCCGTTACTTTAACTTTTTTTGTGACAGCATGCTTTGTTTTCCAGCGTTGAATAGGAGGTCCGAAGACCTTGTGCTCCAAAATCCAACGGCTCCATTTTTCAGAAGATTTAGAAAAGAAATATAAGGCTAGTAATAAAAAAGGTGTGGTAGGTAAAATAGGCAAAAAGGCACCTATAATTCCAAGGCTTAAAAAGAAGAAGCCAAGTAAATAAAAGATCCATCTAAATTTACTTTGGTAAGGCAATATAGTATGTAAGAATCAAGTTAGGAAAAAAATTTAGTTTAAATAGAAGATTAGGTTCGCACCTAAGTAACGTTTATCGTATCCTGGGCCAATTATTGGGAACGATAAAGCCTCTGTTTAATTCTTTTCCATTTTGATAAATGATTAGCATGATGGAATGGCTTAAATTTTCAAAGTGTGAGATTAGTTTTTCAAAGCATTCTTTCATTGGATCAGCTTTGGTTTGAGAGAGCATCCAGTCTCCTGAGGTTAACCATCTAGTCTTAGGAAGTACGAGAAAGCTTAAACGAGTATCTGTTTGGGAAAAATAGGGTAAAAATTCATTTAACCTTAACCACCAACCTTTACTATGATGAGGGGAAAGTTTGGGCCAAGTAGGAGGGGTTATTTTATTGGATTTATGATAAAAAATGGTTCCTTTTACATAGGCTTGGCTATGAAGGTCCTTTTGGCTTATTGTTTTGAGGGTGACTTCATTTTTGGCTAACGGCAATTGATGCTCGATCAGCTTTTTGACTTTAAGATCTAGTCTGTCTTTTCCTTGAGGACCAAAATATCGACTGATTCCTTGGTGATGATGCAGTAGATAAAACTTTTGAGTGACTTCCCAGTGGTAGAAGCGGTCCTGGTATTTGAAGATAAAATCAAGTTCTCCTATAGTCTTGTGCTGATCAAATATTTGAATGCCAGATAATAATTCACTTATATTAGGATGATGGGTTAGGTATTCACTTAATAAATTTTCAATATATTTTCCTAAACGAAAATTCTGTTTATTAATATGGATTGATTGAATGGCCTCGAGGTGGATGGGTAAATCAAATGCTAAAGGAAGGTCTTTTTCTTGTTCTAATAAAAATGGTGCTTTTAGAAGTTGAGTCAGGTCATGTTGATGTATATCAGTTGAACTCAAAAGATGATGGGGTCTTCAAAACTTGTTATAAATTGTTAGAGGTTTAAATTTACTGAAGAGGATTATATTTATTTTAACCTTAGTAAACCTGATAAACGTAAAATGACTAAAATTGGAACACCCTTAAGCAAATCTGCAAAAAAAGTTCTCTTGTTAGGGTCTGGAGAATTAGGTAAGGAAGTTGCTATAGAGCTGCAAAGGTTTGGATGTGAAGTTATTGCATGTGATCGATATGAAAATGCTCCAGCCATGCAAGTAGCTCATCGTTCTCATGTTTTTTCGATGACCGATGGTGTTCGATTAAAAGAAGTTTTAAATGAAGAACAACCTGATTTAGTTGTTCCAGAAATTGAAGCTATAGCTACGGAAGTCTTAGCTGATTGGGAGTCGGAAGGGCATCATGTTGTGCCTACAGCTAGAGCGACTCAATTAACCATGAATCGTGAAGGAATAAGAAGTTTAGCAGCAGACACATTGGGGCTTCCGTGTTCACCTTTTAAGTTTGTAAATTCTCTAGATGAAGCGAAGGTAGCAGCAGGTGATGTTGGTTACCCAAATATTATAAAACCACTAATGTCATCTTCTGGAAAAGGGCAAAGCACTATTAAAGGGCCTGATAATGTAAGTGAAGCATGGGATTATGCACAGGAAGGGGCTAGATCGGCTGGCAGTGGTCGATGTATTATTGAAGGTTTTGTGAAGTTCGATTACGAAATAACTGTTCTTACAGTTTCTGCATCAGATGGTATCTATTGTTGTCCGCCTGTCGGTCATATTCAAGAAGATGGTGATTATCGTGAAAGTTGGCAACCTTGTGGCATGAGCGATCTGGCTTGGGGAAGGTCCAAAGAGATTGCTGAAAAGGTGGTGTCTGAACTGGGTGGTTATGGTCTTTTTGGAGTAGAACTTTTTGTGTGTGGCGATGAAGTTTTGTTTTCTGAAGTAAGCCCAAGACCTCATGATACAGGTCTTGTCACATTGGGTTCTCAAAAAATAAGTGAGTTTGCTTTACATGCTAGAGCTATTTTAGGGTTACCTGTGGGTGAAGTAGAGCTTTATGGACCTGCGGCAAGTTTTGCTATTTTAGGAAATGGAGATGGAATTCCTAACTTTTCTGGTGTAGAAAAAGTTTTAGAAACACCAGGTGTACAATTAAGATTGTTTGGAAAGCCCAATTGTGAAGGACGACGACGTTTAGCCGTTGTGATAGCAAATGCTGAAAATGTTGATTTGGCTAGAGAAAAAGCGCGTACTTCTGCTAGTCATTTGGTCATTGATTTGGAGTAAAAAATATTCTTAAGGGAGGGGAGCCGAATTCGTCCAAGTTAATAAGTCATTTGAAAGAGTTATTATGTATTTAATAAAAAATTTTATGTTATTTAATTACAAACATGGATGGCTGATAATTAGCTTGTATGATATGCTTTTTTTAAGTAGGACTTGAAATTCAAAGGGGTTCTGATAAGTTATATTAATAATTTAACTGTGAATAGGTAGAGATCGTTGCGATTTAAAGCCCCTCAAAAAAGCTGCTATTTTTTTATTTGTCTATGTCTTTTTTTTCGTAGAATTAAATGCGAAGAAAAATGTGCTCTTCATTATTTGTGATGACTTAAATTGTGATTTATCAAGTTATGGTCATGAGTTAGTAAAAACTCCAAATTTAGATAAGTTAGCATCTCGAGGAGTACAATTTAATAACGCTCATTGCCAGTACTCTTTATGTGGGCCAAGTCGAGCTTCTATTATGACGGGGCTTTATCCTCACCAAAACTTGGTACTAGGCAACTCTATTTATATAAGACAGCGATTACCTAAAGTTGTCACGATGTCTCAATTTTATAAAGAAAAAGGGTTTCATGCTCTGAGGTTAGGTAAGATTTATCATTACAATGTTCCTAAGCATATTGGCACAGGAGGGCATGATGACCCATACTCTTGGAGTGAAACTTTAAACCCTAGAGGCCGTGATGTTATAGATGAAGAAGAAGTAATTACCTTGAAGCCTGGTGCATATGGAGCCACATTAAGTTGGCTGGCAGCAGATGGTACAGATGAAGAGCAAACAGATGGTATCGCAGCAACATGGGCGAGTCAAAAATTGCAGAACTATACAGATGAAAACAAACCTTTTTTTATGGCAGTAGGGCTATATAGGCCTCATACGCCTTATGTGGCACCTAAAAAATACTTTGAGATGTACCCCAAAAGTAAAATTACGATTCCTAAAGTTCCAGAAAATTATCTTTCTACACTTCCAAAAGTTGTTCAAAAAAACTTATTAAGGTTTAAGGAGCAGAATTCCCTTTCAGAAGATGTGGCTAAGGATGTTTTGCAGTCGTATTACGCATCTATTACTTTTGCAGATGCTCAGGTGGGGCGTATTTTGGATACTTTAGATAGAACGGGCTTAGCAAAGAATACGGTTGTTGTTTTTACATCAGATCATGGTTACCATATGGGTGAACATGGTTATTATCAAAAATTAACTTTGTTTGAGAATTCGACACATGTACCTTTAATTATTTCAGACCCTGATGCCAAAGCTACAGCTGGTCAACAAGCAAATGGACTAGTCGAACTACTTGATATTTATCCAACAGTTGTCGATCTATGTGGTATGAAGGCTCCTTTTCATATCTCTGGAAAAAGCTTGAAACCTATGATTCAAAATCCTCAAATGAAAGTAAGAGATAGTGCTTTGAATCAAATTTCTCTGAGGGATTTACAGGGTCACACCGTCAAGACAGAAAGGTATCGTTATACAGAGTGGGGAGAGAATGGGGCAGAAGGGCGAGAGTTATATGACCATCAAAATGACCCAGTTGAAATGAATAATTTAGCGACATCGCCAGAGTATACTTCTGTCATTAGAAACATGAAAAAGGTTTTAGATGAACGTGTTGCTGAGTCTTATAAGGTACCTAAAGGCTTGAGGAGAATCATAGACTAGCTAGGGGTTTTGATTAAGATGCCTGAATGGAGCTAAATGAAGATAAAATTGTAAATGAAAAGGCTTGGGATAATCGAGCTAAGCAACAGCAACGATTTACTAAAACTGCAGATCGAGAAGCCTATGAGAAAGCCTCTCATGTTTTAGCTCAGCAAGCATGGTTAGAAGGTGCTGTTTATGAGAAAACAGTTCTTCTTTTGGCCTCAGGTGGTGGAGGCCAAAGTGGTCTTTTTGCTTCTCAAGGTGCGAAAGTAACAGTGGTGGATATAAGTTCTGCGATGCTATTGAATGATCAGGCTTTGGCCAAAGAGAAGCAATTTGATATTCAAGTCCTTCATACATCCATGGATGACTTATCAGCTTTAGAAGATGACTTTTTTGATGTTGTCATTCATCCAGTTAGTACTTGTTATTTAAAAAACATTTCAAAAGTGTATTCTGAAGTTGCTCGAGTTTGTAAGTCTGGTGCAGTTTATATTTCTCATCATAAACAGCCTGCGAGTTTACAGTCTTCTCAGTTTCCAGATAAAAAAGGGTATTACTTAGAAACGCCTTTAGATCATTCAGGGCCATTGCCTGTTGTCAAAGGTAGTATGTGTCGAGAAGAGGGGACCTTGGAGTATGTACACAGTTGGGAATCTCTCTTAGGGGAATTATGCCGTGCAGGATTTGTGATTGAAGATCTTGTAGAACCAAAACACGGAGACAAGAAGGCTGAGGCAGGAAGTTTTGCGCATCGAAATAGGTTTTTACCTACCTTTGTTTCTGTAAAAGCTGTTAAAAAACAAAAAAGTGTCAAAAAAATTATCATTTAGAGATTATTTTCTATAAAATTGAGAAAAAAAGCACTTTTTAAGGCGTCCATCTAAGGATATTTTAATCTAATCCTTGACTGGGCTGCTTTCCTTCATAATTTGTTATCTAAAAAACCCCTCTCAAAAAATTAGGAGATTTTTAATGGTAAAAGGTTTAGGAAAAGTAAGTTTATCTTTGCTTGGAATGGCATTCCTTATTCAAGGAAGCGCATCAGCTGACTTCAAGAAAGATATTTGGCCAATGCTTGTTGAAAACTGTTTGAAGTGTCATGGTCCTGACTATGTCGATTCACGTGGTAGAACTAAAAAGGCAAAGGGCGATTTGAGAATTGACTCAAAAGCAGCTTTTCTTAAAGGTGGCGAGAATGGTGAAGTTATCGTTGCTGGTAAGGCTGACAAAAGTAGTTTTTACAAATTGTCTGCCCTCCCTGAAGATCATGATGATATCATGCCACCAAAAGGTGACCCAATGACTAAAAAGCAAATTGCTGCACTAAAAAAATGGATTGACGATGGAGCCGATTTTGGCTCTTGGAAAGCTGCTACTAAAGCAGATGTAGAGAAATCTAAAAAATAAAAAGTATTTTTAGTTTTAAGGACTCCAGAAATAGATTAAGTTCTATTTCTGGAGTTTTTTTTACCTCTTTTTTAAATCTGCTCTTCACATGAAGTGGGCTTAGGCTAAACTGAAGGCCTTAGAAAAAAATAGGCCCTTTATGAGCGATTTAAAACCCTTCACTTTGACCATTTTTGGTGCGTCTGGTGATTTGGCTAAACGTAAATTATACCCAGCAGTTTATCATTTATTTGAAGATGGATTGATCGGCGATCAATTTGCTTTAATAGGCTACGCTCGCTCAGAAATGAAAGACGGTATCGTGGCTTATGTTGAAAAAGCCTTGAGTGAATTTGTCGATGATTTTGATGCCAAAGGTGAGACTTGGGGGAAATTTAAAGAGAACTTATACTACGTTCGAGGAGCTTATGATTTAGCAGATGGCTATAAAGAACTAAACGATCTTATACTTAACTTGGAAGATAAATATAAGTCTCATGGAAATAGAGTCTTTCATATTTCTACGCCTCCTTCCCTTTTTGATAATATATCCACTCAGTTAGGTAATAGTGGTATGGCTACCTGTACAACAACTGGCAATTGCTCTAGAATAGTGATAGAGAAGCCATTTGGTCATGATTTAGCTAGTGCCAAAGAGCTCAACAAAAAGCTAAGTAATTGTTTTCTAGAGAAACAGATTTATCGTATTGATCATTATTTAGGTAAAGAGACCGTTCAAAATATACTGACATTACGTTTTAGTAATATTTTATTAGAATCTATTTGGAACCATAGGTACATTGATCATGTGCAAATAACCGTGTCAGAAGAACTGGGCATCGGTAAGCGTGGTTCTTACTATGATGGTGTTGGTGCTATGCGTGACATGATGCAAAACCATTTGATGCAGTTACTTTGTATTACAGCCATGGAGCCACCTAACAATATTGATTCGAATGAAGTTCGTGACGAGAAAGTGAAGGTCTTAAAGTCTTTAAGGCCTTTCGATTTAGAGAAATTAGAGACATGTGCTATTCGTGGTCAATATGGCCCTTCAAGCGATGGAGACAAAGTGGGTTATTTAGAGCAGGAAGGTGTGCCTGCTGACAGTTATACGGATACCTATGTTGCTTGTAAAATTAATGTTGATAATTGGCGATGGGTAGGAACTCCTTTTTACTTAAGAACAGGTAAACGAATGAGTTCTCGCTACAGTGAAATTTATTTGCAATTTAAGAAAGTTCCAAAACAAATTTTTGGAAGCCTTGGTGAGAATGAACCAGATGGGATTTTGATGAGGATTCAGCCAAATGAAGGTGTTAGTATTTTTATGAAGTCCAAAGTGCCTGGAGCCTCCACTAAGTTGCAGTCAGTTGAAATGAGCTTTGATTATGAAGATGCGTTTAGTGAAAGAAGCCCTGATGGCTATGAAAGACTGCTATATGATGCCATTTTAGCAAAGCCTGCTTTATTTATTCGTTCTGATGAAACAGAAACATCTTGGGAGTTCTTTGATCCATTGCTGAAGCATTGGGAGGAGAATAGGCCTAGTGACTTTCCAAACTACCCTGCTGGAGCTATGGGGCCTATGGCCGCTGATGACTTGTTAAAACAAGATGGTAGAAGTTGGTACGAATCTAAAAAATAAATTTAAAAGAGCTCATAAAAAAAGCGCTGCGAAGTAGTACTTCGCGGCGCTTTTTTTTATGGATATGTTTTAGAAACTATCTTTGAGCTTTAGTTTTTCCACGACAAGGTTTACGACCGTGGTTGGCTTTTTTAGTGTTTCCATACTCCAACTTATGATTGCGGCGTTTTCTTGCCATGATGAGACCTCAGTTACTTTGGGGGGAGGAATATAAGAGCAAAGTTAATCCCTCAAGAAATCAATAATGGAGCCCTTTAACGAAGCCAATCTTTGAGCTGTGGGCTAATGAAGCCTTCAATTTGCTCTCGATATTTTCTGTAGCCTGAGCTATGTCCGCCTTGAATCACTAGGAGGGGCCACCCAGCGTCTTTTTCCATTTTGTAGGCATGGCTAATATCAACAATTTTATCTTCTTTGCTGTGTATTAGAAAAACAGGAGAGGAAAAGTTGTTTTTTAATGTATCCAAGGTAGGGAATGGGTGTTTTAATAACCAAAAAACAGGAACTATGGGGTAAAGCTGACTCGTTAATTCAGTTAAAGATGAAAAGGTAGATTCAAGAATAAGGCTATGGCAACCGTGAAATTGAGCCATTCTAGCCGCAACTCCACCACCTAAACTCAGTCCCCAGATGAGTCTTTGGCTTTTATCGTAGTTTAGTTCATGCTGGAGATATTGGTCATAACCTTTTAGCCACCTATCAATAGAGTCCTGCCCAGGTTTTCCACTTGTTTTGCCATATCCGGGGTAATCTACAACAATAATAGAAGTTTTGAATGTTTTCGAAAACCATATAGCTCGATCAATCGTTTTGAGAACACTTTGTGCATTCCCATAATAGAATAGCAGAACTTTGTTTGAGCTTTCTAATTTATAATGGAACCCATGAGCAACACCATCTTCCCAGTTAAATTCTATCGGTGAGACTTGGTAACCATCTAATTTAAGAGATTCAGGAAACTCTTTACTTGGTATAAATATCAGTTTTTCTTGATCTTGGTATAAAAGACTGACGAAGCTGATATATAAAAAAGCAAAAATGATGAGTGCTATAAGACTTGCTCTTTTCACAAAGAGCAAGTCTTTAATAAAGCCTCCAATAATAATGGAGGCTAAGGATTTGAGTTTGTTTTTCTTAATTGGGGGCTCAGGTATCAAAAGAGTCCCTTTTAATTAATCGTCTTCAGCAACAACCCAGTTTTCGCCAGGTAATTTATAATCTACTATTTCATCTTTAGTAAAAAAGTTTTCAATTTCTCTAGTGGCTGATTCAGGCGAGTCACTAGCATGGATTAGGTTGAAAGCTTTTGAGCTTCCAAAGTCTCCTCGTATAGAGCCTGGTGCAGCTTCTACACCGTAAGTTTTTCCAACAATATTTCTAACAGATGGAATAGCGGCATTTCCTTCAGCAACAATAATCATAACTGGAGCACTAGTGATGAAATCAAGTAAACCTGGGTAAAAAGGCTTTCCTTCGTGTTCAGCGTAATGATTAGCAGCTTTTTCTTTTTTGATAACTTCAAAACGACTAGCTACAATTTTTAAGCCTTTACGTTCAAGTCTTGAGATGATTTCCCCAACAAGTCCACGCATGACCCCATCAGGCTTAATAATAATAAGAGTTTTTTCGATCATTATCTTGAAATAAAATACAATTTATTGGGAGGATAAGAAAGTGTAAAGCTTGAAAAGAGCAAGGAGTAAAAAGGAAAAAGGTAATTCTACAGTGATGATGTTTCAGGTTGAGTGAGTTTTTTAGAATCCACTCCAAATTATGTTACTACAACTAGAATTTAAAAACTTAGCTACTTTTCCCTCTGCTCGATTAGAGTTAGCTAGTGGATTAAATATTTTAAGTGGAATGAGCGGTGCTGGTAAGTCAGTTTTACTAAGAGCGTTGGCACTTGCTTTGGGTGGTCGGTTTTCACAAAAACTTATTCGCAATGGCGAAGAAAAATCTGAAGTATCAGCTCTTTTTGTGTTGGAACCACATTTGGTTGAGAAATGGAAAGAAGAGCTCAGTTTAGAGAGTGATGAAATAATTATTAGACGTCAATTCAAACGCGAAGGACGTACGCTAAATTATGTAAATGACTCCATGATTGGAATTGAAAAATTACAAAGGTTAGGTGCATCATTAGCTCAGACATTGGATCAAGATGAGGCGATGGGGCTAAGAGATCCATCTCATCAATTAGCTTGGTTAGATGTCTATGGAGGTATTAAGTTAGATGCTTATAAAAAATGTTTCAGTGATTGGCGCGGAAAAGTTGATAAGCTAAATGAATTGAAAGAGTCTGTTAAAACTGAATCTCAGCAGCGTCAATTTATTGAATTTCAGTATGAAGAGATTTCCAAATTAAATTTAGAGGAAGGAGAGACTTTAAAGCTGGAAGAAGAGCACCGTTTATTGGCAAATAGTGTAGAGATAGAACAAAGCGGTTCTCAGTTAATAGAGTCAGGAGAGGCTTTTTCATCAGATTTACTTATGCCATTAGAGCGTTTGGGAGAACTTTTGGGGGATCATCCTCATTTCTCCGACCTAATTGAAGAGGGTAAGAACTTACAAATTGGTGCAGAAGAATGGTCTAGAACAATGAGGTCTTCATTGGGAGAGATTGAATCAGACCCATCAAGACTATTTCAAACAGAAGAGCGATTAAGAGCTTTAAGGGCTATTTTTAAAAAGTTCCAAATGGATGAATTAGAGCTTATAGCTCATGTAAAAGAACTAGAGGAAAAGCTATCTAGCCCTCCGGCTGAAATAGAAATGCAAAAACTAGAAGAAGAAATTAAAAAAGTAGAGTCTGAGGCTAAAGAGCACGCTTTGAAACTTCATCAACAACGAAAGAAAGCTTCGACAAAGTTGACGAAAGAGATCAACAAAAAATTAGCAACCTTGGAAATGGAAGGAAACCGCTTTTCAATAGACCTTGAGAAAGAGAGTGTTTTGAATTCAAAAGGACTTTCTGTGATAGATTTTAAGTTGAAACCTACTGCAGATGGGCCAGCCATGCCATTGGCTGAATGTGCAAGCGGAGGGGAGCGATCTAGAGCACTTTTATCCATTAGTTCCGCTCTATCAAAATCCATGGGTGCCTCTCTTTTAGTCTTTGATGAAATTGACACTAATATAGGGTCAAGATTAGGTCGCCCTATATCTGAAGCTTTTATAAGTTTATCTGAGTCAACTCAGGTTATTTGTGTGACTCACCTGGCTCCTGTTGCAGCCTGTGGTGAGAAGCATTTTATTGTTGAAAAAGGTCCTCATCATTCTGGAGTTCGAGAGTTGGTCGAGCAAGAGCGACTCGAGGAACTAGCACAAATGATTGCAGGTGAAAAAAATTCTGTTTCAGCTTTAGAACAAGCAGAACATATGTTAAGTCAGTTTCAAGGGAATAAGGCATGAGCGAAAGTAGAACTCCAATTCGTTGGGATGAATATTTCATGAGTATTGCAATTCTCGTCTCTATGAGGAGTAAAGACCCTAGTAGCCAGGTAGGAGCTGTACTTGTTCGTGATAATAAAGTCATAGGGACAGGCTATAATGGTTTTCCAACAGGGTGTGATGAGGCTCAATTTTCCTGGGATCGTGAAGTCGATGAGCTAGGGTGGATCAATACTAAATATCCATATGTCATACATGCTGAAGCAAATGCTCTTCTTAATTCCGTTGCAGACCCTAAAGGTTGTGATTTATATGTTACTTTACACCCTTGTAATGAATGTGCTAAACTTTTGATTCAAGGTGGTATAAAAAAGGTTACTTTTCTGGAAGATAAATACCCTGATGTTGAAACCTTTGTTGCGGCGAAAAAACTTTTAGGCGTAACAGGTATTGCGATGGAACATTTATCTGCTGATAGGATAAATTTAATGAGTGTTTCTGAGAATTTTAAATCTAATTCTCAAAAAACATAATACTACAAAATAATGAAGACTGATTCTCAAATATTAGATGCAGAGAATCAGAAAAAAATACTCTCTAGAGTGAATTGGTGTTTTCCATGGGCTGTCCCCATGTTTCATACTATGTTCGCAGGATTAGTTCTTTCTCAAATATGTCTGGTATTGAATATGTCAGACATGGAAATTGGGATGGTGAATGCCATCCCAAATTTAGTTTTACCACTGCAATTACTTTCGGCCTACTTGGTTATTAAATCAGTACCAAGAAAAACTTTTTTTATGGTTTTGGGGGTTGTATCCAGGCTATTTATGGTTCTTATCGCATGTGTGTTGTTATTGAAAATAAACGAAAGTTTGAGTATGGTTCTCTTTGTGTTATTTTTTCTTGGATTTCATATTTCATTTGCTATGGGAATTCCTTTGTGGTTTTCCTGGGCAGGTGATTTAGTTCCTGGGAATCAATCAGCCAAGTTTTTTGGGGATAGAAATGCTATAGCCTTTGTTTCTGGTATGGTATATGTCTTGATATACGGGTTTGTCTTGGACGCCTTTGATGATACACGATTCGCTTTAGCTCTTATTTTAGGTGCTTCGGGGGTCACGGCATGTATGGAGCTTTTGTTTTATAAGTCTATTCCAGCCGTTGAAAAAAAGGAGGATAAGTTTGATTTAAATAGGTTACGTTGGTTAATAGATCCTTTTAAACATAAAAATTTTGTAAGATTAGCTTTAGTCGGTATTTTTTATAATATTTCTTTTTATTTAGTGATGCCATTTTTCTTTATTTATTTTAAAGAAATGGGGTACTCTAGTTTGATGATTCAAATGGGGATGGGTTTACATGCAGTAGGTGTGGCTTTGAGTAGTAAGTTATGGGCAAAGCTGGCTACGAAAATAAAGAAGAAAGGTATTTTGATTTATGCTCTTCTTTTAAAAGTATGTGTTTTGGCTTTTATGGGATTCGTTGATAAGTCGACGTCTCTCGCCAGTTTGTCACTACTCTTTTTTATTGATGGCTGTACTGTGGGTGGTTGGTTTACGTCTAGTTTTTCAATGTTAACTTCAGAGACTCCCAAAAGACTTAGAAGTATGATGATGGCATTGTTTTTTTCGACATCAGGAATGGCCGGCTTTATTGCCTCAGTCGTTTCTGGAGTATGGATGGAATACTTTGCCGTAAATGGAGAGGCCGAATGGATGAGTGGCAAAAACTCTTTTCAAATGCTATGTTGGTTAGCTGCTATAATATTGCCTTTAGGGGTAGTTTTTATGAAAAACTATTCTGTCGTAGATGAAAACTAATCTGTTGGAGTTATTTCTACAAAGTAAGCATTTATCATTGCGTAAGAGTGTAGCTTATATTTTTTATCATTCATAAATTGAACAATAGGATGTTCTGCTGCTTCAGAGATGTTGAAATTGTGAATTTCTACAAGAATAAGTGATCCAGATGACCAATATGTGTTAGCTTTTATTTTTAGATACCGTTTACCAATCTCCCAGGCTTCACTAATTTTTTTCAATAATACCATTGGTATTCTTAGTAGGGAATCCTCATTACGAAATTGAGGTATTTCGAGCTTTAGTTTCCCAACACGAGTTAGAACTGATTTTGATTTAAAACCATAAGTATACTCTTTGTGATATTCGGTTCTTTCATAGGGCAGAGCGTTAAGAACCTCAGCTCTCTCAACTTTCATTGCCTTATTGAGCAGTAGCTGGATAGTGCTGATTATTATTTTCTTTGTTTTTTGGTAGAAAGATGAAATGCCGAGGGCTTGCCATTCTCAAGGGCTACGGGACTGGGACTTGAGGAATTGCAGAAAGATAATGACGTGGCCCTACAAATGTACATAGAAAATGGATTAAAGGATCAGGTAAGAAACTTTGGAATATTAACCCTGACCAATTAAAAGGAAAAATGCCTCCTTTTCTACCTGATGTTCACGCCGTCAGAGAAGATTTTGCTGATTACTTGGGCGAGTCTCAGGCATTCGATGCAGGGCTTGGCATCCTAATAGAAGAACTTAAGAAAGCGGGAGAGTACGAAAACACGATCATTGCTATCAGTGGTGATCATGGACCAGCTGGTTTCCCTCAAGGCAAATGCAATTTATATGACTTTGGTTCAAAAGTCTCTCTAGCAATAGCTGGCCCTGGGGTACAAGGAGGAAGAATCGTCGACGACTTTGTTTCTTTACCTGATCTTGCACCTACTTTTATAGAAGCAGGTGGTGTAACTATACCCAATAGCATGAGCGCCAAAAGTATTTGGCCTACGTTAAAATCGGATAAAGAAGGTCTTGTTGACCCAAAGCGAAAGCAAGTATTTATTGGTCGTGAACGACATGTTGCCGTAGCCAGAGAAGGTCAGTTACCTTACCCACAAAGAGCTATTCGAACAGATGACTATCTCTATATCATCAATTTTAAACCAGAAAGAAACCCTTTAGGAGACCCCTACCTACTTGGAACAGCAAAAGAGCCAAGTGTCGAACAAATGGAAAAGTCTACCACCATTACCCTACCCGATGAGGATGCAGGACCAACCAAAGCCTGGCTTGTCTCACACCGAACAGAATGGAAAGATGCCTATCACAATGCATACGGAAAAAGACCCAGAATAGAACTCTACGACCTTAAAAATGATCCTCATCAAATGAAAAACGTAGCTTCATCTGAAAAATATACAGCTATCGCAAAAAAATTAAAGTCTCAACTCATGCAAGAGTTAAAAAGTACGAATGACCCAAGACTCATCGACAATGGAAAATTCTACGAAACAGCACCTATGGCAGGTCCTGTTAAAAAATAACTTTATTAACTAGCCTGATTTTATTTTAAGCTAGTTTTTAAATATCGTAGTATTGGTCTTTCAACAATAAAATATAAAATAAATGCTGCAACAAAAGACAACACAACCGATAATAGCCATTGCTTATATTCCATATCTAAATTTCTACGTGTCCAAATAATGATGGGAACGTGAACTAAATACAGTGAATAAGAAATATCTCCAAATATCTTAAACTTAAAACGAGAAAAGACACTACTAACAGTATCACTATGATTGATTAAATAAACAAATAATACTACTAAAGGGCATAGATACAAAATATTTTCAGGAAACTCGTCTACCTTACCATACAATGAGAAAATAAAAATTGTAAATATTAGACATATAGATAAAAATAACATTATCCAATGGATCCTAGGTAGTTTATTATTATATACTAGAGAAGCAATAAAAGCCCCTGATACCCATTCAATCCAGCGAGACAAAAACATCATACCAAGAAAATAGTATGAGAAAATTGATATAAAACAAACACATATAACTGTATTCGAAATAGCATATTTTTTATTTAAAAACAAAAATACCGGAAAGATCAAATAAAACTGTTCTTCAAGTGCCAAACTCCAAAAAGTCGCATTTATTGAAAAAATAACTTCTGGAAAAAAATTATGAATCATGA